>JAABUS010000334.1_pt1 | contig 121563 bp, 111 predicted proteins | sample 5560161 | NCBI WGS metagenome assembly JAABUS01 (sample SAMN10711885, study PRJNA513376) | rock metagenome | isolation source: Antarctica rocks | place: Antarctica: Victoria Land, Trio Nunatak nord | collected 2016-01-04
TGGAGGGGTGGGAAGTGGGGAGGTGGTGGGGTGATAGTGGGCGAGGGGGAGGGGGAGGGATGGGTGATAGTGGGTGATAGTGGGGGAGGGGGAGGGGGAGGAGAAGGGATGGGTGAGGGATGGGTGAGGATGGGGGGAGGAGAAGGGATGGGTGAGGGATGGGTGAGGATGGGGGGAGGAGAAGGGATGGGTGAGGGATGGGTAGGTGTTTGAGAGATGGTGGGTGGAGGGTGATTGGCTGGTTGACCAAAGCTTCACTGGCAAATGAATATTTGTTGGAAATAGGGGAGATGGTCATCTCCGCCTCATAGGGCTGATAGGGCTGGGGCCCGCTAGTAGAGTTTTCACCTGCTCGCTCCTGGATAGACTCCTATCCAGCTTCAACCTACCTACTAAATGCCTCATATGACCCTCGTATACTAACAATATTCACAGGCCATGAGCTTTTACATGTTTGGTTCCTCCTCGGGGAAACGTTGAATCTTGAATAGACTGACCGTCGGGCCGGGTTTTCATACCTACATTCTGACCCGGCCCGAGTCGAGCCGGGTCAGAACTCGCTGACCCGACCCGACCCGCCAAGCAATCGAATATGACGTCAAGAGAACTAAATATAGAAATTTTTTCCGGTTTTATGCTTTTGCATTACCTTTTTGCATTACCTTTTTGGTAGGGAGCCATGGTAGGGAGCCATGGTAGGAAGCTATGATAGGGAAACATGAAGGCCGTTTGATAGAGAGCCATGAAGGGGAGTCATGAAGGGGAGTCATGGTAGAAAGCCATGGTAGAGAGCCATAATAGAATATCTACCTACCTACCTTCATGTCTTGACGGGCCGGGTCGGGAATTTCGGGTCGATACTCGATCCCAATCTTCTGACTCGACTCAAATACTTGAGTTGAATCTTCTGACTCAATTCGAATATTTGAGCCAAGAATCCTGACCCGAATCGAATCTTGGCGAGCTGAGAACTTGACTCGACCTCAATGACTCGATTCGACGCAATCAGTCTAATCTTGAAGAAATCACTACAGATGTTGCACGATTCTATAACAAACTGAGTGCAACAAACCTTTTCTAACTCAACTCAATTGATCTTCAATCGAGAATGAGAAGAATGTAGAAAACTATGTAACTGTATGAAGTAAAATCATAGCAGATAAACTGTTATTTACACTGCATAGACTTAAATACTGATTATTCTCATCAGAAATGATGAAGCTTTTTTAAAAACTTCGCTGACAGTGTGAAATAAGAGTGAAATTGAAAAGATAAAGAAATGACTTGATGATGTCAGAATGCAAATAAGACATTAACTTACTGTGATCATAAAATTTGTTGAGCTTTACTTGTTTTGAAGAGTCTGCTGATCATGCTTTATAAATTAATAATCAACAAACTTAAATTCTTTCAACACTCAATGATCTTTTTATCAGAAGATTGAATGACTTGAGAATAAACATTCTTCATGTTGTGAAGTTGCATATATTTAATAGTTTTATGAAAAGCAATCTCAGCAGTCTTTCAGCAACTAGTATTTCAAACTGTATTAATGCAAAGTGCAATTGTTCAAAAAGAATAGTAGTAAGTAAATATTAATGAGTCAAGTTCTTGAATTGTCAATGTATACAGTATATATTATATGCTGAACTAAGTAGATGTTGAGTGATGTTGAAATTTAATTAAAATCTTTCACTGCAGTGAAGCTGAATAGAATGTTTAAATAAATAGTGATAATAACTAGAATTTGAGATTTCAAAATGCGAAAGATGAAAAAAACTTCAAATGTCATATATTTAGTTACTCATTATTGAAACAAAGGTAAAAGCTTGACTGATCATGCAAGAAAACAGAAGAATGAAATGAAAATTGTTACAATTCTGATTTAGTTTAACTTTAATCAATATATAATTAACTTTAGCATGTTGATTGCATATTGATTAAAGCTTGCTCAGTCTTAATCTTAATCTTAATTAACTCAATTGAGTCTAGTGAGTATTTAAGTTAAAGATGATGTCATCGAGTCTTTGCATCATTTATGTAAGATGTCAATTCTTTCAAGTTTAGCACAGAGATCAGAAACATACATACTCATATAAATGAGGTTTTCGCGCAAACGAGGTTTCTGCACACGCTAACTAAAACTATTTATATTAGTGTCATTTTTAGCACGCTAAACTTGATACTATCTGTTGCTAATCTTTCTAGGTTAGAGTGCGCAAAAATCTCGTTTGCGCGAAAATTTCATTTATACAAGTAGAAGTTTTTCGAGCAGATTCAGAGCTCATGACTCATGAAGATACTGACTACTCATATAAATGAGGTTTTCGCGCAAACGAGATTTCTGCGCACGCTAACTAAAACTATTTATATTAGTGTCATTTTTAGCACGCTAAACTCAATACTATCTGTTGCTAATCTTTCTAGGTTAGAGTGCGCAGAAATCTCGTTTGCGCGAAAATCTCATTTATACGAGTATAAGCTGCGAGTTTTTTTGTAAATACTTTTCTTTCTTAACATTTATTTACTAGTTAAATGACATTCATATGACTCACTTTATGCTGACTTCTGTTACGAGCGTATCAAGACTAAACAAGACTGAAGTTTTAATCAATTTGCAGTGAATGCTAGCGAGTTCTTTGCGTAATGATTAGAACTAATCAGCAAGCTAGTCAGATTTGACTCAGATACAACTCAGATATGATTCAGATATGACTTAACACTCTTTTTCTTTCTCAACATTCTTTTCTTTCATTAACATCTTGTTCATTTACATCATATTCTTTTCATGTCACAAACATATTTCTTTCAAGTTTAGCACAGTCTTTGAACATTACATAAATAAAAGCTTTTATATCAATCTTCTTTTATATTCTTAATATTCAGTTATAGTTATTTCTAAAGATCAAGCATTATTAACTCTGATCTTTACTGATTGTATCATTTAGACATCATTCTGACAACTTCTAACATTAGATAAATGCTTTATCAACTACTTTGCTATTAATATGTAAAAAACAATCACAATGCATGTAAAACGAACTTTTGAAAAAAGCATTATAAATGAAAGAGAAAAGATTAAGTAAATGAATAATCGATGACAAATTGCATGAGCAGCAGTAATGCTGATTCAATGACGATTGCGAGCAGCGTTGACTCGTCACAGAGAGACAGTGACGTGAGATTTAAACATTTACGTAATGATGAAATGAAAGTTATCAGCATCATTGATCTATTAACATAGACATTGACGTTAAAGAAAGAGAAAAGCAAAGATTATTCATGAAAAGAAGTGATTTTAAAGCTGATTCAACATCTTCAAAACATCTTAAAAAGAAAGATTGAAAGTCAAGACATGTTTATTACGCAGAATGTATAAAAGTTGAAGACATTTATTCAACTGTTAAGTAAGTAGTTACAAATGCAAAGAAATACGCGTTTCTCATTGAAAATCATGTCATGAGCAAACGTGACAAAAGAAGAATTATCAATGAGAAAGCAACGTCTCAAAGAGAAGTCGTTGTCACTTTGCAAAAGATGTGAAGTCATGATAAAGATAGCAAACAGAAGAAATAAAGAAGATGCAGAAGAAAATCATCAAGCAGATTCTTTAAAGAATAGCAAACATGTCAACGAGTCAACAAAATCTGATCATGTTTTTTTGCAAGCTGAGTAGCAAAGATATCTTTCTTCACGCAGTCAGCTCAGATGCATGAGCAAATCTGAAAAAGACTTAAGAATGAGCAAAAGAAATTGCAAACTTGACGCGCATATTGCGATGAATCTTCGTAGTGCTGACACATAAGATGCACACTACAATCAACATGAACAATCAGAAGAAAGTTATTAGAAAGCTGATAAAGAATAATGTGAAACTTCATGAAAATCTGAAGATTCTAAGAATAATCTGACTCAAGAAAGTAGCAAAGAGCGAAAAGATTTATTCATCGCTCATTGTGAAGATAGCAATTGAAGCGATGATAAATTAACTGATGAACATGAATATGTTAAATGCATATCATGAATGTGCATGTGAATTGTTCAAGAAGAACTGTCACATCACACAGTGTTTCTGATGTCAAGAATTTAATCACATGATCAAATTCTGCAGAAAGAATCAACATTGTATTAAGTGCACAGATAAACATCACATTGAGAAGTGCATGATGTTTTCAAATAGAAGATGTTGCACTAATTGCAACGAAAATCATGAACTCTAAAGACACATCTGTCTCAAATGATAACAGCAGATGAAATAAACATTCGAAATCTATAGAAATAGATCATTCAGATATTTAGAAACATCTAAATACAATTGCACACTTTTACAATTCTTGAACTCTTCATTGTTTTCAAGCTTTGCGAGTTCAATGAACTTTTTGAATTCAATGAACTCTTTGAAGTTCACAAATTCTTCAAGATTCACAAACTCTCTCAGTTCAATGAACTCATCAAGCTCAACGACAGTTGTGCTGAAAATACACAGTCTGATTGCTCATGAATCAACATGACAGATGATAGAAGTCAAGAAGAGACGCGTTGATCATTTCTCTTACATAAATAGCGACTTAGATAAGATGTCGCTTAAGCAGAGTCAGAAATAATAAATCAGAAAATGAGACAGATTCTTGATAATTGAGAGCATTCAAAGAGTTTTCTCTTCGCAAAATCAACAACAGTTACAAATAATTTTATGATGAAATAATCTTTTTTACAAATATTGCAATACAACATCAAAAAATTATTGAAAATTCAGAAATTGTTTCTAATCAACAAAGAAGTTCGTGATTTCAACATTGTAATCATACAGAAGCAAAGTCACAACATTAACAATATGCAATCATTTAACTTAATTCACAACTTCTTTTATCTAGTGAAAAACACGTCATCACAGTCAAGAACTTGCATATATGTAAACAAATGCTTAAAACTCAATTAATAAATGATAGAAACAGCTGAGTCAAACATTTGCTTAATCAGAATGTTAATTTGTAACACAGATGATAAAATGCAAACATTGTGACTTATAAATGTTTACAATTCATGTTTACTGTTTTTTACATTTATAAAGAGATTTTCAATCATTTCTCGCTTGAGCGAGCTACTCAAAGATGACTGCAAACAACTGATCATGAAAGATTTCAATTTACATCATTTTCATTAAGAGAAATGAAGATGCTTCACTTGACATGCAGCAATTAATAGTTTACTCAACATCATTATTAATGCTAAGCTGAAATTATTGCTGAAATCAAACACTATTACTTACAAGACTTACAATCAGTTTACAACTATTGATTTAGTCTTTAGCAGTGAGAAAATACAGTTCATGACATGTAAGTGCAAGATACACATTGATCTGCATTAAGAATCAAATCATCTTTCAATTGTCATAGAACTTTGTTTATAAATAACTTCAGTACAATCTTCAACTTAATGACTATGAAAGAAAATAAACACAGAAGCATTGAGCGCGTATCTACATATGCATCTTTCGTCGAATTGTTCTTTGAACAGCAAGATGATGATAAATGAAAGAATGTGCAAAGTAATCAAGATGTTACAAGAAATCATTAAGAAATTTATTTTCTTGACAAAATCATCAAGTTAAGCAAAGAACTTCTGAAATTTGAACTGTTTAAAGATAGTAACGAAATCAAGATGACTGCGAATCATATGAAAAACACAAAGCACACTAGATGCGTGAAATGAATATCTAAAACACAATGATCATAAAAACAAGATTATTTAACAAGCGAAACGCGCACATTTCAAATCACAAATGCATGAGCTGAGTGATGCACATGAATCAATATGATGCTTCGCAAAATGAGTCAGAATCGAAAGTCAGCTATTTAAAAAACTTTCTCGATTTTTATCATTAAAGCGAAGTGACACTGAACAAATGATAACAACGTTCAAGAAAAAAATCGAGATATTGCAAGAAAAATTCTTTTTCTTATTCTTTTAAACAGATGTTAACAACATTGCAAGCTCATTTATATTCTTGACAGTATCATTTGACTTACACATTTTAGAAGATGAAGTGAAATAAACAATCAAAAGAGTAAAAGCAGATAAAGCATTAAACATTTTAAACATTTTAAACAAAGCGCTGCAAACAAGTCTTGCAGAACTGATCTCGATACTGACGAGTTTATTTAACACATGTGTAACATACAGATATCATTCTAAGCAGTTCAAAAAGACTTAAACAATAGTATTATGCAAATCAAAGAAGAGCAATTATACTGATTCAAAGACATATTGACTCATTGCTTTGTTTAACATCATGAGCAAAGCTTTGAAGTTGATCATGATTAAAAGATTGAGCAATATAACTAAGACTCATCACATGCTATCTGATGCTCAAATGAGAGCGAGATGCAAGTAATTCATGATCTCAATATTAAATCTACTAGTAGATCAGATTCACATGATATGAAGCTGCAAAATTAAATATGTAGCTTTCATGCTAAGTTTAAATGTTATTGAAGCATTCAATCAAGTCTTGCACGTCAGACTATTACATACTTTGAAAATGAAAAGAACTTCAGACTATATAGTTGAATGAGCATGCAGCTTTCTTAAGAATCAAGAAACATTGCTGAGATTCAATGAGTAAATGAGTGACATGCGTAAGATAAATGCAAACATATCACAAAAATCTTTCATTTCATTGATTCTCTTTCTATTCTTCAACATAAGTTTGATTGAGAAGTGCAAAGCACTGAAAATTAAGATTGAAGTGCTTAACTTTGTAAATGACATTAACATTCTAGCATGTTAAAGATCAGCATAAAGCGAGTCATATGAATGTCATTTAACTAATAGATAAATGCTAAGAAAGAAAAGTAGCTACAGAAAAGAACTCAATTCTTATATATGTGTTTCTCAACTCTGTGCTAGACTTAAAAGAGTTGACGTCTTACACATATGAACGCAGAAACTCGATGACATCACATTTAGCTCAGATTTTCGCTAGACTCGATTAGAATGAAATCAAGATAAAGACTAGTCATAGAATAAATGAAGACTAGAATTGTAACATTACTTCTTCTTCTTGACTATTCATATTTGCATGAATGTTATTTCTAGTGCGATTTTCTTGAATATTTGATATAAAAGTCATCAATCATCTCTTGAGCGTTCATAAATTCGTCATTGTCAGCGTTATATCAGTTGAGATCATTGTCATAACTCTTTCATTTGACTTGATATTGAAGTTGTCTTTGATATCATTGAAAGTTCAATATATCGTCGATTTTTCATTCATCTTCATCGTTTATCACTATTGACTTCGAAGATTCATTCTTCTGATCAGACAGAAAATCATTGATAACAGAACAAAGAAGCTCTGAATGAATTACGTCGTGTATATGCATAGTCTCTGATAGTTTCAACTTATAGAATGAGTCAACAGAGTCAGTGATCTGAAATGAGTCAAGCATCTTGTCATTCAATTTTTTGAAAGATCTCACTGTAATAATGTTTCATTTGTTCAGAAATATCTTTGATTCAATTTCGTAATTGACTTTCTTTCTATGCTTGTTAGCTTGATTCATCATTTGCTCTCGTGTTTTGATCAAAGCTTCGCGAGCGAAGATTAATGTTTTATTCATGTGATTAAATATATTCTTGACTTGATCAATCTGCAAGCGTTCGCGAATGCTTTCATATTCGATGAGATCAGAATTGAAGCTCATACAAGAATGAAAGTTCTTGTTCATGAAGAAGAGAATCAAGAAGATGACTGAGAACAAGACGTTATTCTTGACAAACTCAATCATGAGTAGTCACTTGAATCAGTCGTTCTGCATGTATGAACAGAAGAAACGCAGATAGCGCTCGACATTCTGATTGACTCGTTCGCCTTGATCATTGATCTGAGAGTGATAAATGATGAACAATCAAAGAGAAATGCTCAGTCGTTTGCAAAGAAACTTTCATAGAATAGAGATGAATTGCATATCTCTATCAGATACAATGAAGCTGAATAAATCATGAGTTCAATATACTCACTGAATTAACATTTTCGCTGTTCTTTCAACTGTGATTTCTTCATCATCAGTGATACAAGAAATATAATGTCTTTCTTTTGATAATTTGCAGATGACAGTCAGAATAGCATTATAGTCGAACAAATCAGATAGATTAATAATGAAGTTCATTGCTATGTCTTGTCATCGCTGTTCAGATATTGATAGAGATTGAAGCAAGTCATTTGATTTATTTCTAGATGTTTTTGATCGTTGACAAACATAACAGTTTTGAATATATCGATTTACTGTCTTTCACATGAATGATCAATAGTAGTTTCGTTTGATGATCTTCATTATTTTAAGAATATCGAAGTGATTTATTGAGAATTGATCGTGTATCTCATGAATCAGATTCATTTGCAGAAGTTCATTGAATGAAACTCATAGCTGACTGTCTTTGTATAAGATTTTATTCTGAACTCAACAATTCTTCAGCTTAATGTCTTTGCATTGTGCTTCGTCTCTGACCTTTGCTTCACGAAGTAAAGTACAATTCTCGTCGATTTCATTTGCATCAAGAACTTGTTTATAAATTAACTCGTTGACGTTCTTCTTTAAATCAGCAATCTTCATTCAATTCAACGTCAGAATAGTGATTCATTGATAGCAAACATGTTCATCATCGAAATCTCTGAATACGAAGTCAGCTTGACGAGTTAATGCATTGATCTTAATGTTCTGTTTGTCAGATTGATACATTATCTTAAAGTTGAAATCAGCTAGCTTTTGTACTCAGCGCATCTGACATCTGCTCAACTCTTTGTCTTTCATCAATGAAATGAGTGCTTGATGATCGATGAACATCTTGATAGAAATGTCAGTCAACTTTAGTTTGAATCATCAATGCTCAAATACTTGAATGATGATCAGCAGTTTCTTATCATATATTTCGTAGTTGCACTCAGCAGAAGACATGTTCTTGCTATAGAAAGCAATTGAATGTAGTACTTCTTCGTCATCATATTGAGAGAGAACTTCGTCGTTTACGTAGTTGAATGAGTCAGTTTTCAGAATAGTCTCACAAGTCTGATCAAAGTGACGAAGTATAGAAGTTTCAGTCATACATCTCTTCATGTGATCGAATGCAGTCTGACAAGTCTCATTTCATTCAAATATGATCTTCTTTTGAGTGAGTTGAATCATTGAACGAACAATCTTCGAAAAGTTCTTGATGAAGCGTCGATAGAAATTGCAGAAGTCAATGAAGAACTGCATTTAAGTGAGATTATTGAGTGTAGATCAATCAACGACTGCTTGTATCTTTCGTAAATTCATCTTAAGTCTCTTGATTAACATCAAAAGTTCTAAAAAGATGATTTTCTGAACATGAAACTTACATTTATTAATATCTATCTGTAGATCAGCTTCTCGTAGTCTATTCAAGATTAATCATACATGTCACTTGTATTTCTTCAAGATCTTGCTGTAAATGATAATGTCATTTAGATAAATTTGACAAAACTGATGAAGATATTTGAACAGCACGTCGTTCATATAATGTTGATAGAACGTCAATTCATTGATTAATTCAAAGAGCATTACATAATATTTGTATGAGTCGAAAAAGATGATAAAGATAGTTAAATTTTCGTTATTTGAATGCATTCGCAGTTTATTGAACGTGACAATGATGTTTAATCAAATCAGATACTTGCTTTCTTGTATATGAGTGAGAGTCTCGTCTATCAATGACAAAGAATAGCGATTTCGTTTAATCAAAGCATTGAGCTTTCTGTAATCAATGCAGAAACGCAGACTATCATCTTTCTTTTTAATGAACAAGATGAGCAAGACGTATGATGCAAAGTTGAAGAAAATGAATTCTTTGTTCAGATGTTCAATTAAATACTTCTTTATCTTCTGAAGCTTGTGATTGAACATCTGATATAGTCTGCTTCGCAAAAGCATTTCTTCATCGATCAACTCAATTTTATGATCATAGAAACGATGCAATGATAGTTGATTGATCATTGCTCAATCGAAGATGTTTAGATAGTCGTGATATTCAGAAAGAAGCTTGATCTTGACTTGCTCGAGAGCTTCAGCATGAGAAAGCTCATGCAGATTCACTTCTTCAGACTTGTTTTCAGCTGTAGTTATGAGTCGATCGATTTTCAAGATGATAACAGCAAAGATCTTGACATCTGAACGTTTGACTAACATTCTATATGTCGCTGTCTCTATCATTGCTATGTTTGTTGAACCTGACATTGATTTAGAAATTTTGACGTTAGTTAAAGTCGCGTCACACGATTTTAACTGTTCAATTGAACTCTTCTTTTGACTGAAAGAAAGTGATTTCTGACTGAATTAAAATGTAACGAAAGTGAAAGATCTCTTTAGTATATGAGTAAAAGTTAAGCTCTTCTGTTTCGTGATTATTCTATGACTTAAGAGTAGAACAATCAATTTCTGACTAGTAGAGTTGAAATTTGAAAATCGAAGAAAATCAATTTGCATATCAATTACTAGATTGATTTTGTTCATTCATGTTTTTTCAAGAATCATTTGATGTTGATTTAATTAAATGATCAACATAAAAGCGGTTTCAATCGTATGATTCTGAACAGTTAAATTTGAATAGATGACATAAATAATGAGCTTTTTTGCATAATGATCGTCGAATTCTCGTATTGACTTCGCTTTGATCAAAGTCAGAGATTTAATTTGCAACTAATCATAAACAATCTGCGCAATCACTTCATCAATGAACGAATAGTCAGCAGCTTTGATGTCAATCAATGACTTCAATGAGTAACTAATTTCATTGCTAGATAGTACACATTCAGTAGTTAAAGATTCAGAAGTAAAAGAATCGTCTGACATGCTTATCGTTGAAGAAATTAACACGTCTTTCATTACGTCTTTGATGAAAGTCTCTAGTTTTTTGCCTCACTATTCTTGAAAGACATTTTCTCATTCTCTTTATTCTTTGAAATGATGATTTCATGTAGATGAAAGATGAAAGCTCAAGAAGCAGAAGTATCAACCTTGTTCTGAAAGTAGTTCTTTGACAAGTGACTTGAAGTCTTGCAAGTATAGCAGATGATAGACAATCTTGCTAACTCAGAGATAAAAGAGATGATAAACTTAACATAATCGATTATCAAAGTCGTCACTGACAATGAAGTAGTAGCACGTTTATCAAATACGATCATGACTTTGACGATGACAGTGCAACGTTCGCTGCGTAGCTGATAGTTGACTCGCTGTTTATTATTCACACTCTGAAGAAAGATTCTTAAGCGAGTGAGCGAAGTAAAATTCTTTGAACAAACTGATAGAGCATTCTGCAAGCAATTATTGATTTTATTCTGAAGATCATTCATCAGAATGTAATCATCATATTCAAGATAGCTGAATAGCTTCATAAAGTTGAAGTAGAAGACATTGAAAGACTTGTCTGCTTGCATCAGAGCATTGTACTCACGACGACACTTTCGATTTTTATTCAGTTCATCGTATATTTCTTCAAGATGTTCGAGTAACTCGTAGATCGAGATGTAAGAATGCGAAGCGTCATGATGATGTCAAGCGAAGATATGCTCAGCAGCATCATCTTCTAGTCTAGATATCACATAAACAATGCAGATAGTCTCATTGACGAAGTGATCAACATTTGCCTGAAGCTTGTCGTTTATCTTGATTCTTCAGCTATCTCATGTTGATTCGTCTTCGTCGATGAATACAGATGAATTCAAAAACTTGAAAGACTTGTGATGATTATTATCAAATAAAGTGAACGACTCACATTGAGTATGATTCTCGATAGATTGACAAAGTAAAGATTTCATAGAAACTCGAGATTCAGTAGACTGATGAGATTGAGACTGATTTGCTGAATGCAATACTTCTTTGAGTTTATTCTTGAGATTCAACATCTTCTCTTGATAGCGTTTGTTTGTCTCTTCTAGAGTGTCTATGATCATCTGTTTGATCTCTAGTTGATTCAATCTCTTGTCATGTTCAACTTGAATAATGATTCACTGCTCGTTGAGTTTCAAAGTCATGTCTTGTTGAGATTTAAGCTCGTTCAACATCTTGATGATCTCATTTGACTGATCATGAACTCATTGACGAAGCTGTTCTTCTGTCTTAATGTTTCATGAGATATCAGCGTTCTTGACATCGACTGAAGCATTGAAAGAAATAAGAGAAACTCATCTACTAGCAATGCTTCTAAGCAGATGAGCTGTTCGTGACTCGACTGATTCAAAGTTGCACGTCATTGTGAGAAAGATAAGATAGATTTGATTGAGTGATTGATTTGATAAATTTAAGTAAATTTGTCTGTGTGTTTTTTGATGAAAGTAATTCAAAGAATTTCTTGCGAATTTTCTGAATAAACGAAGTAGGTTATTTCGTAGCGTTTACACGTCGATAGCAGAGTAGTTGATTAGCATTTATCTACTGTTAGAAGTCAGCATAAAGCGAGTCATATGAATGTCATTTAACTAATAGATAAATGCTAAGAAAGAAAAGTAGCTACAGAAAAAAACTCGATTCTTATATATGCATTTCTCAACTCTGTGCTAGGCTCGAAAGAGTTGATGTCTTACACATATGAACGCAGAGACTTGATGACATCACATCTAGCTCAGGTTTTCGCTAGGCTCGATTAGAATGAAATCAAGGCGAAAACTAGTTGTAGAATAAATGAAGACTAAAATCATAACATAGCATATGATAAATTCATTGAAGAAATTTGCAGAACATTGAGCAAAGCACATGATGTTTGCACGAAATGAACTTACACTCATGACACAACATTCACATCAGAAAAGTATAAATTTACGCACTTCATCAGAAAATCAAAAAGATTTGACATGATGATTAGCATACAAATAGAAAGCTCAATTATTAAGTTAAAATTAAACGTGCAAGTTCTGAGAGTACAACTGAACATGAAATTGCAATGAAACGCGCATCTTCATCAAATTGAAGCGAATCACGTCACATAAATGCTAGCACTTAGTCAACTTGAAGTTTTTACATGAGAGACAATCTTCACAAAAGCAAGATAAATATACTCAGCAGTAGTAAGATCAGAAATTGCATTCAAAGCATTAATTTGACATCAGCGAGAAAAAGAGAAAGAACTGTCAGATAAAGAATGCAAACTTGAAACATTACAGAATCAGACTCTGCATCATGTTGCAAAGATGTTCAAAAGAATAAGCATCAAGACTCTGAAAGCAGAAATGTATATAAGCTTGCTGCATGTTCATCTGAACATGTTGCAAAACAAGATCACGTTACGCAGTTAAATTAACAATCATACACAGAAAATCAGATAAATATGCAAACTGATACGCGCTCATCTGATGAATATCAATCACATTATCTCTTACTTTTTTATCATCAAGAAAGTGATACTTCTGAACAACTTAATTCAAGAAGACGCGAAAATACAGTCAAGACGCAAGCGATTAGCTTTCACTGTGACAAATTCAACTAGTGACAGCATTGCAATAACACAGTATTACAGAAATCAATGAAAGCAATGATGAGAAAAATATAGAAAATGCATTGCAGATGTTCACGTCACTTCAACACAAAGATTGCATCTGTTCAACAAGATGATAAAGATGTGAAATAATCTTCAGAAAGTTGAAAGCACTTTCGTCATTTACATCAGAATCAAACACATAGATCTGAATGCTTATCTGCATTTCAGAAACATTTCAGATGCAGATAGCATATGATGTGACTGCAACTGAAATCATCAAATGATGAAACATGTACTTATGCATTGTTTGAACTGATTGCATTTGCGATCAAGAATGTTACAAGACATCGACTTCTTGAACTATTGAATAATCATTGCTATCATGAAGAGTCTCAAAGCAGCTGCAAGAATGATGATGAAAATGAAGCTTCTGAAACAATTTAAAGTGACTGAATCACTCATTCTTTAACATGCAATCAACGTGAACTAATTTGATACATAGTCTTATAATGATAGTTTCAACTGCGCAAAGCAGTTGTATAAACAGTGAGTGATTTTCTATCTCAGAAAGTTTTGTTCACTTGATATAAATAGCATAAAATCTCTCATGAGTCAGCTTAATCGATGTCACAAAAATGTATAAATTTATTATTATTATTATTAGCTATTATTTCATCATTTTTATGATCACAAAGTTGAATTGATCAATAAGAAAACATTTTTTTGAAGCAAACTTTATAAAATGTTCAACTATAAACTTTAGAAAATAAAAGAATATTTAATTGAACATTTGAACAAAGAATTTATTTTCTCAAGCTTCTTTCTCTACATCTTGCTCATTTTGTTCATTGAAAAGAAAGATAATAGCTTGCGTTTCTGTATAAATTATAAAAAGCTCAATGCTTTGATCAAATGAAATCATTGTTCTTTGTCATTGATAAATGAAACTTTCACTTGTATACAAGAAAGCAAGTATCTGACTTAATTAAACATAATTATCATGTTCAACAAACTACACATGAACTTGAACAGCGAGAATTTGACTATCTTCATTATCTTCTTCAACTCATACAAATATCATGTAATGTGTCATAATGTCAGATCATTAACTTAACTTAGAACATAAATCATTAATGTTTTAAATAATCTTAATTCATTGAATCTGTTTCGCAGTTCAATGAATCAAGTCATCAATTTAATCATTATCATTTTAATTTAGTTTTAACAATTCTGTTTTAATCATCTCAGTTGTATGCGTGAATCTTTGCAATCTTAAGTCATAAAACTACTGTCTAGTCTTGATTCTGCTTGATTTATGTATATAAAAGTTGAACTTTCATTCTTTTCTTTTACTCTTTGTCTTTCATCTTATACATTATCTGATGTATTGTCTTGTATTTAGATTTTATCAAAGTAATAATAATATCAGTCTTTTATATTAATAGTATCTTTAGTCTAGTTCAATCTTTGACATTATAAAAGATTTACACTTTCTGCAACATTTTCATATGTTAAAATCTCATCTAGTTACTCTTTCACTTAAATAAAGTCATCTCACAATCTTTTAATCAACAATAAGCGTGCTGTTGAACAGTTTGCTCAAAGTATGATTGAAAATTCAGTCAAGATCTTTCGCGTAATGCAAGAGCTTCAAAATCAAGTTCAACAACATAATGTTATCATTTTATTCTCATTCATCATTCTTAATTCTTCAATTTATATAAAATTGAATTCTCAGTTTCTTGTGATGATAGTTCAGATCATTGCACAAATCTTGAACAATCAATCTTTCTTCATCATTTACTTCTTTGCAAACTCTGTTGCTGTCTTCATCACTTTTAGATTCAAGAAACTTCTTGACATATTTAAGTATGAGAAAAACAAAGATAGATTAAATGTATGAAAGCAGAGTCTGATACAGCGTATAAACATGAATGATGATCATTATTTCTCTCATCAAGTCAAGATTGCTTATGTTGAGTTATGATTCATCATAAATAAGAAGACTCACAATCTAATGAATTAATATCAAGTCAATGATCTCTGTATCATTTTCATCTTTGCAGATTGATGACATAAGTTACATCATTGCTACAATAATTCTTTCAAGACAGAAGATGCTCATTTATATCTTCGCGAAATTTTGAAGCAAGACATGAATAACTTTGTTAACTACTACAATCTCTTTTATCAAAAGAAAGAATGTTCTTTGATAAAAGATTTCTCATTGATTAACTGTCTGAAGCGCAATGTCAATTATTTCACTTAAGTCATCATTTTCTTCTGATGAAATCTCAATGAAACTCAATCATTCATCTTTCATTAATGAATTCAAGCATTCTTTAACATTAATGAAGAGCTTCAGCAACTTAAGCATTATCAATCTCACTTCGTCTTCATCATCATCTCATTCATCAAAGTTAAGAATATCTCTGCATTAACTAGTAATTTTTGAATTCAAAAATCATCATTTCTGTGACTGTTATTTCAACAGTATCTTCATCTCTTTCTTTCTCATTTCTCGATGAGTCAATGAATTTAAACTTTGTTATTGTCATTGTTCAAGATAAGACTTTGATCATTTTTAAGATTAAGAAAATTTGCAACAAGTGAAAGCTGTGTTACTACTGCAAGTTGCAACATTCAAGCAAAATCATTAAAGAATGCTTAAATAAGAAGTTCTTCACTTTGCATATCATAAACATCTACAACAATGATGTCATCAGTATAAATGAAGAAGTCTTGCTGCTCATGAAAAAAGTTTAGTCTTTAAGCTAAGTTACACTCAAAGATTTGTATACATATCATCTTGTTTATTAGTCTCAATCTTTTCACTCTTTCTTCAATCATATAGAAAGTTTTCTGCTAAATCTATCTTGAAACTCTTTGAATTCAATTCAACATTCAAAGATAATCACATGATAGTATTCTGTATTCTACGTCAAGCTTAATCTAAAGTTCTCATTCTTGCTCTGATTGATAGTGAAGTCTTTGCTTATGTTTTTATGAATAAATTCTTCGCGCAACAACATTATCTTTTCTTGCATCAATTAATTCACTCTTGCAAACTTCAAGAATTTAATGATCAAGTTGCTTTAATCAATGACATTACTCATATTGTTGAAATTACAATGATTCTCAATGAACATATTAAGAGACTATTCTTCTATGTCATTGAATTAAGTCAGTATCTCATCATCATGAGTTTATCATGACTTCATCATCACGTCATTGATGTCAATTTTAAGCACAATATTCTCATCTTGTTTTTCTTCTTCTGTTTTAATCATTGTTGCTCATCTTGCGTCAAGATCTATGATTTTAATCAACAAGAAGAAAATTTCTTGTTTGAAGTTAACAAAGTAGCTTTCTTTCAGTCTCACTCTCAATTCATTCAGAGAAAGCAATTCAGTTCATGAATTACTTACAAGAAGTAATTCAGTCTACAGATTGCTTACAAGAAGTAATTCAACATTCAATTTACTTGCAAGAAGTAATTTAATCTTTCATTCACTTGAAAGAAGTAACTTAGTTTTCAGTTTGCTCATAAGAAGCAATTTAATTTCTCATTCATTTAAAAGAAGTAATTCAGTTTTCAGTTCACTCACAAGAAGTAATTCAGTTCTCAATTCACTTGTAAGAAGTAACTTAGTTTCTCGTTTGCTCACAAGAAGTAATATAACTTCTCATTCACTCACAAGAAGTTAACTAATATTCAGCTCGTTCACAAGAAACAAATCTCGTTCAATCTTGTCTCTCGTTTAAAATAAAAAGCTTCTAGTTGTACTCTTCAAGTCATTTAAAAAGAATACTCATCAAAAATTAAGTGTTAAAATTCTTTTTTCTTTAGAACTTTTGTTGTCTTTTGAGCAGATCAATTTAATCAATCTTCTATACAACTTGACATAGTTGAGTTGAAAGTTTGAAGCTTTGATCATGCTGCTTATGTCAAAGACATTGAAGTGTTTAACATCATTCTAAAGAAAATTGATGTCTTCTTGAATCTTAAATTAATCTCATCTTCTAGTCTAAACTCTGATGAGTCAAAATCGCGTCACGCGACTTTAACTGTTCATTTAAAAAACAGTTCAACTTTTGCTCAGTTCTTATTTCGCTCTCAAAACAGTATGTATGATAAGAATCATCATCTGAATCTTCATCAAATGAAAAAGAAATTTCATTTAACTGCATTCACGATACAAGAAGATCTTGAAGTCTATTAACAAAGTAAGAATGTTGATTCAGTCACAATTTTATCATTCAGATATTTTGAGTTTCTAGATGTTTTCTTCAAGAAGAACATTGATATCTTGTCTTTGCATTAAGCTCATGATCATGTCATACATCTTAAAGAAGATGCTCAATTCTCAGTCTTCGCTTTGTACAACATAAGTCATGATGAAATTTTAGAACTTCGTCGTTATTTGAATAAAAATCTGAGCAAAAGATTTTATTCAAGTCAGTCACTTTCAGATGATCATCTTTGTTCTCTTCATCAAGAAACTTAAAGAAGAACTTTGTCTCTGCGTGAACTATTAAGATTTGAACGCTATCATAATCAAGAATCAATATTCTTTGTCTCTGATCTCAGAAATGCTGAATCATCTAAGTTGAGCTAAAATCTTTATCAAGCTGAATATCATTTCTGCGTTCAATCGACTTTGAATCAAAGAAGAAGATGAAGCTTTCATCATCTTTTGCACTTGATTTGAATTATTTAAGTATCTAGTCATGCTCTTCAATTTATGTAATAAGTCTGTCTCATTTCAGAAGTATATCAACAATACTCTTTGCAAACATTTAAATAAGTTTTATACAACTTATCTGAATGACATCTTGATTTATTTTGACAATGAACTTGAGCATGAGATTCATGTTAAGCTCATTCTGCGAACGCTGCAAGAAGCAGATCTTCAGATGAATATAATTAAATGCAAGTTTCACGTCACTTAAGTTTTATATCTAGAATTAATAATCATCATCAAAAAAATCAAGATGAATTCTTTTAAGATAAACATCATTGTCAACTGACTCATCTTGATCAACGTTAAAGACGTTCAAAGTTTTCTAGATTTCACGAACTTTTATAAAAGATTCATTTATGACTATAGTAGAACAACTATCTTGTTTACTCATCTCATCAGAAAAGATGTACTCTTTGTCTGATTTCAGAAATGTCAGATTGCATTCAACATTCTTAAGAAAGTCTTTACTTTCAAGATTATTCTTCATCATTATAATTCAGATCACAAGATTGTGATAGAAATCAATGCTTCAAACTATGTGTTCAAAGACATTCTTTCTCAGTATGATAAGAATGAGATTCTTCATTCAGTCGCTTACTTTTCAAAGAAGCATAACTCAATCTGTCATGATTCTAGTCTTGTTAGACTCAGTCTTCTAGCCTTGTCAGACTCAGTCTTCTAGCCTTGTCAGATTTATTCTCGCTTTGTTACATCGACTAGTTTCTATTAAATCTAGACTAACTTGACATTATCTGTGTAAAACGTCAACTTTTTTGAGTCTAGCGTAAGCTGAGAAACACACATATGTAATCAGCTTCTTTTCTGTAGCTATCTTTCTTTCTTAGCATTTATCTTCTAGTTAAATGACATTCATATTGACTCGCTCTATGCTGATTTCTAACATTAGATAAATGCTCATCATTTACTACTCTGCTATCAACGAATAAATGATACAAAACAATCTATTCAGTAATGAAAATTTGCAAGAAATTCTTCAAATTTGCATCATCATTTTAAATTGCAAGAAATTCTTCGATTCTACACTCATTTTCATCATTCTATTCGTAAGAAATTCTTTGAATAAAGCACTCAATTATTATCTGAAATTCACAAGAAATTCTTTGAATTTTCACTCATCAAAAAACATCAATTCAAAACATCAATCTCTCATTTACTCTTATCTCAACAACTTCTACCTTCTCTCATCATGACACACGACGCTGAGTCAGTTGAGTCTTGAACAACTCATCTGCTTAGAAGCATTGTCAATAGAAGAGTTTCACTTCTACTCATTAATGTTTCAGTCAAAGCTGAGAAAGCTGTCATCTCATGAAACATAAACATTGAAGAACAACTGTTTCATTGAGTCAGCAATCAACTCAATGAAGTCATCAATATGCTGAACGAGCTTTGAAGTCAGCGAGACTTGACTTTACAACTCAATGAACACTGACTTCTTGTACAAAACGATCACAAAAAGAAAGTGAAACAACTAGAAGTTACTTTTGATAAAAATGATGAGCTAGAGAAAAAGATTAATCAACTACAAGATGAGTGATTAAACTTCAGAGCGAAACAACGTCAAGCTGATTGATCTATGTCTCGTCAAGATACTCAGTCAGTTGAACAACAAGTCAATCAGAAAGAAGCTCACTTTCAACGAGAATCTTCTACTTTATTTGATAACGCAAACGAGAATGATCATCACAAGTTCATTAAGCTTTCGAATTCACTCATCTTCATCGAAACAGATGATTCTATCTGAAAGACATGAAACATCAAAATAGCTGACAAGCTCGATGTCAACATGAATCATTATTCTACTAAAAAGATTTGTATTGTCTATGTGATTTTCAGACTAGAAGACGATGCTGATCAGCAAATTTATGCAAAGCATTGTGTTGATGCTTTCTCATTCTATCAATTACTATCAGAGCTACTGAAACATCTGAAGAAAATTTACGAAGATCAGAATCTGATTCGAAAGTGTCGTTGCAAATACGTTGCTCTGAAGCAGCTCAACAAGTTCTTCAGCTCTTTCTATTCAGAATTCACTAGAATATTCAGCTTTCTGAACTATGATGATGTCATTCTGATGAACGACATTCAGAATAAAATCAACAATCGTCTTTAGAACGTGTTGTCAGTTTGCCTCATAAAGTTTAGCTCGCTTGATAAGCTCAAAATCTTTCTTCAAGATGTGAATAACAAACAACAAGTCAATTATCAGCTACGTGATGAGCAATGAACAGTCAAATCGATAGCAGCTTCGAAAAAACGTTTTGTTTCTTCGTCAACACTAGCTTCAGCCTTGACTACTAGCTATGTTTAACTCGCTACTTTTTTCACCTTCGAATCTGAATGATCAAGAATGTTAATCATCTGCTTCAACTGCAAAGTATCGAGTCATCTTTCAAAGAACTGCTCTCAGCTGAAGACTAGTACTTCAACATCTTGTACATTCATCTCTTGTCTCAATGAGATCATCATGTTGATAAAAGAGAAGAAATTATTTACAGAGAAATTGAAGAATAAGACAAAAAACTAGTGACTTTCATCAAAGACGTGATGAAAGATGTGTTAATTTCTTCAACAATGAGCAGCTTAAATGATCTCTTTGCTTCGAAATCTTTGACTATTAAATGTGTACTATCTAGCAATGAAATTAGTTACTCATTAAAGTTATTGATTGACATTGAAGCAGCTGACTATTCGTTCATTGATGAATTAATCGCGCAGAATATTTGTAATTATTTGCAAATTGAATCTTTATCTTTAATCAAGCTCAAATCAATAAGAAAATTCGATGATCATTATGCAAAAAAGCTTATTACTCATGCGATTTATTTGAATCTAACTGTTCAAGATCATATGAAACGTTTCGTCTTTATGCTGATCACTTGATTAGATCAACATCAGATGATTCTTGAAAAAACATGAATGAACAAGATCAAGATGACTATTGATATGAAAGATGATCGTCTTCAATTTTCTAGTTTCGAAGCTCACATTAAAGCTTCTATCAAAGCTCATTTGACTGTTCTTTCAAGCAAGAAAATCGCGATAGAACAGAAGAGTTTAATCTTTATTCAAATACTAAAAAGATTTATTTCTTCTGTTATCACTCAACTCAGCGAGAAGTCATCTTCATTCAGTAAAATCATGAAATCATCTAATTCAATCAACTTCGCTTCGTCTTTCGATTCAATGAACATAGCAATGATAGAAGCTATTGCATATAAATCACTAGTCAAACGGTTGAATGTGACTACTTTCATGATCATCATCACGAAAATTGATCGACTTCTAAAAATAGCTAGAAATAAACTCAAGAATGTAAATCTACAAGAGCTTTCACATGAAGAGATCTTGAAAGAAGTCAAAGCTAAGCTTTCTTCGAAATATTATGACTATCTAAACGTGTTTGATTGAGCAATGACTGATCAACTATTCTCTCATCATTTCTATGATCATAAAATTAAGTTGATCGACGAGAGAACATCTTCTTAAAGTCATCTCTATCATATGTCTGACTACAAACTTTAAAAGATAAAGAATTACCTGATTAAACATCTGAATAAGAGCTTTATATCTTCTAGCTCGACCTTATACGCTTCGTTCATACTATTCATCGAAAAGAAAGACGATAGTCTGCGTTTCTGCGTCAATTATAGAAAGCTCAATGCTTTGATTAAACGAAATCGCTATCTTCTATTCTTAGTAAACGAAACTCTCGCTCGTATTCAAGATAGCAAGTATCTGACTCGATTGAATATAATAGTCGTCTTCAACAAACTACACATGCATTCAAGAAGCAAAGATTTGACTATCTTTATTATCTCTTTTGACTTCTACAAATATCACGTGATGTCGTTCAAATTAATCAACGACTCAACTTTCTATCAACACTATATAAACGACGTGCTGTTTAATTATCTACATCAGTTTTGCCAGATTTATCTAGATGACATTATCATTTACAGCAAAACACTGAAGAAACATAAGAAACACGTACAACTAGTTTTACATAGACTACGAGAGATCAATTTACAGATGAATATAAACAAATGCAAGTTTCACGTTCAAGAGATCAGCTTTTTAGAACTATTGCTATTCATTGAGAGACTGAAGATGAATTTTCGAAAGATACAAGCAGTTGTTGAATGATTTACTTTCACAAATCTTATTCAGATGCAGTTCTTTATCAACTTCTGCAATTTCTATCGTTGCTTTATAAAGAACTTCTCGAAGATTGTTCAATTAATGATTCAACTCACTCAAAAAGAGATGATATTTGAATGAGATCACGTTTGTCAAACGATCTTTGATCATATGAAAAAACGAATGACTGAACCATTTATTCTTCGTCATTTTGATCAGAATAGAAAGACTATTCTTGAAACAGACTCATTCAACTACGTCAACGATGACATACTTTCTCAGTATGATGACGAAGAAACATTGCATTCAATAATCTACTACAGCAAGAATCTGAGTCTCGCTGAGTGCAATTACGAGATTTATGACAAGAAGCTACTAGCAATCATTCAAGCATTCAAGCATTGATGATCTGAGCTGAAATTGACTGAGTTATCAATCAAGATGTTCATCGATCATCAAGCTCTGACGTCATTAATGAAGAATAAAGAGCTGAGTAGACGTCAGATGCGCTGAGTACAAAAGCTTGTTGACTTTAACTTCAAAATCATGTATCGTTCAGGCAAACAAAACATCAAAGTTGATGCATTGACTCGTCAAGTTGATTCAGTTTCTAGAAGTCTTGAGAATGAATGATGTCGCTATCAGCGAACTACGATTCTGACGTTGAATCGAATGAAAATCGCTGATCTGAAGAAGAAAGAGAACAGTGAACCAATTTATTGATTGATTCTAGAAGTTAATAGAATCAACAAGAATTATGTTCTACTTCGTGAAGTTGTATTAAAAGATGAAGCTCAATATAAAGATACTAAATTAAGAGATTGTTGAGTTCAGAACGAAATACTATATTGAAGTGATCTTCTATGAGTTTTCTTCGATGAGCATCTTCAAATGAAGCTAATTCGGAAAGTTCATAATTAATCTTCTATTGATCATTTCGAAATTCTTAGAATGATGAAAGCAATAAGAAGATACTACTATTGATTCTCAATGCAAAAGACAATAGATAAATATATTTGAAACTGCTACATTTATCAGCGATCAAAAGCTTCTTGAAATAAATTCAATGAATTACTACATTCTCTATTCATACTTAAACAGTGATGAAAGAACATAGTCATGAATTTCATCATCGACTTATCTTCTTCTGAAGGCAAAAACGTCATACTAACAGTGATATGTAAACTGTCAAAGAAACGACACTATATCTCTTGTTCTACTGATGACGAAGAAATCACAGCAGAAAAAACAGCTGAGCTAATGCTTCAGTGAATATATTGAATACATGATTTACTCGATTTCATTGTTTTGAATCAAGACTCTCAATTTACCTTCATTCTATGAAAGTTTCTTTGCAAAAGACTGAGCATTAATCTTTGACTATTCACTGTTTATCACTCTCAAATCAACGATCAAAGTGAATGAGTCAATCAGAACGTTGAAAGATATCTTTGATTCTTCTGTTTATACATGCAAAATGACTGAGTTAAGCTACTACTCATGATTGAGTTTGTCAACAATAATGCTCTGTTCTCAATCATCTTCTCAATCTTTTTCTTTTTAAACAAAGACTTTCATTCTTGTATGAGCTTCGAACTTGATACAATTGAATATGAAAGCTTTCGTGAACGCTTGCAAGCGACTAAAGTTGAGAATATATCTGAACATATGAACAAGATCTTGATGTTTGCTCGCGAATCTCTAGTCAAAACAAGAAAACAAATGATTCAACAAGCTAATAAGTATAGAAAAGAAGTTGATTATGAGATCAAATCAAAGATGTTTCTGAACGAACGAAACATCATTACAGCGAGATCTTTCAAGAAGTTAAACGACAAAATGCTCGATTTCTTCATCAATCTAGATCTCGTTGACTCGTCATATAAGCTGAAATTATCAGAGACTATGCATGTTTATGATGTATTTCACTCTGATCTGCTTCGCTTCATCATCAACAGTCTTTTGCCTGATCAGAAGAACGAGCTCTTCGAGTCAATAGTGATAAACGACGAAGACGAATGAAAAATCGACAATATATTGAATTTTCGTCGATATCAAAGATGACTTCAGTATAAAGTCAAATGAAATGAATATGACAATGATCTCAATTGATACAACGCTGATGACGATGAATTTATGAACGCTCAGAAGATAGTTGACGATTTTCATATTTGATATTCGAACAAATCGCGCTAGAAATGCTTTCAACTATTCAGTCAATCAGAATTTAATGAGTCTGAGTCTGTGAAAACATGATTGAGCAATCAATCGAATCGAGCAGAAAATACATTCATGTGAACATGAATCGTTGAAGAAGAAGAGTAATGTCATGATTCTAGCTTTGTCAGACTCAATCTTCTAGTCTTGTCAGACTCAGTCTTCTAGCCTTGCCAGATTTATTCTCGCTTCGTCACATCAACTAGTCTCTATTAAATCTAGACTAACTTGACATCATCTGTGTAAGACGTCAATTCTTTCAAGTCTAGCGTAAGCTGAGAAATACACATATGTAGTCAGCTTTTTTTTCTGTATCTATCTTTCTTTCTTAGCATTTATCTTTTAGTTAAATGACACTTATATTGACTCGCTCTATGCTGATCTCTAACACAATCGAGTGTAACTACGAGATCTACGATAAAGAACTCATGATCATTGTTTGCGCTTTCAAGAAATGATGATCAGAGCTTGAAAACTTTATCTATTCTGTTGAAATGATCACGAATCACAAAAATCTTAAGTATTTCATGTCAACTAAGCAGTTGAGTCATCATTAAGCTCATTAAAGTGAGTTTCTGTCTAGATTCAAATATTGCATTGCTTATCATTTCAACAAGATTGATGATAAGTTGAATGCTTTGACACGTCGCTCAGAAGATCTTTCTAAAAAGAAAAATACATTTAATTCTCAACATTAATATCAACATTAAATAATTCTGAAAACTTATGTTTTAAATCTCAATATTATTAAGAATCTCATCTTCAACATCTTTAACATCAAAGTCATGAAGTTTTAGTCATAAATCATCATTTTAGATTCAGTTCAGTTACATCTGTCTTCAGTTATTTCAGCACTCTTGCAAATTCTAGCTTTCATGAATTTAGAAATTGAAGAATTCAACATTAAAAACATCAAGTCTCAGCTAGATTGAAACACTTTAAATCTTGATGAAGATTTTGCTGACATCTTTACTCAGACATTATGAAAGCAAGTCAAAATCAATGACAAATTCGCAGCTCAGATAATTGAAGTGCTTTGCAATAAAGCACAACATCACAACAAGATCTTTCTAGTTGAGTGCAAAGAATACGAGAATCATCTGTACTTTCAAGAAAGAAAGTATGTACTCAACTTAAATAAACTACGTCTTCATGTTGAGATCGTGCCTAGAATCTAATCACACTGCAGCGAGATAGTGCGTAGCTGAATAGAATGTTTGATCAATAGAGATAGCTCTAACTAGAAAACTAAGAATACAGAAGAAAGAAGACAGTTTTGAGCTGTATCTATAGTAAATCGAACAAAGAAGCGAAGTAGTCGATTTGCTAAAGCTCGAATAGATGAAATGTTTCAGCATATTTCAATTCAAAACATCGCTGTTTCTTGTTCACATATCGAAATCTCTAGAGTCTATTGACTAGACTCTATTCAATGTCAACACGCTTCGTAACACTTCATATCATTCAGCTCGCTCATGATAATGTTGTTGATGATCATTCAGAAAGAGCAAAAAGCTATGAACTGATCAATTAAGTTTATTGATGATTAAACATTTATAAGTATGTTCAATGCTTCATACGAAACTGTCATGTATGCACATGTTTCAAGCTCTTTAAACAATGAACTTAAGAATAATTATGTTCTCTTTCAGTTCTTGAACATTGTTAACATGATGTCTTCATGAACTATGTAAATTCTTTATCACTCAGTATCTTCATGAGTATTACATATAGATATGTTTTAATCTTTATTAATTATTTTATCAAAATGAAACATTTAGTTTTTATCACTTTTATGAAAGTTGAAGAAGTTATTAACTGCTTTTATGCTTATGTTTGAAAACATCATGATTTACTTGAGTTCTTTATATCTGATTGAGACACACAATTCATCTTCGATGTCTGAAAGCATATATGTAAAATGTTGAAGATAAACACTAAGTTATTGACAACATATCACTCTGAGATTAATGATCAAATCGAGAAAGTTAATGCTGTCATGAAGCATTATCTTTGAGTCTTCGTCAACTACATGCAGAATGACTGAGCTAAGTGACTTTCTGAAATCGAATTCATCGTCAATAATGCATCATCATTAATCACTTTAGCGTCACTCTTCTTGATTAATTCAAGTCAGAACTTACATTTAAGCTTCAAGTCTTTTGAGTCTTTGCTTAAGAATCTTACATCTCAAGCTTAAAACAAGTTAATCAATGTCAAAGAGTTTATCAAGAAGATAAAGAAACTAACTAAGCATTTACGTGATGAGATGCTTATAGCTCAGATTATTTATGAATTCAATGTTAATCTCTTTCATCGTTCTTGTTTTAAATACTTCATTGAAGATGAAGTCTGACTGAATGCTTGCAATTTTAACATCATTCATCTTGCTGTCAAGTTAAATGATTGTAACGTTGACTTCTTTAAAATCAAGTGTGTCTTCAAGAATAATTCTCTGATCATTGAGTTAAATCTTTCAGCATTCATGAAGATTCATTCAATCTTTCATGTCATTCTTCTGAGTCATATTGCAAGTGATTTTCTTTCAAATCAATATCAGAAATCTTGAAAACTCATTATTATTAAGAATGACGAAAGATTCTGATATGTAAACAGCATACTAAACTTCAAGTATGATAAATGTTATAATTCATCTCTGCTCAAGTATTACATCAATTAAAAAGATCACTTTTCTACTTAAGAGTCTTTTCATCTTCTGAATAATTGTGAGCAAATGCTCAATGAATATTATCTCGTCAACTCTGTCGTCGAAGAATCACATGTACTATCATGTGTGATGTTTCAATGTCAATGTCAAGAACTTTAAGTTCAATCTTCATCATCTCAACTCAGCTCAGATTTAACTTAAATCTTGTCTAAATCTGACTCAGACATCTTGCTTAAATCTAACTTAAATGTGACTCAGATGTATTTTAGTTTTGTCTGTGCATTATCACATTAAAATGCATTTTATTTCATCTCATTTCATCTTTCTCTTACTCAGATCTGACTCAGATCTTGTTTAAATCTGACTCAGACATTTCATTTAAATCTGACTCAGATTTAACTCAAATGTGTTTCAATTTCTTGTGCATCATCACGTTAAAATGCATTTCGTCTCATCTTATTCAAATTTAACTCAGATGTGACTCAGATTTATTTCAATCTCATCTGTGATTCATTACATTAAAATGCGTTCATATTAATTCTCATCTTGTTTCAGTTTTTGTCTTTAATTCTTTCTCATTTCATCTTGTTTCTTCTCATCATCTTGCAGAAGATCAGTCTTGAAGAGAAGAATTACTGTCATAATGTCAGATTATCAATTCAATTTAGAACATAAATCATCAATGTTTTAAATAATTTCGATTCATTGAATCTGTTTTGCAGTTCAATGAATCAAGTCATTAATTTAATCATCATCATTTTAATCTAGTCTCAGCAATTTTGTTTTGATCATCTTAGTCATATGCGTAAATCTTTGCAATCTTAAGTCATAAAACTATTAACTAGTCTTAATTTTGCTCGATTCATGTATATAAAAGTTGAGCTTTTGTTCTTTTCTTTCACTTTTTGTCTTTCACTTTTTGTCTTTCATCTTATACATTATTTGATGTATTGTCTTGTATTTAAATTCTATCAAAGTAATAATAATATCAGTCTTTTATATTAATAGTATCTTTAGTTTAGCTCAGTCTTTGACATAATGCTCTTTAATTTAATCAATGAATTTGCTTTCTATCAACATTACATGAATGACGTGCTGTTTAAATATTTACATCAGTTTTATCAGATTTATTTAAATAACATTATCATTTACAGCAAGACTCTGAAAGAGCATAAGCAACATGTATGATTAATCTTGCAAAGATTACAAGAGACTGATTTACAAATAGACATAAACAAATGCAAGTTTCATATGCAAGAGATCATCTTTCTAGAACTATTAATATTCATTAAAAGATTAAAGATGAATTCTTAAAAGATACAAATGATCATTGAATGATCTACTTTCATCAATCTCACTCAAATACAGTTCTTCATCAATTTCTGTAATTTCTATCAACGCTTTATTAAGAACTTTTCAAAGATTGTTCATTTTATGATTCAACTTACTCAAAAGATAATCATATTTGAATGAAATCAAATCTGTCAGATGATGTTCAATCATATGAAGAAGTGCATAATTAAAACTTTAATACTTCATCATTTTAATCAGACTTGCAAAACAATTCTTGAAATTGATTCATTCAACTACATCAATGATGAAGTTTTATCTCAATATGATGATGAAAGAACATTACATTCTGTTGTTTTTTATAGCAAGAATCTATTTTTTGTTGAATGCAATTATGAAATATATGATAAGAAATTACTAAGCTGAGCGAAGCATTCAAATCGATATGACGCTTTGCAAAATGAGCTAGAATCGAAAGTCAGCTATCTAAAAAGATTTCTCAGTTTTCGTCACTGAAGCGAAGCGACATCGATCATATGACAACGACGTTCGAGAAAAAAATCGAGATACTGCGAGAAAAGTTCTTTCTCTCATCTTCTCAAGCGAATGTCAGCGACATCGCAGAATCATTCATATCTCTGACAGTCTCATTCAATTCACGCATCACAGAAGATGAAGTGAAGCAGACAATCAGATGAGTAAAAGCAGACAAAGCGTCGAGCGCTTCAGATATTTCAAACAGAGCGCTTCAAGCGAGTCTCGCAGAACTGATCTCAGTACTGACGAGTTTATTCAACGCATGCGTAACACACAAGTATCATTCGAAGCAGTTCAAAAAGACTCAGACAATAGTACTACGCAAATCGAAGAAAAGCGACTATATTGATTCAAAGACGTATCGACTCATTGCTTTGCTCGATATCATGAGCAAAGCGCTGAAGTCGATTATGATCAAAAGACTGAGTGACATAGTCGAGACTCATTGCATGCTATCAAATGCTCAAATGAAAGTGAAGCGCAAGCGATTCGTGATCTCGACGTTAGATCTACTAGTAGATCAAGTTCACACAGTGTGAGACTGTGAAATCAAATATGTGATCTTCATGCTAAGCTTAGACGTCGTCGAAGCGTTCAATCGAGTCTCACACGTCAGACTTCTGCATACGCTGAAAATGAAAAGAACGTCGAGCTACATAATCGAATGAACACGCAGCTTTCTAGAGAATCGAGAGACGTCGCTAATATTCGATGAACAAATGAGCGACATGCGCGAGATAAACGCAGACATATCACAGAGATTTCTCATTTCATCGATTCTCTTTCTATTCTTCAACGCAAGTTTAATTGAAAAATGCGAAGCACTGAGAATTAAAATCGAAGTGCTTGACTTCGTAGACGATATTAACATTCTAGTCTACGACAGATTTACTGAAGAAATTTGCAGAACACTGAGCAAAGCACACGACATCTGCGCGAAATGAGCTTGCACTCATAACGCAACGTTCGCATCAGAAAAGTACGAGCTCACGCATTTCACTAGAAAATCAAAGAGATTCGACATGATGACTAGCATACAAATAGAAAGCTCAGTTATTAAATCGAAATCAGACGTACGAGTTTTAGAGATGCAACTGAACACGAAACTGCAATGAGACGCGCATCTTCGACAAATAGAGACGAATCACGTCACAAGAATGCTGACACTTAGTCATCTTGAAGTCTTCACATGAGAAGCTATCTTCACAAAAGCGAGACAAGTATACTCAGCAGTAGTGAGATCAGAAATTGCATTCGAAGCATTAGTCTGACATCAGCGCGACAAGAAAGATGAACTGTTGAGCAAACAACGCAGACTGAAAACACTTCAGAATCAGACTCTGCGTCACGTAGCAGAAGCATTCAAAAGAGTAAACATCAAAACTCTAGAGACAGAAACATACATGAGTTCGCTACATGTTCATCTGAACATGCTACAGAACAAGATCACGCTACACAGTCGAGTCAACGATCGAACGCAAGAGATCAGACAAGCATGCGAACTAATACGCGTTCGTTTGACGAAAGTTAATCGCGTCATTTCTCGCTCACTCGTCATCAAGAAAATAGTACTTCTGAATGTCTTCATTCAAGAAGATGCGAAGATACAGTCGAGACGCAGACGACACACTCTCTTCTTCACAACGATTTCAACAAGCGATAGCATCGCAATAACGCAGTATCACAAAGATCAATGAAATCAACGATGGGAAAAGTACAGAGAACGCGTCGCAAACGTCAACGCAATCTCAGCACAAAGGTCGCATCTGAGCAATAAGATGATAAAGATGCGTGATGATCTTCAGAAAGCAGAAAGCATTCTCGCAATGCACATCAGAATTGAACGCATAGATCTGAACACTTATCTGCACTCTAGAAACGTTTCAGGCACGAATAGTTCGCGATGCAACTGCGAATGAAGTCATCAGACGACGAAGCATGTACTCATGCACTGCTCGAACTGATCACATCTGCGATCAAGAATGCTACAAGATGCTGACTTCTTAAACTATTGAATAATCATCGTCATCATGAAGAGTCTCAAAGCAGTAGCGAAGATGATGATGAAAACGAAGCTCTTGAAGCAATTTAAAGTGACTAGAACACTCGTTCTTTAACATGCAATCAACGCGAACAAATTTGATACATAGTCTCAAAACTCACTGTTTCGACTGCGTGAAGCAGTCGTGTAGACTGCGAGTGATTTTCTACCTCAGAGAGTTTTGTTCACTTGATACAGATAGCATAAAGTTTTTCATGAGTTGATCTAATCGATGTCACAAGAATGTATAAATTTATTATTATTATTATTATTATTATTATTATTATTATTATTATTATTATTATAAGAAATTACTGTTTATCATTCAAGTATTTAAGCATTGATGATCTGAGCTGAAGCTGACTGACATTTCTATTAAGATCTTCATCAATCATTAAGCGTTGACATCATTGATGAAGAATAAAGAGCTTAGTAAATAATAGATGCACTGAGTACAAAAGCTCATTGATTTCTGTTATGAATGTGTCAAGACTCAAACTCTAATCAATTTACAGTAAACGTTAGTGAGTTCACTGCATATTGATTAAAGCTAGTCAATGAGCTAGCTGAAATCTGATTCAGATTTGACTCAGATATGATTTAATCTCTTTTTTCTTTCTCAATATCTTTTTTCTTCATCAACATCTTCTTCATTTACATCACATTCTTTCTGTGTCACAACATATTTTCTTCAAGTTTAACATAGTTTCTGAACATTACATAAATAAAAGTTCTTGTATTACTCTTCTTCTGTATTCTTAATGTTCAGTTATAATTATCTTTAAAGATCAAGCATTATCAATCTCATTCTTCACTGATTGAATCATTTAAACACGATTTCAACATTACATTAAGAATTCATTAATCATATGATACAGATGTCATTACTCATTCAATATATCTTTATAAATTAAGAAACAATTATAACGTACGTAGAATTAACTTTTGAAAAGAGCATTATAAACAAGAGAGAAAAGATCAAGTAGATAAATAAACGATGATAAATTGCATGAGCAGCAGTAATGCTGATTCAATGATGATTGTGAGCAGCGTTGACTCGTTGCAGAGAGACAGCGACGTGAGGTTTAAACATTCACGTAATGACAAGATGAAAGTTATCAGCATCATTGATTTACTGTTACAAGCGTATCAAGACTGAACAAGGCTAAAGTTCTAATCAATTCGCAGTGAACGCTAGCGAGATCTCTGCGTAAGAATTAAAGCTAATCAGCGAGCTAGTCAGATTTGACTCAAATATGACTCAACATTTTTTTTCTTTCTCAACACTCTTTTCTTTCATCAACATCTTGTTCATCTACATCACATTCTTTTCATGTCACAAACACATTTCTTTCAAGTTTAATGCAGTCTTTGAACATTACATAAATAGAAGCGTTTGTATCAATCTTTTTCTGTATTCTTAATATTCAGTTATAGCTATCTTTAAAGATCAAGCACTATCAATTCTGATCTTCATTGATTGTATCATTTAGACATGATTCTGACATTATATTAAGAATTCGTTAATCACACGATACTGATCTCATTACTTATTCAACATACTCGTCTAAACAGAATGAGTTTAAAGAAATTCATTTACCTGATGATTGATGATAATTGAAAGATAAAACAACACTAAAGAGTTGAATAAAATTAACAACAAGACTGTTTGAATTGCTAGACTACTTATCACTCATTAAGTATACAAAGTTCATTTGATTACAAGAATCATGATAAAGAATCTTCGTGAATTGCTCAAGAATCAAATCGATCGATAGATTCAACAATAAAGAATCTTCGTTGTTTGCTAAAAAATCAATCAAATCAACAAACAAATCTTATCTTTTTTGTTGAAGATTAAGCATCATTTTATACGCTTTTCTTCTTCAATCATCAAGCATCGTCATTCGTTCAACTCTTTTTTCACACAAATCTCATCATGCTTAGTCATTCATTTACTGAAGAGTGTTTCAAAGAATTTCGAAATCGTTTCTCTCAGACTTCTGATGCTGATTCATCGAAATCACGAACGAAATCATCAAGTGCTACATCATTCATTCACGAAGATGATGAATCATTTGCTGAAACAATAATATCTTTTATGTTCTACGAAATTTGAAAGACTTAAAGTCTAGCTCTTGATGAAGAAACAGATTAAGTTTACAAGTTAAATAAACAACAAGAAGATGAAATCAAAGAATTGAAGATTGAACTTCAAGCTAAAGAAAACACTTCTTCTGATTTCATTTACTCTGAGCATTCTAGATCTCAAAAAATATCTGATTCTTCGCTGTTTACTGATGAAAAGAACTTTATTTAAAAGAATTGATACGAAAAAATTCAGAATAAACTAAAGATCTACGTCGATCTCTTTTCTAATAAATGAGTCAAATTGAGCTATATACATTCTAGATTATTCGATGACGCAGCTGAGATCACTCAGACTAGACGCGAACATGATTGTGTCAATCTTTATAAAATCATCGAAGATCTTTTAAAAAAGTTAGCTCAGTTGTTTGATGATTCAAATAAAGAAGTTAACTTTCATAGAAAATACTACAACTTGATTCAAGAATTCAAGAAATTTAATGAATTTTATACTCAGTTTCAACGTTTATCTTTCTATCTAAACTATCACGAGAAGCAACTGATTGTTGATCTGAAAGATAAAATTCATTCTTGTTTTCAATTCATTTAAGTAGATCAACTAGTTCAATCTGATTCTTTAAAAGAAATTTGTTTCTATCTGATTTATTTGAATAATGATCAGCGAGTCATTCAAGAGATCAAGAACAAGATCAAACATGTTGATGATCTTTCTAAAACTATCTTTCATAAAGTGACTGTTGTCACTTAGTCAGTCAATCACTTGAAGTTTGATCAGTTAAAGTCGCGTGACATGATTTTAACTAACGTCAAAGAAGCAAACATTCTAGTCAAAAGCTGTTTCATATATCATAAATCAGATCATAGCTTTAAAAAGTGCTTTAATCGATTTACTAGAATCAATGCAGTAAACAATGAATATGATCGCTTTGATTTCAATTTCAATTTCGATTTAAAAAACTAGTCATCTTTTCAAAAGTCATTGAAGAAATAAAGATTATATCTTTGTGCAAACTAGATGAAATTCTATCAAAAGAAAATTACTTTGAAAAGTTGTTTCTAATTAATGCTTATCTCATCTCTCAGAATCAATCTTTCAGCCTTTGTTCTTTAATAAACAGTGATTCAATCATTTACACAATCATACATTCTAATCTAGTCAATAAAGTATGCGAGAAACTGAAAATTCAATCTATATCACTGATAAAAGAGAAGCTAATTAAACTGATCATCAAGTTGAGTTTTGAATTAACATTTTGAACTTGAATTGAGATCGAGTCGAGTTGCTCACATTTTCAACTCGACTCAAGTCGAGTTGCTCATATTTTCAACTTGACGCGACTTGACTCGACTGAGAATTGAGTCAATTTGATTCAACTCGTTAAGAACTCAAGCTTGATGTCAAGAGAGTTAAATATAGAAAATTTTCCGATTTTTGACTTTTGCATTATCTTTTTGCATTATCTTTTAATAGAAAGTCATAAAGAGAAACATAAAGATCGTTTGATAGAGAGTCATAAAGAGAAACATGAAGATTGTTTGATAGAGAGTCATGATGAGAAACATGAAAAGAAACATGAAGAAAGTCATGATGAGAAACATGAAGAGAAACATAGAGAGAAACATGAAGAGAAACATGAAGAAAAACATGAAGAAAAAACATGAAGATCGTTTGACTTTGATAGAAAGTCATGACGAGAAAACATGATAGAAAGTCATGAAGAAGATCATGAAGACTGTTCAATCAAGTTATTTACATCTATCTAATATTTTGTCGAGTCGAGTCGAGTTTTCAGATTGAGTTATCGAGTCAAGCTTCTCAACTCAACTCAAGTGCTTGAATTCAACTTCTCAATTCGACTCAACACTTTTTCCAAAAAATTTCAATTCGACTCGACACTTTTCGAGTCAAGTACTCGACTTGACGCAATCAGTCTAAAGCTAATAAGAGATTATGATGAAAAGATATTTAAGAAGATCATCACTCATAAAATTCTTCTCAATCTCATCATTGAAAGTCATAAGAAATTGACTGTATTAATGCTGATAACTGATATTGATCATCATGAAGTCATATTGAGTAAGCTCTGAATGAATAAAAACGAAATATTATTAAATATGCAAAACAACATCATTGTTTTTTCGAATCAATTGAATACTTCTATTTCGATTTTTCAATCTCTCTTAATTCAAAGCACTCAAGTTGATCGCGATCATCTTCATTCTCTTCAATCACTCAGACTAAAATCTTTATGATGCTCAAACAATCTGTTTGAAAAGAGTCATTCTCGATTTGAAGCATAAACGCAGCTTCATTCAAAACACTGTTAAATTGTTCAAAGAAGAACAAGATTAAAGTCTTTGCTCTATTCATGATGAACATCAATAAAGAAATCACGTACAATACTCAATGCGATTTGAACGTTTTAAACATCTCTTCAATCAATGAAACAACTCAGAATTTGAAAGATATTAAAGCGAAGCTGTCATTGAAATATCATGAGTTTCTAGATGTTTTTGATTAAGCTCAATTGAATAAACTATTCTTTCATTGCTTCTATGATCATAAAATTGAACTCATCAGTGATTCAATGCTCTCTCGCTGTCGAGTTTATTGAATAAATCTGTCGTCGAGTTCAAGTTGTTTAACTCAACTCAGATTGAGTTACAGTGTTGAATTGAGTTGAAGAGAGTCAACTCAACTCGATCGAATTGAGTTCAACTCTCGATTCAACTCGATCAACTCAATGAGTTGACTCAAACTCAACAGCATGTTTAAATATTTTACTTATTTGAAATAAGTACTAGTAGAATGAAATTATGAAACTTTAAAATGTGTATGTATAAATAATTTTTATTCACATGTTGAAAAGAAATTTATATGTATATAAAGAAATGTCTTCGACTCTTCTATTGTTGACTCAGATCTCAGTCACTGTCTCTAACTAAACTGCTTGAGAAATGTGCAAGTAATTTCATGAAAACAGTAGATTGCAAAATGAATTGCAAAATGAATTGCAAAATGAATTGCAAAACTATCTACATAAGCTTTCTATTGATGTTTTCTTGTCTTCTTTGCTCAGACAATGCATTCAATTTAGCTTTATTCTTAGATGATGATTTTTTCTTGAAATTAGTTATTTCAAAGCTACGTTTACATGTTACAGCAGAACTTGACTTCAAAGAAGAAGTCATCTTGCGCTGTTCTTTTTTCAATGCTAAAGATGATGATCTAGATTCTTCATTCAATTTAAAGATTGCAACGAATTTCATTAAATTTCTTTGATTCATTATCTTTCATAATGATTGATCATTCTTCTTCAATCTGTTTCTCTCAGTCAAGTGTGATGTAACTCGATCAAAATGAGCAGACGCTGAAAGTCGAGCATTTGAAAGTGAAGTTGTCGTAGATCTTGCTGTCATAAATCTTGCTGTCGTAAATCTTGCTGTATTAAATAACGTAGATAACGAGAATTCTTTGAAGTTTGAGAATCTAGATTGCGAAAATGATATGAAAAGATCAACATCAATTGTATCATCATTCTTCAGCTCTGATATTGTTAATTAAATGTTTGATGATGAACAATATAACATTACTTATCACGCTCGTTATCATCAACATCATCATTTGATGATGCATCGTTGATATACTTTAAATCTTCATTAACGTCGATGATGAAGATTAAATCTTTGTTCTTTTCTTGTTTCTGTGCATCGAAAGCTCTTTTCTCTTCAATAAGCTTGTGAGACTTAAATTCTGCTTTCAACTTCACAGCATCTGCATGCTTAATCATCATAATATTCAATATGATGTTGACAACAAGAGAGCTGCAATGATAAGATAATACGTCTTGTCTCAAATTGAAAACTCATTCAACATCTGTCGAGATAGCTGAAATTGCTAAAATATCTCGAGTCATTCTGCTTAAATGAACAAAGTCTTTGAGATGATTTCTTCAGAACTTAATGAAATCAATGTCTTGAACAATGTTTAAAGCTTATTAGAATTTGATATTTCAAACTATGTGACTGCAAAATCAATTGCAAAATCGATTGCAAAATTGATTGCAAAATTGATTGCAATCAAATTATAAGACAACATTAATTGTGCAACAAACAAAACAAAGAGAAGAAAAACTAATTCTGATTCAAATATTATTTCGCTTCGTTAGTTAAAACAAGTGATGATAAATTGTGATGTCTGAAATTTCGTCTAGCAATTATATTTGCAATGAAAGATGATTGTTGCAAGACTTTTTCTTAAAGTTGATTTTGCAATGTAGTTGAGTCAAAAGCGTAGTGTCTAGCATAATAATCTATAAACTCTCATTTATATCTTTGTTTATAGTCGCTGTCTTGTCATGTAGATTGCTCGTATAGATTTAGTTTCTGATGAGAATCTATAATATTTTCAAGATTGTACATTAACTTTCGATCATGACTGACATCTGCGTAATATTCAAATAATTTGATTCAAGCTTACGTTAAGACTTTCAAAAGTGAATGCTTTCAAGAACGCTGCTTTCTCTTCAGAGCTGTCATGTGATCGTCAATATGAGAAAACAAAACATCATAAATAATGTAAATTGCATTGATGCTGAGTTTGTAATTACGTTTAAGTAAATCAGTAAATATTGCGAATGATTTGAGTAGTTCTACAAGATATTAAACATGTGTTCATTCTTCATTATTGAAAGATAGCTTTTAAAGAGTAGTATTTTCATTTTCGTGAGTAGAAATATAACTCTTGATGAAGACTTGAAGACGAAGTGCTCTCAAAAGCATGAGACAGATGAAATTTCAGCGAGTTTTAACATCTTGTATCATCTTGAGACAAAGTTCGAAATTGCGTTGAGACTTGTGAAAGTTCTCTATTCTCTGAGAACTTTCGTTTATATAAACAGAAAGCTTTCGAATTTAATTAAAGATTACTATAATATCATAAATAAGAGTGTACTCTGTATTTTCAATCGCGATTGCAAAATCGATTGCAAAATCGATTGCGAAAATAATAGCAGAGTAAACTAACATGATAAATAAATATTATTAATTATCTTGAACAATGTTCGAGATAAACTCTCTTGTATAAACATGCTTTGAAGACTAATCTTGAATATTCAATACTCTTTCTCATTCTCATTCTCAAGACTTAACATCAGTGATTTGAGTAACTGTTTAACAGCTAACTGAATTACATATGCTAAACATGATAAATGTGAAATAGTTGAGAACATTTGCAAAGTCTCGTCTAATGCAGTCATTATGACGTCGTTATTGCTGACGTTATCTGTGATTACAGTCATAACTCAATCTTGAATATCAAGTTCTTGCAATATTTATTCAGTAATACTGCTTAGATTGCTCTTAATATGCTTGTCTTCAATTTGTTCAAAGCTCAACAAGACTTTTCAATATTCTCAGAACTCAATGTAGTAAAATTTCATGATGACTAGAAAAGATAATCTATTAAAACTACTTCATTCATCTAAATTAATGAAGATTTTAGAATTCGTTGATAAATTCTTAAGTATGTTGACTCAAACAACAGTCGCTTGATTCTTAAGAAAGATCGTAAGTTTGATTCTGTGTGACAGAGTAATGCTTGATCATGTCATTTCAAATGCTCATTGAAATTGAACATTGTTAATAGTGACATGAGAAATATTTAAAGCAATGAAAGTCTTTTAAAGTTGTAGTGCAAAGACTTCTGAAGTATATTCTTGATGAAAAGCATGATGCTGTGATTTGTTAATCTTTTGCAATTTCTTTTGCAATCTGTTTTGCAATCTATTTTGCAATCTGCAACTAAGAAGCAACTTATCAAAGCTTTAACTCTAACAAAGTTATAAATGTCTTAAACGTTTGTGATCTTAGTTGCTAAGTTTGTGTATCTATCACAATCTTTGCTATTCAGATGATGTTTCATGATGTTGTTATCAATGCTTCTATTGTTAGAATGCTCATAGACATGTAAACATAAACAACAAATGAGTTTGAGTCTTTTGCTTTCAACTAAAGCTGTCTGATAAAAGTTATTTCATATCTCATCTGTTCATGACTGTAAAATTCACTTTGAATGATGATAGTCTGATACTTTTCGTTCTACTTGCATTGCATATTGAGTTTGCTTTCATCAATTCAGAAATATATGTTGATATTCTTGCTCATGATCATATAGCACATATCATTTATTATGTAACGACTGCAGTTTAATGAGCACGACAGAAGTAACGTTAGAAGAAGAAGATTGAGCACTATCATGCTCGCTGTTATCAAGATTCTCTGAAGATATATTTATAAAACTGAATAAACTGTTCATACTTGCTTGCAATCTCAATGTTCTCTTTCAAGAAGATGACATAATAAGTAAGTTAAATGAAAAAGAGACTGCAAAAAGAATTGCAAAAAGAATTACTAAGAAAGTTGCAAAAAGAATTAAAAACAAGTTTGATCTTTCAAGCATCATTAAGCTTAGAGTTTGAAGATCAATGCAAATCGTGTGTCACTGTTGACTTGTGACTGATTGATTCTTATCTTTTAAATTAACTGTTAATTATTCTAAAAACTAGCACATTTTAATAGATTTCAAACGTCATGATTGACTAAGAAGCTTATTACAAATACAATGAAATAATTATACAAAGATGAACTGAAGTACAAAATTATGCGAAAAGAATGTTTAATTCTTCTGTTCACTTCTGCTGTTTATTCATTACATAAAAGTATTCTGTGATGCTGCATGCAATAAATAATTCTATCTATCAGCTTGTAACTGCAAAACTAGCTAGATTGTTAATTTAGAAATGCTCAATTTCTAAGATATGAATATTAAGAGAATCAAAAAGATTATTGAGCTTCTTAATTTTGAATATTACTTTTCAGATTTCACATGTCAATTTGTGTGAAATATTTGATGTTCATTCATACTTGTTGTAGTCAAAATTTGTCGATCAATTCTCAGTCTGATCTGATAGCACAATTCACTTGCATGACTTGTTTTTAATCGTTTTTCTTTTTAATCATACTACACGTCATAGAGTTTTCTCAAACATGATGAATGATTCTTGAAAGTACTTTGATGTTAATTTGTGATCTCAAGAGATATGATAATTTCTGAAGAAGACTCAACGATACTGATCGCTCTCTGCTTTTCTATATGTCACAATGTTAGTATAAATATTGAAATACAAGTCGCGAAATTAATTGCAAAATTGATTGCAAAATTGATTGCAACATCAAGAGCAAAATCAAGAGCGAAGTTCAAATAGTAAAAGAAATAATAATCATGTTGTAAACAAAATTACAAAAAGAACTGTCAAAAACTTACACAATAAGACAACGTGCTACGTCTTTTCAGAAATTCTAAAACTGTTGAAGAATCTTCACTGTTAATGCTTCTTTGATGACATTCGAGTCATTCATCATCTTCTCGTTCATCATCATCTTGAATTTTTTGCTCAGAAGTAAGTCATTCACCTGATATCATTCTTTCGTCTGAACATCATTGATGTCAGAGAGCTTCTCTCATTGAAAACTCTTCACACTTGTATTGAAACAAGCGCTTAGTATCAAAGAATCTTGATTGAAACTTGTGACATCGAGACGTGTTCTTACATAATTCACTGTATTTTCTTTTGCAATTCTATGAATTTATTAATATTTGATTGCAAAAAAGATTGCAAAAAATATTGTTGATTTCATTTGCTATTTATATGTGCAGTCAACAAGAACTTATGATCATCATTCAATGCTTGTAGATAGACATTCAATTTTTTGAATTGCTTGATTCAGTAGAAATGAATATTTCTATCTCTATTTTTCGCATCTTCAATTTTCTTCTCATCATGTGTTATATTTTGCACATGAGTTCTAGTCTTTTTTAAATGTGTATTGTTAAAATAATCTTCAATAGTCTTGCGCTTGTGAGTAGACATCATTGCGAATGCAGAACAGTAATTAACTTGTAAAAGCAATGATGTAGTGATCTAAATAATGAGATGAAATAGTGAAAATTAATCGTAATGATGAGATATGAAATTTAAACTTCAATATCTTAATTTAAGGTTTTAAGATTTAGATCATCATCATTTCAACATTAATTAAGTCATGTAATCATCAACTTTTTTCTTCTTTTACCTTCAAACAACAACAACATACTGCAATTATGATTGCAACAGCTCAGTAAGTTATGTATCAGTTTTACAAGTTTATAGAAGATTGCAGAACTGATTGTAATACAGAAACAATGAGCTTAATTCTAACAACAAAACGCTACTCAACATCTTTAATTCTGCAACTGACGAGATTTTGAAATCGATTTTGAATTCAAATGAATTCTTCAACTTGCATAAATCTATGTATGTATTTCATTTCTTATTACTCTTAAATTGATCGCAAAACTGATTGCAAAGTAGAAATAATATTGCAGCGAATTCTAAATTCAAGCTTACAAGATCAAATCTTCATCACAAGTCAAACAATAGATCGCGATTGTCAAGCAGCTCAGAATCATCATTGTCAAGCTCATCATCATCATTCTCATCATCATTGTTCTCATCATCACTCAGTAAAAAACCTCATAACAAGCAATTTGTTGAAAAGATGTCTTGAAAACAGTCAACAGTGAAGTCGAGAACTAATGACAGAAAGTTGAAGCTCATCAGAGTAAGTTTTGAGTCTTACTAGATTGCAAAAATGATTGCAAAAGTAATTTCAAAGACGCTGATCATATGTTAAAATGTTCGACTCATTGAGTCAGCTTATGTTATCAATGCCATCATAAAAAGTGATCTTATCAAGCTCAAGAAAATGCAAAAATATTGCAAAGAAACTGTAATACTTCGTGAAATTCGTTGATATCAAAGAACAATCAACTTACTTATTTCAAAGCTGTCGTTTTAGCATGTGATTCGCGAAGTGTATCATGAATTGATTGAAGTCAATCTTCGCTTTCAATCAAAAGCTATAAAGACATTGCAGAAGACAACAGAAGCATGACTTGTTGCAATGTACGAAGATTAGTTTCATGATCAATTTTGCAATCAATTTTGCAATCAATTTTGCAATCGATTTTGCGATTCAAATACTGATTACTTAACAGACATTAATCTTTGCGCAATTCACGCAAAGCATGTAATCATTTAAGCGAAGAATATAAGGTTGATTTTTCGTCTTACAGGCGAAAAGTTCACATTTGAAGCTTGTTCAAGTTATATGACAAAGTAAATACTATGCAATCAGAATGCAACGCTGTCGCAAGACAAATAGATAGTAAATACAATTTTTGCACTGTCACACTATTAGTGATACTATTGCTTTCATGTGTAATTCAATGTAAAAGTTATTACTTTTGTCAAGAACTTTAGAATTTTTTCTTGAATGTAAAGTCGATTAATTAACTACTTGTATGCACAGAGTCTTCATGCACACTGAGTTTTTGCACACTTTAACTAGAAAGATTAGTTTCAGATACTATTTCAAACACGTTGATAGTAATTCGAGACACGCTAAATTTCAAGATACTATCTGTGACTAATCTTTCTAGTTAAAGTGCGCGAAAATTTCGTGTATATGAGTAAGTATACTATTTTTAGAAATCGAGTTCAAGCAACTCAGTGCACAGAAATTCTGTGCATTTGAGTAAGTATACTATTTTTAGAAATTGAGTTTGAACAATTCAACTCGATTCTGAGTTGAGCTTGAGTTGAGAAAGATCAATTCAATCTCAACTTAAACTCAGACTTGAGTTGAAAATTGATCTCTTTCAATTCAACTCAATTCTAACTTGATAACAGATTTACTTGTCAAACTTCTGAAATTAAAGAAGTACTTAAACGAGAATCTGTCGAAGAAATTCATTACTTCTAGTCAGACTCTCTATTTCTTCTTTGTTCTATTCACTCTTAAAGCAAATGAAGATCTTTGATTCTGCGTGAACTATCAAAAGCTAAGTGTTATTTTCAAAAGAAATAGATATCTTCTATCATTGATAAACGAGATCATTGATAAAATAGTGAGTTGCAAGCATTTGACTAGATTGAACATCATATCAGCATTCAATAATCTTCAAATGCACATTGACAAAATCGTGAGACGGGAAAAGTCGATATTAGCTGATTTTTGCCGACTTTTCCTGAGTTAGCTGTTAATCTCATGTCTCAGCTAATGATCGAAATTAGCTGACTCTCTCAGTTATTAGTTGACTATTAGCTGGTTTTTAGCTGATTTAGCTGTGCACTCAGCTAATATCGATATTATCTCTTTTGTTGACTTCTTCAACATTTGCGCATTTTGCTTATTAACAATCAAATATTGAATTAATGACTAGATAGTTATTGCGCTCGTATAATAAATCAATTAATAATTAATTTGACTATCTAAATAATAGCTATTTACACAGTTTAATATATGCGCTGAGAAAGTCAATGAGAAAGTCAATGAGAAAGTTAATGAGAAAGTTAATGGGGAAACTAATGAGGTAGAAAGTCATGTAGAATGTTCGATAGAAAGTCATGTAGAATGTTCGATAGAGAGTCATGTAGAATGTTCAATAGAGAGTCATGTAGAATGTTTGATAAAGAGTCATCTAAAATGTTCGATAGAAAGTCATGTAAAGTGTACGATAGAGTCATATTTGATGCTCGATAGAAAACAAATTTGATTCTTGATTGCGAAGCAATTCGAAGCTTGATGAGAAGTCATGTAGAAAGTCATGTAGAAAGTCATGAAGAGTGTACGATAGAATCATGTTTGATGCTTGATAGAGAACAAATTTGATTCTTGAATGCGAAGCAATTTGAAGCTTGGTAGAAAGTCATGAAGAAAGTCATGAAGAAAGTCATGTAGAAAGTCATGTAGAAAGCATTGTTTGAAGCACTGTTTAACTCATGTTATGCGTTCAATCGACGCGTATTTTGAAGCATGTAGAATGTTTGATAGAGTGTTTGATAGAAAGCTCAGTAGAAAGCTCAGTCGATAGCTCAGTAGAAAGGTCAGTAGAAAGCTCGATCGAAAGCTCAGTAGAAAGCTCACTAGAAAGATCAGTCAACAGGTCAGTAGAAAGATCAGTAGAAAGCTCAATAGCTCAGTAGATAGCTCAGTAGAAAGCTCGATCGATAGCTCAGTCGATAGCTCAGTAGAAAGGTCAGTAGAAAGATCAGTAGAAAGCTCGATCAATAGCTCAGTAAAAAGCTCGATCGATAGCTCAGTAGAAAGATCAGTAGAAAGCTCAATCAATAGCTCAGTAGAAAGATCAGTAGAAAGATCAGTAGAAAGCTCGATCAATAGCTCAGTAGAAAGATCAGTAGAAAGTATTGTTTGAAGCACTGTTTGACGTGTGTTATGCGTTCGTTCAACGCGTATTTTGAAGCATGTAGAAAATTTAATAGAGTGTTTGATCGAAAGTTTGATATCGAGTCATGAAGAGTGCGTTCTATTGAGCTAATTAGCATTATTTCGTACGAAATAGAAAGTAGAAACTACGAAAGAAAGAAGTGAGAAGAAGTAAAAATTCTGAATTCTCTGAATTTTCTAGCGTCAATCTTCGACTGAAAGCGAAGATTACTAATCACGAGAGTAACAGTACTGTTCTCAAGCCATGTAGAAAGCATTGTTTGAAGCACTGTTTGACTCGTGTTATGCGTTCATAATTTGAAGCATGTAGAACGTTTGATAGAGCGTTTGATAGGAAATTTGGTAGGGAATTCGGTAGGAAATTCGATAGGGAATTCGATAGGGAATTTGGGTGAGCGAGTAGATAAGCGAGTAGATGAGCGAGTAGATGAGCGAGTAAATGAGTGAGTAGATGAGCGAGTAAGTGAGCGAGTAGATGAGTGAGTAGATGAGCGAGTAAGTAAGCGAGTAGATGAGCAAGTAGAGTGATGAGCATGTAGAGTGACGAGTAGAATGATGAGCATGTAGAATGACGAGTAGAATGATGAGCATGTAGATAAATGAGCATGTAGATAAATATTTTAGCTGAATTAGCTGAATTAGCTGAGTTGATCGAATTTAGCTGAAATTTAGCTGATTAGCCAGTTGTTAGCTGATTATTAGCTGAATCGAGCCGACTTTTTCAGATTCTGTCATCGAGCAAAAAGTTAGCTGCCGAACATTTTGTTGATGCACTTTGATAACAAGAATTACATCACTTTTATCACTGCTTTAGAAGTATATAAATACAAGATGCTATCATTCAAACTGACTAATGAATCGATCTTCTTTCAGTAATATATGAATGACGTTTTATGAAACTTTCTGAACGACTTTTGTCAAGTCTATTTAAATGACATTCTCATCTATAGCAAAACGAGAAAGAAACATAAAGATCACGTCAAACTAGTATTGAATCGACTACGCGAAGCTGAACTGCAGATGAATATTCGAAAATGCAAATTTAATGTAGAAGAGACTGTTTTTCTAGAAGTCATTGTATCAGAACTAAATCTTCGTATGAATCTCAGCAAAGTGACAGTCATAGTCAGCTAAATCACTTCGATCAATCAAAAAGAAATTCAGAGCTTCTTGAGATTTGTTAACTTCTATCGCCGTTTTATTAAGAACTTCTCGAAGCTAGTCAAACCGTTCACTCAGCTGACTAGAAAAAACACGTCTTTTGTTTGAAACGAAATCTGTGTTTAAATCTTTGACAATCTAAAGAAACAAGTCAGCTCAATCTCAATACTTCGTCATTTCGATTTCAAATGACAAGCTATTCTGAAGATTGATGCTTTGAACTATGTAAAAGATGAAATACTATCTCAGTATAATGATGAGAAAGTTCTTCATTCGATGATCTTCTACAGCAAAAGCATGATTCTCACTAAAATCAATTATCACATCTATGATAAGAAATTGCTAGTCATTATTCAATGCTTCGAACACTGATGATTCAAGCTGAAATGCATTGAACTACTCATTCAGATGTTCATCAATCATCAGACTTTGAAAATCTTTATGAAAAACAAACAGTTAAGTCGATGACAAGTCAACTATCTGAACATTCTATCAAAGTTCAACTTTTAGATCATTTTTAAATCAGACAAAATAAACACTAAAGTCAATGCTTTAATCAGAATGCTTTTAGCAAACATTTCTGAATCAGCTCAGCGTCTTAATGATCGTTTTCAAACTATTCTGATCTTTGATAGAGTCAATGTTTTATCTATTGAATCGAAAGCAAATCTCTATCAATGAGAATAAATGATCAATCAAACAAATGAGTTCTGCAGCGAATATAGACAAGCTATAAACGAAAACAAGCTCAAATTTCATATCACTAAACTGAAGAACTGCGAAATCATTGATGACTTTCTATTTAGAAAAGATTTACTGTGAGTCTCTGAGAACATGCACACGAAATTACTACAAGAAGTGCATGATCAATCTTTAATCTCTCATCTTGACAATAAATGAATCATTGATTTAGTTCAGCGTTTCTACTATTGATCAGATCATTGAGTTACTATTCGATGATATATTTGAAACTGTCATGCTTGTCAGCGAAGCAAAGCTTCTAAAGATAGCATCAATGAACTTCATCATTCTCTTTTGATTTCACAGAAACGCTGAAAAGATATAGCTATGAACTTCATCATTGAACTACTTCTGTCAGAAGACTATAACGTCATTTGCATAATCATATGTCATCTCATCAAAGAATGTCACTATGTTTCCTGTCATTGAAAAGACGATGACATCTCAGTTAAAGAAATGATTTGAATCATGCTATGAAACGTCTATCAACTACATGATTTACTCAGTTCTATTGTTTCAAACAAAGACTCTCAATTCATATCAACTATGTGAAAAAGTCTTTGCAAGTGACTGAGAATCATAGCTAGTTTATTTACAGTTTATTATTTTGAAATCAACAATCAATTAAAATGAGTCAATCAAGATGTTGAATGCGAACTTAGAATCTACTGCAATTACATGCAGAATGATTGAGTCAAATGAATATCTATGATGAAATTCAATGACAATTTCAATATCTTCTCAATCACTTCAATGATTCTCTTCTACTTCAATAAAGAATTTCACTCTCGAATGAGTTTCAATTTAGATATGACTGACTACAAAACAACTCATGAACGACTTGAAGCTAGAAAAGCAGATGATATTATCATTCAAATGAAAGAGCTACTGAACTTCAATCATTAACAATTGAAAAAGATGAAGCTGATCACTGAAGTTCAGATCAATAAACACAGACGAGATGTCATTTATGAAGTAAATGACTGAGTTTAACTATCTTTCAGAAACGTCAAGACAACGAGACTTTGCAAAGATTTGAAAGACAAACAGCTAGATTTTTATCAAATCACTGTCAAAGTGAGTATCTTTTATCATCTTTGTTTATCAGTCAGCATGAAGCATCTGCATTCAATGTTCAGCTCAAAACTACTGCAATCATATTCAGAAGACTCTTTATCAGAACAGCATTCAAAATCATTCAAATCAATCACTATCAAAGATGATGAATATTAAAAGATAGATGATATATTGAACTTCAGACGCTATTGAGATTGAATACAGTACAAAGTCAAATGAACAAATCTAGATAGAAATGATGAATGATACTATGTTGATAAAGAGAAATTCAATGACTCAGAGAAAGTTTTGAACAAATTTCATAAGCTATATTCAAACAAACCGCGCTAAAAATCGGAACAACTATCAACAAAAGTGAGCAAATGAACTACATTCATGCAAACATGAATTTTCGAAGAAAGAAGTAATGTTACGAGCGTATCAAGACTGAACAAGACTGAAGCTTTAATCAATTCGCAGTGAACGCTAGCGAGTTTTCTGCGTAATGATTAGAGCTAATCAGCGAGCTAGTCAGATTTGACTCAAATATGACTCAAATATGACTCAGATATAACTTAACACTTTTTTTCTTTTTCAACATTCTTTTCTTTCATCAACATCTTGTTTATTTACATCACATTCTTCTCATGTCACAAACACATTTCTTTCAAGTCTAACGCAGTCTTTGAACATTACATAAATAGAAGTGTTTATATCAATCTTTTTCTGTATTCTTAATATTCAGTTATAACTATCTTTAAAGATCAAGCACTATCAATTCTGATCTTCATTGATTGTATCATTTAAACACGATTCTAACATCTACTAACATAAACATCAACGTTAAAGAAAGAGAAGAACGAAGATCACTCATGAAAAGAAGTGATCTTAAAGCTGATTCAACGTCTTCAAAACATTTCAGAAGAAAGATTAAAAGTCAAGATGCATTCATCGCGAAGAATGTACAGAAGTTGAAGACATTCATTCAACTTCTTAATAAACAACTACAAATGTAAGAAAATACACGTTTCATATTCAAAACATCATTATAAATCAATGTAGTAAAACAAGAAGCAATAATGAGAAAGCAGCGATTCAGAGATGATCTGTCATTGCTTTGCAAGAAACGTAAGATTCTAGTGAAAATAGTGAAGAGAAAAGAAGTGAAAGAGATACAAAATGTTACAATTCTAGTTTTCGTTTATTCTACGACTAGTCTTCGTCTTGATTTCATTCTAATCAAGTCTAGCGAAAATCTGAGCTAAATGTGATGTCATTGAATCTCTGCGTTCATATGTGTAAGACATCAACTTTTTCAAGCCTAGCACAAAGCTGAGAAATGCACATATAAGAATTGAGTTCTTTTCTGTAGTTACTTTTCTTTCTTAGCATTTATCTATTAGTTAAATGACATTCATATGACTCGCTTTATGCTGATCTCTAACAGTAGATAAATGCTAATGAACTACTCTGCTATCAACGTGTAAATGATACGAAATAATCTACTTCTATTCAGAAAATTCGCAAGAAATTCTTTGAATTACTTTCATCAAAACATACATTTAAATTTACTCAAATTTATCAAATCAATCACTCAATCAAACCTATCTTATTTTTCTCACAATGACACGCGACTTCAAATTAGTTGAGTCATGAATAGCTCATCTGCTTAGAAGCATTGTTAATAAACGAGTTTTTCTTATTTCTTTCAATGCTTCAGTTGACATTAAGAACGTTGATATCTCATGAAACATCAAGACAGAAGAACAGCTTCGTCAATGAGCTTACGATCAGTCAAATGAGATCATCAAGATGTTGAATGAGCTTAGATCTCAATGAGACATGACTTTGAAACTCAATGAGTAGTGAATCGTTGTTCAAGTCAAACATGACAAGAGATTGAATCACTAGAGATCAAACAGATAATCATAAACACTCTAGAAGAGACAAACAAATGCTATCAAAAGAAGATGTTGAATCTTAAGAATAAACTCAAAGAAGTATTGCATTCAGTGAATCAGTCTTGATCTCGTTAGTTTACTGAATCTTGAGTTTCTACGAAATCTCTATCTCATCAATTTATCGAGAATCATACTCAACGTGAATCATTCACTTTATTCAATAATGATCATCACAAGTCTTTCAAGTTTTTGAACTCATTTGTATTCATTGACGAAGATAAATCAACATGAGATAGCTGAAGAATCAAGATAGATGACAAGCTTCAGACAAATATCAATCACTTTGTCAATGAGACTATCTGCATTGTCTATGTGATATCTAGACTAGAAGATGACGCTGCTGAGCATATTTTCGCTTGACATGATCATGATGCTTCGCATTCTTACATCTCGATCTACAAGCTACTCAAGCATTTAAAAGAGATCTACAAAGATCAGAATAAGAATCGAAAGTGTCATCACAAGTACAACACTTTGAGACAAGCAGACAAGCTCTTCAATGTCTTCTACTTCAACTTTATGAAGCTATTCAGCTATCTAGAATACAACGATCACATTCTGATGAATGATCTTCAGAATAAGATCAACAATCGCTTGCAGAATGCTCTATCAATTTGCTTGAAAGATTTTATCACTCTACATCATCTCAAGAGCTTTTTTCAAAGTATGAATAATAGACAGTGAGTCAATTATCAGCTTCGAAGCGAACGTTGCACGATCATCGTCAAAATCATCATTGCATCTGAAAAGCGCGCTACTTCTCTGTCAGCAGTGATGACTTCAATAATTGAATATGTCAAGTTGATTATCTTTTCTACATCTGAGTCAATTAAATCGTCTATCGTTTGCTATATCTGCAAGATCTCAGATCACTTATTCAAGAATTGCTCTCAGAACAAGATCAACACTTCAGCATCTCATGTCTTCATTCTTTATCTACATGAAATCATCATTTCGAAGAATAAAGAGAATGAGAAAATGACTTTCTTCTTCAAGAATAATGAGACAAAAAACTAGAGACTTTCATCAAAGACGTGATGAAAGACGTGTTAATTTTTTCAACAACAAGCATGTCAGATGATTCTTTTGCTTCTGAATCTTTGACTATTGAATATATATTATCTAGCAATGAAATTAATTACTCATTGAAGTCATTGATTGACATCGAAGCTGCTGACTATTCGTTCATTAATGAAGTGATTGCGTAGATTGTTTGTGATCAGTTGCAAATTGAATCTCTGACTTTGATTAAAGCGAAGTCAATACGAGAATTCAACAATCATTATGCAAAAAAGCTCATTACTCATGTCATTTATTTGAATCTGACTATTCAGAATCATACGATTGAAATTGCTTCTATGTTGATCACTCAATTAGATCAACATCAAATGATTTTCGAAAAAACATGAATGAACAAAATCAATCTAGTAATTGATATGCAAATTGATTTTCTTCGATTTTCGAATTTCAACTCTACTAGTCAGAAATCAATTGTTCTATTCTTAAGTCATAAAACAATCACGAAACAGAAGAGCTTAACTTTTACTCATATACTAAAGAGATCTTTCACTTTCGTTACATCTCAATTCAGTCAGAAATCACTCTCTTTCAGTCAAAAAAAGAGCTCAATTGAACAGTTAAAATCGCGCGACGCGACTTTAACTAGCGCCAAAATTCCTAAATCAACGTCAGGTTCAACAAACATAGCAATGATAGAAACAGCGACATATAAAATGTTAGTCAAACGTTCAGATGTCAAGATTTTTGCTGTTATCGTCTTGAAAATCGATTGACTCATAACTACAGCTGAAAACAAGTCTGAAGAAGTAAATCTGCATGAGCTTTTTCACGCTGAAGCTCTTGAGCAAGTCAAGATCAAGCTTTTCTCTAAATATCATGACTATCTAGACATCTTCGATCGAGCAATGATTGATCAGCTATCATTGCATCGTTTCTATGATCACAAAATTGAGTTGATCGATGAAGAAATATTTTCTCGAAGCAGACTATATCAGATGTTCAATCACAAGCTTCAGAAAATAAAGAAGTATCTGATTAATCATTTAAACAAAGAATTCATTTTCTTCAGCTTTGCATTATACGTCTCGCTCATCTTGTTCATTGAAAAGAAAGACGATAGTCTGCGTTTCTGCATTGATTACAGAAAGCTCAATGCTTTGATCAAACGAAATCGCTATTCTTTGTCATTGATAGACGAGACTCTCACTTATATACAAGAAAGCAAGTATTTGATTTGATTAAACATCATTGTCACGTTCAATAAACTGCGAATGCATTCAAATAACGAAAGTTTAACTATCTTTATCATCTTCTTCGACTCATACAAATATTATGTAATGCTCTTTGAATTAATCAATGAATTGACGTTCTATCAACATTATATGAACGACGTGCTGTTCAAATATCTTCATCAGTTTTGTCAAATTTATCTAAATGACATTATCATTTACAGCAAGATCTTGAAGAAATACAAGTGACATGTATGATTGATCTTGAATAGACTACGAGAAGCTGATCTACAGATAGATATTAATAAATGTAAGTTTCATGTTCAGAAAATCATCTTTTTAGAACTTTTAATGTCAATCAAGAAACTTAAGATAAATTCACGAAAGATACAAGCAGTCATTGATTGATCTACACTCAATAATCTCACTCAGATGCAGTTCTTCATTGACTTTTACAATTTCTATCAACGCTTCATCAAGAACTTTTCGAAGATTGTTTGTTCAATGATTCAACTTACTCAAAAGAAGATCATATTTGAATGAAATGAAACTTGTCAGACTGCATTCAATCACATGAAGAGATGTATGATTGAAACTTCTATACTTCGTCACTTTGATCAGACTCATGAGACTATTCTGAAAACTGACTCATTCAACTACGTAAACGACGAAGTTCTCTCTTAATATGATGACGAAGAAGTACTACATTCAATTGCTTTCTATAGCAAGAACATGTCTTCTGCTGAGTGCAACTACGAAATATACAATAAGAAACTGCTGATCATCATTTAAGCATTTGAGCATTGATGACTTGAACTGAAGTTGACTGACATTTCTATCAAGATGTTTATCGATCATCAAGCATTCACTTCATTGATGAAAGACAAAGAGTTGAGCAGACGTCAGATGCGTTGAGTACAAAAGCTAGCTGATTTTAACTTCAAGATAATGTATCGATCTGATAAACAGAACATTAAGATCGATGCATTAACTTGTCGAGCTGACTTCGTACTTAGAGATTTCAATGATGAACGCGTTCGCTATTAATGAATCACTATTCTGACGTTGAATTGAATGAAGATTGCTGATCTAAAGAAGAACGTCAGCGAGTCAATCTATAAACAAGTTCTTGACGCAAATGAAATCGACGAGAATTGTACTTTACTTCGTGAAGCAAAGATCAGAAACGAAGCACAATGCAAAGACATTAAGCTGAAGAATTGTCGAGTTCAGAATGAAATCTTATACAAAGACAGTCAGCTATGAGTTTCGTTCAATGAACTTCTGCAAATGAATCTGATTCGTGAGATACATGATTAATTCTCAATAAATCACTTTGATTTTCTTAGAATGATGAAGATCATTAAACGAAACTACTATTAATAATTCATGCGAAAGACAGTAAATCAATATATTTGAAACTGCTATGTTTATCAATGATCAAAGACATCTAAAGATAAATCAAATGACTTGCTTCAATCTCTATCAATATCTGAACAGCGATGACAAGACATAGCAATGAACTTCATTATCAATTTATTTGATTCGTTTGATTACAACGTTATTCTGACTGTCATCTGCAGATTGTCAAAAGAAAGACAATATATTTCTTGCATCATTGATGATGAAGAAATCACAGTTGAAAGAACAGCGAAAATGTTAATTCAGTGAGTATATTGAACTCATGATCTACTCAGTCTCATTGTATCTGACAGAGATACGCAATTCATCTCTATTCTATGAAAGTTTCTTTACAAACGACTGAGCATTTCTCTTCGATTGTTCATCATCTATCATTCTCAGATCGACGATCAAAGCAAACAAGTTAATCAAAACGTCAAGCGCTATCTGCGTTTCTTCTGTTCATACATGCAGAATGACTGATTCAAGTGACTACTCATGATCAAGTTTGTCAACAATAATGTCTTGTTCTCAGTCATCTTCTTGATTTTCTTCTTCATGAACAAGAGCTTTCATTCTCGTATGAGCTTCGACTCTGATCTCATCGAGTATGATAGCACTTGCGAACGCTTGCAGATTGATCGAGTCAAGAATATATTCAATCACATGAATAAAACATTAATCTTCGCTCGCGAAGCTTTGATCAAAACACGAGAGCAAATGATGAATCAAGCTAATAAGCATAGAAAGAAAGTCAATTACAAAATTGAATCAAAGATGTTTCTGAACGAACAAAACATCATTACAGCGAGATCTTTCAAAAAATTGAATGACAAGATGCTTGACTCATTTCAGATCACTGACTCTGTTGACTCATTCTATAAGTTGAAACTATCAGAGACTATGTATATACATGACGTATTTCATTCAGAACTTCTTCGTTCTGTCGTTAATGACTCTCTGTCTAATCAGAAGAATGAATTTTCGAGATCATTAGTGATAAATGATGAAGATGAATGAAAAATCAACAATATATTGAACTTTTGATAATATCAAAGATGACTTCAATATCAAGTCAAATGAAAGAGTTATGACAATGATCTCAACTGATATAACGCTGACGATGATGAATTTATGAACGCTCAAGAGATGATTAATGACTTTCATATCAAATATTCAAGAAAATCGTACTAGAAACAACATTCATGCGAACATGAATAGTTGAAAGAAGAAGATAATGTTACGATTCTAGTCTTTGTTTATTCTACAACTAGTCTTCGCCTTGATTTCATTCTAATCGAGTCTAGCGAGAATCTGAGCTAGATGTGATGTCATTGAATCTTTGCGTTTATATGTGTAAGACGTCAATTCTTTCAAGTCTAGCACAGAGCTGAGAAATGCACATATAAGAATTGAGTTTTTTTCTGTAGCTACTTTTCTTTCTTAGCATTTATCTATTAGTTAAATGACATTCATATGACTCGCTCTATGCTGATCTCTAACACAAAAGAGATTGATTGATTAAATCTTTCAAGAAATTGCAAGCATGTCAACAACGTAATGAGATTTAATAGTGTCACTTCGCAAGCTTAAAAGCGAAGACATTGCACTTCACATGATGAGTTCAAAAGTTCAAGCAGTTCTAGAAAAGTTTTAAACATAAGTGAAGAAAATCGCAAGCTCAGTGCATGTAGTGTGTAGAAGCTTCGCAATATTAGCACATGATGTATACATCACACTGAACATAAGCAATCAGAAGATAATCATCAAAAGATTGATAAAGAACAACGTAAGACTTTATGAAGATTTAAAGATGTTAAGAATAACTTGACTCAAAAAGATAGTTGAGAGTGAAAAGACTCACTTATCACTCATCGTAAAGATCATGATTGAAATGATGATGAATTGATTGCTAGATGTAAACATGCTAAACTTGTATTAAGAATGCTTATGCAAATTGTTTGAAAAGAACTGTTGTATCACACAATGCTATAAATGCTTCGATTTTGATCATATAGCTAAATTCTGCAAAAATGAAGAGTGTTGCTTCAAATGTGCAGACAAACATCACATCAAAGAATGCGCTGTGTCAATGAATAAAAGACGATGCGCAAACTGCAATAATAATCATGAACTCTGAAGATGCTCATGTTTCAAGTGAAAACTACAGATAAAGTAATTGTTACGAGTGTGTCGAGATTGAATAGAGTTTTCTAGTCAACAAGCTCTAGAAGTTTTGACTCATGTTGAATCTCTAGCCTCAACACTCTATTCTAGCGCTTTCGATACTCGAGCAAACCTGCTTCGTCTTCTTTGTTTTGCCCTACTATAGATACAGCTCGAAACTCTCTTTGATTTCTTCTGTATTCTTAATATTCTAGTTATAGCTATCTCTATCAATCAAACATTCTATTCAGCTACGCACTATCTCGCTGCAGTGTGGTTAGATTCTAGGCACGGTTTCAACATTATATTAAGAATTCGTTAATCACATGATATCGATATCAATACTCATTCAAGATACTCATACAGACAGAACGAGTCTAAAGAAATTCGTTTACCTGATGATTGACGCAATTGAAAGACTGAACAACACTAGAAAGTTTGATAGAATCAACAACGAGGCTGTTTGAATCGCTAGACAACTTATCGCTCACTAAGTACGCAAAGTTCACTCGATCAAGAGAATCAACCCATTCTCATGAAACAGACGAGTGAAAATAAGCTGTTCAACTCAATTAAGAGAATCGACGATAAAGAACCTTCGTGAATTGCTTGAGAATCAACTCATTCTCGTGAAGCAGACGAGTGAAAACAATCTGTTCAATCTCTTTTTCTTTTCGTCTCGAAAGCTCGTGAATCAGTGAGTCTGCTTCAATGACACTCTTCGTCAATGCAATAACATATCTACTCTCATCGCTCTACCTATCAGTGAACCGGTCTACCTCACGTTCACGTGCAACTAGTGAGCCTGCTTCAATGACAAGTCGATAGTCAATCTCTTCGATGAGCAAGTCGACTAGTGAGTCTGCTTCAATGATCATTCTATTTCACATAGTGAGTCTGCTACAATAGACATTTGGCGAATTGATTTGAATCAATAGAAAGGTTGATAGAAAGGCAGGCATCAAGACTCTACGTCAGTGCTATGAACTACACTACAAGTCATAGAAACATGACTTTTAAAGAGAAGAAGATAATGTTACGAGTGTGTCGAGATTGAATAGAGTTTTCTAGCCAACAAGCTCTAGAAGTTTTGGCCCATGTTGAACTTCTAGCCTCAACACTCTATTCTAGCGCTTTCGATACTCAAGCAAATCTGCTTCGCTCTCTTTGTTTTGCCCTACTATAGATACAGCTCGAAACTCTCTTTGATTTCTTCTGTATTCTTAATATTCTAGTTATAGCTATCTCTATCGATCAAACATTCTATTCAGCTACGCACTATCTCGCTGCAGTGTGATTAGATTCTAGGCACGATTTCAACAGTGATCAGAAGAAATCTTTTAAAACAGATCAATCAAATATTCTGAAGCATTCATTGATCATTTGACGAAATCAGCTAAAACTGACTACAAGCTCATTAAGCTAGCATCAGTCAAAAATATCTGTTTAGTTGAGCTTTTAGCTCACAAGCTTTAATAGTCACTCATCAACAACTAATAGCTAGCTACAAGCGCTTGTATCTTTTGATGACAGTCATTTGCTCAAAAGACATCAATTGCTCAAAAGATATAATGCGTAATACATGTTCACTTTTCGTACATTTTTACATTTAAGATTCATATGTAATCAAATAAATTATTTGATGAATTAATTATTTAAGTAGCTTTTTAATCATTTATTTAAACATGAAGAATGTTTGATAGAGAATCATGTAAAGAGTCATGAAGAGTGCTTGATAGAAAAACATGAAGAGTGCTTGATAGAAAAACATGAAGAATGCTTGATAGAGAAACATGAAGAGCGCTTGATAGAAAAACATGAAGAGCGCTTGATAGAATGCTTGGTAGAAAAACATGAAGAGCGCTTGATAGAGAAACATGAAGAGCGCTTGATAGAAAAACATGAAGAATGCTTGGTAAAGTGCTTGATAGAAAAACATGAAGAATGCTTGGTAGAAAAACATGAAGAGTGCTTGGTAGAAAAACATGAAGAGCGCTTGGTAGAAAAACATGAAGAGCACTTGATAAAGTGCTTGATAGAAAAACATGAAAAGCGCTTGATAGAAAAACATGAAGAATGCTTGGTAGAAAAACATGAAGAATGCTTGATAGAGAAACATGAAGAGTGCTTGATAGAAAAACATGAAGAGCGCTTGATAAAGAGTCGTGTAGAAAGTCATGTAGAAAGTCATGTAGAAAGCATTGTTTGACTTGTGTTATGCACTCAATCAACGCGTATTTTGAAGTATGTAGAATGTTTGATAGAGCATTTGATAAAAAGCTCAGTCGATAGCTCAATAAATAGCTCAGTAGAAAGATTAATAGAAAGATTGATAAAAAGATTGATAGAAAGATTGATAGAAAGATCAGTAGAAAGATCGATTGAAAGATCAGTAGAAAGCTCACTAGATGACTCAATTGAAAAATCAGTAGAAAGCTCATTAATAGAAAGATCAATAAAAGAGTCGATCGAAAGATCAGTAGAAAGCTAACTAGATGACTCGATCAAAAAATCAGTAAAAAGATCGATTGAAAGATCAGTAGAAAGCTCAGTGAAAAGCTCAGTAGAAAGTATTGTTTGAAGCACTGTTTAACTCATGTTATGCACTTAATTAACGCGTCTTTTGAAGCATGTTTTGAAGCGAGTAGACTGACTAGTAAATGAATGAGTAGATAGTTAAGTTGATAGCTGAGTTAATAGCTGAGTTAATAGCTGAGTTGATAGCTGAGTTGATAGCTGAGTTGATAGCTGAGTTGATAGCTGAGTTAATAGCTGAGTTGATAGCTCAGTTAATAGCTGAGTTAATAGCTGAGTTGATAGCTGAGTTGATAGCTGAGTTGATAGCTGAACATGTTAATATTTTAATTGTTGTTGTTTTGAAAAGTAGAAACTATAAAGAAAAAAAGAAGATGAAAACTTTGAACTCTCTAGCGTCAGCTTTATAAAGCTTGAAGCGAAGATTATTAAGTAGATAGCTGAGCATGTAGAATGATGAGTAGATAGAAAGCATTGTTTAAAGCACTGTTTGACGTGTTTTATGCGCTCAATCGACGCATTTGATAGAAAGTAGAGTGAAGAGTAAATGAGCGAGTAAATAAATGAGTAGAATGAAGAGTAAATGAGCAAGTAGATAGATGAGTAGAATGAAGAGTAAATGAGCGAGTAAATAAACAAGTAGAATGAAGAGTAAATGAGCGAGTAAATAGATGAGTAAAATGAAGAGTAAATGAGCGAGTAGATAAATGAGTAGAATGAAGAGTAAATGAGTGAGTAGATAAACGAGTAGAATGAAAAGTAAATGAGTGAGTAAATAAATGAGTAGAATGAAGAGTAGATGAGCGAGTAAATAAATGAGTAGAATGAAGAGTAAATGAGCGAGTAGATAAACGAGTAGAATGAAGAGTAGTGCTAAATCAGCTAAATCAACTTGTAGCTGATTTATGTAACATGTAAGCTAATCAACAATGCAAACTCAGCTGACAGCTAGCTTGTAGCAAACGTCTCATCTAGTAGTTAACATATACGTTTCAAGTGCATTAGTATTGAATGAACTCTGCTCACTAGCTCACAAACTATTTAAGCTCTTTGTCAAAACGTTAATGTTGAAAGACAATTACTCATTCTTTTCTCTTTCTTTAAACTTCTTGAGTTCAATGAATCTCATGAGTTTAATGAACTCATCAAGTTCAATGAACATCTCAATAATAACAGACAGTTAAGACGTCAATGAGTCAACATGACAAGTGATGAAAGTTAAGAAGAGATGAGTCAATTGCTCTTCATACATAATTAGTAACTCAGAAGACATGATGTTTGAACAGATACAGCAATGTCAAATCAGAAAATGCGAAAGATTCTCAACAACTAAAAGCATACAAAAAGCTGTCTTTGCGCAGAGTCAACAGCAGTTACAGATATCTCTATGATGAATCAAATCTTTTTGCGAATTCTACAATACAACATCAGAAAGTCATTAAAAATTCAGAAATCATTTCTGATAGACAGAAAAGTTCGTAAATTCAACATAATAATCATTCAGAAACAAGATTGCAACATTAACGTTTTGCAAACATTTAGCTTGACTCACAACTTCTTTTATTTAGTGAAAGACTCATCATTTTAAGCAAGAACATGTATTTATGTTAATAAGCATTTAAAACTTAATCAATAAGTGATGAAAATCATTGAATTGAAGATTTACTTAATCAAGCTACAAACTAGCAATTCAAAAAATGAGATACAGATGCTATGACTCATAAACGTCTACAATTCATGCTCACTGTTTATCATCTTTACAGAAGAATCATTTACTATTTCTCATCTGAATGAACTAATCAAAGATGATTGCAAACAGTTAATTGTAAAAGATTTCAATCTGCATCACTCATACTAAGAAGACAGAAGATGCTTTACTCATCACACAGCGACTGATACTCTACTAGTCATCATTACAAATGCAAGACTAAAGCTATTGCTTGAATTAAACATAATTACTAAAGAGACTCATAATCAGCTCACAACAATAAATTTAGCGTTTGACAGCGAGAAAATACAGTTCATGATATGCAAATGCAAGATGAGAACTGATCTGCATCAAGAATCTGATCATTCTTCAATTGTCATGAAGTTATGTCTACGCACATTTTTCGTGCAGCTCACGACTTATTGATTTTGAAAGAAAATGAACACAGAAGCACTCAACGCTCATTTAAGAATACATCTTCTCATTGATTATTCTTTCAATGACAAAACAGCAATAGATAACAAAGTAGTTGAGATCACTCATGCATTACAAGAAATCATCAAGAAGTTTACTTCTTAAGCAAAGTTGTTGAATTAAGCATGAGACTTTTGAAATCAGATCTGCTTGAAAGTTATGATGAAATCACAATGATTACAAATTGTATGAAAAACGCAAAGTACTTTAAAGACATGAAACAACTATCTGAAATACAATGATCACAAAATTAAAATCATTAAAGAAACAAAACGTTTACATTTTAGATCATAAATGCATGAGCTAAGCAATGAATTGAAATTAATTTGATGCTTCGCAAAATGAGTCAGAATCGAAAGTCAGCTACTCAAGAAATTTTCGCAGTTTTCGTCACTAAAGAGCAACAATTTCAATCACATAACAAATTCATTCAAAGAAAAAACAGAGATTCTATGAAAGAAGTTCTTTTCATCATTGTCTTAAACAGACATCAGCAACATTTTAAGATCATTTATATTGTTGACAGTGTTGTTCAATTCAATCTTATCACAAAATGAGATGAGATAAATGATTTAATGAGTAAAAGTCAACAAAGCATCAGACGCATTCAAAATTTCAAATAAAGCGTTTTAAGCGAGTTTAACAAAACTGACTTTGATATTAATTAATTTGTTCAACGCATATATAAATCATAAATATCACTTAAAGCAGTTCAAAAAAGCTCAAACAATAGTATTACATAAATCAAAAAAGAGTAACTACATTGATTTAAAGATGTATTGACTCATTGCTCTGTTAAACATCATAGTAAAACATTGAAATCAATCATGATTAAAAGATTAAGTGATATTACTGAGATTCATCACATGCTTTTGAACGCTCAAATGAGAGCAAAATGTAAGTAATTCATGATTTCAGCGCTGAATCTACTAGTAGATTAAGTACACGCAGTATGAGACTATGAAATCAAGTACGTGATCTTTGTTGAGAAGTGCAATAACAGACTTGTTTCTAACAGCTTATTGTGATAGCTCTGAATTCAGTCTGAATTCAGTCAGACTTGTTTCTAGCAGCTTTCTTTAAACTAGCGTCAGAGATAAAGTTGTGTGTCGCGACTTTGTTATGCGTGACAGTATATAAATAAAGCAGTCTGTGACTTCTCTTTATAATTTAGATAAATTTCATCAGATATGATACTGTTCATTCTACTCTTTCAATAAATTATGAGTTCAATTAGCAAGAAACTTTCAACGTAATTAGATTGAAACACTTTAAGCATTTGATGCTCGATAACTTAATATGAGATCTATTCAAATGAGTAATCAGCGATCACTTACTATGCGTCTCATGAGAAGACAAATAAGTACATTGACTTAAAGAAGTTTAGTGAAATTCAACAGCTTACTACACATCTCATGAGAAGATAAATAAGCACTCACATCAAGTCAACAGTCTACTATAAGTTCTCAAGAAAGCGAACAAATAAACACATTCAATTGCGTCAAAAAACGCATAAACTTTCATTATCATTGACAAGATTAAATTTCTTTCACTTCACTCATCAATCTATTTAATATTTTTATTTTTTTTCTTTGATTCTAACAACAAGCTGAGTCTACATTGCACGTCATAAACTTCGATGACTTCTTCGTCAAATGATGATCTGTTCTCATTCTCACTCATGAGAACTGTAATTAATGATTTTCTCTCATGAAAAGATGACTCATTAAGAAAAACTTGTGATTCGTTACTGAAGACAAGTCTGACTCAAACACACTCGACAGCATCATCAGCATCATCAGCAAAATTCAATCTCTTGACTTTGAAAGTCAAAAGATCGATGTGAAAGCTCATTACTGACTGATTATCTGCATCATCATTAATAATCAAGAACACATTGCAAACAAGACATCAGCAAAAGAGATTTGAGATGCTCTGAGCTATAAATACAAAGAGAAGTTACAAATCACTGAGAGACAATATCTGATGAACTTCATTGACTACAGAATGTTGACGAATATCTTCATTGAAAAGACATGAACACATCTCGTCAAGTTGACTCGAAAGATCATTGCAACACAGAAAAACATGAGCAATCTATTTAAGTCAGAACATCGCTTTCAAGTCTTACTTCAATCGCTGTCAGATGAATACACAGTCATTCAAGATGTCATTGATGCGCAGAATAAGTGAGATGTCAAGAAGAAACTTCAAAAGCTACAAAAGAAGAAAGCATAATTGAAAACAATAAAGACTGCGCTATGAATCAAGCGAGAAAACGAACGCGAGCGTACTGATCATGAGCAGAACAAACGCAAAATCAATCATCATCGCAAAAGTCTTTCAGACTTCGACAATGATTAATTGCATCATTGTCAGTTGCAATGATTTTTAAAATGTTTTCTCTGTGAAGATAAACATCATCTAGTCGATTGCTCTCATCTGTCTGCAGCTCAAAAGCTTGTGAAGAAATGCAAAGATAAAGACAAAACAAAGCACAAGAACGTTGATGATTTTCAAACTTTTACTGAGCTTCTGAAGAGCAAGCACAAGAAACACAGAGTTTACAACATGAAAAGCGATGATTTTGAAATCTTTGATGACAATGAGAAAGATGAGAATGAGAAGAGTGAGAATATTGCAGCTCTGTCAAAGAATATTGTCAGTAGAATTTCTGAATTCAACTGAGTTGCAAATTCTGATGTCTTCTTACACATGATTGATTAACTTCAACTTTTTAGTAATTTTTTAGTTTGCATTAAAAGATGCATCATCAAAGTTGAAGAAAGAAAATTGTATATCAATCACTGTGACACAGAAGTCATGCAAGATCATCATGAAAACTCAGTTAAGCTGTCTTCTGTTCTTCATGTTTCTAAGCTTGAGATGAATCTTCTTTTTAAAAGAAGAATGTATAAGAAAGATCTGCAAGAGAGTTTTGATGATAAAGATTTGTATATGCATAACAAGTGAGAGAAGCAAATGATTGAGACTTTAGAATGCAAAGACATTTACATAGTAAAGAGAATTGCAAATGATCTTGATGAATTTGCATTACTATTAGCTATGCAGCATAACGTCTCATCAGCATTTTCAACAATGCACAGTTCAATGAATCTTGACGATTCAATGAATCTAAATCACTTTGCATCTCACATTGATGTGATTCATCATGAGAATGAGATCAAAGTTGATCATGATCAACTTAGTTTTGCAAATGACAAAAGCTTCAAGTTGTACAAGCTATAACATCATTGTTTCACTCATCTTGAATCAGCAAAGCTTTATCAACTTCATAAGATTATCACTCTGAAAAAATCTATTCTCATCAACAACAGTCACAAGAATGTGTGTGAAATATGTGCGCTCATCAAGTTCATTAACAAATGAGAACATAATGTTAGCAATTGAAAGACAAGTATCTTGACTTTCATTTTCATAAACATCTGTGAATCACTATCATCATTTCTTGATAGCGAGTCGTACTTTCTAAAAATAGTTGACAATCACTTCAGAAAGACTTGATGCATTTCTTTGAATCAACGATTCAATGCATCAAATGCTCTGCGAAAATGAAAACTCAGCATAAAGTTTCACAGCAATGTCAAACTTCTCTCAGTATGCAGTGACAACATCACGAAACTTAAAGTCATCTTGAATGATTAATGCTCATCAGTTGACATTGCTTCTTAATACACTGTCTCACACATGTCAATTTAAAATGAAGTAGTTGAAAAAGTTATACACATTACAGAAAACTCAATGCAAGTCATGATCAAGAATGCTGAACTTCTCATTGAGTTCTGAGCAAAAGCTGCAAAGATAAATGTTTATTTGCAAAATTGAATCATCACGAAATTCTTGATCAACAAAGCTTTCACGACTTCGAAGAAGATATTCATCGAGATCAAGTTCTCAATTGATCATGTACAAGTATGAGAATGCAAATGTTACTCATATGTTGATCTCAAGTTATTGTCAGTCGAAGACAGACGAGACAAATTCATGAACAGAGACAGACTTAACATCTTCATGAAATATGTGAAAAATATTGACAAGCAATATCATCTCTGATTTTCAGATCTTGATCGAGTCATCAAGAATCACGCTGTCAAGCTCGTTGAAGATGAAAAGAGTGAAAACATGAACTTATGACTTTGCAAGCAGACATTCAACATTCTTTCAGAGCAAAGATCTGTGAAAAGATCATCAAAGAATAATGTTTCAACTAATGTTTTAAAATCTGATGCTTTCATGATTGACATTTCATTTAAATCAACTGATGCACTGAAGACTATCATGATTAACTTGATTGATGTTTCATCTGAATCAACTGATGCATTGAAGATTATTGCAATCAACTTGAATGCACTCAATTTTAAGATCACGTCACATACATCAGATGAGTGCGAAGCTTACATGAATATTCAAATCACTTAAAAAGTCTTTGCATCAAGCATGTTTAAGTCAGCAGCTAAAACATTTCTGCATGTAGTCATTTCAAAGAGAAAAAGAGACAGCGAAGATCAACAACTGAAAGAATGCGCACTCAAGATCTTGCAAGCTATGATGATTTGATTTGTTACAGAGAAAGTTGATGATGATGAGAGTGATTCTGACACAAGCATGTTATAAGCATTATTCAACGTTGATGAATCTGATTCTTTTAAAGCAATAAGAATTTTCACGTTGAACATTTACAAAGACGCAATGCAGAACTCAGTTTGAAAGAAACTTTAAAAAGAAGTGATTAACGCAAAACTTATGATGCTAATCATCAATGAGATCTGACAAGAAGAAGTGTCATTCAAAAAGATTAACATCATGACAAGCAAATGAGTCTTTAAGTCAAAAATGCACATCAATGATTTTCTTGACAAACTGAAGACAAGACTGATAGTCAGAGATTTCTTTTAAATTCATGAAGTTAATTATGAAAATACTTTCGCGTCAATCATCAAGTTTGACACTCTGCAAGTCTTTCTAGTCATTGCAACAATGAAGAATCTCGAACTTCATCAAATCAATGTAAACAATGCGTTTACTGAATCATTTCTCAAAGAAATCATTTACATGTTCTCTTCGTCAAAAGTGAAAGTCAGACTCAACTGTGCTCTGAAAGTTCTTTGAAGTCTTTATGATCTCAAGCAAGCTGCACAAGACTGACATGATTGCTGTGTAACAGCATTGTCTGAACTCAACTTTGCTTAATGCGCTGCAGATTCATATCTTTTGATTCATAAGTCAAAAGAAATCATGTTGCTATTATATGTTAACAACATAGTCATTATCTTCAAATCATTGAGCAACGTTAAATGATTTAAGCATGAGTTTCAATGTGTTTTCAAAGTCAAGAATCTGAGAAAAATGAAGAAGATTCTTGACATTCAAATCACTTGCAACAGAAAGACACGAATCTTACGAATGAATTAAACTCACTATCTTCATGATGTTTTTAAAAGACTCAACATGAAACAAGACAAGCACAAGACAACAGATCTTTCAATGAATGAGTATGATGCTCTTCGCTCAGCTGAATTCAAAGACGTGAGAATCAATCAGCATGAGTATCAACAAGTCATTGAAAGTTTCATGTATGCTGCAATTCACACTCATCTTGACATTGCTTTTGCTCTCAATCAACTAAGTTAATATCTCAGCAATTTTGCAGAACATCATGAACACGCTTTGAAGAAGTTGATGCAATACGTTCGTTTCATCATTGATTTAAACATCATGTACAAAGTCAGTGAAAGCATGAAGTTAGTAAAATACTCTAACTCAGACTACGTTTCAAACAGACTAGATTATAAGTTGATTCTCATTTACATTTACATGCTTGATAAAGAATCAGTCTTCTGAATGAGTTGAAAGCAAAAGTTTGTTGTCATATCAATCATCAAGACAAAGTACATGACTTTATCAATCTGCATCAAGAAAAATCTATGAATCAGTCAAGTGCTTAAAAACATGAATCTGACAAAGTATCTGAGCATCAATCACAGTCGCGTTGATATTCTTAAGAAGATTACTCATTAATCTGTTTCACTCACACAGCTCAAGAAAGATAATCAAGCATCTCTTATGCTGATTAAGAATGCTCATATTCACGAAAGATCAAAGCACATTGATGTTGCTTATCATCACATTCGAGATCTGCACAAGAAGAATCAGATTTCAATGAACTTCGTTTCTAGTCAAGATATGATAGCAAATGAATTGATCAAGTCACTATCTCAACAGAACTTCAAGAGATTCATTAAATAATTGAGACTGAAAAGCAGTGAAAGCTGAGAAACTTGCAAGCATCAAGTGAAAGTGTTAAGAAGTGCAATGACAAACTTGTTTCTAGCAACTTATTGTGATAACTCTGAATTCAGTCTGAATTCAGTCAGACTTGTTTCTAATAACTCTCTTTAAACTAGCGTCAGAAGTAAAGTCATGTGTCACAACTTTGTCATGTGTGTCAGTATATAAATAGAGCAGTCTGTGACTTCTCTCTATAATTTAGATAGATTTCATCAGATGTGATACTGTTCATTCTATTCTTTTAATAATCTTCATGCTTAGTTTAAATGTTACTGAAGCGTTTAATCATGTTTTACACATCAAACTTCTGCACATTCTGAGAATGAGAAGAACATTAAACTACATAGTTAAATAAACTTGCAGCTTTCTAAAAGACAGAGAATCATTGCTGATGTTCAATGAACAAATTAGCGTGATGCAACGAGTAAACACTGACATATTGCAAAGATTTCTCATATCATCAATTCTCTTTCTATTCTTTAACGTAAGCTTAATCGAAAAATGCAAAGCTTTAGAAATCAAAATTGAAGTGCTTGACTTTGTAAATGACATCAATATTCTGATTTATGACAAAATCACAGAATTAATCTGCAAAATGTTGAGTTGAGCATATAACATCTGTGCAAAGTGAGCTTGAATTCATGACGTTACGTTCGCTTCAAAGAAATACAAACTTACATACTTCATTCACAAGTCAAAAAGATTCGACATGACAGTTGATTTATGCATAGAAAACTTGATAATAAAGTTGAAATCAAACGTATGAGTTCTTGAAGTTCAACAGAACATGAAACTACAATGAGATTTGCATCTTCATGTTACGAGCGTATTAAGACTGAATAAGGCTGAAGCTTTAATCAATTCGCAGTGAACGCTAGCAAGTACTCTGTGTATTGATTAGAGTTAGTCAGTGTCTTTAGCTCAGATCTGACTCAGTCTTTATTTTCTTTCTTCAACATCTCTTTGTTCAACATCATCTTTCTTTCTACATTACATTTTATTCATGTCACAAACACATCTTCTTTGAACTTAGCGCAGTCTCTGAATATTACTTAAATAGAAGCTCTTGTACTCATCTTCTTCTGTATTCTTAATATTCAGTTATAGCTATCTTTGAAGATTAAGCACTATCAACTCTGATCTTCACTGATTGTATCATCTAGGCACGATTCTGACATTATATTAAGAATTCATTAATCACATGATACTGATCTCATTACTTATTCAATCAACTTGTACAGACGAATCAAGTTTAAAGAAATTTGTTTATCTGATGATTTGATCTCGAAAGACAAGAACAACATCAGAGAATTCATAGAAGATCTATCGCTCATTCAGTATGCATTCGTTCAAAATCGATTAATAGAATCTATGATAAAGAATCTTCGTGAATTGCTAGAAAATTAAATTGATCAAGAGAATTATGATAAAAAATCTTCGTGAATTGCTTCAAGATCAATCACTCTCACAAACATCTTCTTTGTTGAACAAACATTCGTCTTTCTTCATAAAATCACTGAGCTTCATTCTTCGTTCAGTTCAAATCAATTCTCATCTTCTTCACTATGACATTTAAGAACACATCTGATAAAGATTAAGCTTTCGCTGACTTCTTGCAATGAACACGTTCACAAGCTTTCTCTTCTATCGTTGACTCACAACACGCTTCTTCATTTATTGCTTTTGACGAATCAAACGCTGAAATCATCATACTCGATGATATAGAAGTATGAAAGAAACGTATTTATGATCTTAATAAAGAAACAGATCATCTCGTTAAGATAAAACAATGAGACAAGAGCGAAATTCAACAGTTGAAAGCAAAACTACAAGCTTTCACTGCTATCACAGTTAATGTAATCATCACTGCTCTCTTGATTGTCATCTACTTCAAACGATCTAAATATCATAAAATACTCAATTCTTCAATGTTCACTGATGAAAAGAATTCTACTTGAAAGAACTGATCTCTTGACATATGAGAGAAGCTAGCAATGAACGTTGACATCTTTTCAAATGAACTTTACAAGCTGAGCTACATTAACTCTCAACTAGCAGATGACGTTGTCGAAGTCACTCAAGTCAGACGCAATCTCAACTGTGACAATTTCTATCTGACTATCAATGAACTTCTGAAGAAACTAGCTCAATCGTTTCATGACTCTGATAAGAAAGACAACTATCGTAGAAAATATATTAATCTGATTCAAGAATCAAAGAAATTCAGCGATTTCTTTAATCAGTTTCAACGACTATACATCTATCTAAAGTATCAGAAGAACGTACTAGTCATTGATCTAAAGAATAAAATAAATTCTCGTCTTTGAATCTTTTGAACAGCTCAGATGAAGTCACTCATCAAGCTATCAGATATTCGAAACTATCTGATTCGATTGAACAATAAACATAAAGCAGTTCGAGAGATCAAGAACAAACTACTCAAACGTGATGATTCAAAGATCATCATTTCTAAAGCAACTATTACTGTTCAGTCTTTTGCTTTGAAGTCTGACTGATCAAAGTCGCGCAGCGCAGTTTTGACTAGCGTCAAGAATGCAGACGTTCTAGTCGAAACCTGTTTTGTATGTCACAAATCAGGTCATAGTTTCAGAGAATGCTTGAATCAATCTATCAAAGTCAATGCAGTTGATGAAAACTACGACCGTTTTGAACTCGATACTGAATCAGAGTTTAAGTCAAAAAACTAGTCATCTCTTCAACAATCACTGAAGTGAAGATTATATTTTTGTGCAACCTAGACGAAATTCTATCGAAAGAGAATTACTTTGATAAGTCGTTTCTAGTCAATGCTCTTCTCATCTTGCAGAATGAATCATTCAGCCTTCGCTCTTTGATAGACAGTGATTCAGCCGTCTATACGATCATACATATCAACCTAGTCGATAAAGTATGTAAAGAGCTGAGAATTCAACCTATATCACTGACAAAAGAGAAGTTAATAAAAGAATATGATGGAAAAATATTTAAGAAGACTATCACTCATAAAATTCTATTGAATCTCATCATTGAAAGTCATAAGAAATTGACTGTTTCTATATTGATAGCTGACATCAATCATCACGAAGTCATATTAGAAAAATCATGAATGAACAAAAATGAAATATTACTGAATATGCGAATCAACGTCATTGTTTTTTCGAATTAATTAAATACTCTCATTTCGATTTTTTCAATCTCTCTCAATTCAAAGCACTCAAGTTGACTGCAATCAACTTCGTCTACTTCTATTTCTCAGTCAAAGATTTCTAGAATGCTTAAACGATTCATTTCAATCACTGCTCAGAAAGAGTCATGCTCGATTTAAAGCATAAACGCAGCTTCGTTCAAAACATTGTTAAATCATTCAAAGAAGAATCAGACTGAAGTCTTTGCTCTATTCATGACAGACATCAATAGAAAAATCGCGTACAATACTCAGTGCGATTTGAACGCTTTAAATGTCTCTTCAATCAATGAAACGACTCAGAATTTGAAAGATATTAAAGCGAAGCTGTCGTCGAAATATCATGAGTTTCTAGATGTTTTTGATTGAACTCAATTGAATAAACTATTCTCTCATCGCTTCTACGATCATAAAATTGAGCTCATCAGTGATTCAACGCTTTCTCGCTGTCGAGTCTATCAAATGTTTTCTGTCAAACTTATGAAGATAAAGAAGTACTTAAACGAGAATTTGTCGAAGAAATTCATCACTTCTAGTCAGATTCTCTATTTCTCCCCCGTTCTATTCGCTCTCAAAGCAAATGAAGATTTTCGATTCTGCGTGAACTATCGAAAGCTAAATGTCATTTTCAAAAGAAATAGATATTCTCTATCGTTGATAGACGAAATCATTGATAAAATAGTGAGTTGCAAGCATCTGATTAAATTGAACATCATATCAGCGTTCAACAAACTGCAAATGCATCTTAATAGCAAGAATTACATCACTTTTATCACTGCTTTAGAAGCATATAAATACAAGATGCTATCATTTAAACTGACTAATGAATCGATCTTCTTTCAGCAATATATGAATGACGTTCTATGAAACTTTCTGAACGACTTTTGTCAAGTCTATTTAAATGACATTCTCATTTATAGCAAAATAAGAAAGAAACATAAAGATCACGTCAAACTAGTATTGAATCAACTACGCGAAGCTGAACTGCAAATGAATATTCGAAAATGCAAATTCAATGTAGAAGAGACTGTTTTTCTAGAAGTCATTGTATCAGAATTAAATCTTCGTATGAATCTCAGCAAAGTGACAGTCATAGTCAGCTGAATCACTTCGATCAATCTAAAAGAAATTCAGAGCTTCTTGAAATTTGTTAACTTCTATCGTCGTTTTATTAAGAACTTCTCGAAGCTAGTCAAATTATTCACTCAGTTGACTAGAAAAAACACATCTTTTGTTTGAAACAATGTCTGTGTTCAAGTCTTTGACAATCTAAAGAAACAAGTCAGCTCAATCTCAATACTTCGTCACTTTGATTTCAAACAACAAGCTATTCTGAAGATCAATGCTTCAAACTATGTAAAAGGTGAAATACTATCTCAGTATGATGACAAGAAAGTTCTTCATTCAATGATCTTCTACAGCAAAAGCATGATTCTCGCTGAAATCAATTATCACATCTATGACAAGAAATTGCTAGTCATTATTCAATGTTTCAAACACTGATGACTTGAGCTGAAATGCATTGAACTATTCATTCAAATGTTTATCGATCATCAGACTTTAAAGATCTTCATGAAAAACAAACAGTTGAGTTAACAACAAGTCAACTATCTGAACGTTCTATCAAAGTTCAACTTTCAGATCATCTTTAGATCAGGTAAAATGAATACTAAAGTCAATGCTTTAATCAGAATGTCTTTAGCGAACGTCTCTAAATCAGCTCAGCGTCTTGAAGATTGTTTTCAAACTATTCTGACTCTCGATAGAGTTGATGTTCTATCTGTTGAATCGAAATCAAATCTCTATCAATGAGTATGTATGATCAATCAAACTGATGAGTTCTGCAGCAAATATAGATAAGCTATGAACAAAAACAAGCTCAAATTTCATATCACTAAATTGAAAGACTGCGAAATCATTGACGACGTTCTATTTAGAAAAGACTTACTGTGAATCTTCGAGAATATGCATACGAAACTGCTACAGAAAATTCATGATCAGTTCTCAATCTCTCATCTCGACAATAAATGAACTATCAATCTAATTCAATGATTCTACTATTGATCAAATCATTGAGTTACAGTCAGACAGTACATTCAAAACTGTCATGTCTGTCAGCGAAGCAAAGTCTCTAGAAATAACATCAATGAACTTCATCATTCTCTACTCATTTCACAAGAACGCTGAAAAGATATAGTTATGAACTTCATTACTGAGCTATCTCTATCAGAAGACTATAACGTCATTTGCATAATCATATGTCATCTTATCAAAGAACGTCACTATGTTTCCTGTTATTGAAAAGACGATGACATCTCAGTCGAAGAAACGATTTAAATCATGCTATAAAACGTTTATTGACTGCATGATCTACTCAGTTCTATTGTTTCAAACAGAGACTTTCAATTCATATCGACTATGTGAAAGAGTCTTTGCAAGCGACTGAGAATCACAGCTAGTTTATTCATAGTCTATCATTCGAAAATCAACAATCAGACGAAACGAGTCAATCAAGACGTTGAATGCGAACTTAGAATCTACTGCAATTACATGCAGAACGACTGAGTCAAATGAATATCTATGATGAAATTCAGCGACAATTTCAATATCTTCTTGATCATCTCAATGATTTCTTTTTACTTTAATAAAGATTTTCACTCTCAAATGAGTTTCGATTCAGATACGACTGACTACGAAATCACTCGTGAACGACTGAAAGCTAGAAAAGCAGATGATATTGTCATTCAAATGAAAGAGTTATTGAGCTTTGATCATCAACAATTGAAAAAGACGAAGCTGATCATCGAAGCACAGATCAATAAACATAGACGAGACGTCATTTATGAGATAAATGACTGAGTTTGACTATTCTTCAGAAACGTCAAAATCACGAGATCATGCAAAGATTTGAAAGACAAACAACTAGAATTGTATCAGATCACTGTTAAAGCGAGAATCTTCTATCATCTTCGTCTATCAGTCAGCATGAAGCATCTGCATTCAATGTTCAGTTCAAAGCTACTGCAATCGTATTCAGAAGACTTTCTATCAGAACAGCATGCAGAATCTCTCAGACTCATCATTATTGATGACGATGACAATAAACATTAAGAGATAGATGACATTCTGAACTTCAGACGCTATCGAGATTGAATACAGTACAAGATCAAATGAAAAGATCTAGATAAAGACGATGAATGATACTATGTTGATAAAGATGAATTCGATGACTTCAAGAAAGTTTTGAACGAATTTCATGTGTTATACTCAAGAAAGTCACGCTAGTATCGAAATAACTCAATAAGAAAGCAAGCAAACGAGTGACATTCATGCAAACATGAATTTTCGAAGAAAGAAGTAATGTTACGAGCGTATCAAGACTGAATAAGGCTGAAGCTTTAATCAATTCGCAGTGAATGCTAGCAAGTACTCTGCATATTGATTAGAACTAGTCAGTGTCTCTAGCTCAGATCTGACTCAGTCTTTATTTTCTTTCTTCAACATCTCTTTGTTTAACATTATCTTTCTTTCTACATCACATTCTATTCATGTCACAAACACATTTTCTTCAAGCTTAGCGCAGTCTCTGAATATTACTTAAATAGAAGCTTTTGTACTCATCTTCTTCTATATTCTTAATATTCAGTTATAGTTATCTTTAAAGATCAAGCATTATCAACTCTGATCTTTACTGATTGTATCATTTAGACATGATTCTGACACTTCGTCAAATAGAAGCAGATCACATCATCAAGATGCTGATGCTCAGTTGACTTAAAATCTTCATCTGAGAGACTACATTTGCAAAAGCAAGATAAATATACTCAGTGATGATAAGATCAGAAATGACGTTTGAAGCATCAATATGACATCAACGCAATAAAGAAGAAGAATTGTCAAGTACAAAATGAAGACTAGAAACTCTTCAGAATCAAGCATTACATCATGTGATCAACGTCTTCAAGAAAGTGAACATCGAAACGCTGAAAGTTAAAACATATACATTCTTGCTACATGTTCATCTGAACAAGCTACAGAATCAAGTCACACTACGCAGTTAAGTCAACGACAGAATACAGAAAACTTAATGAGCATGCAAAATCATACATGCTCATTTGATAGAAATTAATAGACTCATTTCTCACTTTTCAATCTTCAAAAAAATGACGTTTCTGAACGTTTCAATTTGCAAGAGAGCAAAGATACAGTTTAGATGCAAATGACTCAATCTCTTAATATTGATTCAAACAAGTGAACGTATGATTGCACAGTTTCATAAAAGTCAATAAGATTTTCAATGAGAAAACTATAAGAAATGCATTGCAAACATTAATGCATCTCTCGCTCAAAGATCTCATCTATTCAAGAAGTCAGTAAGAATGCGTGATGATCTTCAGAAAGTTAAAAGCATTCTTGCAACTTACATCAGAATTAAACGCATAAAGCTGAATGTTTATTTGCACTCAAGAAATGTATCAAGCGTGAATAGTTTTCAATGCAACTGTGAATGAAGTCATCAGACAATTAAGCATATTTTGATGCATTGTTTGAATTGAATGCATCTTTGATTGAATATGCTATGAAACGTCGACTTGCCAAACTATTGAATCATCATCTCAATCACGAAGAGTCTCAAGGCAACAGCGAGAATGATGATGAAAATGAAGCTGCTGAAGCAGTTTAAAATGACAAGAACACTTATTCTTTAACGTGCGATCATCGCGAACAAATTTGATACATAGTCTCAGTTTTATCGTCTCGACTGCGTGTAGCAGTCGTATAAACAGCGAGCGATTTTATATCTCAGAGAGTTTTGTTCACTCAATACATATAGCATAGATTTCTCTCATGAGTCGATTTAATCAATGTCACAAAAGTGTATAAATTATTATTATTATTATTACTCATTCAATATACTCATTTAGACAGAACAAGTCTAAAGAAATTTGTTTATCTGATGATTGACGCAATTGAAAGACAGATCAACATTAAAGAGTTTAATAGAATTAATGATAAAGCACTTGAATTTCTAGACGACTTATTGCTCATTAAGTACACAAAGTTCATTCAATTAAGAGAATTTATGATAAAGAATCTTCGTGAATTGCTTGAGAATCAAATTGATCAATAGAATCAATAATAAAGAATCTTCATTGATTGTTAAAGATTTTTTCAAATCAACAAACAAAATCTTTCTTCTTTGAAGATTAAACATTTAAACTATGATCTCATCTTCATTCTGCTGAGCATCATTCTTCATTCAATTGATTAAACATTCATCATGACTTAATCATCTGTAAATGATTATTTCAAAGAATATTAAAGTTGTTACTCTGAGACTTTTGATTCTTTCTTTAAACAATCTACTGAATCAGTTATTTATATCACTCTTTTCTCAAGAATAGCTGTTTATCTTAGAATTGACTTCGTACAAAATTGACGTCAATTCATGTTGATGTCAAAAATCTTCAATGAAGTATTTGATATTTTTATCTTCTGAAATGTTAAGAACATTAAACAGCTAAAGTGCTGAGTCAAAGATGATTCAAATCGATTTATGAAAGTTTTTAACAAGCTTTAAGTTCAACAAGATTTAAACATGAAAATTTGTGATCTATTTGACAAGTTATTTAATGATCAAGTATGAAAAACTTGTTACGAAGAGCTTAAGTGAGCTAAACAACAATCAGACAAAGTTAGTTTATAAATTCAAGATAAGAATTGAAAGCTAGAAGAAAAGCTTTGAATGATTAAAGAGTTTATCTTTATCAATTTAATCTCAATTTATTTTGATAAATTTTATGCTCAGAAGATACTTGATTCTCTTCTGTTTACTGATGAAAAAGATTCAATCTGAGAGAATTGATATGCGAAAATTCAGAATAAGCTAAAGATAAACGTCGATCTCTTTCTCAGCAAACAAGTAACTTTAAACTATGTACATTCTAGATTATTTAATGACGCAGCTTAAGTCACACAGACTAAATGAGAACGTGACTGTGTCAACTTTTATGCGTTCGCTGAGAATCTTCTGAAGAAACTTGCTCAATTATTCAATGACTCTGATAAAGAAGTTAATTTTCGTAAAGAATACTACAATTTGATTCAAGAAGTAAAGAAGTTTAGCGAATTCTATACTCAGTTTCAGCGATTGTTTTCTTATCTGAGTTATCATGAAAAGCAGCTGATCATTGATTTGAAAGATAAAATAAACTCTCATTTTCAATTCATTTGAGTAGATCAATTAGTTCAATCTGATTCTCTCAAAAACATTCGTTTCTATCTGATTCAACTGAACAATGATCAGCGAGTCATTTAAAACATCAAGAATAAAGTCAACATCATTAAATAAATCATCTTTGCTGAAGAGATTCATACAACTTCTTATAAAAAGATTGAATCAACTAGATTCAATGAATCATCAAAGTTGCATAACGTAATTTTAACTAACGTCAAAGATACAAATATTCAAGCTGAAAATTACTTTCTTTGTCATAAATCAAATCATATCTCTAAGAAGTGTTTTAATCAACTTATTAAAATTAATGTCTTGAGTGAAGATGAATATAATCATTCTGATTTCAAGTCAGATTCTGATTCAAAAAACTAGTCATTTCTTTAAAAATTATTAAAAAGATAAAGATTATTTCTTTGTGCAATCTAGATGAAATTCTATTGAAAAGTTTTTTCTGATCAATGCATTACTCATTTCTCAAAATCAATCTTTCAATTTTTGATCTTTGATAAACAGTGATTTCATCATCTACACGCTGATACATACTAGACTAGTCAATAAAGTATGCAAGAAACTCAAAATACAATCTATATTACTAGTCAAAGAGAAGTTAATACAAGACTATGATGAGAAAATATTTAAAAAAGTTATTATTCATAAAATTCTATTTAATCTTACGATCGAAAGTCATAAGAAACTGACTGTGCTCATGCTGATAGTTGATATCAAGCATCATAAAGTTATACTAGACAAACTCTGAATGAATAAAAATGAAATATTGTTGAATATGCAACATAATATCATTGTCTTTTCTGATCAATTAAATATTTCGATTTCGATTTTTCTGATTTTATTTAATTCAAAGCATTCAACTGTAAGTGTTCATGAATCACTTCAATGCTGAAAACAAAATGAAAAAGATGTCGTCAACTTAAAGAATCTTGTCAATGATAAAGTATACTGCTCATTGAGTTAACAAAGAAAGAAGAAAGTTTGAAGACGTGATTATGTTCTGATTCAGAAAAAATTGAAAGAAGCAGCTGAAGTCTTAACTCTGCTAAACGATTGACTGTCTGATCAGCTACAACTTATTCTTTTCATTATAAATTTATTACGTCAAGACAACAAGAATAATGTTACGAGTGTGTTGAAATTGAATAGAGTTTTCTAGTCAATAAGCTCTAGAAGTTTTGGCTCATGTTGAATCTCTAGCCTCAACACTCTATTCTAGCGCTTTCGATACTTGAGCAAATCTGCTTCGTTTTCTTTGTTTTGCCCTACTATAGATACAGCTCGAAATTCTCTTTGATTTCTTCTGTATTCTTAATATTCTAGTTATAGCTATCTCTATTGATCAAACATTCTATTCAGCTACGCACTATCTCGCTGCAGTGTGATTAGATTCTAGACATGATCTCAACATTATATTAAGAATTCGTTAATCACATGATATCAATATCAATACTCATTCAAGCTACTTGACGAACAACAAAACAAGTATAAAGAAATTTGTTTTACCTGATGATCAACGCAATCGAAAGACAGAACAACATCAGAGAATCAATAGAATCAACGACGAGGCTGTTTGAATTGCTAGAGAATCTACCGCTCATTAAGTACGCAAAGTTCACTCGATCAATAGAATCAACGATAAAGAACCTTCGTTGATTGCTAGAGAATCAACTCATTCTCGTGAAGCAGACGAGTGAAAACAATCTGTTCAATTTCTTTCTCTCTTCGCCTCGAAAGCTCGTGAATCAGGCGAGTCAAAACAATCTGTGTCGTCAGATTAATTTAGTGAGTCTGCTACAAATGACGTTCTCGTAGTGAGTCTGCTTCAATGACATATCTACTTTCATCGCTCTATCTATCAGTGAATCAATCTATCTCACGTTCACGTGCAACTAGTGAGCCTGCTTCAATGACAAGCCGATAGTCAATCTCTTCGATGAGCAAGTCGACTAGTAAGTCTGCTTCAATGATACTCTTCGTCAATACAATGACATATCTACTTTCATCGCTCTATCTATCAGTGAATCGATCTACCTCACGTTCACGTGCAACTAGTGAGTCTGCTTCAATGACAAGTCGATAGTCAATCTCTTCAATGAGCAAGTCGACTAGTAAGTCTGCTTCAATGATACTCTTCGTCAATACAATGATATATCTACTTTCATCGCTCTATCTATCAGTGAATCGATCTACCTCACGTTCACGTGCAACTAGTGAGTCTGCTTCAATGACAAGTCGATAGTCAATCTCTTCGATGAGCAAGTCGACTAGTGAGTCTGCTTCAATGATCATTTTATCTCACATAGTGAGTCTGTTACAATAGGCATTTGACGGGTTGATTTGAATCAATAGAAAGATTGATAGAAAGGCAGGCATCAAGACTCTACGTCAGTGCTATGAACTACACTACAAGTCATAGAAACATGACTTTTAAAGAGAAGAAGATAATGTTACGAGTGTGTTGAAATTGAATAGAGTTTTCTAGTCAACAAGCTCTAGAAGTTTTGACTCATGTTGAATCTCTAGTCTCAACACTCTATTCTAGCGCTTTTGATACTTGAGCAAATCTGCTTCGCTCTCTTTGTTTTGCCCTACTATAAATACAGCTCGAAATTCTCTTTGATTTCTTCTGTATTCTTAATATTCTAGTTATAGCTATCTTTATTGATCAAACATTCTATTCAGCTACGCACTATCTCACTGCAGTGTGATTAGATTCTAGACATAATTTCAACAAATAATGAGCTACAACATAATGATGCTTTCGTTGAACTACTCAAATTTTGCAACGAAGAAACTTAACATGCTATGCATGAAATAATTGAGATAAAGCATTGATCTAAAGATAACGTCAAAAATCTTTGTTCACTCAAAGCTAGTTGATTTTTTCATTTGCATACAATTCTGAGAAGTGTGCATGTTGTATCAGCAAATGATATTTCTAGCAAGTTAAACAAAAACAGATTCTTCTACATTAACAACTTCAGCGACTGAGATTCATACAATTCAATATATGAGAAGAATTTCTTGCACAAAGAAACAAGAATAGCAAAATATTACTTTGAATGCAAAAGCTGAAGATATTTGAAACTGACTCAATCTCATCGCAGACAAAAATCAAACAATGTATATGTATTATGTTTATGTTTCAAAGCATATACAGAATTATTGAAGTTAACAATGTTACATGACTAAGTAATTAAGAAATATAATCATCTTTAAATCTATTGTCAAGTTAGAATTGAGTTAAGTTGAGAAGAATTAACTCAACTTAAGTTTGAATTCGAGTTGAGATTGAATTGAGCTCTCTCAACTCAAGCTCAATTCAGAATCGAGTTAAGTTGCTTGAACTTAATTTTTGTTACTAAATATAGTATACTATGTACTAAAAATAGTATACTTTTTTTCTTTTTTTTCATTTTTTTTTTGCAATCAATTTTGCAATCAATTTGGTAGAAAATTTGATAGAAAATTTGATGAGAAATATGATAAAAAATATAGTGAGAAATATGATGAAAATATGGTGAGAAATATGATAGAGAATGTAGTAAAGAATATGATAGAGAATATAATGAGAAACATAGTGAGAAATATAATGAGAAATATAATGAGAAATATGATGAAAAATATGATAGAAAACATGATAGAAAGTTTGATAGAAAGTTTGATAGAAAATTTGGTAGAAAGTAGATCTGCAATCGAGTTCAAGTCAACTCGTTGAGTTGACTGAATTGAATTAAGAGTCTGACTCAACTCGATTGAGTTGAGTTGACTCTTTTCAACTCAACTTAACACTGAAACTCAATCTGAGTTGAGTTGAGCAACTTGAACTCAACGACAGGTCTAATCATCTTTTGACTTTGCTCAATCAAATTCTTCTTGACAAACAGAAGTCTCAGCTATGAACTGATGAAAATTAAAGTTAAAGTTTAATCTCACAAAAGCTTTGTTTTTATGAAATATATATAGCAAACAAAGCTTTGCTTATTGCAAAAGTATCATCAACTACAAATTTAATATCATGAAGTCAATCAATCAAAGTTAACTGTATTAATGAATTGATCTGAAAGAGAATTGACTTGATGATCATGAGCGATTGTATTATAAAAGAGTGTGAGTAACTCAGTAATAAACTTTAAATAATTAATATGTATTTCATAGATTTAGTTGAGAGCTTAAGTAGTAAGTAGATCACTGAAAGCTGAAGTCAATTATCACATAAACAAGATGCAGCGAGTGTGACATCAATTAAATTCTGAAGTTATGAATCGCTGACACTAAAGTTTTTTGTGATAAGCGCAGTTATTAGTCACAGACATGAAAATATTCAACAAACATCAAGTCTTCTCTTTAATATAATGAATGCATTGTTGAAGATGTCATGTAAAGAGTATATACATTACAAATGATCAAAGTGAAAGTAGACTGATCGTGATGAGTTGAATCATCGAGGTCGAGTCGAGTTTTCAACTCGTTAAGACTTGATTCAAGTCAGAATTCTTGACTCAAGTATTTGAGTTGAATCGAGATGTTCAACTCAAGTATTTAAGTTGAGTCAGAGAGTTGAAATCGAGTATCGACTCGAAATTCTCGACTCGACCCGTCAAGACATGAAGATAAATAGATAAATATTCTATTATAACTTTCTATTATGACTCTCTATTATGACTTTCTATCAAATAGTCTTCATGTTTTTCTATCATAGCTTTTTTATCATAGCTTTTCTTCATGACTTTTCTTTATGACTTTTCTTCATGACTTCTCTTCATGACTTCTCTTCATGACTTTTCTTCATGACTTTCTACCATAGCTTTCTATCATAGCTTTCTATCATTGTTTTCTATCATAGTTCTCTACCATAGTTTTTTATCAAACGATCTTCATGTTTCTCTTCATGTTTCTCTTCATGTTTTTCTTTATGACTTTCTACCAAAAAGATAATGCAAAAAGATAATGCAAAGGCGAAAAAATCGGAAAAATTTCTATATTTAGCTCTCTTGACGTCATATTCAATTGCTTAATGAGTTGAGTTGAGTCAGCGAGTTCTGATTCGACTCGAGATCAATATCGAGTCGAGTTGAGATGTTCAATTCAAGTATTCAAGTCGAGTCATGACATTGATATTAAGTACTTGAGCGAGTCAGAAAGTAGATATGAAAACTCAATTCAACGATCAGTTTAAGTGAAAGAAGAACTCAGAATTAATGAGTTTGAATACATGCAATTGAAGATGCAAATATGAGATCAGATGAAACTTCTTCAATTTATAAAATGAAAGCTAAATATAAACAAGTCAAAAGAGATCATCAGATTGACATTTAAAGTCATATATCATGAGTTTCATATTATATTCAATGATGTCACAAGATCAAGAAGTGATTCTATGTTAATGTTCATGACACAACAATCAAATTACAATGTAATAAAATAATTCAAAGTCAGAGAAACATGACAAGATAATTTTAAGTACAATTTTTCATCATCTTCTTAATTGAAGATACATTCACATCTTTTGAGTTATGTCGTCTGCAATGAATGAAATCTCAAGAGATCTCAATTAGTATCAGTCAGATCAGTCAAAATTCTCATAATACAGATCAGTCATGATCTCAATTATAATACATATTGCAAATCACAAGATCTTCTTAAATGTGAATCAATGAAGAACTTAATTTGCATTGATGACATGAAATATAATATATTTATAAAGCTGATTAAGAATGAGCTGAATTACGATTGTGTCACAGATACAATGATATATGATCAAGCTGAATTTGCAAGAATATATATCAGTAACGAGCATGAATGAAAAACAGCATTGAAAGAAATGCATGCAGAAGAGTTTATTTACTTTCTTTTTACAATTCAGTTTGCTTAGACTAATTGCGACAAGTTGAATCATTGAGGTCGAGTCGAGTTCTCAACTCATCAAGACTCAATTCAAGTCAGAATTTTGAAATTGAGTATTTGAGTTGAGTCATGATGTTTGAACTGAGTATTTGAGTTGAGTTAAAGTGTTGAAATCGAGTATTGATTTGAATTCTCGACTCGATTTGTTAAGACATGAAGCGAAGTATTACTAATATTCATCTGAGTGTCTGATAATGCAACAGAGTAATACAATTGATTGAAGAAAATTCATGCTTGTTCATTTACTACTGCTAATCTGAGATCACTATTATCTCATCATTCTTCTTCTTCTTCTTCTTCTTCTTCTTCTTCTCATACTTCTTCTCATACTTCTTCTCATACTCGTTCATATACTTGTTCTCATTCTCAATCATATCTGCATCATCATCTCTCTTGCTAAATTTCATCTTCTTGTCATCGTCATCAATCTCAATGATATCGTCAGATTCATCATTTGATGAATCTAGTGAATTAACTATCTTTTGATCAATCGCATTTTTTTCATTCGAAAATGCGCTCATGAATTTGTTGAATTCTTGTATGACATTTGAATCATTCATTATCTTCAATTCATTCAATTCTTCATGATGTAAAATGCATTACTGAATTAATTCAATAGTAGATATCATGTATCTTGACATGTTTTTCTCAAGTTCATCTTGTTGTGCAATAGTTTAATGCATACGTTAGTCTTGTCGTTCACATCAAACACAGTATATACATCAACAGTAAAAGTAGTATTAAACATTGTCTTCATGACTATTGCTTTGAGCTTCGCTCGCTTTGCAGTCTTCTTCTTTCTTATCTTCTTCATCAAATTTGTCTTGAAGCATTGAGCTATTATACAATCAGCTTTTGAAACACATATGCATTACTTAAATGCATTATCATGCAGACTTTTTCTCACTTAATTATTCGTAATTGTATCTTGCATATTGTTCTTTATTTTTATCTGCTTCGCTTTGATGATTTTCTGATAAACGCTGATGCTTCTCAATTTGATGAGTTGTTTATAAAGAATCACTCAATCTGCACTTTGTTTGATATAGAAAGTTTTCTGATTTTCGTTTCATCTCATTGCATGATTTCTACTTGCAATTGACTGCAACTTAATTGATAGATTGAACATTCTGCGATTTTGATTAGTCTCAATAATAATGCATATAAATAATGCTTAACAATCTTCTTATCTGATAGTGATGTTGAAGTGCTTTTTCTAATGAACTTAGTCACAATAGATGAGTGCAATGAATAAATGTGAGACGTAGAAAAAGTTAGAGTTAGAATAGATGTTAAGCGTAGATAAAGTTAGAATTAAAATAGATGTGAAATGAGATGTAGATAAAATTAGAGTTAAAGCTGAATGTTAGAATTTATTCATCATTTTAGAACTGCGATCAACATATTCATCATATTAGTGCTAATATCAAAACATTCATCATATTGATTCTACTATGAACACAGTCAACAATCATCATCTCTTGTTTACACATCATTTCTTGTTTACATCGTACTTCACTTTGCTTTCACTCAACTCGATAGTCTCAATTTTTCAAATCGTTGTCAGTTGATATACATCATGACTCGTTGCAAGCAAACAGATAATGCATTTAGATAATGCATTTCTTGTTGCGCATTGCTGACAAACTTGATTTAGAACGAAAGTTTAAAGATGCATTGCATGATGATTTAAGAATCTCAACTTGTGATGATATGACATCAGATAATTGAATCATGAATGAATCAAGAGCAGACTTAAAGATTCTATCTGAAAGTAAGATCAATAAAGTTCAGAAAATAATGCAAACAAATAATGCATCAAGTTATCAACAGTTGATTTATCGTGACAGTCAAAGAGAAAATGAAAGTCAGAAATCGTTGCACTTCAAGAGATACATTATTATCAGAAAGATGCAAATTTGTTGATATTGAAGATCTCATTCAAAAGAATAGTTCATGAAATCATGCAGAATGAGACTGATATGAACAAGATGAATCGAAAAATGAGCGATGCAAACTATAAAATTCAGACTTTGACATTGCTTGCTCTTCAGAAAATTACAGAAGCGTTTCTATGTAAATTTCTTGTCAGTAAGTGCATTACTCATTTGCATTATCATTGATGTTTTACAACATTTACTGATATAATGCTTTACATATGCAGATAGCAATCTTCTTGCTATTCATGTCAAGCAAGTAATTCTTCAGCAAAAAGATTTGATACTCATGAAAACTTTGATGTGCAATCTTAAGATTCAGTTGAGTACTTAATGAAAATAGCATTCGTGATATTTTGATCAGATCAAGTTATCTAGCATAGCAATACACAAACTGCATTATCTTTTTGCATTATCTTGTAACTATGTTATCATACTACATACATTAACAATGCAAAAGTGACTTTAAATGAAATGATATTGAACATTTAAACAATAATAAAACATAAAACATTCTGCAAATCTGCTCTGAAAGAATCAGCAGCTTCATTAATTGCATTATCTTCATCTTCTTCTTTACAATAAATATCTCATGCTTTGATAATAGTCTTTTCAGAATTCAAGTTCATGATATGATTATAATACTTGAGAAGCATTATCTGTTTAACTGATTCTGAAGTCATTTGTGATTAATCTCATCGACAAACTCTTCTTGCAAGACTGAATATTCATTCAATATCTATAAAGAATATTGAACATGAAAGAACATTCTTAGTCATTTGAGTCAATCTTGAATAGTTTGAGACATTGTTTCTTCAATACTTTCATGTTGAAAAGTTCTCAACAATAGCATCAGTGCAAAGATATTGATCATCTTTACTAACAGATACAGAGCGACGTTGAGTTCTTTAAAGAAAAGATTGTGTAATCATCACAACAAACTATAATATTGTTAACAAATGATCAATTGCATTATCATATTGCATTATCTGATCAACATCACTAGTCACTTACGCTCTGACTTCTGCAATTGTAGTTTTCTCTTCATAATGATGACAAAAATAGTTCTTGAACTCTTTTCTATACTTGTCATAATAAAAATGAGAATTATTCTCATTTGCATCTCAATCTTGATACAAATTCAGCTTTTGAGTAGAATTTAAAATCATAGCGAGATTGTATATCAGTTCATCTTTGCTCTTCGTCTTGAAATAGTACTTTGCAAGCTTGTTAGAAGCTAGTTTGCAAGCTCAAAGAACAAGTGCTTGTGAAGTACATGCATTATCACGTACTATCATCTCAATAACATTGAGATGATTGAAAAGAGCATCAAAGATTTGAAATTTTAAATGTATGTCAACATTGATGATTTTAAATATGATCAGAGTTAGCTCATAGAAAGAATTTAACATGTTGTCAATAAGCAATACTAGTGATCATTTGTTTTTCTCTAATCAAATAGCTTGAATCTTTGCATCTGTCAAGAATTTCTTAATTCATGTATTAATTGTATCACGCAGTTGATATGCACATTGAAGCATCAAATAAATAAAGTTTCAGCGAATGCAAATGTCTTGTATCAATTTTCAAAATCTTGTTGCTTGCAGCTTTAAAAAGCAAAGCTTTCGTTGAGAAGAACTATTGATAGCAATAGTAGTAACGCGAATCTGTTTCATTAATTAGTAAATGTATTATCTTTTTGCATTATCATCTTGATAAATATCTTCTTGACAACAGTGCAAAGATCATTGCTTGTGATTACATTCTTGACTTAATCATCATTCAATGACACAGCGAGATTGTCATTCAAAGTCTTTGATTCAATAGCTTTGATAAACTCTTGAGTCACTAGATTAATGATATGAATCATACAAGAAATCGAGTTTTGTGCTTTATTTCATGAAATGTCACGTTGATTAAGCGCTCTTTCAAGCTTCTTCTTTAGAGTGTCATTGTTGCTTGCATTATCAGTAACAACATCAAAAAGCTTGTTCTTGATCTCATATGTATTCAAAATCTTGAACAGCTCTTGCATCAAATGATGATCAGTATGCTCAACTTCAAAAGATGTAAATTCAATAAAATGTTCACGATATTGAAATGCAGCATTCATTCAATATATCAAGACTTTCAGATAAGCGACTTTTTGAGAACTAAATCATGCATTCAATGCAATAGAAACACGTCGTGACTCTTTTAAATCTTGCTTTATCTTTGCATGAATCTCATCATATTTCAAGAAAATCATGTTTGACAATTTAGTGCAATGCATGAAAGTAATCTCTGAACGAAGCATTTGTAGTAACTGTCAAAAATGCTTATTTTCGATGATTCAAAAAGACAAATTCAGTGCAACGAAAATCTAATATAATATCTTTTCTCAATTCTGTTGATTGAATTAAGATAATAAGTCAATATGACTTTTCTTCTATAAATATGTTAACTTTGCATTATTTATTTGCATTATCATATTGAACTTACATGACTGAAATCTATCTCAAGCTGTGAAAGAGAGTTAAGTCATTTTCGTTTCATGCAAGCATTTGTCTTAAGATGCTTGATCATATTGATTGTACTAGATTCATCAATAGCTGTAGAATGATCTAGAATTTTAAAACAATTCTTGCATGAAATCTTAGAATATTCTTTGAATGTCGAGATCATTTGAATAAACTGATTTCAGATGTTGAATTGTCTATTTACTTCGATCTTCTTAGCTCAAAGTGAATTATCTATCTTTCTTTGAGTTTTGTTGATGACACTTTCGTCAACAGACATCTGTAATCATCATTGTTGAAATTGAGCATTGATATCAGAACTTCACTCAACGTACTGATTATTCTCTCTTAATATTAGAAGAGAAGTATCACAATGAATTCTATTCATCGCTTCTTGAAGAGTTCATCTCTTTTCGACGAAAATCTGATTAATGTTTCGTGAATCTTGACTTGCAAAGTCATTAGAATGAAGACTACTGAAAGTAAATGAATGAACGATCGAGAAATTAAATTCTTTCTCGATCAAAGATCTTGATAATTCATATGTCTTATCAGAATCAGACATCTTGCAATGTATTTTATTGATAATGCAACAAGATAATGCAAACAATAAGAAGATGATAATGAAGAAATGAGAAATAATTTTCTTTGTTGCACGTAGATCTTTCAAATATAATGACATAATAAATTCAAAAATAGTAAATCTTGATATTTGACATCATTTTCAATTGCTTAATGAGTTGAATCGAGAACTTGAATTCTGATTCGACTCGAGATTGATATCAAGTCGAGTCATGAGATTGATATTAAGTATTCGAGTCGAGTCACGACATTAATATCGAGTACTCGAACGAGTCAGAAAGTAGATATGAAAACTCGGCTTGATGATCAGTTTAAGTTTGCTGCAAACAACGATTGTAAATTTCAGATCTCTTGTGATACTCAATTCAGGCAGTTAATTACTGAAGAAATTATGTAGAATGCTTGTAAAGAACATGTTCACGCTCAAGACTCTCAGTATAAGATGACATAATGAAATCATGTCATAATTGAGAAATCTCAAGAATCAATGACAAGACTTATAGTTCATTCAACATCAACAAAGATTCAATGAACTTTTATTAAGATTAAATGAACTATTCTTAATACTTGAAATAAGATAAATTTCTCTCTTATCATGAGAAAAAATCATTTGCAATCTGACATTTTCTTTTATTCTTTTTCTTAATCATTTATTGCATAGATTTTCTTGATGATCATACATTGTTGAATTACATCAAATGATTCTCATCTTGAATGCAACATGAAAGTACATCAATCTTTATGATGATGAGTTTATCAAGATACTAAGTGACATTACAGAAAAAATGTCATCACACAAGTAACTTCAAGACATCATCATCATCAAAGTGCAGCGCAGTTGTACACATCAAGACTCATAATAACAATGAGATTGCAACAGATTCAAGTGACAATGATTTTGTAAAAGAAGTCTTCAACAAAGATAAACATGTCACTCTTGAAGTAATAATTCGCTTAAGAATTCAAAAGAATAAATGACTAATTTGAAAAAAGACAGAATTGAACATTGTCAAAGCATTCAATGAAAGTATCTTCGCGAAGTTGTCACGACATTTCAAAGATTCAATGTATACAACATTAATCAGTCTGATTCTTTTCAATTAATCAATAACAGACATACTAAAGTTTATTTTGATGATGATAATATCAACAATGCAGACTGAGAATCAATAACATCATATTTATGAGAAAAGATATCACGTTGAACTAAATGTCAATTCATCATTGATTATGAGTCAATTGTCAAGATTTGCACTCATTATTTACTTATGTAAATATAAAGCAATCATGTTAATAACAACAGCAGTTCATGATTAAACATCAAAAAAGAATGACTTAGTGAGAAAATAAAAGAAGCATGAAAGAAGATTGCAAATCATTTAAACAAGAAGTTAGATCACAAACGTTCTGAAGTAAAGAACATTTCAATAAAGACAAAGACTTGAAAGATAACATGCTCAGATCTTTCGTTATGAATAAGACTCATACTAAGTAAATGTATGACTTCTTTAAGACATGATGATTGAGTGTACTGAATCAAGTATGAATCATAGTTGAAAGTAAATACAACTGACAGAAGCAATTCACGAGAAAAGTGCAAAAGAATTTGACATAAAGTTTGTTAAATAATGATGACTTTGCATGTGATCAGATATGTACTAATTGAACATTACAACATTAACTAACATGAAAAGACTTCTTAAGACAAATTTTACGCAAGAATCATAGTAAATGTATTGACTCAGAAGTTTTACTGCAAAGTTAGAGATGAGATAGCATATCAAGAATACATGAAGATATTCTTTGATTTACTTTCTACTAATGTCGTTCTCATTGCAGTGACAATGATCACTCATTGTATACAAGAATGTGAATCAGAAAAGCACAGATTAAACAAGTTTGAGAAGTTGAATGTAAAGAGTAAGTGAACATTTGCATATATCAATGACTAAAGTGATTAAAGTGAAGTTGAACTTGATAACATGCAGCAACATGAATGCACGTCAATGTGATATAAAATCAACAAGCTTGCAAGCATCAACAATTAATATTGAAGATTTTGCTATGTTGTATCAAGTAACAGATTAATAATAATGATATTAAAGCAATTATAAACATTCAAGTTGTACTTAATGTATACGTCAATTATCTTAATGATCTCTCATTATATGAGTTAAAAAATGACGTGCAACTCGATTTAAACGTAAGTCATAAGAAAACACTTTTAAGTTCAGAAAGCATTTTCATCTTTCAATCTTTGAAACTAATGTCACTTGTCTTTAACGTAGTATTATTGAATGAAGCTGTAGATATTGCAACTCGTAACTAAATCTTTAATCACTGACGCTGTATAAAAGAAATTGATTGAATCGAACACAGAAAATGAATCGTTGACTGATAATATTTGAGTCAGCAAGAAGCAAACTCTTAGCAAGAGATTTCACTTTACATCACAAACTAAAGATTAATCACGTATCATATTGCAAAGCAATGAATATAAGCTTGTAATAACACAACAGAATGATGTTAAGTTGATAATAATTAAGATCAGCTGAGAATAAAAGTTTAATGACTTGTAAAATGCTTTAAACATGAAGAAGAATGAACATTTGTGATATAAAGCAGACAAGACAGACAAGATTCTAAGTGATGAGAAGAAATATAAAAGCTTCATGCGCAAGATGAGAAAGAAAAGCATCATGAACATAATTTGCAAAAAGAAAGAAATTAAAAAAGAATAGAACTCAAGCACAGTAGTCACTATAATTAAATGATTTAAACAAAGTGAATATTTTACTTCATACTGCGAAATGTTGAAATCATGTCTAAAAACTAATCAGAGTGCATGCGTGACTAGAATGTTTGATCTATAAAGATAGTTATAACTAAGACTTTAAGAATACAGAAGAAAGAAGATATAAAAAGCAAGAAGAACACGCTCTATATAGTAGTTATTCAGATCGACGCTAGTCTCAAAGAGAATGTGTTGAAACATAAGAAAGATGTTGATTTAAAAGATGTTTACAACACAAAGAAATATGTTTATCATAAACATCTGTTAACTATTTGTAACACAAAGAAGTGTGTTTGTTGTAGAAGACAATAGAAGCTGAATAGAAGATGCTAGAAAAGAAAAAAGATGCTGAGTCATATCTGAGTCAAATCTGAGTCAGATTCAAATCAGATCTCAACTAGATCTTGACTAGTTTTAATCATTATGCAAATAACTCGCTAGCATTCACTGCAAATTGATTAAAACTTCAGTCTTGTTTAGCTCTGATACGCTTGTAACATTATTTCTCTCTTTGAAAATTCATGTTTGCATGAATAGAACAAATGAAACGCAAAAATTTTCACTGTTTTTCAATTTAGTGTGACTTGTCTGAATAAAGCTTATGAAATTCAACTAGAACTTCTTTCAAGCTTTTGAATTCTTTTTTATCGACATAGTATCATTTGTTGTTTTAATCTAGTCTCGTTCATTTGATCTTGTATTGTATTTGATCTTGATAGCATCTAAAGTTCAAAATGTCATTTATCTTTCAATGCTCATTGTTTTCAATAGTGAAAGATTTAAATGATTCTGAATGCTGTTCTAATAAAAGATTGTTAAAATAAGAATGTAATAGCTTTAAACTGAACATCAAATGCAGCTGCTTCATGCTTATTGATAGACAAAGATGATAGAAGATCTCAACTTTGACAGTGATTTAATAGAGTTTTAGCTGTTTGTCTTTCAAATTCTCACATGATCTAGTTGTCTTTATATTTCTAGAGAATAATCAAACTCAGTCGTTTACTTCATAAATAATGTCTCATCTATGTTTATTAACTTGAGCTTCGATGATCTGCTTCGTCTTTTTCAATTGCTGATGATTGAAGCTAAGAAGCTCTTTTATTCAAATGACAATATCATCTGCTTTTCTAGTCTCAAGACATTCACAAGTAGTTTCATAGTCAATTGTATCTGAATCAAAACTCATTCGTGAGTGAAAACTCTTATTGAAGTAGAACGAAGTCATTGAGATGATCGAGAAGATATTGAAATTCTTGCTGAATTCTATCATTGATAGTCATTTTGTTCAGTCGTTCTGCATGTAATTGCAGTAGATTCTTAGTTCACATTCAACATCTTGATTAGCTCATTTCAATTGATCATCGATCTCAGAATGATAAGCTGTTGATAAACTAGCTGTAATTCTTAGTCGCTTGCAAAGACTTTGTCACATGATTGATATGAACTGAGAGTTTCTGTTTGAAACAATAGAACTAGATAGATCATAAAGTCGATAGACGTTTCATAGCATGATTCAAACCGTTTCTTCAACTGAGATGTTGTCAAGAAATAGAGTAGTGATGCGATATAAAGAGCTTCGAAATCAACAGAGCGAGCACGAACACATGCAACGATCGACCTAGTAAATAGATAGATCTAGAAGGTAGGCTAGATACAGATGACTAGATAGATAGATAGATAGGTAGGTATGTCTCTATGTAGATGCTCTCGCCTAGAAAAGAGGTGAAAAGATGGTAAAGAGGTGAGTAAAAAGATCAAGAAGGAAACTTCGCTCGGGAAACCCCTATAAATGGTAGCCAATATCCCCATGGACCCTGAAGGTGCGGCTCAATAGCCCTGCTCGGGAAACCCCTATGAATGGTAGCCTATATCCCCATGGATTCTGAAGGTGCGGCTGAGCCATGCTCGGGAAACCCCTATCAATAGTAGCTAATATCTCCGTGAACGCTAGGTGCGGCCGAATCAATGCTGTTCCATGAGTCATCGAGGGGTGAGGCTTCGCCCCACGACATTCTTCCCCCACCCATTTAATGCTCGTCCCTTGAGCATCAATGTGACCCTTCTATGGTACTAGCGAGGCGAAAGCGGAAAGCGGATGGCGTAGGCCGAAGTCATAGGTGTAATCCGAGCGAAGTTACAAGAACCGAATATGTTGAATAGCTAGTAGAACGGTAGCTAAATGGCGAAGTATCCGAGGGCGAAGGTGAAGCTTTGAACATGACTAGCTAGTAGGTCGATAGCTAGAGAGCGATAATTCCTGGTGCGAGGACGAAGCTTTGAACATGACGGAAATGAATAGGGCCATCAAGATCTAACCCTAATCATTACACAGTGAACGCTAGTGAGTTCATTGCGTAATGATTAGGGCAAGCTTCGATCAGATGAGGTAGTAGTCAGAGGTAGTAGATGAGCTACTCTGTCACTGAATATTCGGCTGTACGATCGGATGACGAGCTATATGAGGGCGACGAGGTGTTTTAGGTAGCCGCATGGTCTTACGAGGTAGTAGGTGAGCTACTCTGCCATTGATTCTTGCTGAGATGGGGGCGACGAGGTGTTTAGATGACCGCATGGTCTTACGAAGTAGTAGAATCTACCCTGCCACTGAATATTCGACTGTACAGCCGAATGCGAAGAGCGAAGATGAGGCATAGAGGGCGGCGAGGTGTTTAGGTAGCCGCATGGTCTTACGAAGTAGTAGGTGAGCTACTCTGCCACTGAATATCTGACTGTACAGTCTCTTATTTTCCTTACGGAAATATTTTGTTCCTTACGGAACCATTTTCTTCCTTCTTTCTTACTATTTCTTATTTCTTATATATAACAAAAATGAAAAATAAAACCGAGCAATGCTAGGATTCGAACACATGACCTTCGCATTTGACAGGTCTGGGCTGAATCTATCGAACCCAGGAAGATAGTTTCGCCTTTGACCTTTGAAGAAATCGCTTTAGGGAACGCGGTGATGGAATAGAGGGGGTCGAAACCGAGGTTTCGGCGGAAAGGCGATATGTGGGCCCGGGGAAGGCGCGTTGCCTTTGGCCCTGCGGCGCGTGTCCTTCTCCGCTGGGCCTATGGAACATGACGTATAAATCCTCCACGGATAAACACGGCTTAATAGATGAGCCACGAGAAGAGCTTCGGAACGAGCCACTAGGGGGGGTTCTTGCAGGTGTGTCACGAGGTGAGGGGGTAGAGGATGAGGAGGTAGATGAACCACGAGGGGGGGTTCGAGCAGGTGACCTAGGCGGGGAAACAGAGGCATTTTGGGTGGGCGTTCGGCGAGAATCCCGAGCAGGTGAGTAGCGAGGTGAGCTACGGGGTGAGCCATGAGGGAGATAGGTACGCGGCGGGGAACGAGGCGGAGAAACAGAGGGCCTTTGCTTGGGTTTTCGGCGTAAATCCCTAACATCTCGAGCAGGCGATCGAGTAGGTGAGATAGTCGAGGAAACCGAAGAGGGAACCGAAGACGCTGGGGAAAGAGAAGCGATTTGGGCGTAGGATCGCTGCAAATCCCGAGCAGATGACGAGCGAGAGAATGAGCTTGTAGATGAAGTCGGGAATCTAGGCGAAGAACGAGAGGGAGAAACAGTAGGCTTCCGGGCTGACAACTGGGCGAATTCCCTAGTATCCCGAACAGGCGAAGCAGACGAGCTAGACGAAGCAGATGAAGCCGAATGAGGCCATTCAGGCCAAACAAGCTTTCGAGCCTGCTGTCGAGTCATTTCCCGCTTGCACATTCGATGTATTTCATCCAAATCGTCATCGCCATTGAGTAGCTTCGGGTGCCCAGTTCCCTCTTGAGCCCGAGCTTCCTCTTGAGCCTGAGCTTGAGCTTCCTCTTGAGCCCGAGCTTCGTTTAGATCCAGCTCTTTCTGAGCTTGAGCTTCGTTCTCTTCAGCTTCAACACACATAGTCTGTATTTGCTCATATAGTTGAGTTCTCTGCTTCTTTGATTTCCCCTCCCACTCTTCAAGCATGGGTCTCAATGTTTGAGCAATATGTCGATCTTTCGGATCAAACGTCTGCAGCAGCTGTTTTCTAGCCTTCGAAGAAAAGATTATCAGCTGGCTCAAGCTGACCGGTGCGTTCATATCCAGCTCGCCCAAGCTGTTCATCAATGCGTTCATTGTTGCAGAGGTGAACGTGTCGCTTCCTGTTGTTCCGTCACTGCCCTACTCAATATCATGAAAATGATATCCCCGCGTTGGACTTCAATGTCGAGGGATAGGGTAGTGGTGCGGTATAGGAAGCTTCGGAACCAACAGGGCGAGCACGAACACATGCAACGGTCGACCTAGTAGATAGGTAGATCTAGGAGGTAGGCTAGATACAGATGACTAGATAGATAGATAGATAGGTAGGTATGTCTCTATGTAGATGCTCTCGCCTAGAAAAGAGGTGAAAAGATGGTAAAGAGGTGAGTAAAAAGATCAAGAAGGAAACTCCGCTCGGGAAACCCCTATAAATGATAGTCAATATCCTCATGAACTCTGAAGGTGCGGCTGAGTCATGCTCGGGAAACCCCTATCAATAGTAGTCAATGTCCCAATGAACTCTGAAGGTGCGGCTCAATAGCCCTGCTCGGGAAACCCCTATGAATGGTAGTCTATATTCCCATGGATCCTGAAGGTGCGGCTGAGCCATGCTCGGGAAACCTCTATCAATAGTAGCTAATATCTTCGTGAACGCTAGGTGCGGCCGAATCAATGCTGTTTCATGAGTCATCGAGGGGTGAGACTTCGCCCCACGACAATGTCATCGTCTTTTCAATGACAAAAGACATAGTGACGTTTCTTGATGAGATGACATATGATTGTGCAAATGATGTTATAATCTTTTGATAGAGATAACTCAGTGATGAAGTTCATAGCTATATCTTTTCAGCGTTTCTGTGAAATTGATAGAGAATGAAGTAGTTCATTGATGTTATCTTTAAATGTCTTGCTTCGTTGACAGGCATGACAATTTTGAATGTAACGTTTAATCATTGTTTGATGATCTGATCAATAGTAGAAACGTTGAACTAGATCAATAGTTTTTCAATTGTCAGAGTGAAAGATGAAAGACTGATCATGAATTTTCTTTAGCAATTTCATATGCATATTCTCAGAAACTCACAGTAAATCTTTTCTGAACAGAACGTCATCAATGATCTTGCAATGCTTCAATTCAGTGCTATGTAACTTGAGCTTGTTTTCACTTATAGCTTGTTTATACTCATTGCAAAGCTCATTCGTCTTGTTGACATTTTTTACTCACTGATAGAAATCAACTTCAGATTCAATAGCTAGAATATTTATTCTATCAAGTGTCAGAATGATTTGATAGCGATCTTCAGTACGCTGAGTTAATTCAGAAACATTGATCAGAAACATTTTGATTAAAGCATTAACTTTAATGTTCATTTTATCTGATCAAAAAATGATCTGAAAGTTAAAGTTAAATAAAATGTCTAGATAATTGACTTGACGTCAAGTCAACTGTTTGTTTTTCATGAAAATCTTCAAAGTCTGATGATCGATAAATATCTGAATGAGCAGCTCTGTGCATTCTAGCTTGAGTCTTCAGTGTTCAAAACATTGAATAATGACTAGCAATTTCTTGTCATAAATGTGATAATTGCATTCAGCAAGAATTATGCTCTTGCTGTAGAATGCTACTGAGTGAAGAACATTCTCATCATCATACTGAGATAGTATTTCATCTTTGACGTAGTCAAAGACATTGATTTTCAGAATAGTCTATCATTTTGAATCAAAGTGTTGTAGAACTGAGATCAAGCTGATTTGTTTCTTTAGATCATCAAAAGCTTGAATACAAACTTTGTTTCAAACAAAAAATGTGTTTTTTCTAGTCAGCTAAGTGAATGATTTGACTAGCTTCGAGAAGTTCTTAATAAAACAACGATAGAAGTTAACAAATTTCACGAAGCTTTAAACTTTCTTTAGATTGATTGACGTAGTTCAGTTGACTATGACTTTCACTTTGATAGAATTCATACGAAGATCTTGTTTTAAAACTATGACTTTTAAGAAGACAGTTTCTTCTACGTTAAATTCGCACTTTCAAATATCTACTTGTAGATCAGCTTCTTGTAGATGATTTAATATCATCTTAATATATTGTTAATGTTTTCATTGAGTTTTGCTGTAGATCAGAATGTCATTTAGATAAACTTGACAAAAGTCATTTAGAAAGTTTTAAAGAACATCATTCATATACTGCTGAAACGAGACAGAATCATTGATAAGTTCAAAAGATAACATCTTTGATTTGTATGCTTCTAAAGTGTTAGAGATCAGCATAAAGCGAGTCATATGAGTGTAATGTAACGAGTATATAAATGCTAAGAAAGAAAAGTATCTAGAAGAAAAGAGTTGACTATTTATATGACTCAGAAGAACATAAGTTAATTCTGAATAAAATTGACTTTGAAACAAGTCTATGCTCTAGCGACGAGCGATCGACGATAGCTCTCAGAATAGTCATCAACATAGTCATCAACATAGTCATCAACATAGCTATCAACGAAGATGTGTAGCTAGAATCGTAACATTATTCCCTTTCTTCAACAATTCATGTTTGCATGAATGTATTTTCTTAGTCTTGTGTAGAATTAAAATGTTTATTGTAGCAAGCTCACTATGCAAGATAGAAGTGTCATTGAAGCAGACTCACTAGTTGCATGCAAACAAGTCAACAGATCAATTCACTGATAGATAGAACAATGTGAGTAGATAGATCATTGCATTGACGAAAGATGTCATTGTAGCAGACTTACTAGTTGCACATGAACAAGTAGACGAATCAATTCACTGATAAATAGAACGATGAGAAGATAAATCACTGCATTGACAATGTCATTGAAGCAGACTCACTGATCAACTTGCTCATTGAAGAGATCAACTTTGAGCTCGTCATTGTAGCAGACTCACTAGTTGCATGTGAATGTATGATCAGATTCACTGATGAATAAAACGCTGAGAGCGAGTAGATCATCGCATTGAGAATAGATGTCATTGAAGCAAACTCACTAGTTGCATGTGAACTGATAGGCGAATCAATTTACTGATAGGTAAAGCGATGAGAAGATCATCGCATTGACGATGTCATTGAAGCAGACTCACTGAGAATTTGCTTCTCAAGATAGAGACTTCACGCAGTTCTATGACTGATCTCATTTGATTGTTCAACAAATTCAAAGAATCTCTTGCGAATCTGAATGAATGATTAATTCGCTGATCTTTGATCTAGTCAAATAATTTTAATCGTTTGTTTATACTCGCTGATCAGCGCACGAGACTAAATCTTTTGTTTATTCTCGCTGAATCAGCTCACGAGAAAAGAAAGATGAGTGCTGCTGCATGAACGCAAGTCATTAGATCAAAGTCAATAGAGAGTTAAAGAACTACTAGCAGAAGCACTTGAAGAAATCGATGCAGATTATTTCACTTCGTCTGTAACGAAGAAGCATTTATATAATGTTAAAGATCAGCATAGAGCGAGTCATATGAATGTAATGTAACAAGTATATAAATGCTAAGAAAGAAAAGTATCTAGAAGAGAAGAGTCGACTATTTATATGACTCAGAAGAACATAAGTCAACTCTGAATAGAATTGACTTCAAAACAAGTCTATGCTCTAGCGACAAGCGATTGACGATAGCTCTCAGAATAGTTATCAACATAGTCATCAACATAGTCATTAACATAGCTATCAACAAAGATGCGTAGCTAGAATTGTAATATAAAGCAATGATAAAGATAGTGTAGTTTTCACTATCAGAATGCATTCGCAGTTTGTTGAAAGTTGAAATGATATCTAATTAAATCAGATGCTTGCAATCAACTATTTTGTTAATCATCTCATTTATGAGTAATAGAGAATAGCGATTTCTTTTGATAATAGCATTGAGCTTTTGATAGTCAACGCAGAATCGTAGATCTTCATTTGTCTTTAAGATGAACAGAACGAGTGAGAAATATGAAGCTTTGCTAAAGATTATAAATTTTTTGAAAAGATTCTCGTTCAGATATTTCTTTACTTTCTGAAGCTTGTAGAGAGACATTCAATATACTCAGCAGCGAAATGACGTTACGTCACTAGTAAGCTTTATTCTATGATCATATGAATGATGAAGCGATAGCTTGTCTGCTTGAGCTTGATCAAAGACATCTAAAAAATCTTGATACTTTGATAATAGCTTGACTTTAACATTCTTTAGATTCTGAGTCGTTTCATTGACTGAGAAGACGTTTATAACATTTAGTTTGCATTGAGTATTGTAGACGATTTTTCTATCGATGTCTTCGATGAACATAGCAAAAATCTTGATCTGATTCTTCTTTTTTCGTTTTACTAGTGCTTGAAAAGAAGCGACATCTATGTTTTGAATCGAAAATAACTCTTTCTGAATGATCAAAACTGAGTGCTTGAGCATCTTAAAAGTCTTGCTGTAAGCTGCTGAAGAGATTGAAGTTGATCGCAATCAACTTGAGTGCTTTGTATTTGACGAGATCAAAAAAACCGAAATAGAAATATTCAATTGATCAGAAAATACGATAGTATCATGTCTCATGTTCAGTAATATTTCATTTTTGTTCATTCAGAATTTACTCAATATAGCTTTATAATTCTCGATATCAGCTATCAGCATTGATACAGTCAATTTCTTATGACTTTCGATCGTGAGATTGAGTAGAATCTTATGAGTAATAGTTTTTCTAGCTAGCTTCTCATCATAGTCTCGTATTAACTTCTCTTTTGCTAGTAATATAAATTGTATTTCAAGTTTCTGATATATCTTATTGACTAGCTTGTCATGTATCAGCATGTAGACGATGAAATCATTATTTATTAAAGAACGAAGACTGAAAGAATTACTTTAAGAGATAAAAGAAGCATTGATCAAAAACGACTTTTTAAATAAACTGATCATTAAGTCAAGTTTTCATATTTACATTCTGATTCAACTTAATTACTCAAGTTGAATCTTCTGACTTGACTCGATTACTTGAGTCAAATCTTCTGACTCGACTTGATATTGATCTCAAGTCAGAGTTCGATTCAAGTTCTCAACTTGACTCATCAAGCAATCGAAAATGATATCAAATATCAAGATTCACTATTTTTGAATCTATTACATCATTATATTTGAAAGACTTTCGTGCAACAAATGAATCTATTTCTCTTCTCGTTGTTTGCATTATCTTGTTGCATTATCAATAAAATATATTGTGTGATGTCTGATTCTGATAAGATATACAAATTGTCAAGATCTTCAATTGAGAAAGAGTTTAATTTCTTGATCATTCATTCAACTACTTTCAGTAATCTTCATTTTAATGAATTTGCAAGTCAAGATTCACGAAACATCAATCATACTTTCGTCGAAAAGAAATAAACTCTTCAAGAAGCGATGAATAGAATTCATCGCGATACTTCTCTTCTAATATTAAGAGAGAATAATCAGTATGTTGAGTGAAGTGCTGATATCAATGCTTAATTTCAACAATAATGATTACAGATGTCTGTTGACGAAAGTGTTATCAACAAGACTCAAAAAAAGATAGATAATTTACTTTGAGTCAAGAAGATTGAAGTAAATAAACAATTCAGAATCTGAAACAAGTTTATTCAAATGATCTTGACGTTGAAAGAATATTCTAAGATTTCATGCAAGAATTGTCTTAAAATTCTAGATTATTCTACAGTTATTGATGAATCTAGTACGAACAATATGATCAAGCATCTTAAGACAAATGCTTGCATGAAACGATTTAAATGAAAACGATTCAACTCTCTTTCACAGCTTGAGATAGATTTCAGTCGTGTAAGTTCAATATGATAATGCAAATAAATAATGCAAAGTTAACATATTTATAGAAGAAAAGTCATATTGACTTATTATCTCAATTCAATCAACAGAATTGAAAAAAGATATTGTGTCAGATCTTTGTTGCACTGAATTTGTCTTTTTGAATCATCGAAAACGAGCATTTTCAACAGTTACTACAAATGCTTCGTTCAAAGATTACTTTTGTGCATTGCACTAAATTGTCAAACATGATTTTCTTGAAATATAATGAGATTCATGCAAAGATAAAGCAAGATTTAAAAGAGTCATGACGTGTTTCTATTGTGTTGAATGCATGATCTAGTTCTCAAAAAGTCGCTTATCTGAGAGTCTTGATATATTGAATGAATGCTGCATTTCAATATCATGAACCTCTCATTGAATTTACATCTCTTGAAATTGAGCATACTGATCATCATTTAATGCAAGAGCTGTTCAAGATTTTGAATATATACAACATCAAGAACAAGCTTTTTGATGTTATTACTGATAATGCAAGCAACAATGACACTTTAAAGAAGAAGCTTGAAAGAGCGCTCAATTGACACGACATTTCATGAGATAAAGCACAAAACTCAATTTCTTGTATGACTCATATCATTAATCTAATGACTCAAGAGTTTATTAAAGCTATTGAATTAGAAACTTTGAATGACAATCTCGCTGTGTCATTGAACGATGATCAAGTTGAGAATGTAATCACAAGCAATGATCTTTGCATTGTTGTCAAGAAGATATTTATCAAGTTGATAATGCAAAAAGATAATGCATTTACTAATCAGTGAAACAGATTCGCGCTCTTACTATTGTCATCAACAGTTTTTCTCAACGAAAGTTTTGCTTTCTAAAGCTTCAAGTCATAAGATCTTGAAAATTGATACAAGACATTTGCATTCGCTGAAATTCTATCTATTTAATGCTTCAACATGCATATCAACTGCGCGACATGATCAATATATAAGTCGAGAAATTCTTGACAGATGCAAAGATTCAAGCTATTTGATTAAAGAAGAATGAATGATTATTAGTATTGCTTGTTGACAATATGTTAAATTCTTTCTATGAGTTAACTCTGATTGTGTCTAGAATCATCAATGTTGACATACATTTAGAATTTTAAATGTTTAATGCTCTTTTCAATCATCTCAATATTATTGAGACAATAGTACATGATAATGCATGTACTTCACAAGCACTTGTTCTTCAAGCTTGCAAACTAACTTCTAATAAGCTTGCAAAGTACTATTTCAAGATGAAGAGCAAAGATGAACTGATATACAATCTCGCTATGATTTTAAATTCTATTCAAAAGCTGAATTTGTATCAAGATTGAGATGCAAATGAGAATGATTCTCATTTTTATTACGACAAGTACAGAAAAGAGTTCAAGAACTATTTTCATCATCATTATGAAGAGAAAACTACAACTGCAAAAGTCAGAGCATAAGTGATTAGTGATCTTGATCAGATAATGCAATATGATAATGCAATTGATCATTTGTTAACAATGCTATAGTTTGTTGTGATGATTACATGAATTCTTCTTCAAAGAACTCAACGTCGCTCTGTATTTATTAGTAAAGATGATCGATATTTTTGCACTAATGCTATTGTCAAGAAGTTTTCAATATGAAAGTATTGAAGAGACAACATTTTGAACTATTCAAGATTGACTCAAATGACTAAGAATATTCTTTCATGTTCAATATTCTCTGTAAATATTAAATGAACATTCAGTCTTGCAAGAAGAGTTTGTTGATGAGATTGATCACAAATGACTTCAGAATCAGTTGAACAGATAATGCTTCTCAAGTATTATAATCATATCATGAACTTGAATTTTGAAAAGACTATCATCGAAGCATGAGATATTTATTGCAGAGAAGAAAATGAAGATAACATGATTGATGAATCTGATGATTCTTTCAAGACAGATTTGCAGAATGTTTTATGTTCTATTAATGTTTAAATGTTCAATATCATTTCATTCAAAGTTGCTTTTGCATTGTTAATGTATGTAGTATGATAACACACTTACGAGATAATGCAAAGAGATAATGCAGTTCATAGAGTGTATTGCTATGCTAGATAGCTTGATTTGATCAAGTTATCATAAATGCTATTTCTATTCATGATTCAACTGAATTTCAAGATTGCACATTAAAGTCTTCATGAGTATCAAATCTCTCTGCTGAAAAGTTACTCACTTAACATGAATAGCAAGAAGATTGCTATCTGCATATGTAAAGCATTATATCAGTAAGTGTTGTAAAACATCAATGATAATGCAAATGAGTAATGCACTTACTGACAAGAAATTTACATAGAAACGTTTCTGTGATCTTCTGAAGAGCAAGCAATGTCAAAGTCTGAATTTTATAGTTTGCATCGCTCATTTTCTGACTCATCTTGTTTGTATCAGTCTCATTCTGCATGATTTCGCGAACTACTCTTTCAAATGAAATCTTCAATATCAACAAATTCGCATCTTTCTGATAACGATGTATCTCTTGAAGTGCAACAATTTCTGACTTTCATTTTCTCTTTGACTGTCGCGATAAATTAACTGTTGATAGTTTAATGCATTATCTGTTTGCATTGTCTTTTGAATTCTATTGATCTTGCTTTCAGATAGAATCTTTAAATCTGCTCTTAATTTATTCATGAGTTGATTATCTGATGTTATATCATCACGAGTTGAAACTCTTAAATCATCACATGATGCATCTTTAGACTTTCGTTCTAAATCAAGTTTGTCAGCAATGCATAATAAGAAATGCATTATTTAAATGCATTATTTGTTTGCTTGCAACAAGTCATGATGTATATCAACTGACAATGATTTGAAAAATTGAGACTATCAAGTTGAGTGAGAGCAAAGTGAAGTACGATGTAAACAAAAGATGATGTGTAAACAAGAAATGATGTGTAAACAAGAGATGATGACTGTTGACTATGTTTATAGTAGAATCAATATGATGAATGTGTTGATTGCAGCTCTAAGATAATGAATAATTTCTAACATTCAGCTTTAACTTTAATTTTATCTACATTTCATCTTACATCTATTTTATTTCTAACTTTATTTATGCTCAACGTTTATTCTAACTCTAACTTTTTCTACGTCTCACATCTATTCATTGCACTCATTTATTGTGACTAAGTTCATTAGAAAAGACACTTCAACATCACTATCAGATAAGAAGATTGTTATGCATTATTTATATGCATTATCATTGAGACTAATCAAAATCGCAGAATGTTCAATCTATTAATCAAGTTGCAGTCAATTGCGAGTAGAAATTATGCAATGAGATGAAATGAAGATCAGAAAACTCTTTATATCAAACAAAGTGCAGATCAAGTGACTTTTTATAAACAACTCATTAAATTAAGAAGCATCAGCGTTTATCAGAAAGTCATCAAAGCGAAGCAGATGAAAATGAAGAACAATATGTGAAATACGATCACGAATGATCAAGTGAGAAAGAATCTGCATGATAATGCATTTGAGTAATGCATATGTGTTTCAAAAGCTGATTGTATAATAGCTCAATGCTTCAAGACGAATTTGATGAAGAAGATGAGAAAGAAGAAGACTGCAAAGTGAGCGAAGCTCAAAGCAATAATCATAAAGACGATGTTTAATACTACTTCTACTGTTGATGTATATACTGTGTTTGATGTGAAAGACAAGACTAACGTATGCATTAAACTATTGCACAACAAGATGAACTTGAGAAAAACATGTCAAGATACATGATATCTACTATTGAACTAATTCAGCAACACATTTTACATCATGAAGAATTAAATGAATTGAAGATGACAAACAATTCAGATGTCATACAAGAATTTGACAAATTCATAAGCGCATTTTCGAATGAAAAAAATGCGATTGATCAAAAGATAGTTAATTCACTAGATTCATCAAATGATGAATCTGACGATATCATTAAGATTGACGACGATGACAAGAAGATGAAATTTAGCAAGAGAGATGACGATGCAGATATGATTGAAAACAAGAATAAATACAAGAAGAAGTATGAGAAGAAGTATGAGAAGAAGAAGAAGAAGAAGAAGAAGAAGAAGAAGAAGAAGAAGAAGAAGAAGAAGAAGAATAATGAGATAATAGTGATCTCAAATTAGCAGTAGTAAATGAATAAGCATGAATTTTCTTCAATTAATTGCATTATTCTGTTGCATTATCAGACACTCAGATAAATATTAGTAGTATCTCGCTTCATGTCTTGACGAGTCGAGTCGAGAATTTCAAGTCAATACTCAATTTCAATTCTCTAACTTAACTTGATTACTTGAGTTGAATCTTCTGACTCAACTCAAATACTTGAGTCAAGAATTCTGACTCAACTTAAATACTTGAGTCAAGAATTCTGACTTGAATTGAGTCTTGACGAGTCGAGAACTTGACTCGATCTTGATGACTCAACTCGACGCGATCAGTTTATTTTCAAAATAGTTTTCTTTCAATAGAACTTTGATTTGACTGCATAAAAATATGATCTCTATCTTTTTAATGACTCTGAAAGAGATAACTAGTTTTTTGAATCAGAATCTAACTCAAAGTTCAATGTAAATCGATCAAACTCATCATTTTCTAATGCATTGACTCTTGAAGTTTGATCAGAACATTCTCTAGAAGTATGATCTGATTTGTAACAGATGAAACAGATTTCAGATTGTAAATCAATGTTTTTGACGCTGATTAAAATCGCGTCACACGACTTTAAATGATTGATGAGTGTAGTGACTTTGATCTTTCTGTAGAGATTCAATGAATCTCATTTCTCAGCAAAGATGACTTGCTTTCTGACTTTGTTCAGAGATTTCTTTTCTTTGATGTCACTCATGACTTGATGCTCATTGTTCAAATGAATCAGATAACTACGAATTTCATTCAGAGATTTTGACTGAATCAATTGACTACTTTAAGCTGCACGAAAATGATAAACTATCTTGTTTTATAAATTAATAGTCAATTGCTTTTCGTGATACTTTAGATAGAAGAATAAATGTTGAAACATCGAATAGAAGTTGCTGAATTTGCTCTTTTCTTGAGAGAGATTGACATATTTTCTTCGAAAGTTTGTCTCTTTGTTGAAATCATTATAAAGCTGAGTAAGTTCATTTAACAGATTATTGACTGTGACATAAAGATTCAATAAATCTTGTTGATGTCAAGTTAAAGTAGCTTTGACTGCGTCTTCTTCAATTCTGAAGTGAACGTAGATCAGAATAGCTTTATTGATATTGAAATGATTGACGTTGATTTCTAGCTTGTCACGAATCTTTTCTTGTCAATGATTTCAGATAAATTCTTTTTCATCAGTAAACAAAGATGAATTCGAAAGCTTTTGAAATCGCTTGAAGAAATTAAACAGAATAAAAGAGAAAGAAGTGACTTCTTTAAATGATTGCAGTTAATGTTGCAATTCAGTCACTTGATTTCGAAACATCTGATTTAATTGATTCAAACGTTCTTTGACTTTATTCATTTTCTCGAAACAAGTCTTTCATATTTGTTCATTTGATATCTTGTCAAATAACTCACAAGCTTTCACGTCTAGATTTCGTTGAGTTCGAAAATTGTTCAAATCTTCTAGAAAAACTTTTGAGTCTTGTTCAACTCAGTGTTGTAGCTGCTTTACATTTTTTATATCTCATGAAGTAGAAGCTTTACAAGATTCATTGAAAGTCTGAGAATGAGACAAAGAATATCAATGTTTTCATATGATATCAATTCTAAGATATTTCAATATGCAAAGTGATAGCTCAGAATAAATGACTGAATCTGTAGTGTCAGAAGAAATAAAGCTTTGATTACTCTTGAAGAAATTGTTTACAGATGATTAAGTCATAGCGAAGAATTGATGATCGAGCGAAGAACGATGCTCAATAGTATGTAGTAAGATTGTTTGTTAAAGTGTTTAGTTTTCAGAGAAGAGTGTTGCTGATTTGAGAGATTTTTTTGTGATTCTTAAGCAATCAACAAAGATTCTTTATCATTGATTCTATTAATCGATTTAAACTGATGCTACTGACTGAGCGATAGATTCTCTAGCAATTACATGATCATATGTTCTCGTTGATTTTATTGATTTCTTGATGTTGTTCTGTCTTTCAATGTCATCAATCATCAGATACACAAATTTCTTTATATTTATCTTGTTGTCAGTTGAGTGAACTTAAATGAATAATGAGATCAGTATCATGTGATTAACGAATTCTTAAAGTAATGTTGAAATCGTGTTTAGAAACTAATCAGAATGCATGCGTGACTAGAATGTTTGATCTATAAAGATAGTTATAACTAAGACTTTAAAAATACAGAAGAAAGAAGATACAAAAAGCAAGAAGAACACGCTTTATATAGTAGTTACTCAGATCAACGCTAGTCTTAAAGAGAATGTGTTGAAACATAAGAAAGATGTTGATTCAAAAGATGTTTGTGACATAAAGAAATATGTTTGTCATAAACATCTGTTAACTACTCGTAACACAAAGAAGTGTGTTTGTTGTAGAAGACAATAGAAGCTGATTAGAAGATGCTAGAAAAGAAAAAAGATGCTGAGTCATATTTGAGTTAAACCTGAGTCAGATTCAGGTCAGATCTCGACTAGATCTTGACTAGTTCTAATCATTACACAGAGAACTCGCTAGCGTTCTCTGTGAATTGATTAGAGCTTCAGCCTTGTTCAGCTCTGATATGCTCATAACACGAAAGCACTTCTGTCACATATGCTTACATGAGAAAACATGATACTGATAGTGATGCAAGCGCACTGATTAAACACTTTGAACATCTTGCTCAAGAATGCGCAAGTGCTTATGTCATAAATGCTGTCATGAGAGAACATAGTGCTAAAAGTAGTGCAAATGCACAATAAGAAAAGAGTAATAATATTAAAAAGAACAATCAAGATGTTTATAATGACATTGATTATTAAAGAACAAAAGATATATTGAACACTTTAAGCAGTTTGTGTGACATTAGAGCTATGTTTGCAATGTATGATAATTACGCAGTTGACAGCTTGATCATTGATGATGATTTTAACAAAGAAAGATCATGCAAAGATAACAGTGAATTACATGTTTCAATGATATTATTCAACATTGTGATTTTAATTGCTACAAATGTCAAAATTGTATTTGTTGAATCAAATGATAAATAAACATACTGTGCTCTTAAAAGTTCTAGAAATGTTGATACTTTTATAAATATGCATCAGTTAAAAGTGACGCAAATCTGAGACATGAAATTAAATGAATATTTGAAATATTGATCACTAAAAGTGTTAAAATCTGTCTTTGTCACTCTTTACAAATTGCAGATGTGCAGAACGACTGAGCAAAATGACTTTCAATGATGAAATTCAGCGAAAATTTCAATATTTTCTCAATCATCTCAATGATTTCTTTCTACTTCAATAAGAACTTTCACTCTTGAATGAATTTCAATTCAGATACAACTGACTATGAAATAATTCATGAATGTATTGAATAGACTGATTGCATCAAGTTGAGTACTTGAGTTCAAGTCAAGTACTTAACTTGAAAAGTATCAAGTTGAATTGAAATTTTTTGAAAAAAATGTTAAGTCAAATTGAGAAGTTGAACTTGAGAACTCAAATTGAGTTGAGAAGCTTGACTCAATAACTTGACTCAAAAACTCAATTCAATTTGACAAGATATTAGATAAATGTAAATAGCTTAATCAAACAGTCTTCATGATTCTTTTCATGACTAACTATCATGTTTTCTCGTCATGACTTTCTATCAAAGTCAAACAATCTTCATGTTTTTTCTTCATGTTTTTCTTCATGTTTCTCTTCATGTTTTTCATCATGACTTTCTTCATGTTTCTCTTCATGTTTTTCTTCATGTTTTTTATCAAATGATCTTTATGTTTCTTTTTATGACTTTCTATCTAAATCTGTCATCAAGTTAGAGTTGAATTGAGTTGAGAAGAATCAATTCAACTCAAGTCTGAGTTCAAGTTGAGATTGAGTTAAGTTTTCTCAACTCAAGCTCAATTCAGAATTGAATTGAGTCGCTTGAACTCAATTTTTATTACTAAATATAGTATACTATGTACTAAAAATAGTATACTTTTTCTCTTTTTTTTCAATTTTTTTTTTTGCAATCAATTTTGCAATCAATTTGGTAGAGAATTTGATAGAAAGATTGATGAGAAATATGGTAGAAAATATAGTGAGAAATATGATGAAAATATGGTGAAAAATATGATAGAAAGTGTAGTAGAGAATATGGTAAAGAATATAATGAGAAACATAGTGAGAAATATGATGAGAAATATAGTGAGAAATATGATGAAAAATATGATAGAAAACATGATAGAAAGTTTGATAGAGAGTTTGATAGAAAATTTGGTAGAAAGTAGATCTGCAATCGAGTTCAAGTCAACTTGTCAAGTTGACTGAGTTGAATCAAGAGTCTGACTCAACTCGATTGAGTTGAGTTGACTCTTTTCAACTCAACTTAACACTGAAACTCAATCTGAGTTAAGTTGAGCAACTCGAACTCAACGGCAGGTCTATTTCTATCAAATGATCTTCATATTCTTCTTCATGTTTTTTCTTCATGTTTCTCTTCATGTTTCTCGTCATGACTTTCTATTAAACTATCTTCATGTTTCTCTTTATGACTTTCTATCAAATGATCTTCATGTTTCTCTTCATGACTTTCTATTAAAAGATAATGCAAAAAGATAATGCAAAAGTTAAAAATCGGAAAATTTTCTATATTTAACTCTTTTGATGTCAAGCTTAAGTTCTTGATGAGTTGAGTTGAGTTGACTCAATTCTCAATTGAATCTAGATTAATCACGTCAAGTCAAGTACTTAAGTTCAAGTCGAGTACTCAACTTGAAAAGTATCAAGTTGAGTTGAAATTTTTTTGAAAAAGTGTTGAGTTAAGTTGAGAAGTTGAACTTAAGAACTTGATTTAAGTTGAAAAGCTTGACTTGACAACTTGACTCAAAAACTCAACTTGACTCGACAAGATATTAAATAGATGTAAATAGCTTGATCAAACAATCTTCATCATGAAAACTTCATGATTTTCATCATGACTTTCTATTGAACACTCTTCAAAATAATGCAAAAAGATAATGCACTATAATTCAGTTTATGAATTCATAAGATTATGAACTATGATTAGAACTTAGAAAGTAAGATAAGCGCTGTTTGCTAGTTGAACAGCTTTATTATTTTCTTTTCACTTTCATTATCAACATTATTCTCTTTCTTCTCACTATTAATAATCTCGTATTCATCATGTTGTAATTTCTTCTCATTCTTCTTTGCTTCATAGCACATTTCTGCGTCATCGTTTTCTACTATGATGAAATCATTCGAATTAGAATTTATTGCATGTATCAAGTTCTGAATTTCTCAATCTTTAACAGTTGAGAAAGTGATGAATTGTGTTGCAAAATTCTGAAATGCTGTCATAAAACTAATATCATCAATCTGCTTTAACTTCTTCAAATCATCATGATGAAGAATTTTTTATTGTATTAAGTGAACTATAAACGTCATGAATCTTAATATTTCTTCATCAACATTCAGCTCATTTATTGTTGTTTTCTAAAATTGATATTAGTTTCTACAACTGAGAGATAATACATATAAATAATGCATATTTGATTTAATTCTGAAGCAGCTTTCTTCTCTGCAGTAGTATTTGCATCTTGCATCGTAGCAGTTATCTCGCTGAGCTTGATCTTCTTGATGACAATCTTTGTATTCACTTTTCGTTTAATTTCTGTCTTGAAGCATTCAACTATAAACAGATCAGCGCTTTATCTAGTATTATTGCATTACTAAGATGCATTATTATGAATGTCATTGTTCTTGCGCTTTTGTTCTACTTGATCTCTGACATTGTCTTTCATAACTGCTTTGTCTGTTTCATTCGCTTCTTTTCAAACATTGAATTATCTTAGTTTGTGTAATCATTTGAATATGATTACATGATCATTGTTCTGTCGCTTGTAGTGTTCTTTGATCTCATTGAATCAATTTTCACCATGATTTCAACTTGCAATAAACTTTGAATTTACAAATCAATTACAAATTCAATATGACTTCAATTGAGACAGCGCTTGCAGATCTAGCTTTGCAAGACTCATCTAACTACACTGCAACTGCAAAGAAATTTAATATCAATCGAAGCACGCTGTCACGACGACATAGGGACAAAACGGCCTTCGTGAAGAAAAGCAAGCAAACGACGTCAATTCTTTCAAACCAACAAGAAAAAGAGCTTATTCGCTATATCAACAAGCTTATCGAGCGTGATATATCTTCTTTCAATGTCATGATTCGCGTTTTTGCGTATAATATATCTGGAAAACAGTCAGGCAAAAACTGATCTTATGAGTTTGTTCGACGTCATTCAGATATACTGCAGTCAAAGTTTCTACAAGACGCTGATCTAGAGCGAAAGAAAGTCGATAATGCATATCAATATCAGCTTTATTTTGACCTTGTAAGTGCCTTCATTACGTTTAGTTTCATACTAATATAAGGGTAGGTAAAGCAAAAAATCGAAGAATATGAGATTCTTTCTTCAAACACATACAATATGAACGAAAAGAACTTTCTACTTGAACTTCTTCAAAAGACTTGAAGAGTCTTTAGTTTAAAGCATCTTGACAGTGACAAATTGCTGAGTGCTGATCAAGACAGCAATAGAGAATGAATTATCTTGATTGCAATCATTTGCATGAATATGACTCATATATTCCCTTCGATCATTTATCAGGCGATATCAGGCAATATTCAGAACAGCTGACTTACTGAATATAATTTCAAAGAGCAATTCTGCTTCTTTGCTTCCTTCGCTACTGACTGAACTAACGATGAATTGATCTACTCTTGGCTCACTATCGTATTTGATCGAAATACGAGGTCAAAAGTCAGAAATTCACGCGATTATCGCCTTCTATTCGTTGACGAGCATGACAATCATATCAACATGAAGTTTCTTGACTGGTGTGAGCAGAACAAGATGCTTGTGACTTTATATTCTTCTCATTCTACGCATCGTCTTCAACCTCTGAATGTCAGCTTATTCAACCCTTTGATCAATTACTACTCGCAAAACCTGAACGACTGAATCTTTAAGAGTCAAGAACTTTCTCGAATATTGAAAAGAGACTTCTTTGACCTATTTTGACCTGCATATCAAGCTGCTTTCACGTCTGTCAACATCAAAAGTGAATGAGAAAAGACAGAATTGCTGTCTTTCAATTCGTCACAGGTCATAAAGCAGATTAAATCGAACGCTAGACCTGTTTCAAGTCATTCTTCTTCTTCAGCATTGTCAGAAGCTGATTGAAGAAAGATTCAACGATTAATGAAGTCAGTTGTAGAAGAAGCAATTGATTCGCAAGCTCGTAAGTTGAACAATACGATTGAAAAGCTTACTACAGATGTTGCTCTTCTGAAAGCAGAAAATGAAGATCTTCAACGAACAGTACGTATTAAGAGAAGTTGCAGACGACGTGAAAAGCCTTTATTTGACGATTTAGAGGTTAATGATGAGGCAAAGAGAGTGTTTTTTAGTTCTAATAAGATTCAGGCGGCTCGTGATCATTAAATTCAAAGAATCGAAGAGAACAGCAAGCTGCTATTCAAAAGACGAAAGAAAAGAAACAAAGAAAGCTTAGAAAGCTAGAGAAACAGCGTTTAATAGCTGAAAGAAAGGTGAAACGAGAAAAAAAGAAGACGAAGCGAAAGAAGAAAGCGAAGCGAAAAAAGAAGCTACGGGCGAAGAAATTGAAGCAACGACGTCTAATTCAGAAGCAAAAGCTGAAGGCTAAAGAGCTTCAGAAAGAGCAAAAGAAGAAGTCTAAAGAGGTGAAAGTACAGCAATTCACTGATTTTGTTGCTATTGAGAAGATGAAAAGAGAGTCAAGTCAAATCAGGTCTACGCGAGCTGAAAGGCAATTCAAAGCTTCTAAGCGATTTGATGATTGATTCTTATAGCTTGAAAGCTTCATATAGATATCGAAAACTCTCTATATTAATTGCAATTTGATTCTATGAATGATGATTGAATAATAATAAAAAAAGTATGAATTGCTAATTGAGTTTAGAGTGTGCACGAAATCGAAACGTGCATCGAGTCGAGAATACTTCTAATGCTTCAAGAAATAACATATTCAGATTTTAATAAAACATTCAAAAAATTAATTCTTGAATTTTAATATTTTAATAAACATCATACATCAACATTATGACATGCAGCAAGCATAAAATCGATAATGCATACTGATAATGCAATATGACTTGTTTATTGCTGACAAGTTGATTTTTAGCATATGCATCAGCACATAAGAACTTGATGAATTTAACTGACAATTATGTTATCAAAGAAACAATTTCAGCTCTTGAATTTACTAAAAAGATAATGCACATGAGTAATGCATTATTGACTAACATGCTAATGCTTTGCAACAGAAAACTAAAAGACGCTACAAATCAGAAATGATTGCATTGTGTAAGATTTGAAAATATTAGAAGTCAGTCAAAAATCTCATTCTTAAAATGATTTTCAAACAACTTGTGAGAAAGATTGTGCATGACTGTGCTTACATAAATATGCTATTATACAACTATTGCATTCAGCGCTCTGTCTTGAGTGCTTTTCAAAAAGTCATTGAAGACTTTATGTGCTTCTTTATGAAAAGTAAGTGCATTACTTTTTTGCATTATCACTCTTGTTGTAGAATTTTCATTGACATTTTGCTCTATGCAAACATTAACTTGACAACAATTCATGTCAAATGCATCATCATTCAAGATAGAAATATGAGATTTATGAAGAATCTCATGATGAATCTTGATGTTATGTTTTTCAAGACAGACTAGAAAATGTCTGTCTTTATTAATTAGATAGACAGTATAATTCTTGATATCACATTCATATTATTCTTGTGCATTATTCTTGTGTATTGACTCAATTATACTTCTAATAAGTACTTGCTTTAAATGCAAGACTTTGTCAGAATTATGTTTAAATGATACAATCAATGAAGATCAGAATTGATAGTGCTTGATCTTTAAAGATAGCTATAACTGAATATTAAGAATACAGAAGAAGATTGATACAAAAGCTTCTATTTATGTAATGTTCAAAGACTGTGCTAGACTTGAAAGAAATGTGTTTGTGACATGAGAAGAATGTGATGTAGATGAACAAGATGTTGTTGAAAGAAAAAAATGTTGAAAAAGAAAAAGATGTTGAATCATATCTGAGTCAAATCTAAGTCAGATCTAGATTAGATCTCAACTAGATCATTGACTAGCTTTAATCATTATGCAGAAAACTTGCTAGCGTTCATTGCAAATTGATTAAAGCTTCAGCCTTAATACGCTTGTAACATTACTTTTCCCTTCGAAAATTCATGTTTGCATGAATGTAGTTTCTTTGCTCACTTTTGTTGATAGTTATTCCGATATTTAGCGCGGTTTGTTTGAATATAGCTTATGAAATTCGTTCAAAACTTTCTCTGAGTCATTGAATTTTTCTTTATCGACATAGTATCATTCGTCGTTTCTATCTAGATCTGTTCATTTGACTTTGTACTGTATTTGATCTTGATAGCGTCTGAAGTTCAATATATCATCTATCTTTCAATGTTCATCATCTTCAATAATGATTGATCTGAGTGATTCTGAATGCTGTTCTGATAAAGAGTCTTCTGAATATGATTGCAGTAGCTTCAAGCTGAACATTGAATGCAGATGCTTCATGCTGACTGATAGACGAAAATAATAGAAAATACTCACTTTCGCAGTGATTTGATAGAGACTCAGCTGTTTGTCTTTCAAATCTTTGCAAAGTCTCGTTGTCTTGACGTTTCTGAAAGATAGTCAAATTCAGTTATTTACTTCATAAATGACATTTCGTCTATGTTTATTGATTTGAACTTCAATGAACAGCTTCGTCTTTTTTATTTGTTGATGATTGAAGCTCAGTCGCTCTTTTATTTGAATAACAATATCATCTGCTTTTCTAGCTTCAAGTCGTTCACAAGTTGTTTCATAGACAGTTGTATCTGATCAAAACTCATTCAAGAGTGAAATCTTTATTGAAGTAAAAGAAGATCATTGAAGTGATCGAGAAGATATTGAAATTGTCGCTGAATTTCATCATAGATATTTATTTGACTCAGTTGTTCTGCATGTAATTGCAGTAAAATTTAAGTTTGCATTCAACGTCTTGATTGACTTGTTTCAATTGATCATCAATCTCAGAATGATAAACTGTGAATAAACTAGCTGTGATTCTCAGTCGCTTGCAAAGACTTTTTCACATAGTCGATATGAATTGAAAGTCTCTGTTCGAAACAATAGAACTGAGTAAATCATGCAGTTGATAAACATTTCATAGCATGATTCAAACTGTTTCTTCGACTGAGATATCATCGTCTTCTCAATGACAGAAAACATAGTGACATTCTTTGATGAAATGATATATGATTGTGCAAATGATGTTATAGTCTTCTGACAGAGATAGTTCAATGATGAAGTTCATAGTTATATCTTTTCAGCGTTTCTATGAAATTGAAAGAGAATGATGAAGTTCATTGATACTATTTCTAGAAGCTTTGCTTTGCTAACAAGCATGATAGTTTCAAATGTATCATCAAATAGTAACTCAATGATCTGATCAATAGTAGAAACGCTGAACTAGATTGATAATTCATTTATTGTCGAAGTGAGAGATTGAAGATTAATCATGCACTTCTTGTAGTAATTTCGTGTGCATGTTCTCAAAGATTCACAGTAAATATTTTCTAAATAAAACGTTGTCAATGATTTCGCAGTCTTTCAATTTAATGATATGAAATTTGAGCTTGTTTTCGTTCATAGCTTGTTTATATTCGCTGCAGAACTCATCAGTTTGATTGATCATATATACTCATTGATAGAGATTTGCTTTTGATTCAACAGGTAGAACATCAACTTTATCAAGAATCAGAATAGTCTGAAAACAATCTTCAAGACACTGAGCTGATTCAGAAATGTTCACTAGAAGCATTCTGATTAAAGCATCAATCTTAGTGTTCATTTTGCTTGATTTAAAGATGATCTGAAAGTTGAACTTTGATAGAATGTTCAGATAGTTGACTTGTCATTGACTCAACTGTTTGTTTTTCATGAAGATCTTCAAAGTCTAATGATTGATGAACATCTGAATGAGTAGTTCAGTGCATTTCAACTCGAATCATCAGTGTTCAAAGCATTGAATAATGATTAGCAATTTCTTGTCATAGATGTGATAATTGATTTCAGCGAAAATCATGCTTTTGCTGTAGAAAGTCATCAAATGAAGAACTTTCTCGTCATCATATTGAGATAATATTTCATCTTTTACATAGTTCAAAGCATCGATCTTCAGAATAGCTTGTCGTTTGAGATCAAAGTGATGAAGTACTGAGACTGAGCTGACTTGTTTCTTTAGATTGTCAAAAGCTTGAATACATATTTCGTTTCAAACAAAAGACGTGTTTTTTCTAGTCAGCTGAGTGAATGATTTGACTAGTTTCAAGAAGTTCTTAATGAAATGATGAGAGAAGTTAACAAATTTCACGAAGCTCTGAATTTCTTTTAGATTGATTAAAGTGATTCAGCTGACTATGACTGTCACTTTGCTGAGATTCATATGAAGATTTAGTTCTGATACAATGATTTCTAGAAAGACAGTCTTTTCTACATTGAATTCGCACTTTTGAATATTCATTTGCAGTTCAGCTTCGCGTAGTCAATTCAATACTAGTTTGACGTGATCTCTATGTTTCTTTCTCGTTTTGCTATAAATGAGAATGTCATTTAAATAAACTTGGCAAAAGTCGTTCAGAAAGTTTCATAGAACGTCATTCATATATTGCTGAAAGAAAATCAATTCATTAGTCAGTTTAAATGATAGCATCTTGTATTTATATGCTTCTAAAGCAGTGATAAAAGTGATGTAATTCTTGCTATTAAGATGCATTTGCAGTTTGTTGAACGCTGATATGATGTTCAATTTAATCAGATGCTTGCAACTCACTATTTTATCAATGATTTCGTCTATCAACGATAGAGAATATCTATTTCTTTTGAAAATGACATTTAGCTTTCGATAGTTCACGCAGAATCGAAAATCTTCATTTGCTTTGAGAGCGAATAAAACAGGAAAGAAATAGAGAGTCTGACTAAAAGTGATGAATTTCTTTGACAGATTCTTGTTTAAATACTTCTTTACTTTCAGAAGTTTGACAGAGAACATTTAATAGACTTGACAGCGAGAAAGTGTTGAATCATTGATGAGCTCGATTTTATGATCGTAGAAGCAATGAGAAGATAGTTTATTCAATTAAGCTCGATCAAAAACATCTAGAAACTCATGATATTTCAATGACAGCTTTGCTTTAATATCTTTCAAATTCTGAATCGTTTCATTGATTGAAGAGATGTTTAAAGCGTTTAAATCGCACTGAGTATTGTACGCGATTTTTCTATTAATGTTCATCATGAATAGAGCAAAGACTTTGATCTTGTTCTTCTTTGAATGATTCAACAGTGTTTTAAACAAAGCTGTGTTTATGCTTTGAATCAAGAATGACTCTTTCTGAGCAGTGATTGAAACAAGTTGTTTAAGCATCGTAAAGATCTTAGTTTGAGTGATTGAAGAAGACAAAGTTGATCATGATCAACTTGAGTGCTTTGAATTGAGCGAGATCAAAAAAATCGAAATAAAAGTATTCAATTGATTTGAAAAAACAATGACGTTGTTTTGCATATTTAGTAATATTTCGTTTTTATTCATTCAGAGCTTACTCAATATGACTTCATGATGATTGATATCAGCTATCAACATTGATACAGTTAATTTCTTATGACTTTCAATGATAAGATTAAGTAGAATTTTATGAGTGATGATTTTCTTAGATATTTTCTCGTCATAATCTCTTATTAGCTTCTCTTTTGTCAGTGATATAAATTGAATTTTCAGTTTCTTGCATACTTTATTGACTAGATTAGAATGTATGATCATGTAAATGACTGAATCACTGTCTATTAAAGAACAAAGACTGAAAGATCAATTCTGAGAAATGAAATGAGTGTTAATTAGAAACGACTTTTCAAAGTAATTCTCTTTCAATAGAATTTCATCTAGTTTGCACAAAAATATAATCTTTACTTCTTTAATGACTTTTGAAGAGATGACTAGTTTTTTGAATCGAAATTCAAATCAAAATCGAAGTGATCATATTCATTGTTCACTGCATTAATTCTAGTGAGTCGATTAAAGCACTTTTTAAAGCTATGATCTGATTTATGACAAATGAAACAGCTTTCAACTAAAATGTCTGCTTCTTCGACGTTAGTTAAAATCGCGTCGCGCGACTTTAAATGATCAAACTTCAAGTGATTAACTGATTAAGTGATAACAGTCACTTTATGAAAGATAGTCTTAGAAAGATCATCAATGTGTTTGATCTTGTTCTTGATCTCTTGAATGACTCGCTGATCATTATTCAAATGAATCAGATAGAAACGAATTTCTTTTAAAGAATCAGATTGAACTAGTTGATTTACTCAAATAAATTAAAGATGAGAATGTATTTTATCTTTTAAATCAGTGATAAGTTGCTTCTCATGATAGTCTAGATAGAAAGATAAACGTTGAAACTAAGTATAAAATTCATTGAATTTCTTGAATTCTTAAATCAAGTTGTAGTATTCTTTACGAAAGTTGACTTTCTTATTTGAATTATTGAACAACTGAGTTAGCTCTTTCAAAAGATCATGAACAATTTTATAAAAGTTGACACAGTCTCATTCATGTTTAGCTTGAGTGATTTCAGCTGCATCATTGAATAATCTAGAATGTGTATAGCTCAATTTAACTCGTTCATTAGAAAAGAGATTAACGTTGATCTCTAGTTTATTCTGAATTTTTCCGTATCAGTTCTTTCAAATAAAGTTCTTTTCATCAGTAAACAGCGAAGAATCTGATATTCTTTAAGATCTAGAACGCTCAGAGTAAATGAAATCAGAAGAAGTATTTTCTTTAGCTTGAAGTTTAGTCTTCAACTCTTTGATTTCGTCTTCTTGTTGTTTATTTAACTCTTAGAGTTGATCTGTTTCTTCATCAAGAACTAGGCTTCAAGTCTTTCAAATTTCGTAAAACACAAGAAATATCATTGTTTCAGTGAATGATTCTGTTATGAGTCTGCATAAAGCGAATCATATAAGTGTATTCTAACTAGAAGTTCAAAGCTAAAGAAGAAAGAAGATGAAACACGTTGAGAGTCTTATACTCACGAAGACGCGCTAGGTCACTAGCGTGTCAACATCAGCTCTGTACTAATTTATAATAGTTTAACACAATCTATGTTTAGACTAACTCAGAGTAATGAGACACGCTCGCAACATTATTCTTCTTCTTCATCTAGCAATGTTCTCATTGCTGCAGTTCATTTGATCTTTCTTGAGTCAATTTCTATCTTGACTTGTTCAAATAACGTTTATGAAAGTCATTTACAATCTTCTGACATTTCTTGAACTCATTTTCATTGACGTTGTATCAATGTAGATCAACGTTGTATTCTTTTCAATTGACACGATATTGTAGTCATCATCTGTAGTGTCTGAAGTTCAGTATGTTCTTCACTTTTCATTCATCTTCGTCATTCATCACTTTAGAATCAGACGACTCATTTTGTTGTTCTTTCAAAGAGTTCTTTGAATTCAGTCGTAGCAGGTTCGAAGTGAACTTCAAATGAATCTTCATTGTCGATGACAATTGCAGTCAATATGCATGTTTAATCTCGATTAGAATCTTGAAATATCATGTCATCTATCTTGTAAATCATTTTCTTTCAATACTTGTCAGTCTGTTTCTTCATTGTGACTCTGACTCTTGCTAGTACTTGCTTAATCAATGCTAGTGATCGTTTCATGTGTTTGAATATATTCTTCGCTTTGCTCGCTTTGATTCTAGCTTGAATGATCTCATATTCAGTTGAATTTGAATTGAAACTCATACGAGAATGAAAGTTCTTATTCAGAAAGAACGCTGACTGTTTAATTGACGACGAAATAGCATTGTTATTGACGAATTCAGTCATAGATAATCAGATGAATTAATCATCTTGCATATATGAGCAATAGCTTCGTAGATATCATTTCACATTCTGATTCACTCTTTCTGTTTAATCATTAATCTGCGAATGATAGTCTGTGAATAGTTTCACCTTGATGTTGAGTCTCAGACATAAAGACTTTCAGACAATTGATATGAATTGTGAATCACGATCAAACATTATTGATCTTGATAGTTCATGAATTCTGAAGACTCATATCAACAGTAGCTTGACTGTTTATTCTGCGAAGATTTCTTCATCATTTGATCAACACAATATATAATGTTATTTCTTAAACAATTGATCTATGACTGTTAGAATCGCGTTGTTTCCGTCACTTTCTGATAGATTAATAATGAAGTCTAATAATATGTTCTGTCATCGCTGCTTAAATATGAGCAATGACTTCAGCAATTAATTGATTCAATCTCTTGATGCTTTTGATCTACGACAAACGTAACAGTTTCAAATGTAGCGCTTGATCGTCGTTCTCATCTTCAATCAGCAATATGATTGTCTCAGCAAGTTCAACGTTCAATTCATGTCAGAATGTTCACTGATCAAAAGATCATGTGCTTTTCTTATCAATTGAGTAATCATTGACTGAGAAACTCATAATCTATCATCTTTTCAGAGTACTTCATTCAGTACTTTGCAATTGTCTAGATCAATATCTTGACAAGTTTTTCTGTTCTGTTTCATGACTATTCAAATATTGAAGCACAGTTGATTCATTTAATTTTCTGCTATAATCTGATTCTGAATAGAAACTATCTCTTCGATCGAATTTTGATTAGCTTTCGATTCAAGTTTCTGTTACGAGCGTACCAAGGCTGAATAGAACTAGTCAGTGTCTCTAGCTCAGATCTAGCTCAGATCTGACTCAGTCTCTATTTTCTTTTCTTAACATCTCTTTGTTCAACATCATCTTTCTTTCTACATCACATTCTACCTGTGTCACAAACACATTTTCTTCAAGCTTAGCGCAGTCTCTGAATATTACTTAAATAAAAGCTTTTGTACTCATCTTCTTCTGTATTCTTAATATTCAGTTATAGCTATCTCTAAAGATCAAGCACTATTCAATTCTGACTTTCGCTGATTGACTCACCTAGGCACGATTCTGACATTATATTAAGAATTCGTTAATCACACGATACTGATCTCATTATTCATTCAACATACTCGTACAGACAGAACGAGTCTAAAGAAATTCGTTTACCTGATGATCAACGCAATCGAAAGACTGAACAACACTAGAAAGTTTGATAGAATCAACGACAAGACTGTTTGAATCGCTAGACAACTTATCGCTCACTAAGTACGCAAAGTTCACTCGATCAAGAGAATCAACTCATTCTCGTGAAACAGACAAGTGAAAATAAGCTGTTCAACTCGATTAAGAGAATCGACGATAAAGAACCTTCGTGAATTGCTTGAGAATCACTCAAAAAACTCACAAATCAAAAATATTCTTCTAATCAACAACATTCTTCCCTGAAGATTAAACACTTGATCATACGTCTTCATTAATACTGTCGAGCATTGTCATTCGCTTGATTCCGTTCTTTCTTCAAATTTCATCATGTCAAAACGTTCATTTATCGAAGAACGTTTCGAAGAATTTCGAAGTCGCTTTTCTCAAACTTCTGAGACTGATTCATCGAAACTCTCTAGTGCTGAATCATTCATCAATGAAGATGACGAGTCATTCGCTGAAACAGTAATACTCTCTGTTTCTATCGAAAACTGAAAGGCTCAATGCATGACTCTCGACAGAGAAACAGATCAACTCAACGAGCTGAGTAAACAACGAGACGACGAAATCAAAGAGTTGAAGACTAGACTTCAAACTAAAGAAATCACTTCTTCTGATTTCATCTACTCTGAGCGTTCTAGATCTCAGAAAATACCTGATTCTCTCTGATTTACTGACGGAAAGAATTCTACTTGGGAAAACTGATACGACAAAATTCAGAATAAACTAGAGATCAACGTCGATCTCTTTTCAAATGAACGAGTCAAACTGAGCTATGTACATTTCAGATTATTCGATGACGCAGCTGATGTCATTCAATCTAGACGCGAACATGACTGTGTCAATCTTTATAAGATTATCGATGATCTTTTGAAAGAACTAGCTGAGTTGTTCAATGATTCAGATAAGAAAGTCAACTTTCGTAGAAAATACTACAACTTGATTCAAGAATCAAAGAAGTTCAGTGAGTTCTACACTCAGTTTCAACGATTATCTTTCTATCTGAAGTATCACGAAAAGCAACTGATCATCGATCTGAAAGATAAAATAAACTCTCGTCTTCGATTCATTTGAATAGATTAATTAGTTCAAACTGATTCTCTCAAAGAGATTCATTTCTACCTGATTCATTTGAATAATGATCAGCGAGTCATTCGAGAAATCAAGAACAAAGTCAATCTCATCAAACGCGTCGATGATCTGTCAAAGATCATCTTTCATAAAGCTGTTGTTACTCAGTCAGTCAATCATTCAAAACCTGATCATCTAAAGTCGCGTGACGCAGTTTTAACTAACGTCAAAGAAGCAGACGTTCTAGTTGAAACCTGTTTCATATGTCATAAATCAGGTCATAGCTCTAGAGAGTGCTCTGATTGATCTATCAAAATCAATGCAGTAAACAATGAATACAATCGTTTCGAATTTGATTTCAATTCGAATTTCGATTCAAAAAACTAGTCATCTCTTCAAAAGTCATCAAAGAGATAAAGATTATATCTTTGTGCAAACTAGACGAAATTCTATCAGAAGAAAATTACTTTGAAAAGTTGTTTTTAATTGATGCTCATCTCATCTCGCAGAATCAATTCTTCAGCCTTCGTTCGCTAATAGACAGTGATTCAGTCGCTCATACGCTCATACACGCTAATCTAGTCAATAGAGTATGCAAGAAACTAGAAATTCAATCTATATCTCTGACAAAAGAGAAGCTAATAAGAGATTATGA
>JAABUS010000336.1_pt1 | contig 120752 bp, 11 predicted proteins | sample 5560161 | NCBI WGS metagenome assembly JAABUS01 (sample SAMN10711885, study PRJNA513376) | rock metagenome | isolation source: Antarctica rocks | place: Antarctica: Victoria Land, Trio Nunatak nord | collected 2016-01-04
ACTAGCGGTCTCTTAAATAATTAAATTTAACGCGGTCGAGAGTATAAATATAAATAGTAATAATATTTTAAATTTATACTTTTCTTCCGTTTATACTACTAAATAAACTTCTACGCTATTTAATTATATTTATTAATATAAGGGCTATATCGTTATATTCGTATTAAATCCGTATATTTAACCTTTAAAGACCCTTCTCGATAATAATAATAATTAACTCGCGGTTATTAATTATCGGTAAAATATTCCGTTTATTTTAAAATAATTAAGAGGGTAAGCCCTCTTTTATGTTTCTATAATTTAAAATAACGATATAGCTTAAAGTTTAGGCGGGGGCTATATTAACGATAACTCTTAAAATAATAAAAATAATAATAACTAAAAAGGGGGTATAAATAAAGGCGAGGATAATAATAAATAAAATAGAAATAAAGACGACGGTAACGATAATAATACTCGCTCGGGTAATAGGGAATCGTTATTTATATCGTTTATAATCGTAATTTATAAGAGCCGGACGGTTTTAACTAGTAATAATCTTTAATTATCCGCTCCGATACCTATAATATAAATATTAACTATAGATTTTTTCGGTATTAACCGCGGGGGGAAAGTAAAAGGGTTAAGAATAAAGACGTATATTATAGGCTCGTAAAGAGACTTAGTAAAAATATTATTAATCTTAATATAAATAAAGCTAAGGTATAAAAAGTCTAAAGAATTTAAAAATTCTACTAATAATAAAGCCGCCGTTATTATCTACCCGCTTTAAGGTATAAATAATATCTTATTATTAATAACTACCTTATTCGAATACTAAAAGTATTATATATTAATTATTTAATAGAGGAGCTCGAAAGATAAATTTTATATTAATACCGCTTTAAATATTATTCGCCCCGTCGTTATTTTTCTTTTTATCGTCCTCGGAATTAAGGATCTCTAGTACCGTTTACTTTTAATTAATAATATAATCTATATATCTATATTTTTAAATCGAGGGTAATATATTCTTTAGCGATTAAAAGAATAATATTTCTTTCTTCTTTATAAAAATTATAGATATATTAAATAATATATTCGTAAATTAATATTTCTTTTCCGTTATTATTTTAAAGGTCTTCGCTAGTAACCCTTAACTTCTAGGGTCCTATATTAATCGTAAATCCGAAAGAAAATTAAAGAATATATAGTTAAATACCGCGTTAAATAATAATAAATATAATTAAAATATTAAAAGCTTAGGCCCTTAATAACGAGTTTAGAGATTAAATAAAATCTAAATTAAATTTAAATAGTATTTAAAGAATATCTAGGCTAGATCTAGGCCTAAATCTAGGTTAGATATAATACTCGGTTTTTTATTATCGTTCCTAAATATAATAGAGTAAAGGATTAAAATCGTAAGCGATAATAACGTATTATAGTAAGTATTATTATATAGAAAATAAATATTATTATATAAAAAAGCGCGTAGAGGGGTAATAAATTTCCTAGTTTTTACTCGAGCCTAAATATTTAATAATTTAGAAATATAAAAAGGCTTAACCTAATTAACGGCGGTTTATTTTTATATTTATTTACTTTAACCGTTTTTCCTCCTCATATATATAATACTATCTTAAATAATATTTTCTATATTAATAATAAACGCCGCGATATTATTAATATTCTTAATATTATTATTCCTTCTAGTATTATTACCTCCGTCGGCGCCTTTTACGCCTCTTATATTCGTTATATCGATAATTTTAAACGCGTCCTCCTTAAAATCTATCTTCGATTTATATTTTACGTTTATATACTCCTCGATTTCGGTATTAATATTTAATATATAATAAAATACTTCCTCCTTCTATTTTATCCGATATATTTTCTTCGGTATTTATTTATATATCCCGATAAAGTAAAGGGGCTTATATAGAATAATTATAATTATATAAATTAGATTTAAACCTACGTTTATTTAATATATAAATTTAATTAAAATATTAGGCTTATCCTTCTCTAGTAATATATTATTATAATTAATTTTATATATAAATACGTATTTAACCGCGTCCCTCTTTTTATCGATCCCGAAGAATATTCGTATCTTAAATTTAATCTCCTCTCGGACGTACTATAATAAATAAATATTAATATAAAAGGGTTAATTAGAAAAGAGAAGGCTAAGTTTAATAAAATAAAAGAAACGAGTTCGGGCTCTTTTATATCGGAGATTTTAAAGAAAAAAAAGATTTACTTATTCTATTATTAAAATTATCTCGGTGAATAAAGATATAATTAATATATTTATTTCTTTATATTTCTTAAAAAGGGAGGCGATAACCTTAAATTTAAAAAATATCTTTTTAAATATTATATAATCCCTATATCGGCAAAGCGGTGAGACCGTATAGAGGAAAAATATATAGGACATGAGATTCATGCGATAAATACGTATAAAGCGCATTTTTCGGTATTATTTTAATTTCTAACTTTATAAGTATTAGCCTAAACCTTAAACTTTATATATATAAAATATAGCGCTAATTCAGCGGCGTATTTTATACGTACTAACTTTTTAGTACGTATTATATACCGGCTGTACGGAGCCCGTATAAGAAGAGTCGAACTGCTAAATACGTATTTTCCGTATGAATCTCATGTCCGCTGCACTTTTCCGCCTGAGCGGTCTCCCGCTTTACCGATATACCTAGGATATAATCTTCTAGTATCCGACTATTATCCCTATTTATATACCGGTTCTCGATCTCTTTATTAATCCACTTTTAATTATACGTAGTTAAAGAGACGGAGAGATAAGGTAAATAACTATATAAACGGAGGAGCCGTACTATTATAAATACCTAATTAGCGTTAACGTTAGTCGGGCGGTCGGGACGATTCCGTATAAATATAATATTATATTAATTATCGTCCTAGTAAATTTATCGTTCTACGAGTTTCTCTATTATTAAATCTTTTTAACGGGCGACGAGGGTTACGTAATATACTTTATAACTATAAAGAAAACTAATCTTAAAGATACTTTAATAAAACTTTTTAAACTCGATAAAGTCGTAATCTTTCTAATTACTCTTTTTATACCGCCGTATTAAGAATTTAGAAAGTAAATTCCCGAATATATTTATTATATTATCGAATTCTTATAGTCGATCGCTTAAACCTTAGTATTTAATAATAATATTAATAAGAATCTTTAGGCCGGCTAGTTTAAAGGGGTAATATTTATATTTAAAATTATTCTAAGAAATATCGTATATAATATTTATTAAGGTTATAATATTTAATAGATCGGAGTTAATAATTATTCCGGATATAATTATAAACTAGAAACGATATTTAGAGTAAATCTTCTTTATTATTTAAAAAGAATTTTATAAATCTTTACCTAAATTCTTTACCCTATTATATTTATTTATAATCGCGAACCCGTATTAGAAATAGTAGATAATTTCCTCTTTAACTACTTTTTTTCTATTCTTTATAAAGGAGTATCTATATACTTTATTAAAGACTTTATTAATAATTATTTATAATTATTATAAAGTAAATATAAATATAAAAATATTTACTTCGCTCGGGAGATTATATTATACGATATTAATAAATTTTATACCTTTTAATAATTTTACGTCGGAATCGTTCGGGTTATATACTATTTATAATTCTTTAATTATTTATATATTTATTTAGTAACTAGACTCGGTATTACTATAATAAATAATTATAAATTATACTTTTAAGGCCTCGAAATCGATTCTTAATAATATTTTAATACTTTAGGTACTAAAGTTAATTAACGGGGTAAAGAATAATATATACCTATTAATTAACCTAATATAAAAAGTTTCCGAGTCTAGTTAATATAAATACTCGTAGAATTATCGATTCGTAGGATATTTAGAGCCCGCGGGAGTGTTTTCGCGGTAGTATTAAAACTTTATTAATTACTCCTTCTACTCTCGTTAGATCTCTATTTATTTTTAGTATAATTAAAAATAGAATACCGCGGAACCTATAGCTTTAAAAGTTTATAGGTAAATAAAATTAATCGCGAAATTTAAAAAATATATTAGGAGGCTTTACTTTACTTAAATTTATTTCGTCTCCGATAATAATACTAAATTATCCGAAGTCCCCTTTATAGAATAATATAATTATAAATATATAAAGTTACTACTAGTAATAAATTAACTTTAATATTCTAGGAATCGCTATTTTATTATTATCGCGAGAATTATTAAAATAGGCGATTTTCGCGAATATAATAATACGATCCCATATATCATCGTAAATATATTCGTATAAATAATTATTATTAATTTTTTTAAAGTTAGGAGGAAGGTAATTAATAAATATAAAACTATTAAAAGAGATATCGATTAATTATTATATTATAATTAACTCTATTTTCTCTTCTCTAGCCGCGTTATTATCTTTATTATTATTAATAATTAATTCCGAGGATTCTTTAATTATGAATTTATCCTTTTAATCTAGTTACTCGGAGGACTCCTTTAAAAACTTAAAGGATTCGCGAGGCTTTTCGGGTAATGATTTCTTTAAAATTTATTTCGGCGGTAATAATAATAAATAATCTTTATTATTACTAGGGCTTAAAAGCTTCGATAAGTATTTAAACTTTTTTATTATTAATAAAAGAATTAAATCCTCGTTAGAGATACTAAAAGAACGGGTATATTTTAAAACTATAAAGAAAAGAGGTTAGTCTCGAAATAAAAAAAACGGGAAATAATAAATAAATACGAATATATTTTTAATATTAATTTCGGTAGTAACTCGTCTATTTCGGGCTCCCTCCGGCGCGATAATAAATTTTTATTTATAATATATTAAATATCTAAAAAAGGCTAGAATAGAAAAGGAAAAGAATAAATTTAAAATTCTAATAAAAATAAATCTATCTCTTAAATTAGATTAAATATTAAAGGATAAGGGATATAATTAACTAAAGTTATTATTTATTATAACCTCGATTTTCATCGAGTTTATACCTTTATCTAAGAAATATTAAATAGTATTTTATAAATTATTATTTTTTAAAATATTAGTATAATACCCCTCTATAGTATAATAAATAGAGTAATCGAAGCTCGGGTTTATCATTAAGTCGCGAGATATTAAATAATCTTAAAGTAATAAAAATCGTAAATAAATTATATTAAATTCTTTAAATAATAGATATAAAGAGATTTTAAAAAACCGGGTCTTATATACGAACTTCCTTAGCGTATACTAATTTAATATATAATCGATCTCGAAGTCTTTAAATAAGTGAAATAGAAGAGGATTAAAAATAGTTCTCGGTTTTTATTTAATACGAAGATTACTCGAATTAACTACTATTATTATTTAATTTTAGAAATCTGGAGGCGGTACGTTATTAAGTTTATATTTAATTTTTAATAATTTATTAGAGTTTCCCTAGTAAATAATAATACCGATATATATTTTTTCGCCGAAATTTATATAGTCTTAGATTTAAATTTAGTCGTTAAATTTAATTATTAAATATTAACCTCACCGGACTCTCTTATCTTTAAATACGATTTTAGGGTTCGGTTAATTCTTAAATATATTATTTATAAAGTAATATTATTTTACGAGCTCTTTAGTTTACTAAAATATAATATTAATAATATAATAATAAATCGGCGTATATACGCCTTTTATATATATAATAGTCTAGTTATCTTTAAATAACTTTCCGTTATAATTAAATAATAAAAAAGATTACTATAATATTATAATAATAATAAATAGATAAATTTAATAATGATTATATAACTAGAAGGGTATAATAATATATATAATAACTATAATAACTAATTCTAGTAAAGTATAATAAATTAGATAATAAATATACTTAAATCTAGGCCTAGATCTAACTAAGATATATAAATTAAAAGCTCGGGCGCTAGTTTTTACGGGTATAATACCCGAGATTTCGTCTCCTAATATAAAACTACGCGAATATTAAATTATCCGAGATTTACCCGGCCTATTTAAGGCTCTACTTTAAAAAGTAATATTTATATATTATTTAATAAAAAAGAAGTAAAAGAGTACTAGAAGAGATTAATATTAAATAATATAATATCTATATAATAAGGCCTTTAATCTAGTCGAGTTTTAAGAGATATATATACCTTCGTATTATTAAATCCACGAATATCGTTTTTAATAATTTAAATTCCGTAAAAATTATTTCAAAATAAATATTTCGAATATTAATATCTTATACCGTTTATAATTTCATACTAAAATTAATAATCTATTTAATTATTATTTTTAATATTGGTTATATATATTTCCCTAACTCTTTCTACCCGTAGAATAAATATTACTTATATTAAAACTATTAAAATTATATATAAAACTATTATAGTAAAATCTTTCGGTACCGTTTATTTAAATTAAATAGTTTTATTATAGTATATATCGAGTCTTTATATATAAAACTATTATAGTAAAATCTTTCGGTACCGTTTATTTAAATTAAATAGTTTTATTATAGTATATATCGAGTCTATAACCCGAATATTATCGTTAGCGTAATTATCTTAGTTAAGTAGGAGTTAATACTATAAACCTACGAGGTAAAAAACGTTAATATTTATAAAATATTAATTTCAATATTAATTTCCTATTTAAGTAGTCTAGGGTTAAGGTTTATCGAGATCTAGCCTAGATTTAACCTAGATTTAAATAAACTTTAATAACTTAATCTAAACGCGTCCGAGTTTAAAATAATAACTTTATTTATAAATATATAAAACCGCGTTCTTAATAGATATTCTTTTTTTAAACTTTCTACTTCTAATATTAGATAACGCGAAGTATATAATAAAATAATTATAGTACGGTTAATATAGTTTCTTTTAAACGAAGAATTACTCGGGTTTATTACGATACCTAAATATATATAAAGGGCCTTAATTTAAATATAAGAAACTAGTAAATATCTTTAACCTTATTAAAGATTAAACGGGCTTTATATTCATTTAATACGAAATCTCTTAATTCTAGGAACTACCCGCGCCTAGCGGTAGTAAATTAAATACGGATTAATTAATAAAATTCTATACTATTTATTATAATATAAATAAACCGCCTCTTAAATATTTAAGGATTAATAAAGATAATAATAAAAATATTACTATTTAGGAGTTTATATAAATATATTAATAATCTATTTAAGCCCTCGTCTACTTCGATAAATATATTAGAACCGGTTATAGTACCTTCCTCCGCGATTATATTATTTATCTCCTTTAGAAACCTTCTATCTATATTTAATTCCCTTTATATAAAATCTTTTATTAATTTTATAGGGCGAGACGCCGGCTTTATTATAATAATATATATAAAACTAAATCGCGCGTAATACTAAAAACGTCGACGAAATACTTTATAGTTAATAGTAGTAAAAGATATATATTACCCGTTCGGTAATAAAGTTAATTAGATTATTACTTATTTATTTTCCGAATACTATATAATTAAAACGAGTATTAACGTATACTTTAAATTTATAGAAATTAAAGTAAATTAAAAGAAGGAGGTAATTTTCCGTAATATAAAATAATATTAATAACTAGTAGAATATAATATTTAGTAGAGTATATATAATAATAATTAAATAATCGATAATCTCCGCGTACCTAACGAGATTAACTATTCTAATAATTTATATTTCAAATTATATTACTGTAATATTATTAAGATTATCTATTTTTTCCTCGGTTATAAACCGTTTAAAAATAATCTAGTATATATATTTATAAAGATTACGAACGATAGTAATAATAAGGTAGTTAATAAAATATATATTAATACCTAATAATAGGAAATATAATTATAAATCCTTATTAGAGGTATTATTATCTCTCTTATATTATTATCCGACGAGATAGTAATAATTTAATATTATAGCGACCTTTCTCTTTAGCTAGTATATATATTTATCGGGAACCTCGATTATACGATATATAAAATTTAGAAATAACTTAACCTAGTTCTCTTAAATTTAATCCCTCGTATTAAGAACGGAAAGGAATTCGGTAATTATATATAATTAAATATTTATTATCTCGCGCTAAAGCGTATACTCTAGCGTATATATAATTATTATTATTTATTTAAATAATATATTAAAGTAACTAAAGTAATTAAAGACCTAATAATATAAAGAATTAATATTATATACGCGGATAATTAACCCCGAAGATATTATTTAATAATTATATCGTTTATAACCGATTACTTAAAGTAAATCTTAATAATAAGGGTAAAATAAAATCGTTAATATCTAATATACTTAGTCCCGCCTAATAAACGAGGGGAGTTAATTAGGATATAAGAGCCGCGGACCTACGAATATATATATCGAAGGATAAAGATATAAAGGAGAGATCCCGACCTTACTAAAGATTTAATAATTATTTATAATATTAAAAATTTCGCCTAGCGTTATTATTTAGTTAATATTTATACTATTTTTATTATCGATATATTATATTAGTTTTTAAAAGGAATTATTATAAAATTAATTAACTAAATTCGGGATTTAATTAAAGACTACGTAGTTCCTATAATTATTAAATAAATAAAGAAAAAAGTAACTAGGCCGAAGAAATCTTTAAAATAATTAATAATAAAGATTAAATTAAATTACTATTTTCATTAAGTACTAGGTTTCGTAGGGTTAAAATTATTTAAAAACTTTAATAAAATAAAATAATAGAGTAGTAACGAATAAAAAATAATATTACGATAATTAATAACCGTCGTTATCTCTTTATTTATTAAACGCGTACCGATTACCCTATATTATATACGGGCTATATTTAACTTTATTATATTTACCTAATATATATTTTATAACGGCGATACTTTATAATATATATAGTACGCGCTCTATCGTATTTATAAATTAAAGGTAATTTTCCGTAAATATTAATTAAATAATAATTCGGACCTAGATTTAGAAAATTTTATTAATCGGTATTTTAATATACTAAAACTATACGCGATAACGTATTATATTAAATATATTCGAAGATATAAGAGTACCTAGAACTTCGATATTTATTATAAAAAGGCGGTTTATAAATTTCTCCTTAAAGAACCCTTTTTACGGATAAATAAAATTAATAAATTCGAGACGTAATTACTACGGTATAATATTATATACTATAATATAAGGGTTATATAAGAAGTTATAATAATATTTTCCGTTAAACCTACCGTTATTTTTAATAATGAAATAAAATAATAGAATACCCGGTCGTATCGAGAGAAATTAGATTTAAATAAATATATACTTATTTCTAATAAGGACACGCCGTTATACTACGGTATATAAATATTAAATATTAATTATTATCGCCTAGTAACTACGGTAGCGAGGGCTTTTTACTTTAATACTAAAGATTTTATCGACGTTATAACGGTATTCATATAGGAGAGTCGTAAGAAATAAAATAAAAATCCGGGCTTTATTAGAGATTAGCGGAGATAAAAAACGGATTTTAATTAAGCGGGAGATATATATATTTCTATATATCGATTATTAATATATTAGGTTCGTAATAATAAAGAGAGTTAGAATTTAGGGTAGTTTATAAAGAGATTAATTTATTATACCCTTAACTTTCGTTCTACCGGTAAACCTTATAATAATTATATCTAGATTAATAACGAAGCGACTCGTTTATAAAGTTAAAGCGAGACCGAGTAGGAGGCCCTTTATATAATAATCGGCCGGCTCGAGTTAATTATTAATATTTACGACTATAAATGACTAAACGATAAGGGTAAATATAAAGTATATATTAGCGCGTTAATTACTCTATATCGACTAAAGAATAACGGGAGATTCGACGATATATATAGGATATTCGAAATAAAGTATATTTTAACTAATAGAACGAAAAGACCCTGAGAACTATATAATTATCGTCTCTTCGAAATATAGGATATTATCCGGAGTATATATATAATACCTATTAAACGGGAAGGATATTATTATATAAATAATTTTATCGACTAGGATTAATATAATATTATTTATAATCCTGACTTTATAACGAAAGATATTAAAGTAGTAGATTAATTTATAAAGTAAATATAATAACTATATATTTATAAAAAATCACCGTCCGCGATAATATATTTATTATACCGCCTAATAATACGTATACCCCGGGCTTTTATTTAATAGTAGTACTATAACCGTATAACGGTTAATAATAATAACGAGAGTAACGGGTATAGTATAAAGATAAATTATAATTAAGGTATAAACTCGATCGATAATAATTAATAAAAAGAGAATTAAAGGGTCTAAATTAGGTAGGAGATTTATTAAATAAAAATTCTCGAAATACTATTTTTATAGAATTAAATAAGAAAAGGAGTAAACTCCTAAATTAACTCTTATTATTTAATACTCCTTCGGTATATATTTCGCTAGTAAAAATAAAAGTATTTAATTTATAAATAAAGATATTATAATTTATCTTTTATAGGATTTATCTCGGTCTACCCTTTATTAAACTTATTTTAATAAACGGCCGCCGTTTCTAATTATATTTATAACGCCTTTATACTTTTATAATTTATAGTATTATATAACCCGAATTCGGTATTCGGATTAGTCTTAGCCTAGATCTAGGTTAAATCTAGTTTAAATTTAACCTAGATTTAGGTTAGGGCTAATCCGACGCGTATTTATTTATTATTATCGCGCGTATAGTTCTACCCTCTTTCCTATATATTAAAATAAATCTATTCTATATCTCGACTAGTTAATATACTCTATATTACCGAATAATATCTAAGTCTATATATATACGACGTAGTAATATATTAAATAGTAAAATTAAATTAAATTATACCTCCTATATATTATAATACGGCCTTAATTAGTTAAAGAATTTATAATAATAACTCCTTCGATAAGGTTAAAGGCTAATTTTAATAATAAATTATATTAATACTCTTAAAGTAAATCTCGGCTATAAATAATTTATTTATTCCGATATATAAATAATAATATATATTAAAAATACGTTAATTATAAATCCTTTTAATATATATTAATTAATATTAACTATCGATAAGGACGAAGAAAATATATACGGAGGTAAGAAGGTCGATACCGAGGCCGACGATAATAATATCAGGCTTCCTACCCCGAAGCGACGGAAAATAGATAATATATCTCGATTAAGCGGATCAGATAGGGCCACGCTATATATATATATATATATTTTATATAGGAGTTAGTAATATAACTAATCTTTCTATAATCTTTATTATTTATCGGCCGTTATATATCCTCGTCCTCGTCCTACCTTAACTCTTATATATATAAACTAAGAGATACGAGGATTTTTAGTAACGTATTATATAAACCTTTAACGAAATACTACTATAATTATAACGCGTTATAATTAAGAAACGAGTCGTTACTATTATAGGCGGGCGTAGGACGTCGTATTAAATCGGCGTTATATATTTAAGGCTATAAGGTCGTTCTCTAGTATATAAAATAAATAATATTAATAACCCTCGTTACGGGATATAGGGACTCGGGATATAACTTATAAATAAATTTTAATAAAAAAAACGAAGTTAACGCTTTAATCTAAAAGCTTTAACGGAATATTATTAATAAATATAATAAAGCCCTCGGGCTAAAGGATAAGGTAATAAAGAAAACTTTAAATCTAACGGAGGCCCGAGAGGTATTAATCTATTAGGTTTAAACTAAAGATATATTAATCGAAATTAATTACTCGATTATATCGGTAATTACCGCGCCTTAATAATAATAAGAGTTCGATAGGTCGTAGTAGTATATTATACCTTTTTTATAATAAGACGAAGTATTAAAGAGATAATTACTACTAAAATAAAGAATAGAAGATAAATATATAATTATAATAATAATATAAATCTTAATATTTCTTTATTAAGATTTAATATTAATTATTAATAAACCTAAATTATTTTACCGCTTCTTTAGAGATTTAATAATAAAAGCTATAATTTTATTATTCTTTTAATCGGACCTAGGTTAATTAAGAACTCGTAATAATATTAAGTATATATTTAGGCCCTTAACGGGAACTATAATAATTATAATCTACGTTATAATTTATTATATTATTAAAGAATATAAAATAAGGAAGTAGATACGGATTAAATTCGAAGGCGAATATATTAAAAGTAAATTAAACTCGACTCTTTTCTTTATATCTCTTAATATTAATATGAAATAATATAGAGTTATAGACTTAAATAAGGGAGACGTAGGAGGAATAAATATCTATACGATAAAGTATAATAGTAGAGGCCTTATCGGGTAGGATTAACTAAGAAATAAGAAGGGAAAAGATACTAATAGATAATATAAACGATTTCGTCTATAAATAAAAAGATAGAATCGATAATTTAGTCGGTTATAAAGGTTTCCGTACTATATCTAATTATCTCTTAATTATTAATAAAACTACTATAGATTCGCCGGCTCCTCGATAATATAATATATAAAAGGACGAGATAAATATTATAAAAAGAGATAATACGAAAGAAAGAAGTACTAGTAGATCTCGGAAAGATAAGTTATTTATTTTTATAAAGGTAAATATTTCTCCTATTCTAATAAAGCTAAACTAGCGGACGAGGTATTAATAAAAACTCTAATTTATTAGATAATATTTAACGAGGTAAAGAAGGAGGTAGAGCCTTTATATAATTTATTATTAATTCTCGAATACTAATATAGTTATCTAGGCGGATACTCGAGTAGTTTTATTTAATAAATTAGTAGAAAACCGGGGTAGTAATATATATAGCGTAGAAAACCTTATAAATCGCGAAATAGTATAGTATTATAATATTATACTTATTATAAATATATATTAATACTATATACTAAATAGTAATTATCGGTCTTTATCGCGTAAAAACTTAAAGATATTAAACTTAACGAATAGATTAATTCCTTTAATATTAATAAGGATCCTACCGAGCCTACGCTATATATATTTAAACTCTTTACTATATACGAAGGCTTCCGAAAAAGGTTAAAGCTTAAGAAGAAGGAAAAGAAAACGATATAATAAAAAGAACGGGGTTAAGATTATATAATAAACGATAACGTATATAAAATATAGTACTTAAGACTATAAGGAAGGAAAGATATATTATTTTAATATAAACTACCTAGGCTAATAACCCGGACGATAAATAAGAGATAGATTATATATATAGTAAACTATTTTTATAACTAAAGATAATAGCGGCCTAGATCTAGGTATAAATTAATTTACGAGAATAAATAATAGCGGTTTCCTAATAAACGGATTTTAAGATATCTATAACTCCCCTATAATATAACGAGTAAATAAAATAGAATATATATTAATTAATTAATATATATATAAAGATCTAAATACGATAACGATATTAAAGACACTAACGGTAATAATTATAATAATAATACTATTATTACTTAAAGTATAAATAATATATTTAAAGCACTATAGAATAATATTAAAGATTATCCATTTATTATTATTTACCCGTTAAGTATTAATTATACTAGAATTAGTTATATAAATGTATTTTAGGTGCTAAATATACTAAAATCAACTATATAACTATATTTTAGTTATATAATATACTTAAAATACGGGACATGAGCAGATACGTATTTCTAGTATTTTATGTAATTTCGGTGCAAAATACGCAAAAATCGGGGTTTCCGGACTTGCCGATAGTACGGAATATATAAATAAGATTTATAACCTCGAAGAAAAGAGATTAGAGATACGGCCGAGATTATTATAAATAATAAAAATCTAAATATAATATAGTTCTCGATAATAACTATATAAGAGCTTATATATATAGAAGATAATAAGATATTATAAAAAAAGAAAAAGTAAAAAATATACGAAGATTTTATATTTATATTAAGATTATTACCCGTATATATTTATTCTTATAACTAAAGTTCTTTCTAAATAATAATAGTAGAATAATTTACTCCGCCGCCGATATCGCTAAAGCCCTATTAATAGTAAAGACTTTAATATTTAATAATAATTATAATATTCTTTCTTTTACTTTTCTCTTAGGGTTTTAAGGTTTTTATCGAATACCTAGTATAATTTACGATTATATAACTCGCCGCTAGTATACGAGTAGTACGCGACGAATTATTAATTTTAAGATATAATTTATTTCCCTCCATTTTTCTTATTAGATTAAGAGGCTTTTTATTAATATATTACTACTAAAAATTTATAAGATTAATGAGATTAAGTAAAAGGCGTAAACGTTATATATATATATTATTTAATTTAAATTCTTATATAATTATACTCTTTTATTTAAAAATATTAAAGATTTAAATTAATATAAACTAATTTCGAGGGCGAAATCTTTAGAAGGGGAGATAATTATTATATTATATTAAATCCAACTTTATAGTAGTTACTAAATATAATATATAAATTTTATAAAGAGAGTATACGGCGTGATTATATTATTTATATTATAATATTATATTATAGTTTCTAGTACTTTAGAGCCCTTTTTAGAAATAAAAGGTTTAAAGCCCTCGCTCTAATTCTTTTAAGATTAATTTTATTATCCCAACCCTAAAGATTATTTTCCTATTAAGGCTTTATATTTACTTTCATATTACTATAAATACCCTAGGTACTATAACTTAATATATTCATAATTGTATTAAAAGTAAGGTCTTCCTTTTATACTTTTATAACTAAGTATTTATTATAACTAAGATTAGATAATACGTTACTAAATCCCGAATTTTACTACTATTATTTCATATTACCGATATATATAAAGGTGAATACATAAAGTATTAAGCCATAGTATTTAGGGTATTTATAATAATATAGAAATAAGTATAAAGCCTTAGTAGGAAAATAATCTTTAGGTTTAGATAATAAAAGTAATCTCTAAAGAGTTAAAGCGAGGGCTCTAAACCTCTTGTTTCTAAAAAGAGCTCCGGAGTACCGGAAACTATAATATAATATTATAATATAAATAACGTAATGAAGCCGTATACTCTCTCTATAGGATCTATATACTATACTTTAAGGCTACTATAAAACTAGTCTTAGTATAGTATAATATAAAGTTATATTTATATATTATTAATATTAATAATTGTTCCTTTCTTGAGTATTAATAGCCTAGGTTCTAAAACTTTAATAATTTCTTTAAAGTTAGCTATATAAGGCTAAAGTATTATACTATATTAAGGCTAGACTTTAGTAATTAGGATTCGGGCTAAAGACTACGTATATAATATATAGTCTTTATATTAATCTTATTAATTAATAACGTGGCCGATGTATTTTAAATATATAGTTAAATATATTTTTATGTAACTAACTAGCTACTCCTAGCTCCTAAAATTCCTTAGAGATTTATTCTTCTATTAAATAATAAAGATCTTTATTAAGTTTATATATTTATTTTTATATTATTATATATACCCTAAGTATTATAGCCTAATAATTCTAATCTTTTTATACCTTTTTAAATAACAATCCGTTATAGGTATAAAAATACACTAAATATAAAGTAAATATATTATTAATATAAACTCTATAGATAAGTTTAGGGACCTTATTATTAATACTAGATTAAATAATATAAAATACCGCCGAGGAATCCTTTAAAAATATATAATACTTATTATTATCGAATACGAAAACGAGTAATTAAAATATTAAATCTAAAAATATTCTCGCGATACTAAAGATAAATAATTATTAATTATATTATTTATTATTATACCTAAAGATTTACCCCTAGTAGTATCCGAAAGTAATTCGATAATCGGTCGTAATTAATATAATCTGATAATATAATAAGGGAATTTATATCTTAATAAACTCCGAGACTTTTATAAAAGGGTTATACGGGACTACCGCGATTAAATTTATTATATAAAAATTATTTTTCGTTTTATTGAATTATAGTAGGTAGAAATACTTCTTGATTAATTATCTATAAAGGATAGAAGCGAATATACGTACTAGACCCTAATATTAAATATTACTAAGTATTTATTTGCTAAGTAGTTATTAAGTAATTCTATACACCTGTATTCTAATACTTTCACTCGAACGAAATCCTCTATTAAGAAGTCTCTAAAATAGCCCCGTATTCCCCCTATTTTCGGGTCGTTATAATAGGCTATAGGGGCCAAAATCTTGATTTATAGAGGCCAAGCTATAGGCCTAAGCCATAATTAATAGGGGCTAAGCTATAAGCCTAATTATAAACCTAAACCATAATTAATAGAGGCTAAACTAGAAAAAATTCCGTTTTTTAATAAAATATGGTATTTCAAAAAATTTGTTTGATAGTCAACCTATACACACTGGATGTAGGTAGTAACTAGGTCGAGATATTAATAAACGATATAAATATTATAAGAAAATTATTGGAAATAGTCGTATATTATGGGGTTCTACGGGGAAATAATTACTAAAGATATAAGAATCGCTCACGATATTATAAAGACCTTTAAGTACTATAGGTATAATAATATATAACTATAACGGATATTTAGGGGATATTCTAGCGATATATAAATTTATTAATAAGGGTTATTAAATAGCTAAATAAAGATAATAAATTAAGGGGCGATTTTATTGTTATTATATATAACCTAAAAGTACCTAGAGCGATTTAAGATATACCGCTATACGTACGGACGCGATTTGGCTAAAACTTGGAGAGTATACTTTATAAGAGCCTTAGATAAGGCCCTAAAGATTTAACGGTAATTTATAAGGTAGTTATTAATTAGTATTAAGAAATATATTAATTTTTAATTTATCAGGAAGGCGCTAAGTATACGCTAAACTCTGAATACGACTTTTCGGATACGCCCGTAGAGCCGCGTTTTTTAATATAGAGGTTTAAAATATTTTTATAAAAGTATTAATAGGCTTTTATATAAATTATTAAAGACTTAAAATAGCCCGAAAAGTATCGAATTTAATTTTAGGAAGGGCTTTAGTAAGTCTATTAGCGATCTAATTTATTATAAGGATATAACGGAATTTAATTTCGTTTAATACGATCTTCTCGCGTTAGAAGTAATATTATAGGTTAATATATTTAGTACGACCGTAATCTTAGGGGTTCTTAGCTACCTTAGGGTTATAATACCTTAATTATTAAAAAAGATATTTATAGTAAATACGAAATAGGAGGGTATCGCTAAATAAATAACTAGTGTATACGGCGTATTAGCGAGTAGTACTAGTATATAATCTTTAGCCTTCGCCCCTAAATAGGGTATAGAGGTAATTAGTATTAATTAATTTAATAATTATTTAAGTTATATAACTTCCTTAATAGCCTTTATTTAGCCAATATATTCGGCCTTATAAGATAATAATATAATAATAACTTAGCGCTTAGACTACTAGTTTATAATAGTACTCTTAAGATTAAATATATAGCTAGAGGTAGAACGCCTCGTATTATAGTCGCTAACCTAATTAGTATTAATATAGCCCTCTAACGGGGCGGGTTAACCTTAAAATATAAATTTTAGGTATAATATATTATATAAGTAACGGAATATATATTTAATTACGGTCTAATAAATCTCATCTAGGTTAGAAGTATAGCGGCTTACTATTAATACCGCGAAGGCGATATTGGGCCTCGTACTTATCATTACGTATATTAGTAACGGGATAATTAATTAATAGATGATTAACGACGTAGAGTTAATTTAGTAATCGTTATCGATAAAAATAAATCAATTATTAGGTTTATTAGAACTCCTGTAACTTTAGCTTTAGTATTTTATATTTCATAATCTTTAAATACCCTCTTTAGGTAAGTTTCTTAACTTAAGGATAATATATAATTAGGGCGATCGCGCGCGACTTTAAGGCCTAAATTATAAATAACGGGCCCAAGATCGGTTATTTTATATTTATTATTTAGGGACTATTTTAGCTAGGTAATAATAACCCTTCTAGTACTAGTAATTAATATATTATTAATATATAGGGTAATAATTAGCTGAGTACTATAATTAAGAAAAATATTAAAATTAGTATTAAAGGGTATAAAGCCTAGCTTAGTAAAGAAAGTAGTAAATATAATATATTATATACGAGGGGATTATTCAAGCTTATATAAGGCGCGTTTCAATAAATATACCTTATTTAAATTATTGTTAAAACCGGTAGGTTATTCGATGTATAGGAACGTAGTTTATATACTTATTTATTCGAGCTCTAGGTCGAACACTATAATAATAACGAATAATACTTTATAATTTATAAACTTAATTATAGAGGTAAACGTCTCGTTAAAATCGATTCCTTAATATTATTCGAAACTACGTATAATTTAGTATATTTTATAGCGAGTTACCTCGCTAGTAGCGCTATATTTAAACTTATAGACCTATTTACCGCGAAGAATCTTTCGATTATAAGGTAGGTTAACTAGTATCTAGGTATTATTACTATCCTGCCTACTCGCTAGGTTTTGAAACCGTTTATAAACCGTTTTTAAAAGGTTTCTTAACCGTTAATCGACGGTTTTTTAACTAGATAATTACTAATTATTCGACGGTTTTAAGATTAATTAACGTCGATACTTCTCTTCTTAAAACTATCAACGGTTTAAGGTTTTAGTTATAAAACGGTTTAAGACCGGTTTAAAAACGTTTGAATTCTCGTTTATTAACGGTATATAGACGGTAATTAAGCGGTAGCGAAATATAAATAAAAATCTATAAAATATTATTTAAGTCCTTTGATACTAGCTCTATATAAGACTAGCTTTATATATGTACTTTTCGTGAAAAGTTCGAAAAAACGCTTTTTAAAGTCTCAGCGTTAATATTTAGCGTAATATAAATTGAGCGAGTTTTCAGCCCTATAAGGAAATTTAAAAAATTCAAACAATTTATTAATAAGGTTATTATAAGTTTTAAATAATTAATAAACCGTAACTAAACCGTAATAAACGGTTAAATAATAATTTTCAACGTTAAGTAGCTAGCTATTTTCTTCGAACGATTAAATAACCGTTTTTCAACTATTACTAAAAAGATTAACGGTTTCAATACGTTTTAAGTAGTATATTAACCGTTTTTACCTATTAATATACTATTCAAAACTTAATACCGTTAAAATACCGTAAGAAAACTAGATTAAAACGGTTGAATAACGAGATTAAAAACTTATTAGAAGGCCTATACTATAATTAGTAGTAAATCAATTTCGGCCTTTATATTTAAATTACTAATACATTTTATTAAAGATATTAGTTATAGTTTCTTTATAAATCTTAAGCTCGTATAACTTATATAGTAATATATTAACTAGTAGTACTAGTAGATTAGGGGATAGAGTAGGTTTTTATAATTCTAGGTACTTATCTAACCTTATTAATATTATAGGTGACTTGGCTCCGGAGCCGGGGAAACATTGAACCGGATTTATATTATTTAATGATTTAGAGTTAAAATCTATTGTATTTACTCGCGACGATACGTTACTCGTAGGTAGTAGGTAGTATAGCGGTTAATATAATACTTATAAATTAGGATTAAGTATATTAACTTTTAATATTAATAACTTTAATAATATAGCACGCTTAATTAGTCGCTATAGAGGAGCTATAATAAATTTAGTAAATTTAGTATTAATATTATAGGAGGTACTATAGAGATATTCTCTTTATTTATATAAATACCCCCCCGATCGCTATATAGATACCCCCCCACTCGTATATAATAAAATTCATGAGCTATCTAATCTAATTAGATAATAGGGTATATACTAGTATCTAAGGTCTTTTATTATTTTAAACGTCTATTTACTATTTATCTAATTTAATTACTTTACCCCTATTATTATATAGAACTCTATATCGCCGTAGTATATCGGCGATACGGCTGCGTACCTTATCTATCCAAATCCTAGATCTCGATAATCTTTTACTTTATTTTAGCCTTATTTATTCGACTATATAGGAGCCGGCGTAGTTATTATTTTAGGATATTCTATAAGGCTTTAATTAGATTAAAGTCTAGCGACTAAACTAGATATACTAGATACTCGATCTAATTTTTATCCTTATAGTATTACGCGAGGCCCGGCTTCCGGGTATTATAGCTAGGGTCGTTATTTTCTTATAATTTTTAGGGGTATAGTTTATCGCCTAGCCTAATCTCTTAAATAAGACCTATATAAACGGGAAGTGATTTTTCTATATAGTAAAACTACGTTATCGAATTACCGGTCTTTTTCGCGTTAATATTATAAACTTTTAAAGTTTTATATTTAGCGAAACATTAGTTAAATTCCTCCTCAGTTTCCTATTTTCGTCGACGTAGTTTACGAGTTTTCGGGAGCTTAATTTCGAACTATTTATCGCGCTCGTCGTTATAGAAAGTTAGTTTAGATTTATATTACTATAAGTAAAAGGCTGCGATATAAAATATAACTCTTTTTAGCCCCGGAAACTTAGTAAGATTTTCTAGCTCGTAGTATATATTTATTTCCCGGAGGATCCGGCTGTCTAAATATACGGAAGAGTCGATATAAACCTCGTCGGTAAAATAAACCTATTACTATAATAATTCTAACGTTTTATTTTTATTTTCCTATTTATATTTAACGCGTTTATCTTTATTTTCCTAACGGATCGCCTTAACTCTTATATATTTATAGACTTATATATTCCGGCGACGGTTTCTAAGAGCGCGTTACAGTATTCGAGAGCTAATACGTAGCTTGAATATTTTAATTTAATATTCGTAGTACTCGCCGTATACTAGATTTTCGACGTTTAAAAACTAGTTAAATTATTTATTAGAAAGCTTTAGCGGTCGCCTAAAATATATAAATAATTTCCGAGCTCGCCGTACTATAGTATCGTTCCCTAAAATTCACTCTTCTTTACGTTATTATTTTATAGTACTTTCGGGTATCCCCTCCTCGTCGTAGACTTCTTATAACGGTTTTCTCCCTTTTTTAGCGACGGCTCTCAGGAGTTAAACCTTCTTTAGGGTTTCGTGCTCGTACCGGTTAATTCTAGGTTTCTTTAGGGTAGTTAGGGCGTTTATATTAACTATAGTAATAAAAACAATTATTTATTTATAAGGGAAAAAGAATTCGCGCTTTTAGAGAGGAACCTAGTCTATAATTAGTTAAATAACTCATGAGTTTTATTATATACGGGTGCCTCTCATATTGGGCTAGTAGTCGATATTACTATAATAAAACATAACAAAATTATTTAGGCGACGCGGGTATATAGTAATAAAATTACTACCTTATACTTAATACCGTTAGCGACGACGACGTTATATATATTAGTATTCTGAATAGGTAGATCTTCAAATATAGTATATAACTAGGTAGTATAGCGAGCGTTTAATAATAAAATCGCTATAGAGTAAATATAAATAGGATTTTCGTTATTCTCGCTTTTATCCTAGCCGAAAAACGCGCCTATAATAGAAACGCCTTAAATCTTTTAAATTAGACGTCTTTTTAAAAAAAGAAAAGTTTTAGTATTACTAAATTAACTTAACTACTAAACTAATTTCTTAAAACTTATTCTCGATATTAATATATTATATCTACGGCCTTAAGGGCCTAGTAATACTATCGCCCTAACTAGAGCTAGCGCTAGCGCCGACGTAATAGAAGGACCTCGCCGTAGATCTATAGTTATCGTTACGGTAACGCGAGTTAATTCGAGGAAATATTTATTTTGAGAGGGAGAAATAGCGACGCGACGGTACTATTTACTAGCGGTAGATATATTAATAACTACGACAACTGCCGCGATTAACCTAATATAGGGGGGGTATCTATATAGCGATCGGGGGGATATTTATATAAGTAAAGAAAGTATCTCTATAATACCTCCTAATATTATTATACCCACAGTTATCGATATTTAATTCTATATTAATAGGTAGGTAGTTTGTATAGGTTTAAAATATTTTTATATTTTACTATAATATCGCCCCTTTAACGAGGAATTATCTTAGAGATCTTATTAATAAGTAGTACTTATATTTATATAATATACTTAGCGAATAGATAGGTATATTACGTAATAGTTATATTATAGTTATAAAACTAAGAATCGTAATATAATAGATACGTGATTATAGTATAACCGCTATATATTTTAAACGCTAGTAATACGGTTACGTGACTATTATAGAATAGTCACATACTCTATAAACTTAAAATAATAGTAATATAATTATATAACCGTCCTATAACTATCGTATTACCGTTATATAACCGTTATATATCGTAGTTACTATAGATAGTAGTACTAGCACTAGTAGAAGTGAAGTAGATCTAGATAGTAGAAGTAAAAGTAGAAAGTAGAGGTAGATATATAGAAGTAAAAGTAGATAAGAAAAAGTAAAAGTAGATAGTAGAAAGTAGATAGTAGAAAAAGTAGAGGTAAAAATAGAGAAGTATAAATAGAGGTAAAAGTATGGGTAGAGGTAAAAGTATATAGTAAAAGTAAAGGTAGATATATATAAGTATAGGTAGAGGTAAAGGTATAGGTATAGGACGAGGATCTAGGTTAGATAGAAGGGTAAAGTCTAGTAATAAGAATAAAAATCATTAAATTAAACGTAATAAAGTATATAAGTTATATCTAAATTATATTATATAATAGAGGAGCCGTACTATACTAAAATTTAGTTATAAGCCCACTTCGATATAATTCTAGAAGTATTAAAGTTATATTATAGGTACTTTATTATTAATTACTAAAAGACCCGAATTATTTTTATTTTTATTATTAATTATTACTAGACCCTATTTATTTATTTAACCTAGATTCTTATCTTATCTCTATATCTTTACCCGTACTTTACCTTTACCTTTAGAATTATATTATATATCGACGATATATTAATTACTATCGCCGGTAAAGATATTATTATTTGATTAAAATAACGCCTAAATAATAAATATAGAATAATTAATTTTAGTCTTATTACGTACTATCTTAATCTTAAAGTATCGCGCGATTATCCGAATTACATATTATCCCTTAGCTAGGAAATATACCTAGAGCGGGTATTTAAAGATTATAATATATATAATATTAGAGTTAAAGTTATAGTAGTCCCTATAAACCTTATAATTAAATTTATACCGGCCGATAAAGGATATTAAATTAAACCTACCTTTTTTACCGTTTACTAGTTAACTGTTAACTTACTAATATATATTATAATAAATACACGGCCTAATATCGTTTACGTGGTATTAGTAATAAATCGCTACTTTATATTTCTAACCCCGACGAATCCTATTAGGCGGTTATAAAACGTATTTTTTATTATTTATATAGTATATTATACCTAAAGCTAGTCTTCTAGGGTTAACTCGCCCTATTAAAAGACTATACTAATATTAATTAGGTAGGTAATTATAATATAAGGCGTTCTATTTCTAGTTATATATTTAATCTCGGTAGTACGGTTATTAGCTAGTAGTCTAAACGCTAAACGATTATTATATTATTATTTTATAAAGCCGAATACGTGGGCTAGACTTAAATTATTAAGGAAACTATCTAGCTTAAAAGACTATTTAAATAATTAATACCTATTACGCGTATATTTTATTCCGGTAGAGATTTAAATTAATATACGTTAGTAGTACTCGTTATTATATTATTTATACTGGCCTTTTACTCCGCTCTACTAGCCTACTTTATATTTATAATAATTATCTTTTATAATAATTAAGGTATTATAACCCTAGCTAAGAACCTATAAAACTATAACCGTATTAAATATATTATAATCTAATATTATTTCTAGCGCGAAAAAGTTATAGTAGGCGAAATCAAGTTCCGTTATATTCCGACTAGGGGGTAGATTATTAACGGCCTAACTAAAACTCTTCCTAAAGTTAAATTTAATATCTTTCGTATAGCTTTAGGCCTATAATAAATACGGTTTTATAAAAGTCTATTAACGCTCCTATAGGAGCCTATTTACGCTTTTATAAGAGTTATCCTATATTTATAAATATTAAAACGCGGCTCTACGGGTCTATCGGAGGCTTTATAAGTTACGTTTTAATAACCTAATTAGTAATAAATATTAATATTTAAATTAATATTAACTAATAACTATTGTATCGAATATTATTAAACTTTTAAGGCCCTATTTAAGGTCTTTATAAAATATACTCTCCTGAATTCAGCTTAATCGCGTCTATATATATAGCGGTATATCGTAAATCGCTCTAGGTACTTTTAGGCTATATACGGTAACGATAAAATCGTTTTTTAATTTATCGTTCTTACTTAGCCCTCCTATAACTTTTATTAATAGATTTATATATCGCTAGAATATCCTCTAAATATCCACCCGTGGTACCTAAAGGTCCCCGTAGTATCGTAGGCGGTTTTTATACCTTTAATAGTCGTTTCCCCGCAGAACCCTATAGTATCCGATTATTTCTAATAATCTTCTCGTAGTATTTATATCGTTTATTAATATCCCGACCTAGTTACTATCTAAATTTGGCGTATATAGGTTAACTATCAAAAAAAAAATTAAAATACCGTATTTTATTAAAAAACGGAATTTTTCTCCTTTAACCTCTACCGATATAGTTTAACCCTATAACTTAGCCCCTATTAATTATGGCTTAGGCTTATAGTTTAGTCTTTATAAATTATAATTTTAGCCTCTATAGCCTATTATAACGACCTTAAAATAGGGGGAATACGGGGCTATTTTAGAGACTTCTTAATAAAGGATTTCGTTCGAGTAGGAGTATTAGAATATAGGAGTATAGGATTATTTAGTAAATAGATATTTAGTAATATTTAATATTAGGGTCTTACACGTAAATTCGCTCTTATCCTCTATAGATAATTAATCAAGAAGTGTTTCTACCTATTCTATATTTAATAAATACGTGTAATACCTCGCGGCCGCCGTCGTAATAGTGATATTAGGGATTCGATCCCCGATCCTAATAAAAATAATAAATATTTCTTTACTAATATACCGTTATTAAGTTACTACCGCTTTATATAAAGGCGCGGCTAACCTAAAGAGTAAAGCCATATCGTTGATTTTACTTAATAAGTTATATAATATTATATATTTAATCTATAATAACCTTTAGAGCTAACGTTTTTAAATATATTTTAAACGATTTACTTCATATAATTTAGAGAGTAAATAATGTTTTTTTAAAATATATATAATTCTGAGCTTTAATACCCTTATTTAATTTTTATATATCTAGGATTTATTATTTTACTCTAATATTAAACGGAGACCCTTTATACTTTTATGTACTTTATACCCTATATAGTAAATCGGAGTAATTTTAATTAATCTATATTATTATCTATTATTCACTACTAATAGTAGTATAGCGCTGAAATATAGGATCGAGGTATAATACTAAAAGATAGTATAAATAGTATTAAATTATAGTAATAATAATATAATATAGAAGATTAACCTAGATTTTATTATAATTAAAAGTATACTACGCTAGATAGAGTATTTAAATTCTAATACTTAGATTCTAATATTTAGATTCTAGTACTAAAAATATAAAAGCGCTAAAAATACTAAAAACTAGAGTATTAAATATTAGGGTATTAAATATATAGCGCTCGCTAAAGATAAAGTACTATATACTACTACTAGTATACTACTAGCGAGGTACTATAAAATATTATATTATTAATAATTAATAATATACGGTTAGAGACCTACGGCTAAAAGCCTACCTAATAATAATAGATATTTTTATAAATATTCTCGATATAACTTATAAATTAGAGTCGTATTCTTAAAAGTAGACTACTAAAGTTATACATTAGAGCTATATATTAGAATATAGGACTACTTAGTAACTACTTAGTAAGTAGATACTTGGTAATACTTGGTATTAAGGTCTTATATATATATTCGCTTTTATCCTCTATAGATAATTAATTAAGAAGTATTTCTACCTATTATAGTTTAATAGGTTATGAGCCCGGGCTCTATATATATATCCGCTATATATTTACTATATTATTATAGTATTAATAATAGTAATACGGTATTATTACGTTATCGTAACTATATTTAGGACGTATTAGATTACGCCCGTAAAAATTTTTTAAATAAGGGGTTTAGTACCTAGAATATAATTCCGCTAGCCCCGCCTCTACTAGGGAATAACCCGATAGACTATATTTATAACTAAATCGTTTATAAAGAGTTTATACACCGCTAGAAAATAACTAATAAGCGAAGTATTATTAGAAAATAATTAATTACTATACTAGGGAGTAACTAATCACCGTAATTAGCTAATATTAACGTACTTTATATATACCTAAATAAATACCTTAGGGGTAGCTATATACGATAGCTATTTATTATTATTAATACCTTTATATAACTTATTATAATCATTACTAGCGTATTATAGTTTTAAGTTTATAAGGTCTTTTTAAAACCTAGAATAATCGTAACTAATTACCGCTATAGCTTATTTACCGCCTTAAAAAATAAGCGTTAATAACGTTAATAACTAAGAATAAACTTATAACTCCGTAGTCGGGGGGGAAAATATTATAAATTATAATTATAGGTCGTAGTTATAACTATAACTTCTATTATTAAAATAACTATTAAAGTTATTCACCCCTATTCCCTTATATAAAGTAATAACGAGTTAAACCCTAAATATACTATCCTCTAAACTTTCAGCCTCGTCGTTTAGAATAACTCAAAATAAAAATAAAACCTAGAGTAGCTTAAAGCTAAACCTCCCTATTTAATTACTAAATAATAACGTACTCTTTAAAGACTTTAGCTCCGTACCTTTTAGTAGACTAGGTAAATAATCGACTACCTTTATAATAAAATATATATATACGACGATAAAAGAGACGTTAATACCTTATATATATACCGCTATCGATCCGACTTTTTCGTTAGTTTTAGTTACTTTAAATTAATACTAAAACCGTCTAATAATATTAAACTATTCGGCCTTATACCTAGGTTACCGCTAGTATATCGGTATTCGTAAAGGCTATTTAGGTATTTACTAAAATCGAAACCTTAAATTTAATAAAAGGCTTTATTAAATAAAAGTAGGATATATATAATAACTTTAACGTAATAAACTTATAGGAATATCTCGAAAATCTATTTATTATAGCCCTAGAACTGGACGTAGGTAAACCTAACTACGATATCGATACTATATATTAATAATTCACTAATAATAAGATAATTTATAATATCCTCCGTTATACCGTTACCCTTATAACCTACGTTAAGATTAAGAATAATAAGGTCGCTATTATAGCCTAAATAATTATTATAAATAAATTTAAACCTTATAACTCTAGCTATTTATATAAGGTACTAACTAAACTTAATTAATTCACTACTAGTTAGTATAATAATCCTAGCGATTACGCTAGTAAGTTTTAGGAGGCCTATAATAAACTCTATAACTTTAATTACTTTAAGTTTAATAATAACTTTATAATCTAATAGTTTTATTATAACCTTAGCGCTAATTATTAGCGCTACTATAAATTATTCGCTAAAGACTACGACTTATTTAATATTAATAGTATTATTAAGACTACCCTAAATATAGCGATCTCTCGCTTCCGTAATATACTATACCTATAGGCTAGTAGCGCTAGCTATAATTAATTAGTATTTATAGTACGTACCTTAATACTATAGTATATCTAAGGGCCTAATTAAGAAGGAATTATTTAATTATACCCCTACTACGCTAACTTTATTAGGCGGGTACGGTACTATACTATTTATAATAAGCCCTAGTATAATAATCTTAGTTATAATAACTAGCGCGACCGTAGCCGGCGTGGTCGAGGTAACCGCGGTAAAGACGGCGGTAGAGGTAATAATAACGCTACTATTAAAGATAATAATAATAATAATAAAAGCTAAAATAATAAGAGTAAGGACGATAAATCCGATAAATTAAATAAGTATTAAAGGTTTAATGCCGAAGGTAGTTCTAATTTAGGAAATATAAAACGCTACTATACCCTTATAGATATTATAATTAATATTTCTAAACTTTAGGTCTTAAATACCGGTACTATTATCTATATTAACTACGATCGCTCTACTTTTATAGAGTACGATAAACTTAAAGGCGCCGATAGTATTAATAGCTTTAGGGGCGGCCTAATACTATATAATAATAATATTATTCGGCTATTATACTTAGGCGATAAAAACGTATAATATCTTAAAGTTAATAACGTTATATATATTCCTAATAGCGGTTTTAATCTTATTTCCTATACTAAACTTTAACGAGCTAGCTACCCTCTAGGCTTTATTTCTAAAGGGATCTTTATCGGATCTAAAGGAATTACTATAATCTTATAGGACTATAACCTCTACGTTCTATATATAAATTAATAGTAATTAATACTAGTTACTATTAACACTAAAGCCTTTATCTAATAATACGAGAGACTCGGTTATTTAGGGAAAAATAACGTAATACGGTTATCTAAAATAACTAACGGCATCGATTTATTAAAGGTTAAGGGCGATAACGGCTATAAGATTTATAACGTTATAAAGATATATATTTATTCGTATAAGCGCAGCCTACAAAAGGGCCGTTTCGAATATAATATTATTTATAATAATATTATTAATCTTAGGGCTTATAACTTCGGCTTTATAATTACCTATATTAACGATAAATTTAAATATAGTTATTATTACTTTATACTTAATAAAATAGGCGTATTTAGCGCCTTTCGTAGTTATAAATCCGTTAAAGAATATAGCGACTACCGTATCTATTACCTCTATACTAATAAGGATTTTATATATATTAATAGGGTATTCGCTGATTACCGGTATAAATATAATATCGTCTTAAGTTACTTTATCCCTAGGAATCCTTAAATAAATAATATATTAAAATATATTAGTTAAACCCTACTCTAGAAGGTATACGCCTTATTAAATAATAATAACCTTAATAAAATATTAACTCTAGAGTTTATCTCGATTATAAACTAGCTCCGAAATCGGGTTTTTATTATTATAATAAATATTATACCCTATAAAGACTCTACTAGAATATATCCTAATTTATTATATTTATATAATATTAACTAAATCGGCCTATATTAGGACCGCTATATTATAGGTAAAAACTAATAGAAATTTATTTAATATAATATTAAGGGCGCCCTCGTTAGGTATAAGAGTAACTATTTTTACCGAATATTAATATTTACGGGTAAAATACTTTACTTTACTTAAATTTAATAGACCGAGGAGCGCTATATTAGAAATAAATATACTACGATATAAATACCGCTAATTAATAAGATCTCTAGAATAGTTCCTTATTAAGGGGGCGATATTATAATAAAATATAAAGATATTTTAGGCCTATATAAACCTCCTATTAATATAGAATTAAATATCGACGACTACGGGTATAATAATAGCGGCTTTAAGTTTACTATAACCCCTTTATAATAATTAATTAAACGCGTTATCTCGCTATAATTATTAAGTTTAAAGGTTAATATACCTAGCCCTAGCCTATAGGCGCTATAATAATTATTAATTATAAACGATATATTATGGCGAGTAATAACGCCAGATTCCTCGAGCTTTAATTTATTAAATAATATAAATCCGGCCTAATATTTCCCCGCCTCCGCCTCGCCCGTAATATTAATAAGGGTATTTAATAGGTATCTAGAATTACGCGAACCTACTCTCTCCTCTAACTTAATAATACTACTAGTTAAAATATTATTATATAAATTATACGAGCCTAAAACGTATAAAGAAGCTATAATTAATACCCTAAATAAAATATATTAATAATTTAGTATAAAGACCGAAATTGATTTACTTTTAATTAATAATACCTAGATACTAGCTAACCTACCCTATAATAGAAAGATCCTTCGCGGTAAATAGGTCTATAAGCTTAAACGTAGTATTATTAATAAAATAACTCGTTATAAAGCCCGCTAGGTTATATATAACTTTAAATAATATTAAGGAATTAATTTTAATAAGATATTTACTTTTATAGTTAAACTTATAAACTATAAAGTATTATTCGTTATTATTACGGCGTTCGACCTAAAGCTCGAATAAATAGATATATAAACTACGTTTCTTTATAACGAGATCGATAATAATAAAATCTATATCAAATAACCCACCGGTTTTAGTAATAGTTTAGGTTATATATATTTATTAAAACGTACCTTATATAGGCTTAAATAATCCCCTTATATATAATATATTATCTTTACTACCTTTCTCGCTAAGCTAGGTTTTATACTTTTAAGCGCGGACTTTAATATCTTCTTTAATTATAATACGTAGCTAATTATTACCCTATATATTAATAATATATTAATTATTAATACTAGGAAGGCCGCTATTATTTAGCTTAAATAATAATTAAGCGATAAATATAAGATAATTAATCTCGGGCCTATTACCTATTACTTAGGCTTTAAAATCGCGCGCGATTATTTTAATTATATATTATTCCTTAGCTAGGAGGTTTACCTAGAAAGGGTATTTAAGGATTATAATATATAGAATATTAAGGCTAAAGTTATAGGAGTTTTAATAAATTTAATAATTAGGTTTATTTCTACGGATAAAGGCTACTAGGCTGAGCCTACCTCTTTAACCGTATATTAATTAATTATTAGATTATTAATATACGTAATAATAGGTATACGACTTAATATCGCCTTCGCGGTATTAATAATAAGCCGTTATACTTCTAACCCCGATAAGACCTATTAAGCCGTAGTTAAATATATATTCTATTACCTACGCGGTACACTATACCTAAAGTTTATATTCTAGGGTTAACTCGCCCTATTAAAGGGTTATATTAATACTAATTAAGCTAATAATTATAATACGCGACACTTTACCTCTAGCTATACGTTTAATCTCGGTAGTATAATTATTAACTAATAATCTAAGCGCTAATTAACCGTTATTTTATTATTTTATAAAGCCGAATATACTAGCTAAATATAAATTATTAAGAAAATTATTTAGCTTAAATAATTATTAATATAATTAATACCTATTACCCCTATACTATATTCTAGGGGGAAATCTAAAGATTATATATTAATACTACTCGCTAATATACCGTATATACTTATTACCTTTTTAGCGATACCCATATACTTCGCGTTTATTATAGTTATCTTTTATAATAACTAGGGTATTATAGCCCTACATCGGCAAATCTTAAAAGTAAATGTCAGTATGCTCTAAGCGCTATCAGCCCTGTTAGAAAGCCGTCTACGGGTTTGCGCTGAAACTCCATGTTAAATGCCGACCCGAGGTTCAGCAGGATTAGTAAGTCAGGGGTCCGGGCAGGTTCCTGTCAGCAAATAGTACTTACTGTCAGTAGGTTCAGCAACTCGATAAATAATCAGTAACTCAAATATCAGACGAATAGGCCCATTACATGCCCTATAGCATGCGCATTTACATGCGCATTAGCATGCGCCATAGTATGGGCCATAGTATGGGCCATAGTATGCCCCATGGTATGCGCAATGGCGTGCGCAGCTTGCGCATGCCATTGAATGGTATGCGAATGGCATGCGAATGGCATGCGCAAAGGTATCCTGAATAGCATGCGATGTACGCCCCCCGCAGCAGCCCCTAAAACATCAGACGAAAGCCCCCCATGGCATGCGCAATTATGGTATGCGCCAAGGCATGCGCCAAGGCATGCGCCATGGTATGCGAAATGGCATGGTATTCATGTGCGAATACTTCCCGGATGTGCCCGGGTGACGCCCCCGCGAGAACTTTCGCCAAAACTCATTATTCCGGGCCCGGTAGGTCGCTGGCGTTGGTAGTCGTCGCTGGGGGTCGCTACCGTCAATGGCGACGATCATAAAACTTCATTTATTTCAGCCCTATGATAGGGCTGGCTGCTGTCAGTATACTAACGGTATATATAAGTTGCTGAAGTTGCTAATCCTACTGAAATTAACCCGGAGTTGTTAATAGGATACTACCCGGACCCCCGATTTACTGAACCTACTGAAAGTTACCTGCCTGGACCCCTGACTTACTAAACCTGCTAACAGGACGCTAGCAGCCCTATCCGTAAATTAGGGCTACTAACAGCGTCCTATCAGTAACTTTTCTTGGTAAAAGTTACTGGCAGGACGCTGCTAGCCCTATCCGCGCGGTCGGCAACTGGGGTTTTAGTAGGAGTTTTTGAGATTTGCCGATATAGCTAAAAACCCCTAAAATTACGGTTATATTAAATATATCGACCTATAATACTATTTCTAACGCGAAAAGATCGTATTAAGCGAAATTAAATTCCGTTGTATCTTTATAATAAATTAAATTATTAATAAATTTACTAAAGCCCTTTTTGAAATTAAATTCGATATCTTTCGAGTTACTTTAGGCCTTTAATAGTTTATATAAGGCCTATTAATACTTCTATAAAAGTATTTTAAACTTTTATATACCAAAAATACGATTTTATAAACGTACCCGAAGAGCCGTATTTAGAGCTTAACGTATATTTAGCGCCTTCCTAATAAATTAAAAATTAATATATAATTTAATACTAATTAATAATTACCTTATAAATTATTATTAAATCTTTAAGGCTTTATTTAAGGTCTTTATAAAATATACTCTCTAAATTTTAGCCAAATCGTATCCGTATATATAGCGATATATCGAAAATCGCTCTAGGTACTTTTAGGTTATATATAATAACGATAAAATTATTTAATAATTTATTATTTTTACTCAGCCCTCCTATAATCTTTATTAATAAATATATACGTCGCTAGAATATCCCCTAAATATCCGTTATAGTTATATATCGTTATACCCGTAGTACTTAACGCGGTCCTTATAGTATCTTAGGTGGTTTTTATATTTTTAATAATCGCTTCCCCGTAGAACCCTATAATATCCGACTATTTTTAATAATCTTCTCGTAGTATTTATATCGTTTATTAATATTCCGACCTAGTTACTACCTAAATTTAGCGTATATAGGTTAGCTATTAAATAAAAAATTTAAAATACCGTATTTTATTAAAAAACGGAATTTTACTCTTTTAGCCTCTACCGATATAATTTAGCCCTATAATTTAGCCCCTATCGACGTGGCTTAGCCTTATAGTTTAGCCCCTACCGACGTAACTTGGCCCTATAGCTCGGCCCCTACTAATTTTAACTTAAGCCTATAATTTAGCCTTTATAAACTATAGTTTTAATCTTTATAACCTATTATAACGACCCTAAAATAGGGGGAATATAGGGCTATTTTAGAGACTTCTTAATATAGGATTTCGTTCGAGTGGGAGTATTAGAATATAGGAGTATAAGACTACTTTCTAAATAGATACTTAACAATACTTAGTATCAGGGTTTTACACGCATATTCGCTCTTATCCTCTATAGATAATTAATCAAGAAGTGTTTCTACCTACTATAGTTCAATATATAATACTATTAAGGATTTAATTCTATAAAAGAAAGACTATTGAAATAACTAGCTTAAAAATATACTATTAAAATAACTTATTTAAAAACGTACTACGGTATTCTTAATAATAAAGTTCTATAAAAAAATACCTACGCTACTAAAGAATATAGCGCTAGAAATTATACTATTAGTAATTAGTAGATAGTTTATTAACTAGCTATTAACTATCTATTAATATAAATTAAACCTACTATTTTTTATAACTAAAATTTAAACGAGTTATTAACCGCCTATTAATATAGGCTGAATTTACCGTTTCTTATAACTACTATATATAAGTTAATATAAGATTTACTTTTCGTTATAAGAAATAAGAGATTAATAAAATATCGTAACTTAATTAAAAATCTGTTAAAGATTAATAGTAATACTCTTAATATAGTCTCAACTTCCTATTTTATATAACTACTCTATACAAATTAATTAAAAATCAACTCATAGTTACACGATATAAGAGCGACCCTAAGGTATGTAATTTAAAATATATTAAAACCGTTAATTTACTAGTAATAATCTAAGAACGATAAAATATAATTCATAATATAGATAATTAATAGTTATACGAAGTTTAGAACCAAAAAGAAATAAATACGAAAGACTAGTAATATTTAAGAGTAACTAGAGCTAATAACTAACGACTAGTAATAAAGGGGATAAGTTATTAATAAACTAGAGTTTTTAACCGAAGAGGTTTCTTTAGCGGCTAGTAGGCGCTACCGTAAAGTAACTCTACTAGGAAATTACTCAAGAAACTCTCTCATTAATAGAATAGTCTTATTAGAGTAAATATATAAATTAATTAACGGTTATATTCTCGACTAAAACAAAATAACTAGTTACTTTATATTGAAACCCAGTATTTTATAATTTGTTAATTATTTATTAACTATTTATTAACTCTTTAAAAACTTATAGTAACTTTATTAACAAAGTTTTTAGATTTTCTAAAGTTCTATATAAGACTAAAAACTCGCTTAATTTATATCACGCTAAATATTAACGCTAATATTTTTATGCCAAGGCTTAGTATATTACGTGATTTAGTCATATGATCTAGGATCTGTATATAGATCCTCTATAGTATATAGTCTTGCGTATTCCTATAGTTCTATAGAATAATTAAGTATTCTTTTATAATTTTAATAGGTTATGAGCCCGGGTTATATAACGACCGTTCTAGGGTATAAATACTTTATATCTAACTAGTATACCTACCTATCTATAGTATAATTAATAGTAGTATTTATAGTCTAATTTACTCCTACGGAGCTTAACGTCCACTATATTATAATATATAATATACTATAATCTTTAAATAATGAGTAAACTTATTAGATAATAATTACCAGTCGTCGGGGTAGATAATATAAAATTTATTAAGAAATTAGAACGAATAGGTTAAATTATAACTTATCGTCTTTATAATTAATTATAACTTTACCCGTTAACTAGCCCCTAAAATAACGCCTACTTCTAAAAAAAATACTAACACTATATAGAGATTTATTATTATTAACGACGATAGTACGGATTATCTAAATATTATTTCTATTAAAGTAGGGCCTATATCAGCTTTATTAATATTAATAATACTCTCTATTAATTCCTAGCTCCCGATTCTACCTACCGGAGCCGCCTCCGACTCCGACTCTATAAAGATTATTAAGAGTAACCTCTTTTCGAGCTTTAAAACGGCTTTTTAATTCTTAGATTTATTGTTAATCTTTATAGATCCTATCTATCCTATTAATTCTAACGATTTATTATTATTATTACGCTAGGAGCGCCTAGAAAATATTTATATTTAGCTAAAAAATAACTATTTAGAGTATTAATACGGTTAATTATACTAGGATTATTTAGAAAAGATCTATATCTAGTAGTAAACCGGCTATTTAGGGTATTAACTCTATTAATTATACTATCTCCCTATAATTATTTATTATTATTAGTCGTTATTCTTTTAGGATAGACGTATATATAATAATTATAAATCCCGCTATTAATAAAATAGTAAGTCCTATATCTAAATTATATTAGATTTATCCTAATTTATCTAGTCCTTATCTAGTTTTTTATTTTAACCTAGTCGTTAAAACTTATTATCGCTCTACGTATATATATTTCCCTTATCTTATTTAATACTTTAAGGCTAATCCTATTATTTTCGATAATAATAATAACCGCGATAGCGACTATTAAATCCCCGAAGACCCTTTATCGGAAGACTTTAATTTAGGTACTAGTATTAAATTATTCAAATTATTAGATAATATTAAACTTTTTGGCCTTAGAGCTAAAATTAGACCTAGGATATTTATAATATTCTTATTCTTATCCTTATTATCTTTATCTTTATTATCCGATTTATCTTTAATATTATCGTCCTTTAAATTATTAGGTATACTCCTACTATAGTAGATATAGTAGTCTTATTAATTTCTACCGGTAGTTTCTCTTTTATATCGATTATTATTCTTAATACCCTAAAGTAGTACTCTAAATAACTTAAGGGTATTACCGATTTCTTTATTTTTAATAACGTCCGGCCGGAAAATCTAAGCTCCGTAATTAATATAAAAATATATATAATTATCCGAAATTAACTCGGATATAGCGGCCGCTAAAACGTTAAAGATTTAATATAATTAGACGAAATTCTAGATCGGGTTATAAAAAACTTTAAGCTTAAAGGCTTTAATATTTATATTAAATTAATATACTAGTTATATATTATATCTTTAGGTAATAGTATTATTAAAGATATAATTAATTATACTAAATAATTTTAATAAACGGATATTATAATCGTTAATTTTAAGGTATCGTTTAATATTAAATTATAGTAGGTAGAAATACTTCTTAATTAATTATTTATAGAGGATAAGAGCGAATATATATATAAGACCCTGATACTAAGTATTTGTTAAAATTATAGAAGAATACTTGATTTTTTATAGAACTATGAGAATACGTAAAACTATATCATACTATAGAGGATCTATATATAGATCCTAGATCACGTGACTACGTTACGTGATATATTGAGCCTTAGTATATTTTAATACTCCTACTCGAACGCTATTATTATAGAAAAGTAAATACCGGGTATTTATAGTGAATAGCTTTTATATAATGAAAATCCCGTCTACCTATATAAAATATTCCTGATTTTAATAAAACACGGTTATTTGAAAATTTTATTTAATATATAATATATATGTACTATTTATGAGTTAAAACATGGTTATATAGATTATATAGGCGAATACGATACTATAAATAAATTATGATAGTTAAGCGGGATATAGTTAAGTCCCGATAATAATACTATAAGAAATATTATTATAGGGGGTAGTTATAGGCGCTAGGCGCCTATACGAATAAAGTATTATAGCGTTTATTTACAAGTAATATAAGTGAATCTTTAGAGGCGCTAATTTTAGGGACTCTAGAATAAGGGCTCTAGGTACCTAAAGAATAACTAAATCTAGATAATAATATAAAGAATATAGCGGTATGGCTCCGGGGGTATATAGTCGTTATTATTATACTATAGGCTATCTACCCTATGATATATTTAAATGAATATAAATTAGGTTAGAAGTATAAACTACCTAAAGCGTAATTAGTCGAAATCTTAACTTATATTAACTTTATAATTATAGATAATAAGGTATTTACCGTAGTCTTTAGGGTTAATAAGGATAGTAGTACCTTAATAGTATTATATATCTATAGGCTAGGTACCGGTACCGATTTATAATTTAATTTAGGTAGTAAAGAGAGTTAAATAATTAATAGCTTAAAGTACCTACCTATAGATTTTATTATAATAGTCGCGCTCTTTAGGATCTAGTAGGTCTTTAGATTAGTTAACTTTATTATCCCTTATAGGGAATAATAAAGGGCGAGGATATATATATACCGATATAAAGAATTATATATATACTAGGAATTCGGATAGTTTAGTTATTAAAATATCGTTATAAAGTTTAAAAAGATCTAGGGCTATACTAGGTATTAATAAATTTAAAGTAATTATAACTTTTAATACCGGCGGTTAAATTTTAAGTTTTTACTATAATAATAATAGGGATTAAATATATAAAAGAGGTAGGATATTTAGAATTTTATATTATACGTTAAATATAAAGTAGTAGTAGTGAATAGGTAGTAACTAGGGACCTACTATTTAATGTTAATATAATTAAGAATAAAATATAACGGAAACGGGAGCTAGGCTAGGTACCTACTAGTTTTAATAATATACCCGCGGTTTTAATAATATTCTAGTTATATTATAATAGCTAGATAGACTTCTAGGGAGCCTTTAGGCCTAGGGCTTAACGGAATATATTAAATTTATCTTTATTTAGGGCCTTTATAAGGCTGTCGGTTATTTATTTATCGGTCGGGACGTATTTTAGGACGATTTAACCGTTAGCGACCTTTTCCCGAATAAAGTATTAATTAATATTAATATATTTGGTTCGGGTATAAAACTAGGGGTTCTTTACGAGGGCTATAATACCCTAATTATTATAATAAACAATTATAGTTTATATAATAGTTTCGGATAGTTAGGTAAATAAATTCCGTAGTTAAATAATTACCTAGAAGCCTAAATCTACCTAATATATTTAATCTTATAGCTCGATAACGCGACCGTAGGTTAATATTTTAGGGACTAGTTAATAATACCGTTACTAGTATTAAATATATATCTTAAGGTGGAACGACGGGTATTATAGTTATTTACCTAGTTAATATTAATATATCTAGATACCTGATTTAGGGGTCCTTTATATATAAGGCGGTAGCCTATAATAACTTTTAAATACCGAAAAATCCTTTTAATAATATTCTAATAAGTATTAATTAGGTTTGATCTATACCGACTAACTATTAATACTATATATACTATATTAAGGCGAGTGCCTAGTATAGTATATATAAGGGATCCTATTACGGATTAGTATTTAAAACGGAATACCGCGGGAGTAATATAATTATCCTTTATTTTATAAAGCTTAGTAGAGGTATTTATAGAAGTAAACTATAGTTTATACTTTTATATATCGAATCTTTTTAGGACCTATTTAATATACCTAGTTTAATTAAGTCGTAAGGTCCTATTAAGACGGTCGCGTAAAATAACTATTCCTAAATAAAAAGTATATAGGCCGAGGTCTTTTATCTAAAAGTAATTATTTAATTTTAATTTAATAAAATTAATACCGGCGATTTTTAGGCCGATAATAAGAAGATTATTTATATAAATAGCGATAATAATATTTATCTTAGGGTTAATAAAGATACTAAAGTCGGTATTAATTAGTTCGAAACCTAAAGAGCGAAGGAATTTAATAAAGGTTTTATATTATACTCTAAAGGATTATTTTAGCCTATATAAGATTTTTTTAAATTTATATACTAGTAAGTTTAGGCTCGCTCCTATAAGTTATTTTATATAAAGTTCTTCCTTAATAGTCCCGTATAGAAAAGTGGTTTTAATATTTATTTATTTAACGTCCTAGTTATAGGTAGTTACTAGGGTAAAGATAACCTTATAGTTTATTAATTTAACTACCGATATAAAGGTTTTATAATAGTCGAGACCTTTATATTATTCGAAACCCTATATTATTTAATATATTTTATATTATAGGATCTCCCCTACTTTTAGGCCCCGTTTAAGAGTGAATATTTATTTACCGGTAAGAGTTTTCCTTATAGTTAGGAGGTTAACTAGCGATTATATATTATTTTAAATAAATAATTTCAGCTCCTTTTTTATCGTTAATTATTATTCGGCTTTACGACTACCCCGAATAACCTTATCGTAGGTCTTAGGCTTATAGGGTTTATTATTAATAATTTAAAAAAGTAGTACGAATAGGCTAAATAGATCTAGCGATAATAATCGATATTTTAATAAATCGAGATTAGGGTGATCCCTAATAACCCGATTAATAGATTCGATTTATATAGTTATAGTTAGGGAGTTACCGGCTAGTATATTACTAAAAGAGGGAGTACTAGAAAGAGTACTAGAAAGAGTAAAAGATAACGGAGTATTAAAGATATTAGAAGACGGATTTAGTACCGGCGCCTTATTATTATAAATAATATTAATAATAATAGATTCGTTCTACTTCTCCCTTAGAGCTATATATTATTAGTATTCAATAAGGGGATTAGGAGTTAATAAATTATTATTTTAATTAGGAATATATCGAGGGTACTTTTCTTCAATATAATAAAAGTTTAAGCGGATTATTTTTCTTATTATTAGGTTTTTATAGGCGGAAGATATAGTTCCCTTTATATTTTATAAAAAAGTACCGTATATTTTTATCGAGAAGTTTCTTTTATTTCCGATTTATAACCTAGGCTATTAAACCGATAATATATAAGTAAGAGAGGTCCGGGCGTAGGCCTAAGAACATCTTAATCGGCGAGAAAGGTAATTTAATAATAGGTCCATAAACGATAAGATAAATAATTATTTAAATAAATTTAGGTTATAAATTATATAGGAGGCCGGAGCTAATAATTAAAGAATAAAGCCTAGTTATTATAATACGACTAAAATACTCCGATTTACCGTTTTATTAGGGATTTCTAGGTATTATAGGTTTATATATAATCCCTTTATTTTTTAGGTAACTTTAAAACTCTTTAGAGATATATTCGTTATTATTATTAATATATAAATAATAGATCTTCTAGTCGCTACGCTTATACTTAATTTTAAATTATTTGAATAACCCGAATATTTGGCTTTTAAGCGTTAGGGGGTTAATTTTAATATATTTAGTCTTATTATATTTTTAGGTTATAAAGTACCTATAGCCTTTAAGCCCGATAGGGGTTAGCGGGTTAATTAATTATATTTTCCCGGCTAATATTCGCTTTTATATAAGGCCGACTACTAGCGGCCTATTATATAGCTCTTATAAATATAATTATGATTAAACTTATAAATAAAATCGACCCCTAAGGCGATTAAAGGTAATTTAATAACGTTTTATTACTCTATATAACTTATATAGGTATATTAATACTACTTTATAAAGGCGCGAGGAATATTATAAATATTTAGAGCTACTAGCGGTTACTATAGGTTTAGAGCGAATAACCTATATATATAATAAATTATAAAAATAGCGCCTTAAACGAATATTTAGCCCTTTAATTTAAAGAGGTTAATTTTCGCTTTTATATCTAGGAGGTAGGTTATAAAAAGTAAATTTACCTTTATATTAAATATATATAATATACCCGATATAAAAAGGGTGCGCTTAATATTATTAATATTATATTAGAGTTTAATAATTCTAATATTATATAGAGTAGATATATAGCCTTTAATTCCTTTAATTTATAGGCCGGAATAAAACCGTATATCGATAAAATTATACTAGTTTATAAGCGAGCTTCGGGTATATCCGTTATTAATAATATATAAATAAAAGATATCTACCTTTAAGGTAATTATTATTAATATTAATATACCCCGAATAAAATAGTCGTCGGGCGGTTTTTTTAAATAAGTTAGATTATTTATAAAGTAAATAAAGTTATCCTCCTCTATTTTAGATAGTTTTCGCTTTTTATTAACTAAATAGGCCGCTTTTTCAGCTTCCGTTTTAAATTTATCGGGCTTCTATTCCGGATATAGGCGCTAGTACTTAATTTTAAGGTACTAGTACTTTTTCCCTAGTTCCTTATTAAAGTTATACGTTTTATAAGGCTTAATAGGTTTATTTCCTCTTTATTAAAGTTAACCTTTAATTATAATTATTATAACTAGGGTCTCTTATATAAATATTCGTTTTTCTTTATTTATAGTAACTAGGGCTACCTCCCTAAAGGTATATATACCGGTACTATAAAAAATATAAAATTACGTATATAATATTTAGAATATAGTATAGAGATCCCCTAGCCCTATAAGGTAAAGCTAGATTAAATATATTTAAAGTAACTTAAACGATATCTTAAAATTAACGATTATAATATCCGTTTATTAAAATTATTTAATATAATCGGTTATATCCTTAATAATACCGCTACCTAGGGATATTGTATATAACTAGTATATTAACTCGGTATAAATACTAAAGCCCTTAGGTTTAAAGTTTTTTATAATACGATCTAGGATTTCGTTTAATTAAGTTAAATCTTTAATATCTTAGCGGCCGGTATATCCGAATCGGTTTCGGATAACTATATATACTTTTATATTAATTACGGGGCTTAAATTATCCGGCCGGAGGTTATTAAGGATAAGAAAGTCGGTAATACCCTCGAGTTATTTGAAATATTACTTTAGGGTATCGAGGATTATAATTAATATAATGAGGAAGCTACCGGTAGAAACCGACGGGATTATTATATCTACTATAATAAAAGTATACCTAGGGATTTAGGTAATAATAATATTAAGAATAAATTAAAAGATAAACCGGAGGATAAAGATAAAAATAAAGATATTATAAATATCCTAGATCTAGTTCTAGCTTTAAGGCCGAAAAATTCAGTATTATTTAACGGGTTAAATAATCTAATACTAGTACCTAAATTAGAGTTTTTTAATAAAGGGTCTTCGGGGTCTTAATAGTCGCTATTATAATTATTATTATTATCGAAAATAATAGGATTAGCCCTAAGGTATTAAATAAGATAAAGGAAATATATATATAGAGCGACGATAGGCTTCGATAATTAGGTTAAGATAAAAAACTAAATAAAGACTAGATAAGTTAGGATAAATCTAATATAATTTAGATATAGGACTTACTATTTTATTAATAATAGGATTTATAGTTATTATATAGGCGTCTATCCTTAAGGATAACGACTATTAATAATGAATAATTACGGGGAAATAGTATGACTAATAGAGTTAAAACCTTAAATAACCGGTTTACTACTAGATATAGGTCTCTTCTAAGTACTCCTAATATAACTAATAATATTAACGCCTTAAGCAGCTATTTTTCGGTTGAATATAAATATTTTCTAGGCGCTCCTAGTGTAATAATAATAATAAACCGTTAGGATCGATAAGATAAATAGGATCTATAGGGATCGATAATAGATCTAGGAATTAAAGAGCTTTTAAGGCTCGAAAGGAGGTTATTTATAAATAATCCTTAATAGAGTCGGAGGTAGCTCTATAAAATTAGGAGGTAGGAGTCAATAAAGAGTACTATTAATATTAACGAGATTAATATATATACTACTTTAATAAAAATAGTACTTAAATAATTAATACTATTATCGTAGATAATAGTAAATCTTTATATAGTATTAACGTTCTTTCTAAAAATAGGCGTTATTCTAGGGGCTAGTTAACGGGTATAATTCTAATTAATCGTAAAGATAATAAACTATAATTTGGCCTATCCGTCCTAACTTCTTACCTAATTTTATACTATATACCCCGGCGACCGGTAACTATTATCTAATAAACTTATTTATTATTTAATGATTATAGTATTTATATATTATAATATAGTAGTTATTAAACTCCGTAGGAGTAAATTAAACCACAAACCTCGTTATTAATAATACTATAAATAGGTAGGTATACCGGTTGGATATAAAGTATCTATACCCTAGAATAATCGCTATATAACCTGGGCTCATAACCTATTAAAATTATAAGAGAATACTTGATTTTTTATAGAACTATGGGAATACGCAAGACTATATACTATAAAGGATCTATATACAGATCCTAGATCACGTGACTACGTTATATAACATACTGAGCCTTGGTATATTTCAATAATATTACTAAATATCTATTTACTAAATAGTTACTAAATAGTCCTATATTCTAATACTCCTATTTAAACGAATTCTTTATTAAGAAGTCTCTAAAATAACCCCGTACTCCCCTTATTTTAGGGTTATTATAATAGGCTATAAAGGGCTAAAACTATAGTTTATAAAAACTAAACTATAGGCCTAAACTATAATTAATAGAGGTTAAATTATAAGGTTAAACTATATTAATAGGGGTTAAGTTATAAAGCTAAACTACGTCGGTAGAGGCTAAGAGAGGAAAATTCCGTTTTTTAATAAAATACAGTATTTTAAAAAATTTATTTAATAGTTAACCTATACACGCTAAATTTAGGTAGTAACGAGGTCGGGAGATTAATAAACGATATAAATACTACGAGAAAATTATTAGAAATAGTTGTATATTATAGGGTTCTACGGGGAAACGACTATTAAAGGTATAAAGACCGCCTAGGATATTATAAAGACCGCGTTAAATACTATAAATATAATAAATAACTATAATGGATATTTAGGGGATATTTTAGCGATATATAAATTTATTAATAAGGATTATAAGAGGGCTGAGTAAGAACGATAAATTAAGAAGTAATTTTATTATCGCCGCGTATAAGTTAAAAGCGCCTAAAGCGATTTATAATATATCGTTATACGTACGGATACGATTTAGCTAAAAATTAGAGAGTATACTCTATAAAGGCCTTAGATAAGGCCCTAAAAGTTTAGTAGTATTCGATATAATAATTATTAGTTAATATTAAGTTAAATATTAATATTTATTACTAGTTAGGTTATTAAAACGTAGTTTATAAAGCCTCCGGATAGATTTATAGAGCCTCTAGATATACCCGTAGAGCCGCGTTTAATATTTATAAATATAGAATAACTTTTATAAAAACGTAAATAAGCTCCTATAGGAGAGGTAGTAGATATTTATAAAGAATAATTATTTTAGGCCTAAAATTATATAAAAGATATTAATTTTAATTTTAGGAAGAATCTTAATTAAGCCGTTAATAATCTACTTTATAATCGGAATATAACGGAACTCGATTTCGCCTACTACGATTTTTTCGCGCTAGAAATAATATTAGATCGTAATATATTTAGTACGGTTATAATCCTAGGGGTTCTTAACTAGGGCTATAGTACCCTAATTATAATAAAAAATTATTATTATAAATATAAAATAGGCTAGTAGAGCGGAGTAGGCGGTTAACGTAAATAATATAATAACGAGTACTATTAATATATACTAGCTTAAATCTCTACCGGAATAAAATATATATATAATAAATATTAGTTATCTAAATAGCTTTTTAAGTTAGATAACTTTTTTAGTAATTTAGGTCTAGCCCGTATATTCGGCTTTATAGAATAATAATATAATAATCGGTTAATATTTAGACTACTAGTTAATAATTATATTACCGAGATTAAATATATAATTAGAGGTAGAACGCTTTATATTATAATTACCCGTTTAATTAATATTAATATAGCTCTTTAATAGGGCGAGTTAACCCTAGAAGACTAGCTTTAAATATAATATACCGCGTAAATAACGGAAGATACGTTTTATAGCCGCTTAATAAGATTTATCGGGGTTAAAAATATAACGATTTATTATTAATACCGCGTAAGCGATATTAGGCCGCGTATTTATTATAATATATATTAATAAACTAACGACTAATTAATAGGCGGTAAAAGAGGTAGGTTTAATGTAATATTCTTTATCGGCCGGTATAAACTTAATTATAGGGTTTATAGGGACTCCTATAACTTTAGTTTTAATATTATATATATTATAATCTTTAAATACCCGCTCTAGGTATATTCTTTAACTAAAAGATAATATATAATTCGGGCGATCGCGCGATATTTTAAGATTAAGATAGTATATAATAAGGCTAAGATTAATTATTTTATATTTATCGCTTAGGCGTTATTTTAGTTAAGTAATAATATCTTTACCGGCGCTAATAATTAATATATTATTAATATATAGTATAATTATTAACTATATCTTATAGTTAAGAAATATATTAAAGTTAGCGCTTAAGGATATAAAGCTAAATTTGGCTAGGAAAATTATAAAGGTAGTATATTATACTTAAGGGGATTATTTGAACCTATATAAAATATATTTTAAGAAGTATATATAGCCTAAATTATTATCGAAACTAGTAGGTTATTCGATATAGATTTTATTATTAATTAGGTTATATAAGAAAGTAGTTTATATATTTATTTATTTAAGCTCTAGGTCGTAAATAACTATAATAACGAATAATACTTTATAGTTTATAGACTTAACTACTAAAATAAAAGTCTCGTCGAAGTCGATTCTATATTATTGTTTAAACCTATATATTACCTAGCGAGTTTAATAGCGAGTAATTTCGTTAGCGGCCCTATATTTAAGTTTATAATCCTATTTACCTCGAAATACCTTTCGGTTTCTGGGTAGATTCGATAGTATCTAGGTATTATTCGTTAAAAGTAAATTAATTTCGGTATCTATACCGAGCTACTAGTATATTTTATTAAGAGTATTAACTATAGTTTCTTTATACGTTTTAGGCTTATAAAACTCGGTAAATAAACCTCTTATAAATAAAGCTAGTAGGTTAAAGAATAGGGTAAATTCATAAAGCTCTAGATACCTATCTAGATTTATCGGTATTATAGGCGTATTAACGCCGGAGCTAGAAAAACGTTAGGCCGGTTCTATATTAGATTCGGAATCTATATTTTATAACGTATTTACGCGAGTCGATTTAGAATTAGCGTCGCTAGCGAGATCTATTTATAGCTACTATACCGGTTATAGATTTAGCGTAAGTTATAGATTTAGTATAAATAACCTTATCCTAGGCCTCGGTGATATAGTATATTTAATTAGTTACTGCGGTAGCGGTAAAGACCGAATAATATCCTCTACCGATTTAGTACGGCTAGGCTAGGTAGTTTTAACTAGTTATCCGTTACTATTACTATAACTAGTATTATAGTTATCCGTTACTACTACTATAACTAGTATTATAGTTATTAATATTAGATTTTAAACTACGCTGTAGTTCGTATAACCCTAAAATATTTTTATATCTCGCTATAATATCGCCCCCCTAACGGGGAACTATTATTAAGACTTTATTAACTAACGGTATACCGTCGTCTATAGTATATTTATTACTACTAGCGGTACGCTCTTCGGTCCACCGAATTTAGGTAAAGCGAAGTACTTTACCCGTATATATTAATATACGATAAAAGTAGTCACTTTTATAGCCGATAAATATACCTTTTTTACCGCGATTAATTAATTTTTATTAATTTTAAGCTATAATATAACGTTCCTAGTATAGGCCTATTTAGTTAATATTATATAGATATAATAAATTAGAGCGTATTCTAGTAGAGCTCTAATAGGGCGTAATATTTATTATAACGATAAAAGACCGATTTCGTAGCTAGTTTACCGTAGAGATAAACTTTAAAATAAGTTTATTATCGAGTCCGCTATTAATTAATAAGGTATATACTTTCTCGAGTAAAATTTAATTAATATACTTTAATATACTATTTATTTAAGGGTTATTAGGGATATAGTAACTCTAGACGATATTATAATTAATAAACTCGCCGTTAGTATATATAGGATCTTTATCGGTATAGAGGTAATAAATCCTATAGTCTCCGTATTCCTTAGCGCTTTTATAGTTACGGAATATACCGAAGATATCTATTTTATAAGGGATAAAGTAGTAATAGCTATATTTATATTTATCGTTAATAAATACAATTATAAAACCGAAACTATAGGCTCTAAAGTTAATAATATCGCTATAAATAATATTATATTTAAATTATCTTTACCGTAGGCGATGTTTATATAAATACGCGTATATTTTAATAACGCTATATATTTCGTAACTATCATCCTCTTCAACTTTAGATAGGTCGATTCTATCGGCTATTTAGGATAGGTATATAATATTATTTTTATTTAAATAGCCGAGTTTCTCGTATTATAAAATTAAAGCCTTAGCGTCTATAATAAATAGAGCGAGTTAGCTTTATATATATATATATAGGATATAAAGATTATACTCCTAAAGAGTTATAATAATATCTTTAAATCCGATTAAAATCCCCTCTAAAATAAAGTCTAATATATAACTAGCTCGCTAAAATTTAGTGTACGAAATAAGATTAAAACTACTATTAAGAACGTATATAACGTTATTAATTTATAAATACTAGATATCGTTATCGCCTAAATATAATAACCTAATAATTCTATTATTATATAGCGTTAGCCTACTCCTAAAACTATTAATAATATCGGCGCTTTTAAGCTTAGTATATTCTATAAATATAAAGCGATTATAAGTAATATAGACTATATAACCGGTATCGAATATCTAGAGTTAGGAGACTTTAGAGTTAATACCGACTAGGGCGTAATAAGATTCTATATTTCCTTCGGTATCGACTCTAACCCGTTTATAAAGCGATTTATTTTTATTCCTATTATTATTATTATCCTTAGTAGCGTTATTATTACTTCTACCGCCTCTACCGCCGCGGCTACCTCGACCGCGGCGGCTATAATTATATTAATTATTATAGCCGAGATTATTATATTATAATTTATTATAGGTAGTATAGTACCTAACTCGTTTTACGAAGTCGGTATAGTATAGATAGATAAAATCGAATAATTCCTTTCTAATCAGGCCTTTAAACTCGTTATTAAGTATTACGAATAACGAAAGCGAGTTAGCTAGTATTAGCGGTACTAACTTAAAGATATAAGGTATTATAAAAGTAAGAGATTACTACGCTAAAGGATATTTTAGTTATATTATTAATATTAAATAAATTATAATCTTCAGCGGAGGATTCGTAGTACCGTTAATATTTAGTATTAAGATTACGATAGAACTACTAAATTATAATGTTATTATTAAACTTAAGGTAATTAAATTTATAAAGCTCGTTATAAGTAATCTGAAATTTATTAGCGTAATCGTTAGGGCTATTATAGTAAAAAGTAATAAATTAATCGAGTTTATTTAGAGTAGTATATAAATACCCGGAGCTACGGGGTTTAAATTTATTTATAATTATTATCTAGGCTTATAAAGCCATCTTTTTAATTTTAATCTTTATATATATTACCGGACTAACGATACGACGAAGGATATTATAAACTATCTTATTATCGCTGAATTATTAGTATATAGCTTCGATTATATAATTGAATTTACTAGTATCTAGTTCTAGAGCCTTAATAAAAAGATCTTCGAGGTATTCCTATAAATTTATAGTATTAAAATTATTACGTATCTTTTACTTTTATCGGACGAAACTTTTTATAGAGTTAAGTTTTTCGACTTTATCGAATATTTAAATAGCTTTTAGGTACTATAATATAGTAACGGTATTCGAGGAGTTAGGCTAAATAATTTAATATTATTAAGTAATTTTAATATTAATTCGTTTATAGAGTAACTAGAGGTAGTTAACGAATTAAATCGATAACGGTATTTATATACTTTATTATCGTACCTTTTATCCTTATTTACTTTTATATAAATCTTCTTAACCGTATATTAGGTCCGTTAGAATATACGGGTTAAAAATCTCTAAAGAGTATATTAATATTTAGTTATAAAACGAGGTAGCTTAGGCCTAGATAGTTATTATTTCTATTTTAATAATCGCTACTATCGTAATCGTTCTAAATAACGAGGCTAGAAGTTTAAAGGATAATGTATTTAAAGTTTAACTCGCTATTACTCTATATAAAGAAATAAAAAGAAATAATTTTAATAGTTATTTTAGTAGTAGGAATCATAATTATAATTACGATTTATAATTATAATTTATAATATTTTCCCCTTTAACTACGGAGTTATAAGTTTATTCTTAGTTATTAATATTATTAATACTTATTTTTTAAGGCGGTGAGCGAGCTATAATAGTAATTAATTACGATTATTCTAAATTTTAAAAAGACTTTATAAACTTAAAGCTATAATACGCTAGTAACGATTATACTAAATTATATAGAGGTATTAACGATAATAAATAACTATTATATATAGCTACCCCTAAGGTATTTATTAAAGTATATATAAAGTACGCTAATATTAGCCGATTACGGCGATTAACTACTCCCTAATATAGTAATTAATTAATTTTCTAGTAGTACTTCGCTTATTAACTATTTTCTAATAGTATATAAACTCTTTATAAACGATTTAGCCACTCTCTAGCGTATATTATATAGTACGGTTAACTATTTTCTAGTAATTATGAATATAGTCTATCGGGTTATTCCCTAGTAGAGGCGGGGCCGGCGGAATTATATTCTAGGTACCAAGCCCCTTATTTAAATTTTTTTTATAGGCGTAATCTTGTACGTCCTAAATATAGTTATAATAACGTAATAATACCGTATTACTACTATTAATACTATAATAATATAGTGAATACGTAGCGGATATATACGTAGAGCCCGGGCTCATAACTTATTAAATTATAATAAATAGAAATACTTCTTAATTAATTATCTATAGAGGATAAAAGCGAATATATATATGAAACCCTAATGCCAAGTATTACCAAGTATCTACTTACTAAGTAATTACTAAATTGTCCTATATTCTAACATTTAAATTACCTTAAATATATTTAATCTAATTTTATTTTATAGGACTAGGGGATCTCTTTACTATATTCTAGATATTATATATATAATTTTATACCTTTTATAGTACCGGTATATATACCTTTAAGGAGGTAGCTCTAGCTACTATAAATAAATAAAAAACGAATATTTATATAAAAAACTCTAATTATAATAATTATAGTTAGAGGTTAACCTCGATAAAGAGGAAATAAACTTATTAAACCTTATAAAATATATAGTTTTATAAGGAATTAAAAAAAAGTATTAATACTTTAAAATTAAATACTAACGGCTATATCCGGAATAAAAACCTAATAAATTTAAGACGGAAACTGAAAAAGCGGTCTATCTAATTAATAAAATATAAAAGTTATTTAAAATAGAGGAGGATAACTTTATTTATTTTATAAATAATCTAACCTTTTTAAAAGAACCGCCCAACGATTATTTTATTCGGGGTATATTAATATTAATAGCGATTACTTTAGAAATAAATATCTTTTATTTATATATTATTAATAGCGGATATACCCGAAGCTCGGTTATGAATTAATATAATTTTATCGGTATACGACTTTATTCCGGCCTAATTAAAGGCTCTATATCTACTCTATATAATATTAGAACTATTAACCTCTAGTATAATATTAATAATACTAAACATATTTTTTTTATATCGGGTATATTATATATATTTAATATAGGGGTAAATTTATTATTTATAACTTACTTTTTAAATATAAGAACGAAACTTAATCTCTTTAAATTAAAGGGTTAAGTATTCGCTTAAGGCGCTATTTTTATAACCTACTATATATATAAATTATTCGCTCTAGATTTATAATAACCGCTAGTAACTTTAAATACTTATAGTATTTTTTACACCGTTACGAAATAGTATTAATATACCCGTATAAGTTATATAGGGTAATAAAATATTATTAAATTACTTTTAATCGCCTTAAGAGTCGATTTTACTTATAAGTTTAATAATAATTATATTTATAAAAGCTATATAATAGGCCGCTAATAATCGGCCTTATATAAAAACGAATATTAACTAGGAAAATCTTTATTAGATTTTATTTATAATAACCTAGTTAGCCCGTTAACCCTTATCGAGTTTAAAGATTATAAATACTTTATAATTTAAAAATTAAATAAAATTAAATACGCCCAAATTAACTCCTTAATATTTAAAAGTTAAATATTCGGGTTATTTAAATAATTTAAAACTAAATATAAGCGTAGCGACCGGAAGATCTATTATTTATATATTAATAATAATAGCGAATATATCTCTAAAGAGTTTTAAAACTACCTAAAAAATAAAGGAAATTTATATAAATTTATAATACCTAGAAATCCTTAATAAAACGGTGAATCGGAGTATTTTAATCCTATTATAATAGTTAGGCTTTATTCTTTAATTATTAACTCCGGCCTTTTATATAGTTTATAACTTTAGTTTATTTAAATAATCGTTTATTTTATCGCTTATAAACCCGTTATTAGGTTATTTCTCTCGCCGATTAAAGTATTCTTAGGTTTATACCCGGACCTTTCTTATTTATATATTATTAGTTTAGTAGTTTAGGCTATAAATCGGAAATAGAAGAAACTTTTTAATTAAAGTACGTAGTATTTTCTTATAAAATATAAAGGGAATTCTATCTTCCGGCTATAAAAACTAATAATAAAGAAAATAATTAAATTAAACTTTTATTATATTTCAAAAAAACGCCCTTAATATATCTTTAATTAGAATAGTAATTTATTAGCTCTTAATTCCCTTATTAAATATTAATAATATATGACTCTAGGGGAGAAGTAAAATGAATTTATTATTATTGATATTATTTAGGATAATAAGGCGCCTATATTAAATCCGTTTTCTTCTAGTACCTTTAGTACTTTATTATCTTTTACTCTTTTTAGTACTCTTTTTAATACTCCCTCTTCTAGTAATATACTAGCCGGTAACTCCCTAATTATAATTATATAAATCGAATTTATTAATCGGGTTATTAGGGATTACTCTAATCTCGATTTCCTAGAATATTAATTATTATCGCTAGATTTATTTAATTTATTTATATTATTTTTTTAGGTTATTAATAATAAACCCTATAAACCTAGGTCCTATACGGAGATTATTTAGGGTAGTCGTAAAGCCGAATAATAACTAACGATAAAAGATAAACTAAAATCGTTTATTTAAAATAATATATAGTCGCTAGTTAACCTCCTAGTTATAAGGAAAGTTTTTATTAATTAAAAAATATTTCTTCTTAAACGGGGCCTAAGAATAAGGAAGATCCTACGATATAAAATATATTAAATAGTACTAGGTTTCGAATAATATAAAAGTCTCGATTATTATAAAATCTTTATATCGGTAGTTAAACTTATAAATTATAAAGTTATCTTTACTCTAGTAACTACCTATAATTAAAATATTAAATAAATAGACGTTAAAACCACTTTTCTATATAAGGTTATTAAGGAAGAACTCTATATAAAATAACTTATAGGAGCGAGCTTAAACTCACTAGTATATAAATTTAAATAAGTTTTATATAGGCTGAAATAATTCTTTAGAATATAATATAAAATCTTTATTAAATTCCTTCGCTCTTTAGGTTTCGAATTAATTAATATTAACTTTAATATCTTTATTAACCCTAGGATAAATATTATAATTACTATTTATATAAATAATCTTTTTATTATCGGCCTAAAAATCGCCGATATCTATTTTATTAAATTAAAATTAGATAATCGCTTTTAAATAAAAGACCTCGGCCTATATACTTTTTATTTAGGGATAATTATTTTATCCGATCGCCCTAATAGAACCTTACGGTTTAATTAAACTAGGTACGTTAAATAAGTCCTAAAAAAATTCGATATATAAAAGTATAAATTATAGTTTACTTTTATAAATACCTTTATTATACTTTATAAAGTAGAGGATAATTATATTACTCCTATAATATTCCGCTTTAAATATTAATCTATAATAGGATCCCTTATATATATTATATTAAATACTCGCCCTAATATAGTATATACGGTATTAGTAATTAATTAGTATAGATTAAACCTAATTAATATTTATTAAATTATTATTAAAAGGATCTTTCGATATTTAAAAATTATTATAGGCTACCGCCTTATATATAAAGGACTACTAAATTAAGTATCTAGATATATTAATATTAATTAGGTAAATAATTATAATATCCGTCGTTCTATTTTAAAATATATTTTTAATACCGGTAGCGGTATTATTAACTAGTTTTTAAAATATTAGCCTACGGTCGCGCTATCGACCTATAAGGCTGAATATATTAAGTAGATTTAAACTTTTAAGAAAATTATCTAGTTATATAATTTATTTATTTAATTATCCGAAATTGTTATATAAACTATAATTATTTATTATAATAACTAGGGTATTATAACTCTCGTAAAGAACCCTAGTTTTATACCCGAACCAAATATATTAATATTAATTAGTACTTTATTCGGGAAAAAATTATTAATAGTTAAATCGTTTTAAAATATATCTCGATTAATGAATAAATAACCGACGACCTTATAAAGGCCCTAAATAAAGATAATTTTAATATATTTTATTAAACCCTAGGTTTAGAGGCTCTTTAGGAGTTTATCTAGTTATTATAATATAATTAAAATATTATTAAAACCGCGGGTATATTATTAAAATTAATAGATACCTAGCTTAACTCCCGTTTCCGTTATATCTTATTTTTAGTTATATTAAAATTAGATAATAAATCCTTAGTTATTATTTATTCACCGCTATTACTTTAGGTTTAATATATGATATAAAATTCTAAATATTCTATCTTCTTCGTATATTTAATCTTTATTACTACTACTATAAAAATTTAAAATTTAACCGCCGGTATTAAAAGTTATAATTATCTTAAATTTATTTATATTTAATATAGGCCTAGATCCTTCTAAACTTTATAATAATATTTTAGTAACTAAATAATTAGAATTCCTAGTATATATATAATTCTTTATATTAATATATATATATACTCGCCCTCTATTATTCTTTATAAGGGATAATAAAATTAATTAATCTAAAGATTTACTAGATCCTAAAAAGCGCGATTATTATAATAAACTCCGTAGGTAGATACTTTAAATTATTAATTACTTAACTCTTTTTACTACCTAAACTAAATTATAAATCGGTACTAATATTTAATTTATAAATATATAGTATTACTAGGGTATCATTATCTATATTAATCTTAAAGAATACGGTAAATACTTTATTATAACTAATTATAAAGTTAATATAAATTAAGATTTCGATTAATTACGTTCTAAATAATTTATACTTCTAACTTAACTCGTATTTATTTAAATATACTATAGGGTAGATAGTTTATAGTATAGTAATAATAACTATATACCCTTAGAGTTATACCGTTATATTTTTTATATTATTACTTAGATTTAATTATTCTTTAAGTATTTAAAGTCTTTATTTTAGAGTCTCTAGGACTAGCGCCTCTAAGAATTTATTTATATTACTCGTAAATAAACACTATAATACTTTATTTATATAGGCGCTTAGCGCCTATAGCTACCTCTTATAGTAACGTTTCTTATAGTATTATTATCGGGATTTATCTATATCCCGTTTAGTTATAATATTTTACTCGTAGTATTATATTCGTTTATATAGTCTATACGACTATATTTTAACTCATAAATAGCGTGTATATATTATATATTAAATAAAATTTTCAAATAACCGTATTTTATTAAAATCAGGAATGTTTCATATAGGTAAACGGAATTTTTATTATATAGGAGCTATTTACTATAACTACTCGGCGTTTACTTTTCTATAGTAATAATATTCGAGTAGGAGTATTGAAATATACTAAGGCTTAATATATTACGTAATTTAGTCACGTAATCTAGGATCTATATATAGATTATTTACAGTATATAGTCTTACGTATTCTCATAGTTTTATAGAATAATCAAGTATTCTTCTATAATTTTAACAGAAAGTACTTTTTTGAAATCTTTACGAAAAGTATATATATAAAGTTATTCCGATATAGGCTTAGTATTGAAGAATTTAAATAAACATTTATAATTTCTAATCTAGATCTAGTAGCCGCTTAATTAATATTTATATATAGTTGATAAATAGTAATTAAATCGTATTTCAACCGTTTTTAAAATACTCTATAACGATAACCTTAAACCGTTAATAATTTTAAGAAGAGAAGTATCAATATTATTTAATTCTAATACCGTCGTATAATTAATAGTTATCTATTTAAGGAACGATTAATAAACGATTAATAAGCGGCTGAGAAATAATTAAAAGACGGATTTAAAATATAGCGAGTAGATAGGATAGAAAGTATTATTTTATTTCGATAAAATAGAATTATAAATCGAGTAATTTAAACTCTAGCTATTCGGGTCAAAAACTAAATAAATTTCAATATATAATTAATATATTTAGGTTTATAAAGTCGTGAAAGAATCTTTTTCAAATATCGTACATAATGAATATATTTAATAAACATAGCAAATTCATAAGATTAATATAAAATACTTATATAAATACCTAAATAAATACGTAATTAATATTATTATATATTATATCTAACTCATAATTTATATTATATAAATTAGATAATTATATAAATCGACTACGACCTTGAGCTAGCTTAATATATAAGATATTCATAAATAATAATAAGATATTAAATAAACCTACTCGGAGACGATAAATAATATATTATACGGGTATTAATTAATTAATTAATTGATATACCTACTCTATTAAAACTACTTTATTAATAAAGGAGTTCCGCGAATTCTTTTCTAATAGAGTTATTAGTAGCGCCTATTAATCGCTAGAAAAACTTCGCTAGTTAAAAACTCTAATTTATTAATAAATTACTTCCTCTCTTTACTAGTTAATAGCCCTTAGTTATAATTATTTTAAAATATTATTTATTCTTTCTTATTACTTCTCTTTCGTTTTAGCTCTTTTAATTTTATTTATTTATCTTAGAGGCCCGATAGCTACTTTATTATAAATTTATTAAATAATCGGTATTTATTACTTTTTAGCCGGCGGTTTCTTCTTTTTTTACCTCTTTTTTATAGGCCGAGGTATCTCGTTATATCAATAAAGCGGTGAGCCTATATTCTACCGAAAAAGACGGAAAAGGCGCTTAGATCTATTTAGTTTATATACTAGCCCTAAAGATCGATTTAATACCGAAGTTACTAAATATGTATTTAGTACCTCGACTTATTTTGAATAATTTTAAATAATACTCTATATAACCTTAGCGAGCTACCCGGCGCTAGTAGAAAATCACGGATTTAAAATCTTAAATCCGAAGTTACTATTTTTAGGTTTTTTATTATATTTTATTTTTATTTTTTAAATATTCTTTTTTCGTTATTTTTCCGCCTAAAGTTAGTAAAATACGTATTTAGTACCTCGACTCTTCTCGTATAATCTCCCGCTTTACCGATATAGGTCCTAGTAATAATTTAGATTATATTAAATATTCTTTAATAAAAGAGAATTAACCGAGTTATTTTATCCTTATTATTTACCGCGCGGTTATATATATATTTTAGATTTACGTTAGTATTTTTTAGAGTTATATATATTTATTTATTTTATTAACTCCGCTCTCTCCCTAGCTAGTTAGTTCTAGGTAAAATAATAATATATACTTTATACTTTATTTCTTTTATTTATATTAATAATTAGCGCTATATATTATAAATACCTTTATACGATATAAAAACTCGTTTAACCCAATTTTACTATTTTTTAATTATATTATTATAAAACTTTTAGCCTTCTTTTAATTAATTATAATAATTAAACTAATCCCCGAATAAATCTCCTTCTTATATTAAGTTAGTAGTTTATCCGAGGATCGTCGCTTTATAACTCTCTTATTTATTTAGTTATTATTAACGGGCCTAGTTTTTTACCCTCTAGTCGATAACTTTAATATTCTAGTATTTTTCGATATTTATAATAATATCTACGTAGTTCTTTTTTCTTTTTATAGCGGTTATTACTTTATATTACTCTTTGAATCCTATACCGCGAAGTACCTAAATCTTTATTTCGAGTATTAATATTAAATATATTTATCGTTATTTACCTCCTTTATACTAGAGTTTATTCTAGATTTATTTATTATTTATAAAAATTACGAGAAAGATTCCTTGATTTATTTAATACTATATTAATAGGCGGTTTAATTAAAGATTAATTAATACGATTATTATCTCTACTTTAAATATCAAGATTAAAATACTTTTAAATACTTTTAGAATTATCTTTAAATAATTATTTCAAATAATTATTAATTTCTTTATATATCCTTTTATAATCTTTATCGTCCTATTTAATTAATATTATATCGGAGCTATAAATACTAATATTAATCTAACTACTATATTATATATTATTTTATACTTCGCGAAGTTAGCGTCTTATATCGATTTAATTATATACTTTATAACGCGACTCTAGTTAGTCGCTCTCGCTTTAATCTAGGTTAAATATAATTCTTATTTTAAATTCAAATCGATATATAATTCTAAGACCCTAATACTCGCTCTAAATTTAATAATTATATTCTCGAAGTTTATTATTATTTCTATATTAAACTTCTTCGGTATTCGCGATATATAGACTAGTTTATATTTCTAGAGGGTAAACTACGCCTTATAAATTATTATTTATTTTAAATAAATATTATAAACTCTTTTTAATTTTATATACTAGTTCCTTTTAATTCTCTTATTATAAATAAATAAATCAACGTCGTTTATAAATCGGAGAATTTATATTAATAAGTTTACTCTAGTTAATTCCTCGATTAATAATATATTAGAGATTTAGAAGAGTTTTAATAAATAAAGCAATCTTTATAAAATACTAATTATTATTTTCTTTATTATATTTATTTTCCCCCTTAATATTATAGATATAGTTTTATTTAATAAGAAGTTTATTATCTAGTTAATAATTAAATTAGGAATACCTTCTATTTAAAAGTTATATAGAAATCGTTTATATAATATATTATAGAACGCCCCCGTTATATCTAGTAATAATAGGTTTATTATCTTTTACTTCTTATTCCTATTATAGTTTTATATTATATATATTATATTTATAAAGATCTTTAGTATAATTTCTATTAAATACTCTTTTTTAAATTTTATTTATTATAGTAATAGGATATCGGTAAAGCGGTGAGCCCGTATTCTACCGAAAAAGACGGAAAAGGCGTTTAGATCTATTTAATTTATATACTAGCCCTAGAGATCGATTTAATACCGAAGTTACTAAATACGTATTTAGTACCTCGACTTATTTTAAATAATTTTGAATAAATTAGAATAAGCTAGTCTAAGTAGTACCGGTTTATAATTAGATATATATAGTTATAAATGAATTATATAGTCTATAACACCGCGCTAGCTTAAGGGGGTATTATACGCGTATATAATTTTCGTAAATTAACGTAATTTAAAATTTAAATTAAATTAGCGTAGTTATAATACTCTATATAACCTTAGCGAGTTACTCGGCGCTAGTAGAAAATCACGGGTTTAAAATCTTAAATCCGAAGTTACTATTTTTAGGTTTTTTATTTAAATTTTTTTTTGGAATAATATTCTCTTTTTATTATTTTTCCGCCTAAAGTAGTAAAAAGCGTATTTAGTACCTCGACTTTCTTGTATAGTCTCCCGCTTTATTAATAGAGTTCGTATTTTTCCGTTAAATTATTAAGTTTTTTAGAGATAACTACTTCTAGCGCCTTATTAAATATATTAAAGAGTATAATAAATCTATATAATTTTAATTCTAAATATTCGCTTTTCTTCGAATTTTTCAAAATTATTATATTAATTACTTTAAAGTACCTCGGGTAATATCTTTATCGAAGGTAGACTTAAAATAAATATATAATAATATTTATTATTTCCAATTTTATTATAGTTCTTAGGAATTAATTAAGGATTCTATTAATTCTTAATATTTTATCGGCGGCTAGGCGTTATATTACTTTATTTATTTCTATTTTAAATATTTTTTAATCTATTTTAATTAACTCTAAATATCTTATTTTATCGATATTATTTAGGTTTACCGTCGATAGGGGGGGAGGAAATGAAATTTATTATAAAAAAATTATTTTACTCCCGAAGTCTTTAGTCTTTCCCTCTCTATTATCTTTAATTAATATATATTAAAGAAGTTCCTTATGATATTTATTTTTCTTTCTTTTTTAATTTACGAGTTTCTATACTCCCGTCGGTTTTAGCGAGGTTTTATATATATTCTCCTACTATAAAAACGTTTTCGCTCTTCGAATTACGAGTTGTTATAGTATGGACTAGTATTTTCATGAGGTAGTAAAAGTTTGCTTGTTCCTCTGCGAGGCCTATATATTTAAGGTACTCGTGCTAGCTATCTATAACTAGTCTATCAAGGTATAGTAGTAACTACCGTGACAATATCCGTATAGACAAAGAAGAAAGTAGACGTCCACGGCGCAGTAAAGGGGTATCATATTTTATCAAAATATAAATAAAGTAAAGTATAGCGTCGGTACTAAAACACTATATACTAGTGAACGAATACGTAGATATTATAGTAAATTCTCTTAAGTATAGTAAGGCTCGCTTTATATAACTCGCTAACATTAGCGACGTTAGAGAGTTAGTATATACTAAATTCGATCGAGCTCTTCGTTATACTCCCTAATAAACTCTACGGCGTTATTAAGTTATTTAATATTCCTCTATTTATCCTATTCTAGGCTATAACCTTATTATCGGAGTAGATACTCTATTACTAGGCCACGACCTTTATATATAACCCTTTTATTTAATAACCTCTTAATTACGAAGGATTTAAAGAACTCGGTATCGTTATCTATAAATACTACTAGCGGGTTCGTCGGCCTAGGGCGCTAAAAAGGATTATTATCTAATAATAAATAAAACTTTAATTATATTATTATAGAAACGGGATAAATACACTAGTAGTCTAGCGAGGCGACCGACCCTATCGATTACCTTAAAAGGGCCGATATATTATTAAGTTAACTTCTTAGTAACCCTAGTTATAGATAGTATATTATAGTTCTTATATAGTCGTAGTAGTACCTAGTCCCTAGCCTTTAGAAATATAGACTAGTATCGGCGGTTATAGTGGAATTTATTAAATATCTACGCGAAAGCTATAGCGTCCCTAGTAGAAATATAAATAATAAAATAATCGATCGACGGCGTCGATTATTATAGTAGATCTAAAGATTTATTAAATATAAAACTATAAATTACTTTATTAGTTATAGGGTTACTAGAGTTATTTAATATAATTTAAAGACGTTCGAGTACCTCGGGCTATATTAAGAGCTTATCGAGACTATAAATATAGAAGCGTAGCGTTATCTTAATAATTTAATTAGTACGCTTACTACTATTATTAATCTAAGGATAATAGGTAGTTAAATATAATAAATTAATACTAAATTATTTAAATAGTATAGATTATAACTCTAATAGGAATTTACGATCCCTATTAGATATTAATACTTTTAATAAACCCTAATCGGCGGTATCGAGATATTCTAATAATATTTTAGCTTAATCCGAAATAGTCTAGATATCTTTTCCTAGTATAAATATTACTCTTTTAGTAAACTTATAAATAATTAATATAACTATATTATAGATTTACTTTAAAAGTAGTAAAACTAGAATAAAATTAATAATTAATATATAGAAGGGGATAGGAGGTATCTAGATAAATTATAAAAATCTATAAAGTTAATAACGGCGTATTTATAATATTAAGTATTAAAGATAATATCGAATATACTCCTTTATATATCGAGTGAGGTTATAAATATACTATAACGAAGCGATAATCTCGTAATAGCGTTAGAAACTTGGATAATTATTACTATATACTATAGCTAAAATATTTTTAACTAAGGTAAATAGAATATATAGTTAATAATATCCGGTAATTTTATTAATATAATAGATTAATTTAGAGTCCCGCTTATAGGGCTCTATTCTTATTTCCGTAGTACTAATAATATCGATTCTTAGCGAGGTAGGACGAATTACTTCCTCGGTAGGCCGGGGTTATAAATAAGGGTCCGTATTAATAGGAGGTAGACGATTACCGCGGATAAAAGATAAAGATACGGCGTCCTCGCCGAGTTTATCGTTATTATTAGTTTATTAGATAATTCTATACTAGTAATCCTCTTATTTATATCCAGTAATAATACGGTCGTGAAAGGTCTTTAATATTTGAATTAAAATACCCATATATAATATATCGAATTCCGAGTAATTTAGTTTAAAAAGCTAGTTATAATTCGAGTTAATAAATCTTAATAGAGTATTAAAAACGATATATTCTTTATTAAATTTATAATATATATTTAATTATAATTATTTAAGGAACTATAACGCCCTAATTAGTTTAACGTTTATCTATATAATAGATATTATTAAGACGATAGATTTTTACTTTATTATATTAAGGATTATAGAATAATCAGTTTAAATAACTACGGTATACTTCGAAGACTTAATTAAATAACGGATTTTTTTAATTGTTTATACGAAGCCTACTATTTTAAGCTTTATTAGTTAGTAGTTAACTTCGGCGCTAGTAAAGAGGCGGGAAAGGAACATAATAAACTCGATCGCGGTATACGGCGGTTATTTTCTAGTAGGAATTATAGTATTCTTTTTAATATAGAAGATAACCGCTCCGAAGCTAAATTCTTTAGATATATCGAGGTCAACCTATAATACTACGTCGAGATCGAAATAAATAAGAATCGACGGTATCGAAAATATAATTCGGAGTATTTAAAACAATTCTAACTTTATCGGAGTTAATTCGGTAAACTTTATATATAAGGAGTAGGCCTTACGGGGGTTACCCTTAATTAGTACTTTTTTTAAAAACCGAGTTTTTAAATCCTAAAGTAGTCTTATAAACTAGGTATAGAAATATATATAATTCCGTAGGTATCCTATTAAGCCTAGGTAGTACTCTAGGTCGCTAAAAGTATATAAATATTATAAACTAGCGATAATATATAATTTATTATCGGAAATAATAAGATTAAGCGAATTAATCTTTTAGTCGAGGAGTAAGATATTAAAGTAACCTAGAAAGATTTTATTAAAACTAATAAATATACTTATTTCCGTAAATAAGGTAAATAGTTTATAAAAGTCGGCGAGGTATTCTAGTAAAGATTTCGAGCTATAAATAATATCGTCGATATAGGCGCACGTATTTTTAATAGGCCTAAGAATTCTATTAATTTAATATTATATATAAACTATAGAGTTTATATAGCCTATAATAAATATATTAAATATTTCTTAACCTCGATAAGTTACTATAATTAATATATATTAATAGGTTAGATATACTCGCTACTAGTAGAAAAAGATTAATATATTAAATAATAATATATATATATAGTCTAGTAAACGTACGATAACGTCGGTTTAAAGAGGTATAAGATATATATTAGGAAAAATAAACTCGTTAAAGCTATATATATTAACTACGGCGCGGCCTTTATATTTACTATTAAATAATATCTTCTATACTATAAAGACGGGGTAGTTAAACGGGGTCGTTTAAATAATCTATTTTAAACGGCCCTATTTATATAGTTTATTAAAAGTCCGATCGATAACGTCTTTATTCTATAGATTAAATAGATAGACCTTAGCCTTCCTATTAACGCGGTTCTACTAATTATCGCGGAGTAGTAGCTTTATCTAGTTATTTTTAGGGATATAAATAAAGCCTTAATCTATTTAAAGACTAGGGAACTCGTTAGTAAAAGTAATAAATACTTCGGTAGTAAATTAGTTACTATAGATTATAATACTATTAGCGAGTTTAATTTCTATACTAGTAAGAACGCTAGCGACTAAAGATATATTAAGTATACGAGTAATCGACGGTATCGATCCCGTATCTTTTAGTATTATTATAGTTACTACGAAAGTAGTAGTTATAGTTACGGCCGCGGTAAACTTTTTAAACTAATTCTTCGGAGGTAGTTTAATAAGGTTAGTATTATTAACCTAGAAATAATTCTCGTAATCTATTTCTACTACCGTACCGAGGCGGAGTTTACGTGGGATTTAGATAACGTAATTTAATTCATTCCTAGTAAATATACTAGTTATATTATAATTAACTAGATATACGAATAGCGAGAGGCTAGTTTATTTAATAGGCTCGAATATAAAATTACGGTCCTCGGGAAAATATATTAAGGCGATAAATATTATTATTTTACTACGTAATAGAACTATTATAGTATATTTAGAGTAGATACGTCGGCGGATATATTTACCTCGCTATCGTAAATTAACTCCGATAATAACGTTATAGCTCCCGATATACGCTATTTTTTTAATAATATTAATAATAATACTTTTAGGTAAAATAATATCGTTATTAATAAATATCTTAATTCGTAGGTTATCGACTAAATAAACTTCTCGCCTAATATATACTAGTACTTCTTTTCTATTATTATCTATACCGGGGAAGTATATCGGTAGTATAATATACTCGTTTATTTTATATTTAGATATATTAACTCCGCGGACTCGAAAAGGTAAAGTTATTTTCGAGACTTTTAAATCTAGTTACTCTACCTTAATCTAAACTTTATTAATTAAACTAATTTTATAACTAGTATTTAAAACTTACGCCGGTAGCGTTATTAATAAGGTCTAGTATAATTTAAGTTTCTATATAATTAAAGTTTCGGAAGATATAATTAGAACCTATATTAATAACTAGTATTTAGGATTCGATAATCCGTAGTAGGGTTTTAGGCGAAGACGAAACTATTTTAATAATTACCTTAATTAAGACTATCGATTTAGACGGCGAAATTTAATATATATTATAATAATTAGGTTCTACTAGTTTTACTAACTCTCTTAACTTTATTACTTTAATAAGGTCTCTAGGTTTTACTAACTTTACTTTATATCTAGTATAAATATACCGGTAAAGTTTTAACTTTAAGGTAAAAGGCTCGCGGTAGTATTAATAATAAATTTCTATATTAACGAAACCCGTAAATAGCTCGTCTAGTTCGTTAATAAAATCGATAATATTACCGTAGTAAAACTCGTTATCTTAATCGTCCTATCTAGTATAATAGTAGGTAGGGTTATATAAATAGGATTTTTACTTTAATATATAAATTTTAGAATAATAAGTAGAATTATCCGGCTAGTACTCCTACTAAAATAATTATAATAAGTTATAATTCTCGTTAATAATAATTTAATAAATAATTACTTTAGGGCGATAACTACTATTCTATTACTACTAGAAATTTCTAGGACCGCTTCGGTCATTTTAATATCCGCGGTTATTTTTTTTTAGAAACCGCTAGTAGCCTAGCTAGCTCGGCTAACTTAATTAACTCGACGATATCGATTCTAACCCGTTTAGTAGCGCGGTAAATTAAAGAGGTTAATATAGTATACCTAGCTAACGAGGTAGCTGTATATTTATTTAATTATACTAATTATAGTTCTACTATTATTGACTTAAGTAAATATTTAAGTTATAGCTTTAACGAGGAAATTAATTAAAAGACTAAAGAGGAAAAGAATTCTAAAAAGGCTACCGACTATACCTTAGTCTAGAAACCTACTATTATAACTAAGTTTAAAAATATCTATAATTATCTTTATTATTAGAAAATCGTGGCTATCGATTACTTTACTAGTTATTACTCGTAGCGCTAGTATTCCTTCGGTGTACGTAAATTTACTATTTATATTTATATTTGTCTAGGTTTATTAAAAACTCATTAATAATAACCGTATTATTAGGCCGCTTAACGTTACGCCGTAACTCGAGGTTAATCCTATTATAAATAATATTAAGCTAGTTCTTAAATAATATTATATTAACGTCTTTAATAAACCATAGGATCTTCTAGGTATATTTACGCGGTTCGCGGCGGATACTAGTATCTCTTATAGTATAGCGTTCCCTAAGAATAATATTAATAATAATATTCGAGGGCTCTTTAAACCTAGCTATTAATAACTAAATCTATTTAATAATATTAATATCGGTAGTATTATATTTCGATAATCTCTTTTCAATATTTAATAACTTAGTGGTATACTACTCTAAAATAATATTATATAAATAAGTTTATAGATTCTCCTTAATTATAGGCCCTTTAATAGTGGCTAGGTCTTTAGCTCGCTCGATAAATAAATAAATATCGCGGAAATATATCTCTTTACTAGTGTACTCGATAGTAGCTCCTATACTAATTAATTTAATATTATATATAGGGTTAAAGAATCCTACGTTACTAGTATTTTATTAATTTGGATAGTTATTTACTACCGATCCTTTAGGTCTAGGTAGACCTTAGGGATTTAACGGACCCTAAGAACTTTATTATTATTATTATTATAATAATAACTACTAGAATACTACTTGAATAACCCTCGTAAAATATTATTAAAACTAGTCCGCGGTTATATTTTAAAAACTAAATACTATAGTATTATTAGGTCCAATTAGCTAGTTAAAAATACCTTCTTTAATAAATATAACTAAACTATTTAGGCCTTCCGTCAAGATTTAAATTAATTAAACTTCGGTTATAAAATGATTAGACACTAGTTCCTAGAGGGTTTTAGGATTTTAACGGTTAGAATACCGTTTATAAACTATTTTAAAACTATTATTAAATAGTCGGGAACCTATTAATTATTATTAATTACGTATAATTATATATTATATATAAATTATTCGTTATAAGTAAGTTATTCGTTGTAAGTAAATTATTCGTTATAAGTAAATTATTCGTTATAAATAAGTTATTCGTTATAAGTAAATTATTCGTTGTAAATAAATTAATTATTATAAATAAATTACTACTTTAATATTATTAGGGTATTATATTCGTAAGCTATATCACCTAAAAGGCCATTTATATTATATATATTTATAAAGTTTATTATAAATAGTAAAGAAATAAAGGTCGTATAAAAGGTATAAACCGCGAAGGGATTAGAAAAGTAATATAAAGTATTAATAAATACTAGTAGCCTTCCGTAATACCTACTATACTAATTATCGGAAGAGTCGCTATCATCCTTATTAACCTAGTTATTATTATTATTATCCTAGTTATTACTATTATTAATAGCGATATATTTTATATTAATAAGGTCCCCGTTAGTATTACCGCTCGTAATATCTTATTCCGAATCACTTATAGTATTATTAGTAATAGTATTAATATTCTTAATTCTAACTCTATTAATTTTATTAACTTTATAATCTGAATCGATATTAGATATATCCGAGTCCTTATTAATATTTAATTTTAGTCGGCGTTTATTTTAGATTATACGTAGGATAGTCTTTAATAGGTAATTATTAATATTTAATTAAAAATTATCTTTACTATATAAGGTATTAAATAGGTCGAGGAGATACCGCTTATCGTATTTAAGTTATTATTAATTAAAGGGCTACTCTTTATAAAACTCGGTTATATATTAATAAATAACTAGCTAAAGAAAGGTGTCTAGGATATTTATAAATAATATATATACGGAAGACTTTATAATATATATTTTAGGAATTATAACCCCTCGGATTTGATTTTATTAAAGTCTATTATATTAATAATAAATTTGAATATCGACTCTAGCTATAATTTATTATACTCTTAATTAATAATATTCTTAAAGGTTTTAAAAGTAACTAGTCTTAAAAACTAGTTACGGCGGCTTAATCTTAAGGTTATAATAAAACGTTATTATTATTTATTAACGGCCGAGAGGATAGTCGCTTTCTATTATTTATAATATATTTAAATCCTCTTCCGGGCCTCTTTATATATAGGATCGTTAGATTTTATACCTAGAAAGATAGCCCGTATAAGTTTATTAACGTAGGTATTAGATAAATATATTAAGAAATAATAACGAGTAAGAAGATTAAGTTTTATATATATTTATTCCTCGGTCTTATTAAGCCGTTTAGGTTATTTCCTAATAATTTTATCCTAATTAATATCTTTATTTATTTATAACTCTTTAGTCTTTTATAACTTTTTAGTCTTTCCTTAACTCTAGTTATCTTATTATAATATAATTAAGAAGTTACTACGAGACCTTATATTATTTTAGTAGATAAAGGGCCTTTTTTAATTAATTATTATAGGGTTTATAAAAGATTTCTAGGGTACGGTAGATTATTTCTCAAGAGTTATAAAAGATTTTTAAGGTATAATAAACTACTTCTAGGGAACTACGATAGACTATTTCTAGAGTATAATAAATCATTTCTAGGTAATTACGGAAGACTTCTAGAGTATAATAAAAGCCTTCGGCTAGGGTTAATACTAGGATTAAACTTTTAATAATAAGAATTTACCTTATAAGAAGGGGTTTAAAGGAGAATTAAATTAGAATTAAACTCCTTTAACCTAAATTCTTATTAACTAACTTTTATTTAAAAGAATATATTATTTACTTTTTTAGGATTATTAAAGGGTAAGGTATCTTCCGTCTTTAGATTTTTATTTAGGTCTCGCTTTTATCGACGGGTATTATAATAAAATATAGTTCTAGTTAACTTATTCTTTAATTCCCCGTTTTTCGATATAATAAGTTTATTAGGTATAAATAATTTAATTTACCGCCGGGATCTTTTTTTCTTAAGTATTAAGACTTTAAAAGACTTCGATATAAAAGCGGTTTTTTAAGACCCGCCTTTAGTTATAAATACTACTTCGTATAATTAAAATAGCTTTATAATAGTAAATAGGATAAAGATTTAATATAAAAGATAAAAAAGTAGATTAAATAAAGAGCTAGGTAATAAATATGTATTCGATTCTATAAAAAGATATAATAAGTATAAATTAAATTCCGTTATTCTACACTAATACTAATTTAATATAATATATAATATCGAAATTCTATCCTACCTTAATAATTATATCTAAGTATATATAACGCTCACCGCTATTATTAGATATAATTTAGAACTCTAGGTAGGTTTTATTAAAGTATATATATATTTTATAATTTTCTATTCGTTGATTATTATTTCCGATTATTTATTTCGTATTATTATAACTCGTTAATATTTATTAAACTCGTTAAGGTTTATATACCCCTTAATTTCTTATTTCCCTTCTCTTTCCTTATATTCTTAAACTCTATTATAGTTCCTATTTTAATATAATATATAAAAAGCCTTACTAATTATCTCTTCTTTTAATACTAGTAGTCTTATTATAATATTTATTCTTAAAGACTTTATTTATACTTTACCCTAAACTTAGTATTATTAAAGATTTCCGTTATATCTTATTTAATAATTAATAATATTACTAGAAGCCTTTAATTATACCTTACCTTTAATTTATTAAAGATTATTATTTATAACTTTTTATAATTATACCTACCTTAGTTAAAGACGCTAGTAAACGTATATTAATATTATAAAAACCGGACGCGCTAAGACGCGAATTAAGGTTCACGATAATAAAGGAGATAAAAAAGTTTATCGAGGGTAAATATTTTAAACCCTTTTTCGACGAGTATATAAAAGCCTAGATCTACCTATAATAAATTTATATAAAATAGTCCGGCGGAGGTAAAATACGAGGAGTCGGTCTAAAGTATATAGAAATAAGATTTATTAACGGTAAAAAAGCCGGTAATAATAAGTTCTTTTATAAATACCTAGATAAAGACTCCTAGGATAATATCGACTATTATACTATAATATTATATAATATTTAAAAGGTTAATTTAAAGAGTATTTAAAACCTATTCTATAAAAAGGGTTTCTCGGAAATAAAAATATATATTAGGATCTAAATCTTAATTAAATACTAGGAATATAATTCCGTACCTTTACGAAGGTTAAAGACTTTTAAACTTATAATACCTATTAAATAACCTACTCTTATTATCGGTAGGGATAAAGAGTAGTATCTTAAAGAAAATTAATCTATATTTAATAAAGATTAACTTATTCTTATTAAAAATTAGGAGTAAAACGAAAAGGACATTTTTTAACCGCTATAAAGTTTCGATATCAAAGATATTATCGAGAACGTTAATATTAAGGTTAAATTAGAATATCTAAAAAATAAATAATAAATAATTATACTATTTAATTTTTTATCTTCTAATAATAATTACTTCTTATTAACTTATACTCTATTTAATACCGAGCGTATATATATTAAGAATAATAATAAGAACTTCGATATCTCTAGGAGATTTTAGAAAGCTTAGTTAATAAATTAGATTATAAAATATTATAACGATATTTAAAATTCTAGGGAGAAGTTAACTTTCGTTATTAATCTCGATAACTTTATCTTAGAAGAATAAATTATTACTTTTAAAAAACTAATTTAAAATCTTAACGAAGATTTAATAATTTATAATAACTTCGATAACGTAGTTAGAGATAACTTCGATAAATAATAAAAATAATTAAATAATATTAACTTTTAGCGGGAAGATATTAAGGTAATATATAAACTATTAAAAATACCTCAAAAAGGGTTTATAATAATCTTTCGTATACTAGGTATATCGTTATTTTAAATACTCGAATTCTAATAACTAGTAGCCGTTAAGGCGATTATTAATTTTTATAATAATTAATTAAGAGGTTATATTTTAGTAGATATAATAAGGCTAGGTAAAACCTAGGTTATTATATACTTCCTATTATTTATAAACTCCTAATTAATTCTTTACGGAAGGTTTTATATTTTATTTATACTATACTTTATAGAAGGCTTCCACGGCTTTATACTTTATTTATATTATATTTTACCGAAGTCTTTTATAGGGCCCTTAACTAACCCTATAAAGCCTTTCGCTAATAGTATTAAATAGAGAGAATAATAATAAAGATCGAATATATTATTATTAAATTAATCCTTATCTTTATATCTAAGAAGTTTATTATTTAGTAGATTATATAGATCGAATTTATAGCCCTAGGAAAGTTTAGCCTTTATAAATATTAAATTAATATAAAGAGATATAAGTTAATAATAGCCGATAGGGCTATAGAGGGTAGATTTATATAGAAATATTTGATTTTCAATAAAGAGGTTAAGAATTACTATATTATTATCGTAAATTTATATAGTACCTTTATCGCCCGTTATAGGCTAAGTATATAATACTTATAATATATTAATTTAAAAGATTGGACGAAGATAAAGGTAGATATTAGGATAAACGAATTAAATAAATAATAACCCGATCGCCTTAATTATTACTTTAAGTATATAATAATAAATAAAATTTATTTAATTAAGTAACTTTTAAATAAAGGATCTACTACTATCTAATAACTAAAGGTAGATTTTTATATTCTTATAATAATTATTTTAATCCCGAATAATATCGACGATTAGCGTAGTTATATATTATTTCTTAAGGCTAAAAATATTAATATTTAATAAAAGGAATAGTCCCTTCGAGAGATAAACTTTAAGGAGGATTTAAATTTATATAAATTTAATAATAACTACCTAACTACGAAGTTATAAATAATTTCGAAAATATTAAAAGATTAAATTTATATAATAAGGATTATACTGGTTAAAAAGAGTCTCTATATCGCTAAGGTCTAGAAGAATTATATAATATATCGGATTTACTTAAGTTAGATACTATTTAACGAAGGTATAATAATTAACTCGCGGTTACCGAAAGTATAAACTATATTTATTAATTATACGTATAACGTAGAAGAGAAAGAGAAGTATAAAGTTATAAAAAATAAATTACTAAGGAATTTAATCGTACCCGGATCCGGGAAAATAAAGTTTAAATAGTTACTAGTCGTTTATAAAAAGCTTTTTATATTTATAATATTATTATTATTATTATTACTCGACGATATATATAATCTTAAGGCGATAAACTTAAAGAAAATATTCGATAAATAGTTATTCTACCTATAATAGTTATTAGATATAAATATAAATATTAATATTAAAAATCCTATTAATATATTATATATATTATATTAAGGCGCGCCTAAGATTAAGGTACTCCTACGGAATATTCGAAACTAAATAAATACCCGTATAAAGATTCTATATCTTATTTATCTATTAAAGACTTCGGTAGATATTAATCTAAATTATTAAATTATTAAAGATTAAGAGAAGATATTAATATTCTATTAATTACCTATAGTAACTACGCTCCTATTTATAATATACCAACTACTATAATTAGAAATAGTAACTATTACTATATTTTATTTAAATTAAGAGCGTTAGATTATTATCGACTAATTTAATTAAAATCGTTATAAGGTTTAAATTCTAATTATAACTTTCGCCGTTAAAGCTACGGGCCTTAATCTCTAAAATATATATTAAAGAGTATATATTATCGAGGGGACGATTAATCTCGGTATATAAAACTAAACTATTAATCGGGTTAGATAATTAAATAATCCGAATAAAATAATATATATCTACGAGTATTATATTAATAATACGTTTAACGATAAATAAATTATTTGGAATATTAAAAAATAATCTTAAAGGCTATAGCTACCCTTAATCGGATAATTTTTAACGAGGATAATAATAATCCCGCTACTATAAATATCGGAGACTAGTATATTATAAATATATAGTTTATCCGTTATAAGGATATAAACCTAATAATTTATTACCCTAGGTAACTAGAGATTCTATCTACGGATAACTTTCTTAGATTTATACTACTCCGTGCGAAAAGCCAGTATATAATAATATAAATAAATAATCTCTACTCTTAACCTTAGAGATTTTAAATCTAATATTATTTATAAAGTATATATAAATATATAATAATCCTAGTATATATATATTTATAGAAGTCTTTAGTAATATTTATTATATTTAATAACCCTAGCGTTAAAGCCTCTCGTATAGTTATAAGTATTTATATAATAGCCCTAGCGCTAAAGCCTTTAGTATAGATATAGGTATCTATATAATAATTAGTTTCTCTAGAAATTATAAAATATATTAATTACTAGCCTATCTAGTAAAGACCTCGGTATATAAATACCTCTATAAAACCTTTCCGCGATATTTATTATAATTAATAATTATATATAAAACGAAGTCTACGATACCCTAGCGCTGAAGCCTTTAGCCACGAAGGTTATTTATTTTATTTCATTCTTTTAATCGTTTTAGTATTACCTTTAAGTAAATAAACCTAATTACTAGATAAATAATAATATCTCCTCTATATATACCTAATAGTAACCTAGAATATTAATACCCTAATTTCATTTATTAGATATTATAGTATATATTAAATAAAATTTATTCACTAAAATATAATTTTTTCTTTTTTTTGGAACTTTTATTAAACTACGAAATAATACTCTAAACCTATATCTCGGCTATATAATTATTAATTTATTAATAACTACTCGCCTAAATTCTCCTAAACTTTTAGTAAATTAAGAGGATATTAATAAATATCTATAATTATAATTATAATATTACGCGACTCTTACGTATTAAGTTATTATAAAAGTTACGTTTATATATACTAGCCCTAATAGTAAAATATCTAGGTAAAAATATCGTTTAATATCTATAATATTTTCATCCCCTTAGTCTAAACTATTTTCTTATAACTTTTTATAAATTTAGAACCTATCGTTATAGTATAAGAGTAGTATATATTAATTTTCTTACTTTTTCTTAAATTTTTTGGCTAGAAATTTAGAGTAATTTTAACTCCCGGCCCGTCCTATAGAGTCTTAACTCTAAATATTTATATACTTTCTTAATTAAGTTATAGTTATTTATAACTAGCCTCTAGTACTTTTATTTACCTATTTACCTATTTACCTATTTATATCTCGCTACGTATATAGTATATACGTTATAACTTCTCGGCCTCGAAATATTAATTAGCTAGGAGTATTTACGTAGAATATTAATATCGTATCTAATAAAGAAGTACCTTTATCCCTATTATCTCTATATTTATTATTTATATAGTAATTACCTTAGGTACCGGAGCTAGTCCTAGTACCTTAACTTAATTCTTTATTATTTAAAAATACGAGTATAACTATAGAAAACTCCAGTAGGACTAATAACGATAATAAACTATAATTAAAGAATAAAGACTTTTTTAGAGGTAGTATAAATAATATAATTATAACTTTATTTAATATTAATTCGTATACCCTAATTAATATAGATAGCGATTATAATAAAGATAATTTAAAGGATAATAAGGACCTTTTTATTATAAATAGCCTTTTATTATTTATTTTAAATATTAACTATATTATAATTAACCGAAGATATTAATAATATCTTTTAAGAACCTTAGCCTTTTATAATTCTTTAATACTTTAAAGACCTTTATTCTAAAAGCGAGAGCGAAGATAATAACGGTTAAATATTATTAATATATATACCTAATATTATTTATTTATCTTTACTCTTATATTTATATTAAAGTTAAATTTTATTTTTAGAAATACGACCGCCTTCCCCGTCTTTCTTTATACCTTTATATAAAATAGTTATCTAGTAAAGTAGTAAAGAAACTTTTCTACTACCCTTATACCTAGTACTAGACTTATGATTCGAGAGGTCGGGTTATTCTAGGGCCGACTATATTAGGCTACGAGAGATTATATAGTTATCGAAGCCTTCCGTAAATAGTAAAACGAATATAAATAACGAATAAAAGGAATTAAACTTTATATAAACTCTTCCGTTAAAGCTAGATACGTTAAAGCGATAAATTCGATATTATACCTCTTTATTTAAAATTATACGGAAGCCTTTAATAGTTATTATTAAAAAATAATTATCACTTTTATAATATTAGAAAGGTATATAACGTTAAAGAATTAAATATATATTATAATAATATTAATATAATCCTTATAATTTAATTCGTATTATATTAACCGCTATAAAACTCCGCGAAAAGATATTCTTTAATATAACCGAATATATTAATAAGCCTATAGAGTTATAGTACTCCCGTATATAAACGTCTTCGATTAAGATTATCTTTAGCGAGGTATATTATATACGGGTAAATAAATATATCTTCTTTAAAAATATTATTTATATTAAGGGTTTACGTTTATACCGTATTAATTATATTATTTTTATTAGTTAAGATTATCGGTTAGTATCTAAAATAAAAGGGGGTATTATTATTATAGTATAAATAATTACTAAAAAACGATACGAATAATTTATACTATATTTTTTTAATCTAGATTTTAGCGATAATTATAAATACTTTTTTATTAAGAATATCTTATTTAAATAAACTCTAGATACTATTAATTATTATTTTAATATATACTTTAACCGAGAATATAATAAAGATAAAAAGGAAGAGGAGTTTATTTACTTTAATAATTATTTTTATATTAAAAGGGTTCTCAGTTTCTAAATATCTACTACTAGGTCTTTATATTAATTATATTAGGCCCGTATAAAATTTAAAGTAACTTACTTTAATTATAAATATCTAAAAACTTTTATTAATAATTATTATACCTCCTTATTATATATATTATTTATCGATAACTTTAGGGTATATCGGAATATATACCGGGCTTTTAAGACTTTCTATTTAATTCCTATATACCTCGATTACGTAGAGCGTAGGAAATTAATAAATATATTCATATTAATACTAAAGCCTTATAGTACTAATATTATTAATATTATTAAAGTTTTCCGTAGGTTTATTCAAAACCTAAACCGAGAGCTAAAGTTAGAAATTAATAATAAAATAAAATCGGTATATACTTTTAATATAATATTCCTTAGGGATATACTATAGTAAATTAATAACGGGGGTTTCATATAATATAATACTTAAAGAGGATATTATACGTACTTTTATTTAAAAGAGGAGAGAGTAGATCTAGATTATAATATTATTCGGAATAAGAGATATTATTAAGAGATTATTAAATAAAGGGAGTATATAAAAAACCTTAATATCGTAAAGGACCTTAGTAATTTTATTAAGGATATAAGTATTAAATTTAAAATATTATTAATTATGATATTTACTCTAGCCCTCGACCTTATTTAGATATAAATTTATAATACTCCCTATTTCGAATAAAGAGGTTTGAAGTATATCCTTTAAAATTTTCTTATAATATTAATCCTTAATAAACGCGGTATTACTATATATATAAAAATCTTCTAGAATTTTTAATTCCTATTAAGCTAGAGCCGAATTTAAAGCCTAGCGTTTTATATCTAGTTATAATCTTTATTAGAAGTTAATAAAGTTATTTTATTAATACCCTTAATACTCCGAAGCGATATTGTAATTAGTTAATTCCGGTTTACGTTTCTTTAGGTTACCGGTAATATTATAATTATTAAATTATTATTTATACGAGCTATTATTAAGGTATTTAGTTTAATTATATAATTTAATATACTCGTAAGTAATTAACGTTATACCGAATTAAATATCCTTTATTAATATATAATAAAGGCGCGTCGGGTATACTAAAAGTTAATTTTATATATTATAATAATAGTATCTACGGAAGGCTTCGGCGATAAAAGTAATAATAATAATAATAAAAATAAAGCCTTAAGTAATATCTTATTATAGGTAGTTTATTCTAGCTTTAACTCCGACGAAATAATACTATTACCTCTAATACGAAAGAAGGGTAAATAAAAGGGTAAAGTATTAAAGCCTTTAATTAATAAATTCTAGCGGTTTTTAATATTATTTAATATATATATAGGCCTACACCTTACGGAAAATACTAGGGAATATACGATAATTATAAATTCTAATATCCTAGCTAGCGAGCTAAAGTATAAATAATTAAATAATTATTATCCTATTACTCGAGGCTAATATCTCTTTAGAATCTTTAAAGATATAACCGATATCGTTACCCCTCCTAACCTTATAGGATACCTATTCGTTTAAGACATTATAAAATAATCTCTACGACTAGGGTTAATAGGAGTATAGGACTATAATTACCCGGAAATAATAAAAGTATTTAGGTTACTTGATATATAATATTTAACACTTATAAAAAACTTTATATTAATTAGGGAGTAGACTATTAAGGATAATAAAAAGGGTCTTTATAATATAACCGGCGACGACGAATATAAATCTATATAATTATTAATAAGAGGTTTCGAATTAAACCCCTTCTTTTATATTAAAGTATCCGCTAAGTTAATAAAATTTAATTTATAGTATAGGTTTATTTAGTATCTAATAGTAACCTATCGGAATAAATATAAAATATATATATGAAATTTAGGCTAGAAAGTATTAAAATAGTATTATAGAGTTATTTATATAGATCCGTAGGTTACCTTTAAAGTCGTTAAAGATATACGAGTATAAATATTAATAAAACCTTCCGTAGAACTAATCGTCGTTATATTTATAATATAAATAATTACCTATATATTAATAATATTAAGGCTAGGCTAGTATAATACTTCTACTACTTTTATCGCCGGAAGAGGTATACGTTTCTAGTTATATATATTATAACTCCGCTATTAAAGTAAAATCTAGAGGTAATTAATAAAATAAATATAAATTATCCGATCTTGGACCTAGTACTAGGATTATTAATATATCGTTTCGAGGGGATTTAATAAATATATAAACTTCTAGCTCTTTTTTATAAAACGATTTATATAATTAATACTCCTAGTAAACTAGATTAGCCTAATAAGGCGCGGTATATTATAGAATATATATAGGGGGTAGTATATTTATAATAGTTATATATAGTAATAAAATAATACTTTAATGAGGTAATATATTAATAAGGAGAAAGAATAATAAAATAATAATAATAGTCTTAATAATAAAGTAATAAGGTAAAAAAGTAATATTTTAATAAAATAATATTTAGCGAAACGGCTTTAAGGGGATAGAAGAAAGATTTAATAAAAGAGACGAAAGACTTCAATAGGATACTATTTTTAATAGTACGGAAATCTTTTATACGACCGGTAATTATTCTAGCCGGTAACTATAGGCGGTAGCGAAAGGTAAAGTAGTAATATAAATAGTATAATTATATAATTATTAACCCTATAATCTACTAGATTAATTCCGTTTTATAACCGTTACTCGACCGTTATTCGACTATTTACTATTATTAATTAACCGTTTACTCTCTCTAAACTATTAACGGTTAATAGTTTTAAAAAGGGGAGGTATAATATTAATCGAGGTTTTTAACCGTTTTACTACCGTTAAATAACTATTATTAAACTACTAATATACTAGTTTCTAACTATTATATTCTAGTTTATAGTAGGCGAGTTAACCGCTATCGAATAGTCTTATAACTTTATAGATAGATAAGATAGAAGTTTATAAAGTATAAGAGGCTCGTCTAGGGTTACTTAACTCTATAGAATCCAACGGTATCGTTTCTAATATATAGCCTCTTAAGGGGGTATTACCGGTACTTAGCGACTAGTATCTTTATATTTACTAGTTAACTTTAGGGCCTTCCCGAAACTCCTTCGTCTAGTTTATAAAGGTACTAACTACTCTTCGAAATATAAATAAATCGGTGGATTATTAATATAAATAAATAGGTAGCTTTATTAAAGTAGTTTAATTTATTCGCCTAGTTTTAAAAACTAGTACTAAAGCGTTTTAAGGGCGGTAATAGTATTTAATAATATAGTCGATTAAATAGTTAATAAGCTTTAGAACTTTATCGAGGTAGACTTATTCTATAGCTTCGATAAAATCTAAAATTTAATAAATTAATAAAATATATCTATTAAGTAAATAGGGAAGGTACGAAGCTAACTTAACTCTAAGAACCGACGATATTGATTCTACTAACGTAGTACTACTTTAGTAAATTAAGTAGGTACTTTAATAAAGGCGTAAATACTAAAAAGTAGTAAAGATAAAGTTATATTTAAATATATCTCGGATAAAGGTTATTAGTAACTTAGCGATAACGTCTAGTAATATACGGAAGATAAAAGGACTAGTAGAGTATCTCCTAGATTATTCGATAGTTAATTAATATCGAACTACCGTTACTACTATATTATTATAGTATAGACTAGTATTTTCATAAGGTAGTAAAAATTTATTTATTCCTCTACGAGGCCTACGTACCTAAGATACTCGTATTAACTATCTATAACTAATCTACTAAAGTATAATAGTAACTACCGTGACACGAGTATTCTTTTATAATTTATCGTATTTAAAGCCCTCTTTATCTAGGTACTTCGGCTTTTTTCATACTCTTTTATATACTCTTTAGTCTTTAACGTAACTCTAGTATAATAAGAGTTCTAATACGATTTATAATTAAAAAAAGTTTATATAATCTCTCGCTTTATTAATAAGTAGTATTATAGAGATATTCTTTTTATTTATATAGATACTCTCTAGATCGCTAGATAAATATCTCCTTTATATCTAGTTAGTTTTACCGGCTATCGTAATAATACCGATATAATTTATTCGGGCGACGCCGGTATATAGTAGTAAAACTACTACCTTATCCCTAAGACCGACAGCGACGTTATATATACTAGGATTCTAAATACGTAGATCTTTAAATATAGTATATAACTAGGTTATAAAGAGAGGGTATATTAATAGGATCGTTATAAACTAAATACGAGTAAGATTTTCGTTATTTTCGTTTTTATCTTGGCCGAAAATCGCGCCTATAGTAGAAAGGCCTCAAATCGTTTTAATCCGACGTTTTTTAATCTACTAAACTAACTTATTAAAGTTTATCCTCGGGGCTAGCCTATTATTATATCTATAACCTTAAGAGCCTAGTAACACTATCGCCTACGGTAAATATACTAATAGTTACGGTAACCGAAAATATTAACTAGATATAGGAGGGGTATTTATCTAGCGATCTAGAGAGTATCTATATAAATAAAGAGGGTGTCTCTATAATACTACTTTTACTAGCATATAAATTATAAATTAAATATATAAATACTATATATTCTCGCGAGTTAAAATTATTATTAGAAGCGAGTTAGATTCTCGTTTATATTTATAAATACTAATAGCGCTTTAGAGTTAAGATATAATATTATTTAATTTAAACCGGTTTAACTAATTTACGAGTATTTATAATATTTAGAATTTACTCTATATTTTTATAAATATATTAAAGACTCTATAATTTATAAAAATCGATAAATTTGAAAATTCTGAAAATTCTAAAAATTCTGAAAATTATAATAAGATTCCGATTTCGGCTAGAATTAATTTATTCTAATCTCATATTTATTTATTAATATATCTTTAATATTTACGAGAAATCCTAGATATTAAAATAATTAAATAAGAGAGTTATATCTCTTTAAACCCGTAAATAAAGAATATTTTTACAAACGCTCTAGTATTTACTATATTTAATTTATATACTCTTCTTTTAAATCCGAAGAAATTAAAATATTATTTAAATATATTATATAAAATATATTTATTATTTTTATTATTAATATTATTAATATAAATTTATAAAATAGTAAATATATTTATTAATCTCAAAAATATTACTATATATTTGGAAAAATAATTATACTATATACGAGATATTATCTTTTATTTATTACTTATTTTAATTTTAATATAATAATAAATATTATTTAAATAATTTAATAATTTACTAAATAATAATAAAAGTTAATAATTCTTAATATTAATTATATTTAAACCTCGATAATCGATATATATTTATAATTCGTGGTTTTTTAAAAACGAAAAGAATAAGCGTCTTTATTAAATTTATAGAGTATTTAATTTAAATCTTTATAAAAGAAATTTTTCAATACCTCTTTAATCTTATTAATTTTCTATTAAATAAATTATAAAGAGATTTATAAAGTAGATCCTCTTCGATTTTAATAATATAATTATTATTTTTATACGAAGATAACTAACCTACTTTCTTATTTAAAAAATTATTAACGAAATTATTAAATTCTTCTAGGAGTATTAATAATACGCTAATATTATAATTAATAAATATTATATTTACTACCGCGTTATTTTAATATTTGATTATTATATAATTATCTTATTTCGAGCTAAATAAGTTTATTTTTAAATATATTAATATATAAACTACTAATTTAATCTTTAGAGATTTAATAATATCTTTAGATTTCTTTAAACTAAAAGTCTTTTTAATAATATCGAATCGTGAGGTATATATATAAAAATTAAATTAAATTCTATTCTTTTTTAAAATTAATATATTTAAAGTAATAAACGATTTCTTTCAATTAATAATATAAAAAATCTTATTATATAAATTAAAATATTATTATAAATTAGTAAACCGATAATTTATATAATAAATACTATAATAATAATTAGTTATTTATTTATTTATTTATTTCGTATACGAGAGTAGTATATTTTTTTTATTTAAAGTTATATTACTTCGTAAAGTATTTATTAATATAAAATCTATATTTACTCTAGAATTTATATCGTTTATTATTATATACTTTATAAAATTTATATCTTTTAAATTAAGTAATATATAATAATCGATATATATACTCCGCGAAATAATTATTTCTTTTTATCCCTTTATGACGGAGATTTTCTTCACGATTAAATATTTTTTATAACTTTATAATTATTTATATAAGAGATTATTCTAGACTTTTTCTTAAAATAATTAAAGAATAAATATCTATATTCTTTATAATTATAGTAATTAATCTTATTTAGGTCTTATTCAAGGAATATAATTTATTTATTAATATTTTCAAGTTTTAATAAATCTTTCTTCTTATTATTTATATTAACTTTATAGTCGTTTATTTTCAATTTTTCATAAAGTCTCGAATAATTAATTTAATTATTACCTTTATATTTCTTCTTATTTTTTTTGAAAAATAAGATTTAAATCGGGTCGTAAATATTATTATTTTATTTTATATTATAAAAAGAAACGGAAGCCGACTAATTTCTCGGATAATATTATCGCGTAAATATATTAATAAATAAATAAATAATTAATTTTTATTATATAGAGGTAATTAGGTTTCTAATAAATTAAAATATATTCAAAATTCCTATACTAATTAGACTAATTTTATTTTATATATCAATAATATATATTTATATTTAGTTATTAATTTATTAGATTCTTAATATAATTAAAGATAAAAGTAAAAAATACTCTTTAATTTAAACTCTATATTAAATAGTTATTTTTATAATAATCTTTAATATCCTTAATATAATCTTTGAATATAAATATTATATATAAAATCTTCTTATTATTTATCGGAGGATTATATAGTATAAAATAGAGAATAATACTTATATTATAAATCTAATCGTAGTAAATTTTATATTCTTTTTATAAAAGTCCCGAAGTTTATTAAAATTTAGATTCTCTTATTATTTTATATTAATTATAATCGACTATTAAATTATTTTTATATTATATAAAATAGGGTAAATCCCTAGGTAGAATAATAAATAATATAATTAATAATTACTTATTCTTAATATCGTAAAGATAGTCTAGGATTTTATATTTTAGTTATTTATTTTCGTATTTAATAATTAAAAGCGTCGTATATTTCTAAAAGATTTTATTACGGAGTAGATTCTAGTATAAATATTACTAAACTAAACCTCGGTACTTTTATAATAAAACTAGCGTCTTAGCGAGATCCTAGTATATTAGGGCCAAATCCTCTATAAATAATTAATATCTTTTATACTACTAATATTTTACTATTAAAGTAAATATACTTTAATAAATTCCTCGGCGGTATTTTATATTAATTAATTAGTTATTTATAATAAAGTCCCTAAACTCGTCCGGAGAGCTAGTATAATTAATATATTTATTTAATATTTAATTTATCTTTATATCTTTAACGGATTATTATTTAAAAAAGTTCAAAGAGATTGAAATTATTAAATTATAATATTTAAAATATATATAATAATATAAAAACAAATATATAAACTTAATAAAGATTTGTATTATTCGATAAAAAAGATTTTCTTAAATACTTTAGGATTTAAGAGTAAATAATTAATTATATAATAATTATAATATTATTATATTTTAGTTATAATATTAATAATTTATCGATTACGTTATTAATTAATAAGATTAATATAAAGATATTATATATAATACGTAAAGTAGTTTTTCCTACTAATATCTAGCCTTAATATAATATAATAAATATATAATATTGAATTAAAGTTATTATAGGTAGGTATATTATAAAAATTTAAATCTATAAAAGAGATAAACGAGAGATATTAAACGAGTCAAAAAAATAGAAAAAATGAGGATATCTAATAATACGAATCGTTAATAATAAGAATCTATTAGGTCATAGTACCTAGGGTATTTATAATAATATAAAAATAAATATAAAATCTTAATAGGAAAATAATCTTTATATTTAAATAATAAAATTAATCTTTAAAGAGTTAAAGCGAGGGCTCCAAGCCTTTTATTTCTAAAAAAGACTCTAAAGTACTAGAAACTATAATATAATACTATAATATAAATAATATAACTACGCCGTATACTCTTTTCCTAGGATCTATATACTATATTTAATAACTACTATAAAGCTAGTCTTGATATAATATAATAAAATCTACGTCGGTAAAATAAAAAGTAACTCGATTATAATTTAAGGCGCTCGACGGGCGCCCTAGGAATCTTAAATATAATATTTATCTACCGACTCGATAAGGGCTAGAGGTATATAGTTAAAGGGCCTAAAGTTACTCGGGTATATACCGAGTAAATTTAAAATAACTATTAACGGGTATTAAATTAAATATATATTATTAACTTTAACCCCCGTTTATAACCTCTATTTATAGTTATAACTCTATTCTATTTATAACTATAACTTTATTTCATTTATAGTTATAGTATATTCTATTTATAGTTATAATCCTATTATTATTATATTTCTATAATTATTACTATCGTACCCTTATATCCCTAGTATATATTTTAATATATAATCTATATATTACCCCCGCGAGGATTTCGCCTAAATTAATTAATTCTAGGGATTAGTTTCCTAGTGTTAAAAGTAATTCCGAGGGGTCGTTACTATCGATAAAGACGATTATAAAATATTAAGAATTTTTAAAATTTTAGGTTTTAAATCATATAATCTAGCTTTTAAAGCGGCCCTTAAAATATTAATTTAATTTTAGTTTTAAATATATATCGAGCGCCTTTAAGTATTTAAAGTTATTCGTATATTAACTCTAAACTACCGTCGAGCGCTCGAGGTTATCGTATATTAACTTTAAGTTTATATCGGGTTACCGTCGAATACTCGGGGCCTCATAAACACCCGAGGTAATATATATCTAGGTCCGAGCCCTTAAAGCCGGTTTTCGATTTACCGATATATTACCTTTATAGATATATATATTTATAACTACTATTATTATTATTTTTATAAATATACGTACTTATAGCTACTACTACCTTTATAGATATATATATTTATAGCTACTATTATATTTATAGATATATATATTTATAACTACTATTACCTCTATAAATATATATATTTATAGTTACTACTATTACTACCTCTATAGATATATATAGTTATAACTACTACTACCTCTATAAATACGTGTATTTATGAAATAAATACTCGGATTTAATAATTATTCAAATTAATATTCAAATTAAGACTATTATTAACTTAAAGTTAGATATAACCGAAGATTTTATTAAAAAACGTAGTTTAATTCGTTTATTTTAAAATTAAAGAGACGCTTAAATAATAGTTTAGTTTTAAATTTAAAACTAACCCTTTTGAAATATTTATTAATATATTTTAATATTAGCGTTTCCTCTTAAACTTAATATTTTATTCTAAAGAATATTTCGATTTAGAATTAATTAAAAGATAAAGAGTAAAGAATAATAATAAATATTAATTATAATAATCATTGTAATAATCGTCTCTCTATAGTATAATCTATAATAGATCTTATTATTAAATTATAATAGGGGTAGTAGTAGTTATAAATATATATATTTATAGAGGTAGTAGTAGTTATAAGTATATATATTTATAGAGGTAGTAGTAGTTATAAGTATATATATTTATAGAGGTAGTAGTAGTTATAAATACGCGTATTTATAGAGGTAGTAGTAGTTATAAATATATATATTTATAAGAGTAATAGTAGTTATAAATACGTGTATTTATAGGGGTAGTAGTAGCTATAAATATATATATTTATAAAGATAATAGTAGCTATGAGTACGTATATTTATAGAGGTAGTAGTAGTAGTAGTTATAAATATATATATCTATAGAGGTAGTAGTAGTTATAAATATATATATTTATAAAAGTAGTAGTAGCTATAAGTATATATATTTATAAAAATAGTAGTAGTTATAAGTACGTATATTTATAGAGGTAGTAGTAGTAGTTATAAATATATATATTTATAAAGATAGTAGTAGCTATAAATATATATATTTATAAAAGTAGTAGTAGTAGTAGTAGTAGTAGCTATAAATATATATAGTTATAATACGTCCTTAAAGTTATTATCTTAATATAATAGAGATTTTTTAGTAAATCTCTACCCTACTCTACTCTAGTTTAAGGTAGAGATCGAACCGCGATCTCTACCCCACACCCTATTTTACTTTACTTTATTTTAGTATTCCCTCTAGAGATCTCTATATTAATCCGAAATATAATTATAATCTTAATATATTATACTCTTTATAGATTAATTTTATTATTTTAATAACTCTAGGGTATCTTTAAACTAGAGTATTATAATAATCGCGGATAATTTCCTTAAAATATCCTTTAAGAAGGTAGGTTTTTTTATTATATTTTAATAATTTAATTTACAGTTACTAACTTCTTAGTATTTTAGTTAAGATATTATTTTTATATTTCCCTCGAATAATATTAATAATTCTAGGGATTAAGATATATAGCGTTACTATTAATTATTATATTAAGACTAGCGATCTATTTTATTATTAAATAAGAATTAATTATATTACTATATTCTTTCTCTTTATATAATTTTCTCGTTTATTAAATATATCGGCGCGACCGTTATCTTTTCTTAAAATATAGAAGATTTGGAATTTGTATAATTTTAATAATTCTAATTATCTAACTTATCTCCGATTTAACTATTTAATAGTAATAAAGTTAAGAAGGTTTTTATAATTTATAAAAATAATGATATTTAAATAATATTTTATATATACCCTTTATTATTTTAATATTAATATAACTACTAATAACTCTTTATTATAAATATTATCATTCTATTTTATTAATAATATTATTCGTAAATAATATATAATAAAGTATTATTACGCCGCGGAATAAGGAAGGAAAGGGATAAAACTAATCTTTATTCCCTTCCTTAGAGTAGGGAAGGGAATAAATAGAGAAGGGAAGAGAATACTAAAAGAAAATAAAGAAGAGAAGGGATTCCTTATTATTCTCTATCCCTACCCTCTTTATAAGGCTAATAATTATAGCCGATTAATATACTCTTTTAATATATACCTTAATTATATTAATCTTTATCCTAATTTTAGGTTATACTAGTTATTCTAGTATATTCTTAATTTCTTTTATTAAATATATATTCACGACTTATTATAAGGAAAATAGACGTGATATATTAAAGTTTTATTACGTTAAGTATTATAAAATATTAATATTTCCTTTATATACCCCCGTTAGATTTTTTAATACTCTAATATCCTTCGCCTAAATAATTATACGTTTAATATATATAGTAGTAAGATTCGCTATTATAAATTCTAAAAATTAGTATATTTAATAATATAATAGGCTTAAAACTTATTAGAAAGTAATTTAGTTATATAATACTCCGTTATTTTTTATAATACCCCTAGAGTAGCTAGCTACTATCGGAAATTATAATTTAATTATATATTTTATATAATCTTTTAAACTAGATACTGAAATAGTATTTTAGAAATAAAAAGTTTAATAGTTTTCTAATAATATCGAATTTAGCGAAGTATAGATATTAGTAATGAATTAATATATTAATTAAGATAAAATTAAGTGAAAAGACGAAATATTTACGTCCTTGATTTATACGGCGTCGACGGGTTATAGGAATAATTTTTATTTTCTGTCCCCGCTTCTTAACCTATTATTATAGGGTTTTCGTTATAACTAGAGCTTTTCGAGTTATTAGAGGGTATATACTAGTACCTTTATTATTATTTTAAACTAGGTTTTTACCCGATAATTAAACTAGATCTCCGCTTATATTTTTTATTTTCTCTATATTAATAGATTAATATAATGATTACGATAAATCTAGAATAAAAAGTAAGATATTTATAATTTATAGATTTTCTTAGGGTTTAAGATTTGATTTTTTTTAAATTTAGGATTTCTTAACCCTAGAGGCTATAAATAATAATAGATTAATATATTAATTACGATAAAATTAGGATATAAACTAAATAATTTTTACCTCGAGTTTTCGCTATTATTTTAGTTAAGGTAATATATTAGTATAATAATTAAAATAATATTAAGAGAAAGAGTTAAGAAAATTACTACCTAGAATTTTATTTTAGATTAGACCTACGGTCTTTTTTTTTCTCTTTTCTCTTTTTATCTTTATAAGTTTTTTAATTTATAGGTATTTTATTTTAAGCGGCTAAACGCGTAGACTTTCTTTCTTTAATTAATATATTAGATTTTCGAGCTTTAATTAATTAATCTATAGTAAGACTTTTAAATTATATTTAGTACCGATTAATATCTTAATAGAATCCGGCTCTTTTTATCTAATAACTAGTTTTTAATATTTAATTATATATTTAGTCTCCGTAATAAAGTATTATTTATATAGTAGAGTATAAGGTCTCCCTTTATAATATAAATAAAATCAATTTAAGTCTAAATAAGGAAGATAAGATAAATAATTAATAAACGAATTATATTAATATTAGTAGTTATTATCGTCTAGATTATATTTACTAGGTATAGGCGGATTTATATATAAAGTTATATTTAGAGCCGTTATAACTAAAGTAACTAATAGCGGTTTATTTATATAGTTATATATATTGATTTTAGGTTTTTCCGGATTATAGTATATTATAGATTCTTTATTATATATAAACTCGTCGAATTCGAAATTATCTAGGGGAATATCTAAGCGATATTATAATTTATAAAAATAATTAATATTTTTATCCTAATCTTTATACTAGTGACTTTACCTATTTAATATCTTTATATATATTTATTTAGGAGCTACTAGATTCGATAGTTTATAAAGAAGGCGTTTTCTATATTTTATAATTTTAATTAATATTATTTATCCTAGACTTTACCCTAGTAATTTTATTATAATATTATTCTATAATTAAATAGCTTCGGTTTAGATAAGTAGTAGAGGAGTTATTAATTATAATCTATATATAATATTAGTACTATTTATCCTAATCTTTATCCTAGTAATTTTACTAGGTTAAAATTAAATAATCTTTTAAGAGAAGACCTTATATATAATAATAAAAAATATAATAATAATAAATATTACGATAACTAGGCGTCTTATTAATAAGTTCCCTAATTATATTTAATTTTACCTTATTTATAACGACGAAAGAATTAGGGGATATAGAGAAGAAAGCGCCTATATAAATCGTTAGAAACTAATTATATTAATCTATATACTAATAAATATATTATATCTTATTTTCGATTAATTAAAGATTCTTAGAGTAGTATTATTAATATAATTTAAATATTAGGGTAAGGTTAAGGTATAAGGTAAATCGGATAATAAGATTTATAATACTAAAAGCGGGATTCGGAATTAACGCCGCTATTATTTATTTCTAGTTAATTAATAAAATATTATATACCTAAGGTATAGACTTCTATCCTAATCTAGTAAACTATAGAAACTAGTAAAATTATTTATTAATTTTTATAATTACTAAATTTGAATAATTTAATTTATAAGTAAATCGTAAATTAAAAATTTATAGCTCGAAGAAAAGTTATATTAAATTACTAGATATAAAGATTAAGATAAAAATAATAAGTTTTTAAATTATATATATATTTTATAATATATCTTTAGTTAGTAGATATACTCTTTAATTATTATATAAAATATATATTCTTTAGAACTAGAGTAATCCGTTTATTATAAATTATATAAAGATTAAATACTATAATCGAAGTTAATTACTATATTAATAAAGATAATTTATAATTTATTTATAAGCTCTTTAATTAATATCGTCTTTATAATTTCTTATAACGCGTTTAGCGCCGTAGATTAGATCCGAAAATAACGTTTATATAATATATATATAATTTCGCGGATAAAGCGCGTAAAGGATAGCTTCGGGATTAAAAGATCGGTTATTTTTTAAAAAAACCTAATTTTTAATAGAGTAACGACTAGTAAATTTAATGAATTCGAGTTTAATATAAAAAGATCCTATTTACTACTATTCTTTAATTATTTATTTTATACCGCGATTTTCTTTACTCGAGTTTTTTTAGGAGGAATTTTATATATATTAAATTTTTTTTTACTATCTTGAGACTCCGCCGGTTAATAAGGGATTAAAAGCCCCGGCTAATTATTATTATATTATATAAACCGTTAAAGAGTTTAATATTAATATTAACTATATTTTCTATAATAATCAAAGGTATAATTATTAATATTAATTAATAAGGATTTAATTAAATTTCGGTAGGAATTTACGAAAGAGGATATAAAGATCGGATAAAGATATATTTATAATTATTATAGCGGGTAGCCTAATCTATTATATATAAAAAAGCCGTAGATCTATTTTATTATTATATTTTATTAAATATTTTTATTATAAAGTATTCCTCGGCTATAAAACGTAGTTTATTTAAATAAATTATATAATTATAATATAATTATTAAATTCTTTTATTTTCCTACTCTTTTTATTTATTTATATAATTCGTATTTAGAATATTTTAAAGTAGTAGTTTCGCCCTAAAGAATTTTATATATAATTAATATTCTACTCTTTTTAATATAGTACCCCGGGATACCTCGTTTATAATAAAGGTTTCTACTAAAAGTTTTATAATTAAAAGTAACGACTACCGCTATTATATATATAAAATAGAAATAGCTATCGATTTCTTTATATAATTTTATTTATAATAATAATATCGTAATTAAAAGAAGGAATATAAAATTAATAAAATAAAGGGCTAGATATTTAATTTTTTATAAACCTTATAAAAATTAACTTTAGAGTAGGAGTATTTTAATTATAATATTATAATGAATACTAGAGAGCCGAGGAATATTTATAAAAAATATAATTATATAATATTAAGAATTAATATTATAAATAGTATAAAAACGTACCTCGAATTAAGGAAATATAAAAGGATAGTTTTAATATATAAAATAAAGCCGATTTAAAATATACTTTTATTTAAAGACTAAATATATAATTATCCTTTTAGATAATAGGTATAAAGATTAATATAAATTCTTAATTATATAATTTAAAGGACTAAAAAAAAGATTAATATATTAAAATTTAACGGCCGGGAAATAACCTAGGAGGACTTCTTTAAATTATTTATACAAATAATTATCGGGCTTAAACTCTCTTTACGATTTATTAATAATATTAATATATAATAAATATTTAAATATATTAATACTTAATTTATTCTCCCTTTTATATTAATAGTTAAAAATTATATAATAAAGAAGTATTAGGAGATTTAGCCTCTTCTTTTTTAAAATTTATTTAACGACGATATTAAAGTTATTTTTATACTAGATTTATAATCTTCTAGAAACCGGTAGAGTTATATAATTATAAATACGTATTTTATCGACTAGCGATAATAATATTACGAGGTACTTTTAGCTTTTAAATTTATAAAAGATAAATATAGTAATAAAAGTTTAACCGGGTATTTAAATATTATTATCCGTCGTTATAATTTAGAGGACCGTATTATATCGATTATTATAAATAACGCCTTTAATAATACTATAATATATTAATTACTCGAGATAATATCCTCGGAGGAGAGTATATAATTTATAATTATAAAAAAGGAGTTTAAATACGAGCTTCGTAAAGTTTATAACGAATTAAACTTTTTTATAAATACTAGAATTTATTATATTTTATATCTTTCTTATATTATTTAACTAGGTTTAAAGGAATTTCTTAATATTATTAAAATCTCGCTAACGAATAAAGACTTTTAGAAGGATTAGGACGAAAAAGTAAATAAATAAGAATTTTTTAATATAAGAAAAGAATATAGGATCCTATTTATTTTAATAAAGATATATATTCTTAATTTTATATTAATCTTTATACCTACTTTTATTTATTTATTAAATTTAAAATATATAGATTCGTAAAGTCTTTATTTATTTTAATAGAAATAATTAACGATGTAAACGCTTTCAAAATATCTAAAAGAGGTTTAATAACGAGAAATATTAATCGGCTAAATTAATTTAGGGATAAAGAATATATAATAAAAAATACCTCAACGAATTTATTACGCTAAAACTCTTTAAGGATATAGTAATTAAATGGGATTTAATATACTATATATTAATCTAGGCCCGAAGACTAAAGCCGGTATTAAAAAAGTTTTTTCGTAAATAAAGGGAGTAGTTATAAATAAATAATAACGAATAAATTTAAATAAATTACTTTATCGAGTTTAATAAATCGTTTTATTAATATATATAAACGATTAATACTTTATATACGCCGATTATTTATATAGCCTTTTCGGTTTATAATACTTTACTTAATTATTTTAAGAATAAGGAGAAAAAGTTTAAGATTAAAAATATAAATTAAAAAAGATTTATATTAATAGTTTTAAAGAAGGTTTAAATTAAATTAAAATAATATTATTCTTAAACCTAATTAATTTTAGATAGTTTATATAATATAATAACTCTCCTAAATCTTATTAGAAAGGCGATTATATTCTAGGGTTAAAATTAGAATAAAGAGACTAATAAGGAGTAGGATTATTATTATTATTAAAAATAATTTAATAAATAATTTAATCCGCGTATATTTATTACTAGTTAAAAGAAAATATATATTAAAAGAGATATTAATATAGATACTCTTAAACGTTTTATTAAAGGTAAAAAGAAGATATTAATTTTAAAAAATCGGAGTAATAAGTTTTAAAGTTACCGCGAAATAAATAAATCTATTATTTATATTAATTTTTATATTAATAACTATATCGGCTAATCTAATATAAGATTTAATAATAAAAATAAATCTATATTTAATAAATAAAAGGAATTTTCGTTATATTATAATTATCTCTTTTATACCGCCCGTAATATTCTAGTTATACCCTCTACGGGGGTTAAATATAAACGAGTATTTAATATTATTAATTAATTATATTTAGCCTAAAAATCCTATAATCCGGAAACTTTCTTAATTTTAATAATTCTTAATCGCTTCTAATTTAAAGAGAATAAAATAATAATATTATAATAAGACCTAAACTAGGAAGAGATAATAATATTTAAAGAATATGAAATAAAAGTAAAAAGGCGGGAAGAAGATATAATAGAAAGCGAGGATAAAGATCTAATTAATAATATAAATAAGGGCTAGTTTAATAACCTTATAAAAAAAGAATTTCGAGAATTTTTTAAGACTCCTACTACTAGTCTAGTTTATAAAGAAAGAAGAGTTAAAGAATATAATTCTAGCCCTTAAATAAAACCTCCTATAATAATATTATAAATAGAATATTAATATTATAAATAGACTCGAGAAGGCGTAAAAGATAAATTTATAAATTTATAAACTAGATTTTCTAAATATATAATAAACTAAAGTTCTTCGAAACGTTTATATTCGACCCGAGACTCTACGTTAAAAAATTTAATAATAAGGAAGAAATCGAATATAGGATTATTCTCTAAATCGTAGGCGTTATCTAGGCCTTATATAATAATTAAATATCTAGGCTATAATGATTTAGAGGCTACGTATAAAAACGAGTCTCTAAAACCGATTTTATTAAAATTAATTAAAAAGATTAGACTTTTCTAAAAATCTCTATAAGGTAATAGAAATATAAATAGGACTTCTAAGAATAAGAGAAGATAAAACGGGAGTTAGAATTATAATTAATAATAAAATATAAATAAGATAAGTATAAAGATTAGTATAATAATAATAAAAGTTATTATATTAATGAATTTTCGGGTATTTTAATAGGCTAGCTATAATAAATATTAATCTAAATAATTAATTATATTTAATAAAAGTATACCTAGAAATCTAAACGAACTAGCTACCTTCTTTTAATTTTATAATAACTTCGTAAACTCTTTAAATTAAATAATTCGTTCTAGCTTCTTTTCGAGTTTCTTATATTTACTAAATTTCTAAAATACCTTTACCCTCTTTATTATTTTAGTATACTCCGGTTTTAAAAGTATCCCGAATATTTTCTTTACGCCTTCTTTATCTTTATCTAATACTTATCTATATTTAATAAAATCGTAATTATTAAATTATAGTTAATTAGGTCCTAGTATTATAACCTATTTATAATTCTCCTCGTCTAGCGCTATATATTTATTTATTTCTTAAATATCCTATTAATTTCCGCTAAATAACTTATAGATCTTTAGATTTATAATAAATTAAAAAATTATATTATATTATAGTACGCGCTCGAGTTTATCGAATATTTTATTAAGTTATAGTAAATATTTTTATAACCCTTTATATATACGCTAACCTATAATTAATATTAAATAGTATATAAATTAGTATAAAAATATACTAGATAATTATTTCTTCGTATATATAAGAACCCTATATACTTATATTTCTTTAACGAATATTTATCGTAGTATTTAATCTTCGTTTATAACGATTTAAATATTATAATCTAGTATCTTCGATAATTATTATAGGTTATTTATACTATAATTTATTAACCTAATATAATTAAAGTCTTAATAATATCCTTTTAATTTTCTTTTTCGGTATTACTCTTAATATTATAATTTTCCTTATTATTTATTTTCTATCGAATTTAAAGTATATAGTTTATTAATTTTAACGAATTTTCTAAATTCTTGAAAGACTCTTTATCTATCTAATTTAGATCTTTATTATTATTAATAATTATCTCTCTACTTAAAGACGCGCCGACGGTTTTTATAATAACGCGGGTATATTTACTCTAAAAAACCTTATTATATATTAATCTCGTTTAACTAGTATAATATAGATTAATATAAAGATTAGTATATACTTTTTATTAATAATATCGATCTTCGCTTATTAAGTTATCCTTTATTAATTTATAATTAATAGATTTAATTATTCTTTATTACGCGTTAAAGTCTTTTCTACTCGTCGAATTATTTTTTAATTAATAATTTTAGCTAGCTCTACCCGAAGCTTTTTTACAGAACGATTTATTAAACGGTTTCTTTATTTTATTATATTATAATTTTTATTTAGTTTCTTTTTAGTCTTTTTTTTTCTTTATTTATTAGGTAGATAATCTTAATTACTTTATTTTAAATTAGGTATAGGTAAAGATTAGCCTAAAATTTATTTCTCTTTATTAATTATAAAATAGTTAATAATATATAATATATTAGTTTATTTTATTATTTATTATTCGGTATTAAATATAATTAATATTTAAATATAAGTTAGTCCTAGGCTTCTTAATCTTTTAACCTAATTATAAAATAATTAATAAAAGTTATTTTATATTATCCTTTCTTATTATTTATTATATAATATTATAATAATATTTATAATAAGTTTTAATTAAAGAGATTAGTTATTTTAGATATATTAATCTTTATACCCTTTAAATTTTAATATAGATTTAATTTCTTATTTAATTATTATTAAAAGGGAGAATTCCGCGATAGAGTAACTACTAAATAATACTAGGTATAAAGATAAATATAATTATAAGAAATTAAATAATAAAAGAACTAGATACTAAAATATCCGAGTAATTTAACGAGTTTATTAATTAAATAAATAATTAATAAAGTTTAGAAGTAAAAGGAAAATATAAGCGATTTAGAAATAAATTACTAGCGCGGTATTAATAACTATTATAATATTATATAATATAAATAATCTTAGTTATTCTAGGAAATTATAATTACTAAACCGAAGATTTACTAGGATTTAGTATACCTAGTATTAATAAACATAGTCTAGTTATTCTATTATATTTATATATATTTAATATAATTAATTTATTAAATCTTCGTAAATATATAAATAAATATATTAAAATATTTAATATATCTAGTAAAAGTATTTAGAAATATACTAGACTACTTAATATAACCCGCGGTTAAAATAAAGATTAATATAATTAGAATACGCGTTAAAATAGCGCGTTAATAGGTTATAATATTAGTTTTATAGAGAGAATAAAGAAGGGATTCTTTATTATTCCCTTCCCTTCTCTACTTTAAGGAAGAGAATTATTAAGTCTTTATTCTCTTTTTTTCTCTTCCCCGGTTCTCTTCCTTAACTAGGGAAGAGAAGAGATTCCCTACCCTATTCTATAACGTAAATATTATTTTCAATTTTTTTATTAGAGGATATAAACTCCTATTATAAAATTTAAATCGTCGATATTAATTCGGGTTAATTCGTTACTTCGAAAGAAATATAATACCGGCGGCTTTTTATAGATCTTTTTAAATATATTAAAAAATTATTATTATTTTTCTCTTTACTAGAAAATAGTATTTTTCTTTATAATATCTATTAGTAGTAAAGTTTTCTTAGAGTAATCTTTAGTAAATCTTTTATTAAAGTTCGTAAATCCTAAGAAACTCTATATCGTTTTAATATTATATAGTATAAATTATTCTTCGATACTCTTAATTTTTCTAAATTTTATATAAATATCTTTAATATTAATTATAAACCTAAGGAATTTAATTAATTCTTTATAAAATTTATATTTCTTTAATTTAAAGAGAAGTTTAATTAATAATAAATAAATAAGAATATTTTATATATATTAAATATATTCTTCCTTATTAGTAGAGTAGATTAAAATATTATCGAGGTATATAATTACCGTTATATCTAGGTATATTTATATAATATTATTAATTAATATTTAATAAATTACTAGTACGTTAATAAATCGAAGAGTATTATTAAATATTTATAATAATTATATTTAATTTTAAAGATAGTTTTTTACTCCTCGCTTTTCTTTATCCGAATTAAATTATACGCGCCTCGAAGATTTAATTATATAAAGATTTTTATTATTATAAACCGATTTTATAACTTATTAATATTTAATAAAGAGTACCGATTCTTTACTATAATATTAATTAATTTTCGATAATTTATATATAATTATAAATTTTTATCTTTTTTTATTATAAAGAGAATTAAATGATTTATTAATAATTTAGATTCTCGAATAAATTCTTTTTTAAGATTCTCGTTAATATACTCGCGAAATACTCCGAGTTCTTTTTTTAATAAAATATAAATAAGTCTAAATATTAGTTATTTATCTAATTCGAGTTGGATTTTATAATCCTATAATTAATATTTAAATAATACTTTTATAGTTATCTCTTCCTAAAAAAAATACTTTTATTATTAATATTTTTTAGAGATATTAGGAGGTTTAGTTTTATTTTTAAAAACTCTAATTTATTCACTATATTAATCTCTTTAACTAGTATATATCGAATCGGATCTTTATATAAAATTATCTTTATTCGAAAATAAAGTATTATAGGTTTCGACCGAGTTATAATTTAATATTTTATTTATAATTATCTTTTATAAATATATAAATATTATATTAACGATATTTTTAATATATAAAAATATAAATACCTCTTTCTTTTAATTAATTATTAGATTATATTTCTTTAATTAAAATATTCCTAGAATAATATAATAAATAATTATTTTAATTATATTAAAAGTAATTTCCTTATAGTAATACTAAATAATAATTAATAGGGGGAATATTTCTTTATTTATTCTTTTTATTAATAGTTTTAACCCGTCGGTTAATTAAAACTCGTATTATTCTTTCTTTTTTTAAATTAATAGACTAGTTATTTTTATTATTATTCGAGATATGAAATTACTAGTCACTTTTAAATTTATTATTATAATAATTTTATATTTATTAACTTTTACTAGTATTTTTATATATATACTATATTAAACTAAATATAAATGTTTTTTAAAATTAATATATTAATTTCTTTATATTTCTTTTTAATATAAAGAACTAGTTTTTTCCCGACGAAAATAAAAATCCGTAATATTTTTTAAACTCGAAGTATCTTTTATATCCTTCCGTTAAATAATAATATTTTTCGCTTTAATTATAATTTTTTAATTCTTTATTATAACCCGTCTAATTTCGTAATTATAATTATAAATTTTTATTATAACCCGGGAAAATTTAATTTTCTCTTTTTTTAACTAAATATTATAAGTAATTATCTTTAATATAATTATTTTATTAATAATAATTATATTTTAATTTTATAATATACCTTCGCTCTCCTAAATTATTATAATAATATTTATAATGTTTATTTATATACGCGGATTAATATATTTCATAATAATATAGTAAATATTATTATAGGTATAATTAATCTTAAAGAGTTATCTTTTCTCTTTTTTATTTTTTTCGAGTTTCTCTTTTAATATAATAAATTAGATTTTAAAATTATCGAGGTAATTTATTATTTAAAGATATTCTTATCACGGGGTAGACTTTAATAAGAGTATTATTATAAATATTTATTAAAACGGCGGGCTAAGCCCTACCGCTAGCCTTATCGGGACTAGGGTAATTCTAGGATTCTAATATATTAAAACCAAATCCTCTATAAAAATTAATATCTTTTATATTATATACTATTATATTAACCCCGTATTAGATAGTAGTAACGGCGATATTAATATAGAACCATACCTCTTCTATATTAATAAGAACGATTATACTAGTTATAAATTATAAAATAACCTCTAAAACGGCTAATATACTCCCTATTAACTACTATATTCAAAATAATTTACTTTATATCGATAGCGAGCTCTATTTATATTATATTTATTTAATATTTCCGTACTATACTCTACTACTTTAAATAAGTATTTTTAAACTCTTTATTAAGTTATTAAAATAATTTATTTAGTACTCTTTTTATTTAGGGTATTTATAATAAATATTAAATTAAGTATTTAAAACGTCCTTTTATTTATTTCTCTTTTATTAATATAATTATTTATTTTAGTAAATTACTTATTAAGTAAACCTCTAGCCTAGTAAATATATTACTAGTTATATCTCTTATATTTCCGCTATAGAAAAAGAATATTAGAATACTAGTCTTTTAATACTATTTTTATTATTCGCCTAGTATTATTACTTTTAGTATTTATTATTAATTATTACTTTAGTTATTATTTTAGAAGAAATTTAGTTAAGCCCTACTATAATTAATTTTACTTTCTATTTATAAGAATTCCTACTATTAAGTAAATATATTTTAAAATAGGTAAAAGTTACTTTTAATATTAAACGAGTAGTTATTTAAATAATTATATAATTTTTTTATCCTCTTATTAAAGTACCTCTTTAGTATTTATTAAGGAGGGGCCGGAAAGCGAAGTAATTTAATAACGACCTTTCGGAGTATATTAAATTTAAATAGCCTACTATATAGCTACTTTAAATTATAGATAAAATATTTATAATACCGTTTATCGGTATTTTCCGAAGGGATATTAAAGAATTATATTAATATTTATAAAAGAAGTAGTCTTTAGAGGACGAGTTTAAAGAAAAAGAAATTATAATTTCTTTTAAACCCGAGTAACCTATTATAAATTCCGAATAAATAATATAATTTATAGAATCGCTAGAAATTTAAGCTCTTATTATTAGGTTAATAATTAAAATAAAGAAAGACCTAGTAAAACGTTAAGACTTATTAAAAAAAAATAACTTAATTAGTTAAAATAGTATTAGTATTAAAATAAACGCCTAAAATAAACTAAAACTCGAAGAGATTAAATTCTTCGACTCTAAAGATAATAAAAAGAATAACCTATTTATTTTAAGAAAGTATATTATATATAAGAATATTTTTAACTTTAAAGATCGCGTTAACGATATAATTAAATAATACGGCGAAGAGGAGGTATAAAAGTTTTTATTTTTATATCTTAAAGAAGTAGCCCTTAGATAATTCTTAAATAAACTAAATATTAATATTAAAGTATTAATACGTACCTTCGCTAGTCTTATATTAGATAAGTTATTTTATTAAACGATTTAAAATAAAGATACTAAAAGTTATATATAAATTTCGTTTTAATAAATATAGATTTATTTAAATATATACTAGTAAAATACCTAGATAGTATATAAATAAAATGTTCAATTTAACTAGGGCCGCCGATATTCCTAGTATATATTAATAAATATTTATAATCTACGACTATATTAATTTTAAATTTTAAATTTTTTATTAATCCGCCTAAACCTAGTATTTTATTAAATAAATTCCTTAATTTACTTAACGTTAAGAAAGAAGTCTAACTAGGAATAATACGAAGTAATAAAATAACTAGGCCTCTACCGTCTCCTAAACTAAAGAGTTTACGATAAAGTTAATAGAATTATTAATAATTTAACCGGTTCCGCTTATAGTAGAACTAGTTATCTTAAGTTACTTCTTATTAATTTATTAATCCGGTCTATTAGAATATATTAAATATCTCTTAAATATAGTAGTAGTTTTATTAAATTTAACCGCTACTTATTTAATTATCTATTATTAGTAATAATACTAGAAATATATTTTTCTCTCTTAGAAATAGAAATCGTCCTAATTATTAACCGCGCTAAAAAAAACCGCGGGCCTATAACCGGTAATTATAATTTTAATTATTTCGGGTAATAGTAAATACTCTCTAGGTATATAATTATTTACTATAAAACCGAGGTATAAAAGAACTACTCTTAAGAAAATAGTATTATAAAATTATAAATAAAAGAATAATCTACGCCTAACGTTAATTATATTAATAAATAGAATTAGGATTAGTAATAAAAGAATTATTATAATAAATAAAACGAAATAGTTAATTACTAGATAACTATTATCGATTCGCTTAAATAAATCGAGTATTATATTTATAAAGAGTTATTCTCTTTTAAAAACGTATTATATATATATTTTAGAAATTAAAGTTTAGGTAGGAACCTTATTAAAATCTTTTACCCTAGATATTTAATTATAAATATTATTTAGAAAAGTAAATAATCTTTAATAATAAATAAGAATATAGAAACCTATTATTAGGTTAAAACGAATAACGAATTACTAAAATAGAAACTCATTATTAAATTAAACTACGACTCTTCTAAAAATACGGGAATAGGATAAATATTTAGGAAGTACTAGTATACTAGTATTCGGGTCGATTTAGACCCTAGAATTAAAATATAAAAGAGTTATAAAGATACTAGCTATAGATTAATTATCGCCGACTATAAATTTATAGTATATTTTCTTTTAAAAGTTAAAATCCGCACTATAATAACCCTACTCTAAATTACCGGTATTAATATTAACCGCTATATTATTTCTAAATATATCGTTACCTCTTTATACTTCCCCGGGAAAAATAAAAGTAGTAATAAAATAATAACCGAAACCGCCCTTAAGGAAGTCTATATTATAGATAATTTTAAAATAAATATATTTATTAATATAGATATTATAGCCCCTAAAGGGATTAATATATTAATATCTCGATAAGTCGCCTATATTAATAGTTACGATATAGAGTACCCTATCGACGTTTATTTAAGAGGTATAAGTATAGACCGGCCGGTATATATTATAAAAATAAAAATTATCCCCCTATAAACTACGGTAATTATCGAAGTCTATAAGTTTAATCTACTAGTATAAGATTACTTCTTTAAACTAGTAGATACTAATTTATACCTCTTTACCGGAATTATTAATAATAGAATAAAATTAATACTTATAAAGAATAAAACGGATAAATATATTAAAATCCTTAAGAATATAAAGTTAGGTTAAGTAATTAAGGTTTAATTTAATAGTTATTATAATATTATTATAAGCGATAATAACGTTCGCGAGCTCGTTATATAAAGATCTCTTTAGGAGTATAAAGAAACTTTTATTAAAAATACTTTTAATAATATAATTATCGCTAGCTTTAATTTATTACTTTTTAAATAATCTTTAAAGAGTAAAGATATAAAGAATTTAACTAGTTCCCGATCTTTTATTCTATTAATAGAAGTAATTATTTCGGTAAAGAATAATATCCTCTTAAATAATATTATTATTTATAATAAATAACCGGAGCTAGTAAAGATTATTAATTAATTCTTTATACTTTAGGTAGAAAGAGGCTTTATTAATATTCTAGAAAACGAATAAATATATATACTACTACGCGCCGACTAGGAAGATAAAGTATTTAAAACGATATATATTTTTCCTATAAATAACGAGAGTTAGAAGATTATTAACGAAATCTTTAATAAATTATATATTTAGGGACGATTTAAATAGACGATATAAACTACTTTATTTAATTTCCTAGTCTTCGTTATTTAGACTATAAGATTAGACGGTATTAAAAAAAACCGTACTATTATTAATATTTAAAGTTTAAATACTATAGTTATAATAGATATCTACTATTTACCTCTATAGAATAATATAATTAACGCCGTTAAGAGTTATCGTTAAATTACCGTTATTAACGCGGCTAGTTTCTTCTATTAATAGTATATATACTCTAAGAATAAATATAAGTTTACTATTATATTATACCGCGGCTAGGAGACTTTTAATATTATAGTAATAAGATTTAAAAACTCGCCTATATACGTATAATAATAAATAGACCGGATTCTATATATCTATAAAGTATTCGCCCGAGTATATATTAATAATATTATAGTATTCTCTTAGACTCTTAAGGATTATATTTAATATCTATATATAATATTTTCCTTATTTACTAAATTTAATATTTTAGTTAACTCTAAAAAGGCGTTTATTAGTTATCTATTAATTATACTATTTAATTAGAAGATTAACTCGTTTAGGCTATTAACTTTTAAAGAAAAGTTTATAATTATTAAATAACTAGTTTTCTCTTAAATACTAGTAGTATTTAAAATATACCTAGGAATAACTAGTTAATTAAGAGATTATATTAAAGATTATATTACTTTAGTTAGGCCTTTATAAAATAAAAAAACCGCGCTATTAAATAAAACACCTCTTATAAGCGCTTAGCGATAAGAATATATTAAAAAGACTAATTTTAAATTACTTTCTTTATAGGAGATCCGTTTATTTAAAATTATTTAGAATACCCTTTCTAAATCTTTCTTTCTATATTATTTCGACGATAAAAAGGAACTATTTATCGACCTTAATATTAATAAAGAATTCGATTACGGGGCTATAATTTATTATATTATAAAAGAGTTAAAAGACTCTTATCCTAATTAAAAGTAAATTTAGTTTATTTATTTCCTTAACCGACTCTTTAAGAATATAGAAATATATTATTAACCTACTAAAATAAAACTAATAGGAATAATATAAATATTTATTAAAATTAAATATATAGTCGAATTAGCCTCTAAAATAGTCGTTTATATTAATTATAAAACTACGCTTAATATAGTTAAATAAATAAATATAACTACCTTATCTATAATAAAGATTAATTTATATATCGTATAGGTCTTAGATTATATTTAGTATTTTTAAAATATAGAGATCCGTTATAAACCTAGTATTAAATATATAGTACTAGATACCCTATCCCGACTATAGTAGAAGAATATAGTTAAGGACTTTTTAGAAGGCGAGTTAAATATATTTTAAATATATATATATAAAGTCTATATATTAATAGAAATAAATATACCGTTTAAATAAGAATTATTTTAAAAATACTAGAATAACGACTTTTAGGCCAAAATAAATTATATATTTAATTATAATATAGAAATCGGCGAGGATACCGTAGATCTTCTATTTTCTAAAGAGGGTAACGACTTAATATAATATATTAATAATTTAGTTATTAATCGAGTATATATACTAGAGTATTTATATATACTTTCTTTATATATTAAAACTTTATTTAATATTATATATTATAATTTATATATAAGAAGATATAAATATTATAAAATAATAATTAAATATTAATATATATATAAACTAAATAAAAGCTAGGGGAGTATTTACGATATTATTTATAATATTAATTATTCGGTACTCTTAAATATAAGTTTTATAGAGTATTATAACTTATTTTTATACCGCTCTCTTCTTTTTATACGATTTTTATCGATTTTATCCTAGCCTTACTCTTTTCGTAGGAAGGATTCGATAATATAATAATTATTATATATAAATTTTCCCGAAAGGTGACCGCGATTCTAGGAAAATTAATATAAAAAGTAAAGTAATAAGTAAATATACTTTTATATTATTTATATTTAGTAGACTAGGGTATTCCGAAAATTATTCTTTTTAATTAAAATCGTAAATTTATAAATATCTTATAGAAGGCTCTATTTAATAAGTTTAGAATAAATTTAATATTTTCTACTACCTATTATCTATAAACGGATAGATTAAGCGAGCGTATAAATTAGACTATTAAAATTATATTACGATTCTAGATCGCTATTTTATAAAATTTTAAAATTTAGAAAGAAGTACTACCTTTTATAATTATATAATATAATAATATATTTTCCTAGTTTATTAACTATATTTTAAATAAAATAGTTTTCGGTTTTATCGTTAATAACGTATTAAACCTAGGAAGTTAAGAGAATAACGTTTTATTAAAAGAACTAATATATATTTAAACTTCGGATATAATTACTTATATTTAAATATATAATAAGGAGTATTATAATTATATTTATTACTTTTATTATTTCCGTTAAAGGGACTAGGCTTTACTACGTCTATATAAAAGTTATAATATTCTAGTAAATAAACTTACTAGTTATAAATATAATTAATAAATAACTAGGTTATTTAAGGTTCTTAACTATATCGGTAGACTTATATACCGCCTTAATATCCCGGAAAATTAGAAGATTTATAATATATTTTTAATAATATAGCTAGAGTAGTATTTATTACCGGATAAGAACTCTTTTAAATATCTACGACCTACTAACCCTAGAGTAATAGAAACCGAGCGAGACGATTTAGAGTTAGAATAAAAACTAGAGTATATCTTTAATAAATATATTATTAAAAAGGGGAAGAATTATATTATTAAATACCTTCTATCCTAGAAAGACTAGGGATTTATATAGGACCGTTAAATAAATATTAAAAACATTTTCGCGGGCGAATTTATTAAGGAATATAAATAATAAATTAAATATTAAGTTAAATTCTTCTTCTAGGGTCGATAACTTTAAAAGTATAATTATATTTCTTTTTTATATTATCGCTCTTTACTTATTTTTATTAGGAAATAATTATTATATTAAATCTACTTATCGAGTTTTATTTAGAGTATAGGTACTATAATAATATTAAAGAAATATTATACCGAGAACCGGTAAAACTATTCTTTAATAATTTTAAATTATTCGCCTAGTCGTATATAGAGTTATATAGCCCGAATATTTTAATATAATATTACTTATATACTCCGCTATATAGATTTAGAGCTTCGGATAATATAAAAATTATATAATTATTTAGCCGAATCGGGACTAGCTCCGCGCTAAAATAATTTTAATTTTAAAAATACTATTAAATAACTTTTATCTAGATCTAGTCTAGATTTAATCTAGATTTATATTAAGACTTTATTTTATTAATATATATTTAGGGCCCTAGTCCTTTAATATTAATACTTTTATAATATTATATATATACGCCTTTATTTTATAAATATTATATTTTTTATTATTAGTTATCTACGTTATCTTTATACCTCCTTATCGCTTTACCTCGTTATCGCGATTTTAATATTAAATTTTACAACTTTATATTAAATTTTAAAACTCTACGGGCCTACCCGTAATTAATCGATAATTTAGAATATATACTATTTACTTATTTATTTCTATATATAAACGTTATTTACGTTATTACTAGTAATACCCTATATAAATATATTAAAGAGGGCGTTAACTTCTTTCTTTTAAATTAGGCGATCTATTACGAGGTAGACTTTAATAGAAGTATTACTATAAATATCTATTAAAACGGCGGGCTAAACCCTACCGCTAGCTCTATCGAGACTAGGGTAACTCTAGGATTTTAATATATTAAAGCTAAATCCTTTATAGAAAAATTAATATCTTTTATACTATATATTATTATATTAACCCCGTGTCAATTCTTTAGAGTTTATTATATTATATTTTAATTTTTATCTTTCCTCTAAATCCTTCTTTAAAGTTTTATTATTATTATTATTTAATTCTTCGAGTTCTTAAATTCTTTAAATAATCTTTTTTTCGATATTTTTTTATTTTTTTAATAAATTAATAAATTAAATATTATTTTATACTAGATCTTTACAGGATTCGATTATATTATCTAATATCTTTTTCTTAAATATATTTGATTATTATCGATTTATTATATTTTTTAAATAATAGTTCCTAGCGATATAAACTAGTTTATTATAATTATAATAATTTATTACTTTTATACTTTTATATTATTATTTACTTTTTTTCTAAAATTCTTTTACGGGTTCTTTCTTAATAAAATCGAGTTTTATTAATATATAATTATACGGGTTAAGTTTTTTACAGCGATAACGATTAACCGAATTATATCTATTATTATAAATTCTTAAACGTTTTTATTTATTAATCTCTCCGTTATAATATTTCTTTATTATATATTTATATAAATTATCGTCGATCGCGATTATTTATTTTATTAGTATATTAAGGTCTTAGATATCGGCTTTTATTTATATAAATTTATTCTTAATATTATCTTTTAATTCTTATCGATATATTATTATAAAAGTAATATCGTCCTAGTCCGTTAATATTATATAGTATTAAAATTATACCGAGTAATCGAACGTAGATCTTCGTTATATTAAATATTAAATAATACGAATTATTATATAACGATTTTTAATTTTAAACCGAGAGAAATTCTTTATTTAAAACTTTACTACTATATTATCGATATTATTTAATTCTTTTATATAACGCTTTAAATATAGTTTAATTTATTTTTACACATTATCTTTTATATAAATAATAATAAAAATTATTTATTTATTAATTAATATAATACTCTCGTTAAATATAAAGAATAACTAAAATTTAATAAATAAATTACTAAGTTTTTAATATTCTTTATAATATTAATTTAGGCGGGAGACTTTAAAAATATAATCTTTATTTTTTATAATATTATATTTTCTAGTATTATTTTAAATATTTAAGATTAAGGTTTTTATTAATTTTAAAATATTTATCTTAAAGATATTTAAAGTATTAAGGCTCTCTATTTAATATTTTATTATAATAATAATAAAATCTAGATTAATACTTTTAAAAGAAAGTATTAAGAATTAATAAATAATAATCTTCGTATAAATAATTAAATATAACTAGATAAATTTAATAAATTTAATTAATAATTTAATAAATATTTATATTTAGAATTTAGAATTTAAAGTTTTAAAAGAAGTTAAATACGAAGCTTTTATCTATTAAAAAATATATTATTTATATAATAGAAGGAAATCGTATTAAGAGTAATATATTTACTTTATTTACTAGTAAGTATAATAAATAGTAATATATTTACCCTATTTAATCGGTAATCGCGGTAAATAGTTTTACCACTAGTATCTATCTTACCCTCTCGCCGGGTAATCCTGATACCGTATAACGTTCGTAACAAAATCATGCAAATTTAAGAGTAATATCATTTCGTGTATGTAATAACTATGGTTTGCATGAAGTGAAAATACCTTAGAAGAGGTCACCCCTGAACCGTCCACTCGTAGGGCTGAAGCCCGCTGACCCCCGAAAGAGCGCCCTAGGCGACAAGACCTATAGTACCGAGCCGGAATCTTCTGGGCATAGGTCTTGTCGCCTAGGGCGCTCTTTCGGGGGTCAGCGGGCTTCAGCCCTACGAGTGGACGGTTCAGGGGTGACCCCTTCTAGGCTATCCTGCACCCTCGAGATTCCAGGCTTAGCTTCTTTTTGTTAGTATACGAAGGACTCACACAGAGTCAAGCCTTGATGATCAATCATTTGGAATTGACTTACAGATCGCAAGGCACCTAGATAAGGTCATTAATGCTTGTAAGCCTATTGCCTAGGCGACCATCCACTGGTGAAGTAAGTTACCTCTGTAGGGAGGACATACATACCACGAGAGCTGGTCGTAGGGTCCATTGCGAGCATGATGGTCAGGATGCACTCTCTAGGGTCGAAGGGGAGCCAGACCACGTAGGGCAGTTTTAAGAGGCTTAGTGGTTAGGGTGGAGCACAATTAGGGGGTTCGCTGTGAGCTCGATTGCTCGATCCAAAGGGTGCTAAAAGGCACGGGCGGCAAAAACTGGGCGCTGCACGATTAGGGCTTGCGAAGGGAGGTCAGCTTGACCCCAGCCCCGCTTCGCTTTCCAGGCCGTCTTATAACGATCAGCCCCCCCCAACCCGACCTAAAAAATTTGTTTTCCTAAACAACCTCACCTGTACCACATCCCCTCCCCCATCCGTGTTTGTTTACGCTACCAAAACATCGAAAGTACTCATGGCGCGTGCTAAGAAGGCAGACGAGAAGCCCAAGGACTCTGGCAGTCTCCAAATTAGTGTCGAAGACTTTGTTCGCACCAGGAATTCGGTAAGCATTTCTCATTTCCTTTTGTTATCGGTCGCTGTCGCGCCTTGACTTCATCGATCCCACAACAACACCGCGTTTGCCCACCCTTCACCTCACTTCAAACCTCACTCCCCACATCACCACAACCCCACCACAGCCACAATGCCTCCACCCCAATATCCCATGACACACCATGAACGCGAAGAGGCACTACACGCCGTCGAACTACTTGCACGCCCATGTGAAAACGTTTGCGACATCGCCTTCAAGCTCGTTCGCAACATCATGTTCGGCGCCATGTATCCAGAGCAAAATGAGCTGATGGTCACGCATCAGGTCGTCACTGGTTTAGCCACGCTCCAGTCAGCAGTTTCGGACCTTTCACGCGCCTACATTGCGCACACAGACACTGTCATTGGCAGAGGCAATTCTACCTCCCTTGAGCAGCTGAACATTTCAAACCCTCTGAGCGGCGACAATTTCCCCTTTGCTCCTCGCGGCCCTACTCCGGCTCCGACTATCGAAGCACCCCTTGCGGAAGGCAAGAAGAGGAAGAGAGCTCCACATGACAAGAATGCGCCCAAGCGTGCTTTGACCCCATTCTTCCTTTTCTTGCAGACTGCGAGGTCCAAAATCGCAGAAGAATTGGGCGAGGGCAAGACTGCCAAGGAGGTTCAGGATGAAGGGGGTAGAAGATGGCGCGAGATGACGGACGACGACAAGAGCGTAAGTCGAAGCCGCATTTTCTGCCCCGATTTGACATCAATATACTCATGTTCTTTCACAGGAATGGCAATACAGATATGCAGTCAACTTCGCGCGCTATAAAGAGCAAACCAAGGCGTACAAGGCCGGCCAGCCCATCCCGCAAATCAGCGATGCAGAGGCGAAAAAGCTTTACGAGAACACGAAGAAAGACGGCAAGCTACCCCAGCCAGCCGATCTCGATCCAGGCCACGTCGAAGAGCAAGAGGATAGCGACACCTCCGATTCCACCTCTTCAGATGAGTCTCCAGAGCCCGTCAAAGCTCCTCCTCCAAAGCGAAGCAAAAAGGAAGAGAAGAAGATCAGCAAGTCAACTCCAGCCAAGGAGGCCGATCCAATTGTGCCAGAGCGTAGCTCAAAGTCGCCAGAGAAGAAAAAGAAAGGCTCCAAGAAGAAGGACGCGAAAGCTGCAGAGGAGGAGGTTGAGTCCAAGAGGGAGGTAATTACTGAGCCCGCAAGCTCACCCCAGGAAAAGCCAAAGTCCAAAGGCAGGAAGCGCAAGAGCGCGGCAGCTGACGCCTAAGGAGTTGGGCAAGGGGCCAATGTCTTCTTTCCACAGAGTAGACTGTCGAGCTGCGGCATGTCTCATATGCTGGGACTCTATTACATGGTGGTGATGAAGGCGAGTTTTCTATGAATGATTGCAGATTCGAAGCGAGGCGTGGCATGCACTGAGGGATTCATCATGGATCCCCATCTCCTTTGCTGAACGGCTTATTAGCTACTGTACTATTAGGCAGATTGTCCATCCAAGCAAAAATGGCAGCGGGAATTTCAAACAAGATCATGCTCAATAATCATGGATGATTGAGTCGTGATAGGGTGGAGCTCGGTGGTTCTGACCTAGGCCCCACACTTCACGCTTGACCCTCCCAGGACCCCCACCCCACCGTGCCCACCATTTGCAGGCCTAGAATGCGGAGTGAAGCCCCCAGACAAAGCAATTATCCCACCGTCGACGCTCATCGCCATTCGACCAGTACCGGGCATGACAGAGAGATCGTTCTGACGGCCAAAAATCGATTCAACATTCTCACTCATCATGCATCTCGTGCCGAAAGAGGTACTTTTCCCCCAATTATGTCTTTCTCTATCAATGCTCGCTGCTGATGCTCTGACAGCTCGATAAGCTCGTGACCTCTCAATTGGGTTTCCTCGCTCAGCGTCGTCTTGCCCGGGGCGTCAAGCTGAATCATGCAGAAGCTACGGTATGCATAGTGATAATGCCCAATTGATTTGGCTAACAGTCCACACTCGTAGGCTTTGATTGCAAGTAATCTACAGGAAGTACATTACCTGGCTTACTGGATCTAATGGTGTAGCAATGTTAATCACGACGATCCAGCTCATTCGAGATGGCAACCACTCCGTCGCCGACCTTATGTCCACTGGCAAAACTATGCTTGGCAGACGCCATGTCCTTCCATCCGTCGTTTCTTCTCTTGCAGAGCTCATGGTTGAGGGTACATTTCGCAGCGGCACATACCTAGTGACCGTCCACCATCCAATCAGCTCCGATGATGGCGATCTGGAGAGAGCATTGTATGGCAGCTTCCTACCAATACCATCTAAGGACCTCTTCCCTTTACCAGATCCCGTGGACTATGACAGCAAGAAGATGCCCGGAAATGTCATACCTGTCAAAGAGGGAAAGATCGTGGTCAAGGAAGGGAGAAAGAGGATGAAGCTAAAGGTCGTCAGCAAGGGAGACCGGCCCATACAAGTATAGTACCCATCGTCTGTTATGATTTGATTCGAGGTTTCTCACCAGCATTGCAGATTGGATCCCATTATCACCTGATCGAAGCGAATCCCCAGCTTGATTTTGACCGCATCAAGGCATACGGCTACTTTCTCGACATTGCAGCAGGTACCTCGGTTCGATTTGAGCCTGGCGATACGAAGACTGTGACGTGCGTTGAGATTGGCGGGAAAAGGATCATCAGAGGCGGTAATGGCGTAGCTTCAGGTCCTGTGGATGTCTCCCGAACGGACGAAATAGTGCGGAAATTGCAAGAAGGAGGGTTTGCACATACACCTGATCCTGCAGGGGACAGTGCACACTTGGACGCATTTTCCATGACTCGCCAAGAATACTGTGGCATGTTCGGTCCTACCGTTGGCGATGTTGTACAATTGGGCGCCACGGACTTGTGGATCAAGGTCGAGAAAGACCTCGCGGTATACGGAGATGAGTGCACGTTCGGTGGAGGAAAGACATTGCGCGAAGGTATGGGACAGGCCAGTGGTCGTCCTGACGCAGAATCGTTGGATACTGTCATTTCGAATGCTCTCATTGTGGACTGGAGTGGGATCGTGAAGGCCGATATTGGCATCAAGAATGGTGTCATCATTGCAATTGGGAAAGCTGGCAATCCCGATGTAATGAATGGTGTTCATCCTGCTCTAATAGTAGGCTCTTGCACGGATGTCATTGCAGGCGAGGGCAAGATTGTCACGGCCGGTGGTTTGGACACGCACATTCATTTCGTCTGTCCACAGCAGGCGCACGAGGCTGTAGCGGCGGGCATTACGACAATGCTTGGAGGAGGCACAGGCCCCAGCACCGGGACTAATGCGACAACTTGTACGCCTGGAAAGGTGCACTTGCGACAAATGCTTCAAGCCTGTGATGAGCTCCCCATCAATTTTGGTATAACAGGAAAGGGCAACGATAGCAGTCCCCAAGCATTGCAGGAACAGTGCCTCGCCGGTGCTGCAGGCCTGAAGCTTCACGAAGACTGGGGCACCACTCCAGCTGCTATTGATACCTGCCTTAGCGTTTGTGACGAGTACGACGTACAATGCCTCATCCACACAGATACGCTGAACGAATCGGGATTCGTTGAGCAAACTATCAAAGCTTTCAAAGACCGGACAATCCATACTTATCACACCGAGGGCGCCGGAGGTGGTCACGCACCTGATATTATTTCGGTCGTTGAGCACGGCAATGTGCTACCTAGCAGCACCAACCCAACTCGACCTTACACACTTAATACTCTTGATGAGCATCTCGACATGCTTATGGTATGCCATCACCTCTCGAAGAATATCCCCGAAGACGTGGCGTTCGCCGAGTCTCGAATCCGGGCAGAGACGATCGCTGCTGAAGATGTCTTGCACGACCTTGGGGCCATAAGCATGATGTCCTCTGACTCGCAAGCAATGGGTCGATGCGGCGAAGTCATTCTGCGTACCTGGAATACTGCTCACAAGAACAAAGTGCAGCGAGGCACTCTTAAAGAAGATGAGGGTACCGGGGCAGATAACTTCAGAGTCAAGCGGTACATCAGCAAGTACACAATCAATCCTGCAATCGCGCAAGGAATGAGCCACATTCTTGGGAGCGTCGAAGTCGGCAAATTGGCAGATCTTGTTCTGTGGGATCCTGTCAACTTTGGAACGAAGCCTACCATGGTCATTAAGAGCGGCATGATATCTCACATGCAAATGGCAAGTCGTAGTTCTCCGCTACCTATATTTGTGGCTAATGCAGATCTAGGGTGACCCAAATGCTTCTATACCTACTGTTGAACCTATTGTGATGCGCCCTATGTTTGCCGTTAGTCCATTCTCGACCTGAAGGAGTTTTGCAATCCTTTTCGCCTTGCATGCTCCACCATTGGCTAACCCCGACAGGCTTATGTCCCCCAAACTTCAATCACCTTCGTTTCCAAAGCTTCTGTTGAGACCGGCACAGTTGCAACCTATAATCTCCGCAAGCGAATCGAGGTTGTGAAGAATTGCAGGAACATCGGTAAGAAAGACATGAAATACAATGACTCGATGCCAAAGATGAAGATTGATCCAGAAACATACGTGAGTGATATGTCTATCCATATATAGCAGAACGGCTGACACAACTCTACGTACAGGTTGTCGAGGCAGATGGCTTGGTGTGTAAAGCAGAACCAGCAACAGAACTACCGTTGGCGCAGACATACTACGTGTTTTGAGAGTCAGCGAAACAAGATGTGAAAGGCTGTACAGGTTTTGGTACTTTATCTCGAAAATTGCTATACAATGCAAATCAAGCATGCTATGTCGTATACCCCAATAGCGTGAGTTACGGTTATGATCGCTCAATCAGCTACTCCGCCCTCGTTCAAAATCAACTCAGCATATCAAATCAACCTCCACATGTCCTTTGGACTCTCAAGCGCGTTACTGCCACGTATCACCCATCAAAGCTCAAGCTCCGCATCCCCATGACCAGCAAACGAAGAAACCAGCCCATGATCAGTCTCCCACAAACCATTCTGTTTCCTCGCTGCCTCGTAAGCTGCTTGCCTACGCTGCAACTTCGCTGCTCTCGACGTATCGCCCGGATGACATGAAGACTGCGACTCGAAAGCCGCATCGGATAGTGACAGCTGCGTATCTGGGCCTGACGGTGTACCATCAGTCGCCCGCGGGAGGCTATCTGGCTCGGGCATCGCGTCCAGAAGAAAGTCTCCAGCGTCTTCATCCGCAATAGAGTCCTCAGTGCTAGAGGTGTCTCCATCGTACAATTCAATTGGCTCGGCTTGTGTCCCTTGAGGCAGAGCCGCCGTAGAGGATCTTGCCCCCTCAGGCGCAGGCTGGAACAATGATGAACATGAGTCTCGGTTCGATGCCCCGAGTAGATTCTTTGAGGCCGAAGTAGCTCCATTTCGGGCTGGCAATTTGCCGGTCATTTTGCTGCGTTGCTGGTAACCTTCGAAAGACGATTTGGTCTCCTGCAGCTTCTTCAATCGGGTTGAAGACTGTCCCGCATCATCGAGCCCAATCGCAGCCTTATCGAAGCCAGTAGACGTAGGGCTAATACGACGGCGCTTTGAGGGCCCGTCGATGTCTTCGAAGCTATCACAAGCTCGATGCCGCGGATTACAGTCAGAGGAGCGGAGCGCATCTTTGTGGTCCACTTGCACGTTCCGCGACAGACGAGGCTCACCGCTTTCTTCTCTTGAGGACGTCGTGCCCTGCATAATCATCCTATTTGTAATCTGCTCAAGATCCCTCTTTCGACTTGCGGCTTGTTTCATCATCTCTACGTCGTGTGCAAATATTTTAGCAGAACATAGGTTGCCAAAAAGATTCTCGACGCTGACGTCCCAGTCCCAAGTGTTTTCGTCGACGGTGCAGGGGTAGACATCAAGGGGTTTAAACTCCTCTACAAGGTGGCCGAGCTCTTCGTAGGAGGAATGCCTCGAGTACGGGAATACCTGCGATTGTGAGTAGCATTCTCTGTAGAGAGTCATCGAGGGAGCTTACTATGTTCTTTGGGAGGCCTTCGTCTGAATCAGGTTTCGTTCTCGTGGCACCCTCCTCTGAGATCATCCTGGTAACCTCACTCCGCTTGGCCAGCTCTGCTAAGCGCTCCAATATCTTAATCAGGTCGAATTCGCCAGGGTAGTCAGCTGTAAGTGTAGTCAAGGGTACCGACCCGAGTTTGGAAGCCTCTATCTGGGCTATATGCCCTAAGGTCGTCCGTCGTTGTTCACGATCAGCGATCTTATCTTTACACCAATCCTTGAAAAGCTCGATAATTTTATCGCTCAGCTTAAAGTCTTGAATCTGTACCAGATCCTCACCACCCCCACCAGCTCCAACTTCCCCAATGATTCCTCCATTGGCAGAATAAGAGAGGATCGGGGTGATATGCACTACGTTGGCTTCTTCTAGAGTAGAGCAAGTCATGCCGTGCTTACAGCTGTGCAACCTAACATCGTCGTCGTCTGTAAGGCATCCTGCCTGATCTTTGTTCCCGCAGGGGAAGCCAAAGAATGTAGACCCTTCAGGGCACGGATTCTTACCATCCACAAAACGAAGAGACTTATACAATCGACTTGTGTAATCCTCGACATGAACCTAGCACTGGTAAGCTATCAGATTCATATACTTTGAGGGGTAGTAGTGAAACAAACCTGAGATCCGAAATAATTTGCTAGCATCTTCCAAACATCCTCGTATCCGAAGGTCCAGGCATTGAAATGAAAAATAGTATCCTCGGGGTAGGGTTTGACCTTGCCTATCAACTCTTTGAGCCCCGCTGCCTTTGTGGGGAAATTACGGTGAGCCTCTTCCTTAGTTGCAAAAGTGGTATCCAGATAGATCTTAGCCAGACGCTTGGGGCCATGAGGGGAGCAGAAGGGAAGGACGACAGGATTGCTAATCAAAGAGTCGACCCAAATGGGTTCGGATCGTACATCGCCTGTGTAAAGAATCGCCTTGCTGTCGTCCTGGATAAGGAACATCACTGCTCCAATGCAGTGATTCGCGTCCAACAATGTTACCCTCATAGATCTTGTTGGATCTAGCTCAATCTCCGTGGGAGTGTTCAAAGGTATTGTTTTGACCAGCTTTGTGAGGTGTTTATAAGTCGGTTTTCTCGATTCTAGAATGCCCTTGTGAAAATTGATTTGATGAGGATGTTTCTCTAGGCGCAGGAGAATCTCTCGCGTTGCCGGCGAACAGTAAATGAAAGGGCCCCCGGGCCGTTCCAGTCCTTGGAGATGGTCACTGTGCACATGGCTTAGGAAGTGGACCTTTGGGTGTGGTCTTCCAGGTATAGCTCGGAAATAGTCGATTCTGATGCCTGGAAACTCGTCAACAATCCCGTCAAATGTAGACATTTCTACGACTACTCCTGGTGTTGATCTGAAAGTGAAGTGAGGCTTGAACGGTGGCTGCTTGCTCTGGCAGGTGACCAGTCATACACTCGTCTCGTATGCTCCGCTGCCGTCTTGACATCTACACGGTGACCCGACTCGTCGTACAAAGTGTTGATCTTCAAGCGAAGTGAGGCAGCGAGTCTTTTGATATGTTGAGAATTGTGCCCGTCGTGGAGCAGTTGAAAAGTGTGGGAATCATCATCAATATTAGAGAAAAAGAAAGAGGTTACAGGAAAAGTGTTCAAGCATCATGTATCATACACGCTGTGCTTCATATGAGGCAGCAGCTGAAGACAACACACCATCACGTTTCGTATAAATCTTCAGTATTTCATCGGATCTGTAAGGCCAGTCTATGTAAGTACGAGAACTGACCCTCGCGAGCATGGTACCCACTAGAAGGGTTCAACCCCCCAACTACTCATCATATGGGGCTGAAGCCCGGAAGCAGCCGGGGCCCCTAAAGGATACCCTAGAAATCCGTCCTCCAGGCAATGGTCTGGGAAGTTCCGGGGGCCTTTTCAGTCGCCGAAGTAGCCAGCTTTTCCGGGATATCCAGGCGGCTTCCAGGCATCAACCCTACAGGATGAGCAGCTAGGAGGGTTGAGCAATTGGGGGGTGAAGCCTACTAGTCGTATGCCAGGACGATGGCAAGTGCTAGAAGTGGACAGGCTTTTGGAGGTCGCAGAGCAAGAACTTATGTCTTGATCTCCTCAAAGAGAATATGCTCACAGAAAACCATCTGGTGATCAAGCCTACCCTAGGAACCATTTTTTAAAGGGTAGACTAACCCAAGCAAGCGATTGCGCATTAGAATACGAGTAGCGAGAGAGGAAGCGTGAGCCAAAGAGAAGGCCGGAGATGCTTATGTTTTCGGCCTCCAGGGATGATCTGCCGAAGGAGTATAACTCATCCTTCTTGTACGCTGGCTTCCTCTTCCCCTTCCTGCAGGACCTAGGACCTGCCCGGCGCCACAAACTCACCACTAGTTCTAATTCTTGAACAAAGTCTTTCCACAAAGTTTGCCAACTTGCCGGGGAGAGACGTGGACCTAGTGGGTTCCACTCGTTCATCTATATGAAATGTCGGATTCTCCTTCCCCTTCCAAATCTTACTCATCTATGTCCTTTCATACTCGGATTCTCCCCCATTCCTTCCACTTCTAATGTTCTCATGGACTTGCCTCGAAAGACGAAGCCCAGCAGGATTCTGGTTGCTAATGATACGATCTTGCCACCCATAATCTGAATTTCATTGACCGTGATTCACTGTCCTTCGGTCCTAGCAGTCCTTACATCTTCACAGCCGGGCGCCTTTCCTGGCATCTCAGAAAGCTTCCCGTCGAAACGTCTACAAAACCTTGTGCGGGAAAGATCTCCGAACCCCACCAGCAGTGCCACAAGTTCCTTTAGGACTTTATCCCTGCAAAGCTCCTCCTCAACTCCAAGGACGACCGCTAGAAGTCCGTTGTACGACGTGTTGGAGTACTGCCGGATACTATATGATGAAGCCGCCAAAGATCGAGCAGCTTGTCATGGCAAAGTTGTTCCCGGTAAAGAAAGATACTGACCCAAGCGACTGGCAAATTCATGTCAGGCGCAACCTCCTTCAAGAGGTACGGCTCGAGACCGTTCGATTCTACGGTGCCAGGGTCTGCGAAGAAGCCCAGTATCCTGCCTTGGACTACAACAATCCCTCTCATCGCATGCGCCTAAGTCACTTTACGAATCACAGAAGACTTTTCCGAACTTTCGACGAGCTCCGGTTGACGGACGGCGAGATCCAGAAGCTTTGCAGGTGGGAAGGAACAAGGTGGGCAAGAGAAGAATACGAGGCTCATAACGGGAAACGGGTAAAAGAAACTACCTGGGATGGTGTTGCGGACCACAGAAACAGGAGGACGAGGGTCATCCGAGCTCCTGGGGCTCTTCCCCAGCAGCCCCAGCAGGGAAAGGGCTCAGTGACCATAGCTGTAGCGGATCATGACCTGGAGTCTGACATTGATGACGTGGGAGTAGAGGAGTCACGTTATGAGCACGGCGATACTGGGGATGAAAGCGACGATGAAATGCAGCAGAGTGTTGGGGTGGAACTCAACCAAAGGCTCTTGGCTGCTACGGAGGCACGGGCAAGGGGCGAAAACGCAACACTGGACCCTGACTGGGAACAGTGGTTGAAAGAGGCAGCGGAAAGGGGTACCCTGCCTAATTTGCCAAATCTGCTAGGCGTGACTCCCACGGCAAGAGCAGACACGCCACAGACACCATCATACTGGGGCCGCGAGCTCCCGGCATATTTAGGTGATCACCCGACGCCTGCAATGGCCGCTGTACAAGCTCGCATTCCACCACCACCGCAATACTTCCCAGGGGTTCTCTCAAGTCCTTCAGATGCTTCTACTATGCGGTCCTCGCCTTCCGCCCCACCAACCTCGTAGGGAGCAAAGCAGTTTTAGCTCAGACTGGAATACTACTGTGGTGATGTCAATCTCCAAGCGCCAACATGAGCTCGAGGATTTCCTCTTATTGACAAAGTCGAGCCAAGGATCAGCAAATCGAAGGTGAATCGCCACACATTACAGCCTTTATTCATTACGGATGCATTTTCTTTCTGATCGGCTTTGCTTCATGCTTTTCATGGCGTGAAATCGAATTCATGAGCGACTGGTGTTCCGGCTAGGGGTGGACCAATACTCATTGACGGGTTTAGAGGCATTCCTGGGTTCGCCTGCAGCTTTCATGATTTCATATATATCTACTTTGCCTACTTAGCGACTGCGCGTGTTTGGGTCACGAGGATTGAAAAAGCTTGCATTCGAGCGTTATGTTTTACGGTCAATATAGCAAACTAGAAAGGACAGGCAAAACAGACTGATCCTAACGTTGCATTCGTGGACGTTGCAATTTTTCAATGCAGTTACGTTCACCTGGCACATTTCAGAGTCAGAGACTTCTTTAAGATAAAAAGTTGGGTAGCTATATATTTTGGGGGTTATTTTAGGGTAAGAACCCACGATCCCACTCCAAATGTAGCTTAAGGCTCTAGAAGGGGCATGAAGTAGCGAAGAGACACTCCGAAAGGTACCGTACCACCGAGGAGGAGGAGGAGTTGGTTGCGGGGGGCGGGGGCTGCGTAGTAAGCGCGCGTGACGAAAGACGAGGAGACATCTGAGTACAGTTTCTTTTCAAGGCCTACTCCGCATAGTGACAGGTCTGCTAAAGCTGTGAAGATATCTCGCGACCTAATGTCATGTCACTATGCTCAACAATACGCTGGTCTGAGGAGCCCCTTCTTCAAACTTCCGGACATTCAACGCTCGAGGGATTATCGCAGCCTTGTCACCGGAGTCCCTATCCAAATCTTCCCACTACCTCTCTCGACAGTTCTCCAAAAGTGGTTCCATCTTCTCTGCTCACCACATCCTCTAGACTCGGTTGCGTGAAAACAGCGAGTGTGTTCCTTGCTACCCTCTGCCCTGCGCGAGCTTTTCCACCAAGACGAACAAAATGCGGCACTGCCCTGAACTTCCCTCCAGTAATCACCTGCAGTGCTTCACCAGTCTGGAAAGCAAGACAGTCTGGTGGGATCGAGACTTTCGTAATAGTGAAGTCCCGCGCGTGAATGTAAAGCCCTGTCGAGGGGTCTGGTGGAGATTGTAAGGAAGGTATGATGGGAAGAGTCGAGAGTGAATCAGTGGAGTCGGATGCTGGGAGCCGAGGAGGGTGCGCGGCCTCGTCTACGTATGTGGCTGAAGTTAGCCCCGTAAGGCAACCGTGATCAATGTGGGTCGCACACCAAGAGTCGTGATCAGAAGATTCAGGAGCTGGTGCGCCGTTTTGTGGGTCAGCATCTCCACTGGAATTTGGGAAAGTTTCTGGTGGGAAATAGTGCAAGAGGCGGGCCTTGGTAATCGTAGATGTTTTCACGACGTGCTCCAGATAACCACACTGGTAGTCTTCGATATGAGCTGAGGCATAGCGATCGCATGCTCTAGCTACTAGGACTGCAGCGTCGATTATGAGACGGCAGAGCTCTTCGAAATTTTCTTGGAACCCTGGTAGAGAAGCCTCGGATGGCCATACGTTTGGGGCAGTAAACTCTGGAAAGTCTGTTGAAGGGGAGACGGTAGCATCTTTGCCTTGATAGAAGGCACAGTTGACGTAGTAAGAGCCTTTAAGCGTGTCGTAAGACCCATTTTTGAGAGCTTCTTTACCGTGACTCCATCCGCTTAGGTATTTGGAAGAAGGGCAGGTGAGAGCATCTAAGAACGATGAGTACAGAGGAGCAAACGGAACGAGTCAAGTAACAATCAAGACACCAGAGATGTCTGGAAAGGGAGATGTACCTAGTTCTTCAGAAGGCAGATTTGCAAGATAAGAAGCCTGTGAAAGTAGCCTGTGACGCAGTTCGACGAAGTTTGAAGAGAGATCTTTGACAATCAGAATGCCTAGTGAGGATGGCCCAAATGCCTCTTGCAAAGTCTCGAAAGGCACAGAAGCTAGAGAAATGATCAGATACGCAAGAGAAGCGGGCGAGGTTTTGGGAGCTGACACTTTTTGAGCTCTTCTAAACTCACGACGACAGCCTTGCGAGATTCTTGCGAAGAGCCTGGGTCACCCATAATGTTCTAACCTTTGCAGATCCTATCCCACGTAAAACTTGCTTTGATATAGACTATAAGCTGCCTCTATGACTCTCTGTATCATTGTACTGAGATCCCAAGACATGAGCAGTGACATGTCGCAAAGAGTGACACGTGACACGCGCCTGCAGACATCGACCCGCGCACTAGAAGGGTTCTCTGGGACCAATGGGTCACTCGAAAGGCTGAGGCGTTCCATTACTTTAGGTTGGTGTTCCAGAGGTAGGTGAACCCTTGTAAAGTAAAGAAGGCCCTGGTGGCCCCCTCGGCCCCTACCCCTATTTCAGTAATGATAGGCCAATTTTTTTTTTTTTTTTGCGCACCCCACACAAATCCCAAATCCCAAAATCACTTATTTAGAGTACCGCTAATTGGGATATATGGTTATAAGGGTATATAAGGTATTACTGATTTCGTACTGATTTTGTACGGAGGCTTGGCGTAGGTCGGTAAAATCTCGGGATCTACCGACAAACGCCAAGGCTTCGCACGAAATCTACGAAAACTATATATACCCTATTAAATATAGATCCTAATTATCTAAGAACTGAGACTATGATAGAAGTATAGTTGAATAATATCTCCTAGAATTTTGATAGCTTTACGATAGGTGGTTGTGACGCGGTAGTCTAAATAAGTGATTTTGGGATTTGGGATTTGTGTGGGTTGCGCAAAAAATAATAAAAAAATTTGGCCTATCATTACTGAAATAGGGGTAAGTAAATTTGCTCTTACCCCTATTCCAATAATGATAGCTCGTTTTTTAATTTTTGGAATTTTTGCGCACCCACCAAATCCAAAATCCAAAAACCACCTAATTAGACTACCACGTCACAACCAGCTCTCGTAAACTTATTAAACTTTCAGGAAGTATTATTTGGATATAGTTCTATTATATTCTCAACTCTTAGATTATTAGAATCCATGGTTGTTAGTATATATCGGGTTTCGTTGATTTAATGCGAAGCCTTGGCGTAGGTCGGCGAAACGTCGGTGAAAAGTCGGCGAAAATTCTATACTCGCCGACCTACTTACAAAATCAACGAAACCCGATATATACTAACAACCATGGATTCTAATAATCTAAGAGTTGAGAATATAATAGAACTATATCCAAATAATACTTCCTGAAAGTTTAATAAGTTTA
>JAABUS010000337.1_pt1 | contig 120742 bp, 95 predicted proteins | sample 5560161 | NCBI WGS metagenome assembly JAABUS01 (sample SAMN10711885, study PRJNA513376) | rock metagenome | isolation source: Antarctica rocks | place: Antarctica: Victoria Land, Trio Nunatak nord | collected 2016-01-04
GAGCTAGCGGGTTGGGAGAGGGAGAGGGGGCTGAGGGGGGGCTATGATGGCGGCGTGGAGAGGATTCTAGGTATGTGGGGAAGGGACGGGTTGGTAGGCGGGTTGGTGTGGTGGGGGTTGTGGGAGTCATGGGAGGTGGGGGGTTTGAGGGGTAGAGTGGGTAGAGGAGGTGGGGATTTTTGTTGGGAGGTATGGAGGTTGGGAGGACTGATTGTGCGGTTGCTGGAGCTGGCCTTTAGAACACCACGGATTTTCTTGAGGCCGTGAGCGCAGAGCGGCTGCGCTCGAGAAGTAGCAAGGCAGATGTTGGGGAATGGGGTGGTTGAGCTCTGGATGTGGCGAGTGCTCCTACGTTCCTGGTCTGTGCTTGAAGTAGCGAGGAAATAGTCTACTGGGAGGTCGGGATGTCAGGTTGATTGTGGTTTTGTCTTTCGAGGCTGTTGCTGTACGTTACTCTCATTTGCTTCCCGAAAGACGGTAGAGATGAGCTCAGAGATATGGTTTGGGAATGAGATATGGCTGAGAGAGTAATGTGAGCGCAGCGCGGAGGGAACGAAAACACAGCGAAGAGGCAGAGGGAAAACGGCAGGGTGGACGCGTGGAAATAGCCTGGAGAAAGAGTGAAAACGACGGAGAGAGGGAGTTAAAACAGCGGAGAGAGTGTGTGTATGTAGTAAGTACTGGTCGCTTGGTTGGAGATTCGACATCGTGAAACCAAAATTGTATTAACAAACAAGTCCTCACGACCGTCAGCTCCCAATCTTACTTTATGAACATATCACAGCGCCCTCCACGTGACATAGTGAGCGTGCGCTTGACGAGATCGGAAGTCCACATCCGGTTACAACCTTGCAATCAAGTCCAAGTTCACTCTTGACTAGTGACGCAGATACTAGGCTGTTTCAACCCGCTGCATTGCTGCGTGAGCAGACTGCTCCGAAAAGATCTGGGCAATGCAAATAGTTATGGTTATTCCTGCTGGCCCGATGCTACACCAAATTACAGAGCTAAGGAAAGGAACATAGTGAAGCCACGGAAGTCTGCAACAACATCACAGAAAATTATAGAAACCTCACAACTGCTGCCTCCTCGGGAATTTGGTGTTTCCAGGTCCTCCGAGACAGCACGCTTCTATTTCTTCTCAAAGAGCCGTGCAAATATTGTCTAAAGCAAATCTAGTAAATCGCCGGTGCGAAATCATGCGGCTTTAGAGAGTGAACAGCTTCCCATTCTTCTAGCCTGATAGCTAAAGGTCAGGCAGAAGTCGAAATTGTTGTCAAGGTTGAGCGTACTGTTGCGGGATTACGAAATCCGAAGTTGAAAATCGCCTTGAGTGAGATGCCTCGAGAGAGGCTTACGTATTGGACACAAGATTGATGTTATGAAACGTCACTTGCTCATGGTTTATCACCATCACCTTGTATATGCTCCCCAGGAAGTACCAGTAACTATGCTCATTGCTTCTCATCGGCGCATAGCAAACAGGAATCCGTACCCAGGCGAAGTGCTTCTGACGAGTAATGCCTGTCAAATTCTCCAAACTTAGTCCCCACACCAAAGGCTCCTTCTTCAAGCTCGCGGCGAAGTCTTAGGACTTGATCTACCAGCTTCAGTTTATCAAGCGAGCCCGGAGCTTCCAATCCATCCGTGCAAGGCTCGAATACCCGCAAGAAATCTTCCGATTGCTGATCGGAGAGTGGATACCCAACGAAAGGTCCCCACCGTTCGGGTCCAGGGTCCGCGAAGTAAAAGCGGGTGCACTTCGAAAAATGCTCCTTGTGTGGCGCAATCAATTTGTTGCTTATGAAAACCCACTCATCGCAGTCCCTCAAGCACTGGTGTAGAATTGTGAGAATAGAGATGCTCCGGTTGAAACCAAACAAGCAACTCCTGAAATCTGGCGACAAGCAATTCCTGAAATTTGGCGACAGTTTTCCGCCTCCTGATAAGGTCGTCAGGTCAAATGTCCATAAAGCGCCGCTGCGAAAGTTCAATATCTGAGCTGTTTTTGCTCCTTTAGCCAGGAAAGCTATAACCATTGACGCCCATACGCTTCTGAAATAAGCTTTATTGAATATTCGGCTACAATGATATGCCGTGTACAACTGCTCAAGGAAGTCTCCCCAGATAGTGGATGAAGCGGTTACTGCATTAGGATCTGCTCCGCGGTCAAGCAGGCCCCGCACAAATTTCAAAGACCGGTGAACATCTACTCGCTCGTCGGGAAGCTTGTGCAGACTCCTGTCTATGTTAGATATGAAGCAAGCAAGCAGGTACGTTATTTTTTCTCCACTTTGCAGTCCCGGCTCCGAGTCGAGGCGGTATTGCACGTATAGCGATAAGCCGTAGAAGGCCGCGAACCCAAGAAAATCCTCCGGCATGCTTGAGATCACCACGGGAGCTATATTATCTGCCCTGATAGGGTTTGGGTCAGCCGTCTGTGGAGAATGTTCGATCTTTAAACCCAAAGTCACTGGCGTCTCATCACATCGATGCTCCCTAGATGCTGCTTCGATTACGCAGCTGTTATGGGGTATCTGTAGGCACGGGCCACCCTTCAACTTCGTCAGATATTGTGACTTTGTAATTGTCATGGCTCGTTCGACGTAGTCCCACAACGCCGATTGTGCCGTTGCCGTGTTACTTTCCGTTATGACTGCGTGTCTTAGCAGGCTGTCCATATTGCCGTTACGATATCGCAGAAGATCGCAGAATCCAGGCAACTGGATTGCTTGGTCATGAAAGTGGACCCCCCTTTCTCTGAATTTTTCTTCTCTGATGGACTCCGTTACATAGTGCCAGGGATCTATGCATCCTAGTAATCGCCACGTCGCCACTATATTGTTCAGACAAGATACGGAGTCGTCAACTGCATATCTGTTGTGGTCTTTCATAAACTTTATACCTACGCTATTTTCCTGGAGGAAGTCGAAAGCTGTACGATGGACAGGTTCGATTGAAGTACATAGGTGGATGCGGAGTAGTTCCAACATTGCTTGAGGAATTCTATCTGGGGCGGTGACAGGGGTGGCAAACTGTGATGGCACTATCAGCCGAGCCACGGCGGATAAAAGATTGTGGTCGGCGATCACACCGAAGATGCGCCTCTTCTCTTGGATCTCAAGAAGTCCTGCACAAGTTGTTGGTAATCTTCTCGCGGTTGAGTTGCAAAGATCTAAAGTTTGAGAAGCAGAGAGATCTGCAAAAGCGAGTGACTGGTTATTTCTGTCCGCTTCGTGAACCATTAAAGACAGCTGAAGAAGGGTACGGAGTTTTGTCATCATCGTCACAGCGAAACACCGGGCGGCTTCTTTTCTGTAAACAATGTCAATGCTCCGAAGCATGTAGCTGTACAGTTGCTCAATCTCGTCCGGTAGCGAGTCGAGACGGTGTTTCAATTGTTGTTGGCTGTCTTCGTTCGTAATACCTCTGTTCACTTCTTTAACGACCAATTCAGCCCATAAGAAGACACCATCTGCCCTTCCAACGATGGTCTCGGAGATGTTGAATGCTGATCCAGAATCTTCAGAAATAGGTATCGAATCCCTGGGTAGCAGCGACTCAGAGACGTATGTAAGTATATCAGCATTGGTCAAATCATGAAGTTTGAGCATAGCTGAGGACGAGAAAGCATCGCTGAAAACCCTGTACGGTCGACTCGAAAGACAAATCTTGACTTCACTATTTTCAATCAAGTTTCTGACCACGGATAGTATCTGCTCGTAGCTCTGCTCTAGTTCGTCCAAGCCATCCAGAAAGAAACAAACACGGTGCGACTTTGCTAAAACCGACAGTAATGCTCCCAGATATTTCTTAAGTCGGGCCTCTGTCCAGGCGGGGAGTGCTTCGTACTGGGATGCAGATGCCACATTGTCTGTTGATATGGTTCCTATCAATTCCGGTAATGCGCTGAAGATTTGATAGAGTAGCGATCTGAGCAAGCCAACAATTGTCTTCTGGACTGAGCTACCCGCCCTCCAAAAGAAGAATTTGACTATTGAGATCTCCCTGGGGCCAGCCCAGGCTTGAAGCAACTTTGTTGTACGATCATTGTCGCAGATATACCGCATCAAGGTCGATTTGCCGGAGCCTGCCTTACCGCTTACCCAGTAGGTACCTTGCCCACCTTCCAGCCATGCAACGAAGTTGTCCCAAGGCTGTACAGCAATTTCAGAGTCATCGAGAAGCCACTTAAATGTCTTCGCATGTGCATCTTTGATTCCTTCTTCCCTGGCTTGTATATCGGGATACCAAAGGCTTTCAAGAAAGGCCTTGTCGTATGCCGTTTTCGCCACGGTCTTCTCATGCTGCTGGAAGCGGCTGTCAAAGTGCGCACGGGTACTCTCATAGTGCTTACGGAGTACTTCTTTTAGTTCATCAAATTGCCGATTGTGAGTGGGTTTATCACCCAAGATCTGGATCTTCTGATCGAGTTCACGAAAGCCTTCAGTCTGTAGTAAGGCGTTTTGGATGGAGCGTTGCCTTTAACAGGAGAGTCAACACGGAAGTTTCCACACCCAACGCTGCTCGAAAGGAGGGTGTGCGCAGATATGTAGAGCACCAGGAAGTGGAGCGTAGGAATAATCGATTAAGAATAGCAAGAGCTTATTCGCAGGAAGGCAGCATGATAACGATGCATACGAATCCGGCCAGCATCGACGAGGAAGCAGTGCTCGTTGATACTTCAAACGACAACCTGGCGCACATGCGCTAACGCTGTCAGGGATCAAAGACTTCGTCCAAGCTGGGTGCTGCTGGTAGGGAACAACGTAGAAAGTGCATCCTCGACGCCAGGACCACCAGTTCAACGTCCTTGATCCTCCACTACCCAAACTCAACTCTCTCGCTCATTCAAGTCAAAGAAAAAACTATTAACCTCAGATCAGCTAACACCTTAGTATCCAGAATGTTCCTATACCCATCCAACTGCCTCTGCATACCCTCAATCGTGCTCTTCTTCTTGAGATTCCTAAGCGTCGCGCTGACAGCTTTCCACTTTGAGCTGGTGCTACCTGCTTTGATTGACTGCAGCTCCGCAACCAGCTCCTTCGCCATCTCGGAGCATTTGATGGACAATTGGATAAGATCCTTGTCACCAGCAGTCTGAGTACCAGTGGACGACGTATTCGGCTGCAAGTCCGCGCCAAGAGTAGTCAGATGTTCGGCCATGGACTCGATACTCTCGTTCTCGGAGAGAGAACCATTCTTGTAGATTTCTCGACATTGGGAGAGGACCTTGGTGCTGAAGTCGATGGCTTGGATGACGCCGCAGGCAAGGCTGAAAGCAGTGAGCGGATCCATTGTAGGCGAGGAGCCCGTGAGCCAGGCTTGTGTTCAAGAGAAATATAATCTCGCGTCAGAATAAGACGCATAGCACGTTCGGAAGGTTATATGGATATTGGGGTAGGTTCTGGGATCGTTTCAGCTTGAGGATCGACGAGGCTTACTTGGAACGATGTTGAAATAGACTCGGTAAGTGCACCCTTCCTCGGCCCACAGAAGGCTAGCCGAATTGGGATCGCCGCATGTCTGCTCATATCCATGCACCAACCACCTGGCACCGCTCGCAGGAAAGAGAGTAGGCTTCCTGTACACTCTCCCTATAGAAAGGCAAAGGGCTCACACAAACCCCCCCACATACTCATTCCCCCCGTAGCTCCTGATTCCAGTCCATCGTATGATAACATAACATCCCCACCATCAAGCCTGCACCACACCCCCCTTATCCTTCCAGCTCATATATCTCTGCCACGTCTCCGTCCAGACCATGTACCTCACACTCAAAAAGGCCGGGTTAAACACCACCTCATCGAAATCCGCCGGAACCTCCAGCCCCTCCAACCGATCCTCCTCGCCTCCCTCCTCTGCCGTCAGTCCGCCATTGCTATCATGGTCAACGCCTACTTCCACAATGTGCTCGGAGCTCTCGCTGCCGGGGTTTTTCTTGGCTGTTCCGGGTCGAGAGGCGTTTCTATGACCCATGGCCTGCATTGGGTAAGAGGGAGGCGCGGACTCGTTCTCCGGGGGGTTGGCGGGCAGGTCCCAGGGCGTGGGATGTGAACTGTTGGAGTTGATGCTCGGGGTACGGCTGTTGCTTGCAGAAGCGACCAAGGCGGTAGCAGGGCCGAAAATCGTGTCGAGACGGTTGTAGATGTGGGATTCAACGTTGATGGGATAGGACGCGGTTTGGTTATGAACGAGGGCGACGTAGATGTTAAGGGCGACGCGGAACATCACGCCACGTGCGCGCCGGAAGTCGGTGTCGGATCTGCATGTGCTGTGGAACAGCTGCTCGCACTGGCGTTTGAAGTCCAGGACGCGGGTCAGGAAGATGATGTTCTCGCCGTTGAGCTCCATGCAAGAAGCGTACATTTGCAGGCTGTCGTGGCGGCCGGAGAGACAAGCATCGAGCGAGTCCATCGGATACATCTGACGGCGCTTGGAGCTCGTAGACTTTGTGGTTAGGGAATCGGTCGTGGTGGTGTCGTCGATGAAGTTGAGCCGTTTCTGGTCGAAGGATCGGAGCCGTTTCTTGTCAAATTCGGCGAGGGCGCGGTAGGTCTCGCGGACCTCTTTCTTATGCTTCCATATCTGGTAGATGGGGAAGCCCAGAGTGACAATCTCCATCGTTATCAAGCCCGGGGCGAACCTGAGCGCGGGAATAAGTGTCAACGTTGTGATATCGGTATGGCATGTTCAGAGACAACGCACCACATTGAAGGAGGCCAGTATTTGTTTATCGGACTGAAAAGATTGCTATATCGAGCTGCTAACCAAATCGGAGTTGCCGGAAGCCTGACATGATCAGTAAAGTCGTACTTATTCAGATGCAGCTTCCTTACCCAGCAACGATGGCCAGTATGGTTTGCAGACGCCAATGATATATATCCTGGATGAGGCGAACCTTCCAGATCAAGTATGGACCGAAGATATAATTCCATAAGAATTGCCACACCACGGACGGCGCCCTCGTATCTCATCAGGCTTCATTCCTTGCTCAACATCTTTGTAAGAATCCACTTACCACTCCCATCCTAGACGACACAGCCCAGGTGACGTGTGCTTCGACACAATGCCATAGTGGTTGAATTTGCGGGAGATATTATATATGACGAAAGATGCTACGAACTAGAATTAAGACTTCATTAGCATCATTATATCGAACATCATCGTACCCTGCCTTCACCTGGATTATCATCCCCAAGGTGACGTAGGCTTCATATCTGCGCGTTGAGCGAACATTCCCCCACCAACACTTGAGGCGAAAACTCCAGTAGCTGATACCCCCGAGTCCTTTTTTCGGCTTTGGCGGCAAGGGCTTGAAATGGTGCTCGTTGGTGATAAGCCTAGCTTGCTGGCTGCTGACAACCAGAAGCTGCTGGTTCTGAGCCTGGAACAAGCCGATACCGATGGGCAGGTACAGATTCATGCACCAGAACTCGATCTGGCAAGGGTATGCGCCGTTGAGGGTATAGACGACGAAGACCATGAAGAGGAACACGTGAAGGGTCAAAAGCGACATGAGTAGCAGGGGCACATTGCGAAACTTGACCACGGCGTGGTTGCGGTGATGCCAGAGGAAGAAGCATGCCGCGCAGAAAATGATGGAGTATGTGACGATGAACACGATGTTGGAGATTCCATAGTTGTCGAGGTTTTCGGCTCCGTCGTTGATGCCTCCAGGATTAAGATACACCATTTTGCCGGTTGCGCGATTGAAAGTGAAAGAGGATTCGAGGGGACCTCGACATAGATGAGGTTGAGATCACGGAAGTCCAACCTTCATCTCGCATATAGATAGTCGCTCCGACAGGGGATGGTTCCGGCTCCAAGGACTGATCCGGCGCGAAGTCACTCCCACGACGCGTCTAGATCTGTTGTCCGAATTGGCACCCGAATCGTTCATCTGAAGTTTGAATGTTAGCATTGTCACATGCAAGGAAAGACCTAATTCAACCATGCATTGCTGAATGGCTTTACCTCGCAAAACTCTCGTCATACAGCCTCTACGCCTTCGAGAAAAGCCTGTCCCCACAAGGTCGAGAATCGTGGGGTAGCAGCAAACTCTGGTCACCTCATAGAAGTACCATCGACAGTCCCTGTGATCGACAACGAAGGGTGCAACGAGAAGATCGTTGACTGTGGGCAAAGAAGGCTTTTACTTGATCCGATATTGGGAAAGCGTCGATCCAGCGGGAAGGCTATTCGACGCCAGGAACAGCTTCCAAGTCATCGTCAGTGCGTCACATACATCTGCACGGTCCAGGGCTCAACGGAGATGAGCCGCGAGAAACAGGCGAAACACGAGCCTCGCTGGAGACAGAGCGCATGGCATGCAGTCGATCTCGGCTCTTCGCTTGCCTTGGAGAAATATATAAATTCATGGGAGTAGCAGCACGATGGGGCCGCTATTCTCTTGCCAATGGCCCTCTGACGACTGAAAGCTTCTTCACCGAGTGGGGGGGTTCTCCATTGTGTACTCACTGTGTGCCTATGCAAGTACTATGTCTCCACTATCTCCCCACAATCTAGCGAGCAGCGCGTGGGTCACGATAATAGTGGCGACTGGCCAGCACTGATCAAAATTCAAATACCTCGGGCGTAGTTGCCATTGTGGGGAAGTCACAGCGACTGCCCCTGACCCCAAAGCCCCGGCTAGAAGGCAATGCAAGGCATACGGCAGGTCCAGCGGAGGCACGGCAAACTCTATCTCCCTTTCGGAGTTTTTTCTCGATGTGCTAATCGCTAGCGACGCGCTACCCCGAAGCCAAATTCGCAAACTCTCCGAGATGGTCCCAGCGCCAGACGCTGGCGATCTTCTGTTCGAGTTGCCATTGGACGTCAAATATAGCCCATTGCCGGGGGAAGCTGCGTGGGATAACAATGTTGCTACGTACACGCAAAATTACCGCATCAGCAGATTTGACTTGGTTTGAATCAGTTTCGATATCGCTGTTATATCATTGCTGCTTGATCACAGAACAAGGAAATCATCATCTTATACTTTGATCTATGACTAGACTTCGATAAGAAAACTCAAAAGTCCGCCATCGTACGGGGCCCCAATCGTGTCTGGACCGGGACGGGAAGCCCGTCGAGCGGGAGACTTAATGCATTCCAATCGCAATCTTCCGGAATGAAATCTGGCCCATGGATTGCGGGCCAGCGTGGAATGTCGGATCGAGCTGCTGTCGATGAAAACTAAAGTAGAAAGTCCAGAGGGTCAACTTTCAGCACAGTGTCTTATCTCGGTAAGAACGAGGGTAGGCATTGATTCCTCCTCAGTCATGAATCTAAGCAGCCTCCGATAGAGTACGAATAATGTGAGGGTCGGAGCCGAAATCATCCCTGTCCTGCTCTCTACTGCCTGGAAGAAAGTAATATTTACACGGAATTGCTGCCAACTGGCATAGGAGCAGCGAAAGCAAACAACATGTTAGGTACCATAGTAACCAAGGGACCGTGGTCCAACGCCATCGCCATGCATCGAGAATTCCGGTAACTCTAAGGTAATTTGCCGCCCACCCAATACCCACATACCGCTGTGATCCTGAAGCCCTGTGCTGCTAATGGAAGTTTGAAAACATGGTCCGAAAGGAAGGCGGAAAGTGGTATGATGGAGTATGGTGATGAATGTAGGGTAGGTTAGACGGCTGGCGCAACGAAGTCAAGATCAGCCCATCGATCCGAGTATCCTCTTGCCGAGCCCCATGACGCTTCTCTTGCGACTACTTTCAATGACATCAGTATTTCGGTGCTAAGAGAGAACAGAGAAGTGGTCTTACCTCCCCTCCGTGTCCTCGCCCGAAGTGTCGGTCGCGCGAGGACTTTCGCTCGTGAAGCGCCGCACAAAGGTGCTGCGCCGCATGAAGCCCGGCGGCTGCACGTCTTCGCTGTTAGCTGTCCCATTTGCTTCGTTAACTGAGGAAGCCGTAGCTTGACCCTCGGCATCTGACGAGACTTGGCTTTTCATGCTTGAAGAGTATGAGATGGATCTTTGTAAGGTGCTGCCTCGCGAAGCGGTAGATGGCCGAGGAGACTCCGTCCAGGGGCTCCCATTCCGTAGGCTACTGGTCTCACTGCTAGAAATGTTAAGGAGACTCGTTGTATTTGGCAGCACAGACGAGGCGCTGGCAAGCTGGCGGAGTCGGCTTTGCTGATGCTTGTTGGGACCATGCTTGGAAAGTTTGTTGCCGAGAATTGCTCCCGTATGAGATATCAGTGCCCGGATCACATCCTTCTTGAGTCGCAATGCTAAGTCTAGATTTGACCAGGTCTTGTTGCGATACTCCAGTACAGGCATACGGAAGACGAAGTTGTGCACATCCATGATGTTCCTTTCGCCACGACCTTTGTAGCTGAGGCATAGAACTACGCTGGGGATCTTGACGTATGCAAGAGTCATGTAATTCGAAGCTCTGTTCATCATTTGCGTCAGGTCGTCCGATGCTTTCTCCTCGGTATCCTGCTTCTGACTTGCGGCGCGGTGTAATGCAAACCTCTTTGGCTTGTCAGTGCTACCGCTCATGGTCGAAAGATTTGTAGAAGACGCATCATTACGAGCGAGGGCCGGTAGACTTTCACGGGACACTTGGCGGGAAGAAGGATGCAGTTTTGAGGGTTTGGCTGACGGCCGCGAAATGGCGCTGTGCTGAAAGAGTCGGAAGTTGTGGACATCTCCTTTGCTATGCACTGTTCCATTCTTACTCCTTGCAACGGGGTAATGGCTCCCTTGTGCAAAACCATGGGTTGTGCGAAGACGCATCTCCAGAGATCCAGGTCTTGTTCGTTGATCGGCATTTGAGCCATTGGCTTCCAAGCCTGGAATATCCGATATGTTACGTTGCACTTCCTCTGCGTCCGAATCACTATCGTCATCCTGTGACGGATTGTTGCTCTTAACCATGAGGGGTGAGAAAGATCCATTTTCACCATCCTTCATGCCAGGGAAAATATACTCGAACAGCTTCAAACCAATTTCCCTCTCTAATTGGACCTTCAGAGGAACGAGATTGACTTCGAACTGATCCAGGACCGGTATGCCTGCAATGGCCTCGAGCATGTGCCAGTGAACTTGAAGCATTCTCTGCTCTTGCTCGTATTCAAGAGACTTGCCATTCTCAGCATAGCGAGCGAGGATCTCCGGATAAAGCGCATTTGGCAGAAGATTCAGCCCGTGTATGTGCTGAATGGTCATTGTGTTGAAGTTCGAACCGTCGCTGTTGTCAGTCCGGTCGTAGACTGCTTTTTGTAACTGGACCTCCATTAGAGGTTCGTCTCTGTCTCTTATCAGATGCCACACGATCTCCGAGGCTGAGAGGTTCCATTGTAGCAATCCCGTTGTTTGTGAGGTCTGAGCACGATCTTCATTCTTGCGCTGCGAGGTAGTGATAGCTTTCATCATGAAAAATAGCTCATCCTCGCAATTTGCAAGGTCCTGCTCGATCGACAGACGATCCTGCCACCCTTGACGGTCTAGGAATTTTGCGTGTATCTGAAAGTGTGTCTTGATTTCTTCCAGCTGTCGAATCCTTTCCTGAAGACTGGCTACCATCTCAGGGGCGCCTCGAAGATCGCTGAAGTCGGATGCCAGCATGATCTTCTCAAGCTTCTCACTTCGTACCTTTTCGAGAGGCTCGCTATACAGAAGAAGATCCAGTACTATGACATACATCGTATAGTACTGTGCCGAATCGCAGCTCGCCCTTATCTGGGGGAAGTCGACCCACAGATGGTCGATCCGACTGTCGTGGCTTTCTGAAGAATTGCCTTGACCGGAACTCCCATTATTAACCTCGTTATTGTACTTGAGTCTCAATGTGTTGTACTTGTCGTACCGTAGACTCGCAGACGTCTTCTGTGCCACCCTTGAAAATCCGAAGGGGTTAAGGTCGAAGTCGAAGTTGACTTCGAACGGCACCCAGGGAGGCCAAGCAGAACCTTTGGGGGCACCGTAGCGGTTACCAGAGTGCAGGTTCAGGAACTGCACAAGGGATTTCTGGGTGGCTACGAAGAATTGCACACTGTCCATATCCACAGAGAATCGGCGCTGCACGAGACCGCTGACATCGTCTAAGATACGAACCTTGTCCATGACTTGGATGACCTTCAATTGCATGCCCTTCGCAGTGACGAGCAGGACCGATCTGGCATTCTTTTCGCTCTGAAGTTGAATCTGTGGGGCGATCAGGCGGACGTGGTACGAGTTCAGGGCTGTAAAGTCTTGAGAGATGTCCTTGCCAAGATTGATAGTATCCGAGCTTCGGCTGCTCTCTGTCTGATGGGGATCATCGGCATCTACAAACCTTTTGCCATCGTTAAGGAGGTCTCTGATCCGCTCCTCAACACTCGCGTCGCTCTTTTGCTCATCCCTTGGTTTTTCTGGTGGATCCTCCGATACAGGTGTATTTACAGTTGAATGGTCCGAGTGCGCTTTCTTGTTCTTGTTCTGCTCCTCGACGATATCCAGGATGAATTTTACAGCTCTTCTCGTCATGTAGTAGATGAAGCCCCGGCGTTGGCTGACTTGATGGACGTACCGTAGGATTATGTTTCTGAGGGAATTGTTCCACTTCAGCTGTGCATTGTGGACGATGAATCGATTGTTAAAGTCACTGACGATTTTCGCAAGCGGCACGGTCTCGATGCCTGCTCCTTCGGGATCCTCAGTCGTTTGTGGAGTCAAATCTGGATCGGCCGCGTCTCCAATAGTAGAAGACCCGGGCCTATCCTGCTCAATACGCTTCGTGAGGTTTGCGAGCATGTCATTTAAGAATTTCTTCTTGTCTTCCATGATGTCCCCTTGGCTACGGAGCAGCTCAAAACGCTCCTTGAGGCTACTATCTCGATTACCATCCCGCACCACACGAAGTTCCTGTTCGTTCAATGTCCGCTCATGCATTGCCAGCTGCTCGTCAATTCTGACAATGCGTTCTTGTATAAGACGACACTGCACCTTCCGTGGATCGTTATCCTGTGACATCACGCAGTAATGTGTCGGCTCGTTGCCAAAGGGGCTTCGCCGATTGGTATCACCAGAAACCGACCCTTCATGATCAGTTTGTCGGAAGTAAGTAAATCGTGGCGCAAAACCTAGAGGCATGATCTTCGTTTCGGGATTTGTGTCGATTGGTAGGACCCAATCCAGCTCCACAAAGTCATCCATATCCACCCAGCTAAAATCATTATCCGGGATGACAAAACGAGACATGTCGGCTGTTAAGCCAGGTTGCTGATACGACGCCAATTCTGCATCAGACGCACGATCGACATCTGCTGATAATGTGCCTGCAATACTGGCAGAAATTGCACGCAGATCAGCCGTGATGAAGTCGAGTTGGGCCTGGTTGATCCGCATGCCGCTGGTTTTCATCTGCTTTGCCCGCCCTTTACCCTGCGCTGCAAACTCTTCACGCCTTTGGTGTAGATCAAGCATAAAGCTATCAATACGGAGCTTCAGACCAGTTGCGGACACAGTATCCTCGGCGTAGTCCTCGGCGTCCTTATGGATGTACATATGTGTGATAAAGAGAGGTGACAGTAATAGATTGTACTTGAATGTGGCCAGGTGGCGACCAAACTTTTTGCTCGATTTTTCGACGCCAGGGAAAAGCTTCCCTTGCCTGATAGGTAGCGACATAATGCCCGAGAACATTGACCACCAGCTAAAAAAGTGCGTGAAGAATCGTGGACTCATATGCACGGTATTATAGCTCGTTGACGGTTTGAGGTTGTTCACGTTCCAATCTCGGTCGAGCGGAGCGGTGACGGCCACAGAAAGATGTATGTGGTTACTCCGAAAGCCGCGGAAGGCATCATATGTCTATAGGACTATTAGTACAATCCGATAAAGGAAGGAGGCTTCATACGTCTCCAGATGGAGCAGTTGCACGGTCGGGCGTGGTCAAAACAACGTCGTAATGCGGCGTGAATTCGGAAGAACGGCTTCCGTCATCAAGATTGCGCTCGAGTACCAGGCCCGCAAGCCAACGGACGTTCCCCGAGAGTTTCATGATGACTTTCTTGAACGACGCAGTATTCTTGGTGCTGCTTCGACTGGCGACACTGTCCATGTCTCGTCCCCTACTACTGTTGGACTCTCTAGCCTGGTGGCTATAATCTGGGATTGCTAGCACGTATTCCCCACTGTTGACCGTCATGAACTGCCTGGGGTCGTCATTTTCATGTATTCCCCAGTGGACGTTGTGTCGCCAACACATGACAAAACCAGCTCCATGACCAGTAACGACATAAGGGTCCCTCGAGCCTGCGGTCTGATCAGCAGATATTGAATGTTCGAGAGACTTATGGGCAGACCTTTAAGCTTAAGATGAACGTCGCCATCGCCCTTCCATCTTACATTCACCCGTGAATGTGAGCTCAGGCGGATCTTGTCCCAGAAGCCGACGCGATCTGAGGGATCAACTTGTTGCTTTGTAAATCCCTCGATTACCATCATCATATCTTGAATGGCAGGCTGGTACGAGGTACCCCACGTAATGCTCGTTGGTGCACTGGTGTTGATAGCGATCTCCACATCAGAGTATGTTTTGACCGGAGATACAGTCCGACGAACGTCGATTGCAAAGCCTTTGTTGAGACTGAAGGGTTGGGTCATCTTTTCTGGAGGGACCACTTCCACCTTGATCTGCTTGGTTGAGATGTCCCCACGGTACTCTTCAGCAATCACAAAGTCAGTCCTGACCGACCAACTAGGTAGCCTCGGGGATTGTCCAGTGGCTTTTGCAGGTACATGAAGCACAGGCAAAGGGTAGTCGCGGAGAGACACACGAGCTTCGCCCATGTCAATCTGTACGCTCAGAGGGATAAGGAGGGTATATTCCATGTCGCGTGGCATACCTTTTCCGGCCCTGTGCAAGAATTGAGGATACTCGTTCAGCGGAAACGATGGCTTGTCGAGAATGATGTAAGCGTCACTTATCAAAACAGACATCAGACCTGGTCGCCCATTCATAGCAAGCAATGTTTCGCTGCTGTCGTCAACATCTAGAGCATCATCGTCTCCCAAGATAAGGCCATGGTCTGGACGGATGCCTGCGTGCTGCATTCGATATGCAGTGTCTATGCGCTTCTTCCAACTTTGAGCATTGTAGCGTTGAAGTCGTCGCCAAGCCTCCGAGGCTGAGATCTTGGAAGATGAGCTCAACCCACACTCGCCCTCTGGATCATATCGCATCTGATTGGCCGACTTTGACGCGGATTGGGAACGACCTCTCCGAGGAGCTTCATCGCTACTGCTTCGGTGATATGACTGGTGCTTCTGTGACCTGTAACTGCGTCCTCGATTTGGTTGATGTGAAGATTGTGAACGATGCCTCAAAGGTTCCTGTCGGTGACGGGGGCTTTCCATATTCTTTTCCTTCGCTTCGTAAGCTTCTGCACGCGCTAGTCGCTGCTTCTGTTCGAGTAGTCCGATCCGGTAAATACATCCAAGCTTCCACTCGAAAGGACCATCTTCAATATCAAAGAGCAGCGCTCTAGTACGGAGCGAGATTCGAGGCACCTTCTTTGGCTGTTCCGGCCTCTTTTTGAGGATATACTCGTCAGTTCCGGTTCTGAAATGATGCTGGAGTTGCTCGGTGGCTTTAATTACGTTCGCAATATTATCGAATACGTTGTGTAGAACAAGTTGATGAGGCACTGCAAGCCTCACGAACTCGGCCGAGAGATCGATCGATCTCTCATCAACAATGGCCGTGCCATGCCTTCTACGAATCTCCCGAAGGTCGAGGCGTGAATTCTTGATACTTACCATCCTAGCCCATGCCGATCGGATCTTGGGTGCCTGAACGCAAAGGCGAGTATGACGAGATTTCACAAACGGTGCCGCCCACCTATGGCGACCAGCTTCCAGCCCGCGAATCTGGAGGAGCATTGAGGGATCCGAGGGCATGCTAGCCTTGATTTGAAGCATTTCGGCCTTGAGGTCAGCGGTGATCACTTCCGTTAAAGATGCCGTCTTGGAAGGTAGCAAACCGTCACTGGCACCCTTGTCCGGTATATAAACGCCAGCAAAGGCATCTCGTAGCACCATCAGAGCCACGCCAGCTGAGTAGTATCTGAACAGCGAATATTGGACGTAAAGAGACTTGACATGGGAGTTCAAGTGGAACGTTTGGCCTCGGTTATCGCTAGATGTCGACAAGGCGATTTCGAAACGAGGTAGCGACAGAAATGACTCTGGCTGCAGGACATCGATACCTTCAACCACAAAGCCTTCTAGTTGCCGTAGATGCACAGCTAACCGCCTACCATCTGTCATCACCGAAGGCTCGCATGATGTGTCCTGCGGTGTCGTGTTCTCATCAGTGGGCTCGTCAGATGTTTCAGGATCTATCCTGCGTCGTCTCGATGGCGGCCGTTCGGACGAGGGCGCCTTGTGTGCAGAATATTCCGCACTCCAAGACTCCAGTTGCAAAGCCACTCCGCGGGTGTCTCCAGAGACCTCCGAATCTACACCGGCGACCTCGACCCCAAAGTTGGAGCCTTGAAGTTGAAAATGGGCCAGCCACGGCGGCAGCGACCGCAGGAAGTTCACGTCCTTCTTCTCGTTGTTACTAGAACCACTCATAGTCTCAGTCTGTTGAAACAACTGTTGAACGACTAGACGTAAGCCCGCAGTGATCTCAGGACGGACCATGTGTACAGAGATGGTCCGCAGCTCCCCTGTAACATCAACGCGAACGTTGGGAGATGCGTCCAACTGGACATTCAATTCCAGGGCGTCGGTAATTAGAAGATTATGCCGTTCACCGGCGGATGTATGATAGTACAATTGATGATGGGACATACGTAAGTTTGAATTAAGTGCATAGTGCAATTGCCCAGCTGAAGTGTGGGATGATTCAGAGTCTAATGATATTGAGGAAATGGAAGATATTAATAGGTCATACTCATCGCTACCATTGAGCGCCGGGTCAGAGACGGGAAGTACTACTCTGATGACTGGCTCATGGATGGAGAACTTAACGCTAGCCTTGGGCAATAGCCTTCGTATAAGATGGTGACGATGACGACCTGCGGCATGACGCTGAGTAGCTGCCTCACGGTGACTACGGAGTAGTGCGAGTACCAGAGGCATGTGCTTCGGGTCCAAGTCCACGGATGGAGACGTCACCACCAGGTTTGCGAACAATATATTCGCATTCCTTTCGGCAGCATTTCCATCTTCAGAATTTGTAACGGTCTTGGATGGCAGGGTTGTCTTGACTGTAGTTGTTGCCATAGGGACGTATACGACTCGCTCTGGCTGCCCAGTGCCATCGTCAAGGCTTAATGCAAGGGAGATGGCGGCTACCAGTGCTTGGTGAGCAACATCTTGGCTTTGGAAGTACATACGATGCGCGGGGCTTTTCGGGTCCAGACGATGCATGTCAATGCCCAATTCGTTCATTGAAATATTGAGGTAGAGCGGTAGTCCAGATCGACGGAGATGTCGTATGTCCTTGGATAAGCCGACGAAATTGACCGCAATTTGGATCTCCTCGATGCCTCGTAGGATTGAGCTGATGAATTCCTTCGAATCGGAGACTGTTTGCACTATGATCGCCTCCCTACTGCCTGGCCGATCCAACTCTTCAATTAGGTCGGAAATGGAGACCTCGCTGACACGATCTTGCTCTAGAGATTTGTGGGCGACGTGGGCAAGTTGGATCTCTTCTTTACATCTGAGCAGGTCATCGTATGGAATGTGCACGCGCCCAAGCTTGAGTGAAATAGATGCATCTCGCAGCCCAGCTTTTTCTGCATAGAGGAGTCCGTGGATATTGAGACCGGCTGTATCGATCACTTCGAGGGAATCCTTCCCATTGGGAGTAAATAGCACACCTTTGGCGGCAAATCTCCATTCCACGGGCCGGCGCCCACCTGCGGGGACTCTTTTATGCTGAAAAAGGCGACCCCGGTCCACAGTCTGGCGCCTAGTATCTACTGCCATGGTGAACACGCCTACCTCCAAGCAGCCAACATCTACAACGACGAGACTGGTATTGTTGGCCAATACATCAACCATACATAGCCAGTGGATCTTCTCATGCAATTTCTTGATTTTCTCCTTGATCAGGGTCAATTCCTTCCATGTCCGGCTCCTGCCATCGCCTGTTTGGGAAGCCCAAACCTGAGGAACTTTCGGTGATTGCGCAACACCGTCAATTCTGGCGTTACCGTTCGCCGTATGAGCCGAACCATCGGTGTGCTTTGTCCCCTTGTGCCCTTTCCTTCTCGATAAGGCCTTAACATCGATGGTAATTTTTAGCTCTGTAAGCCGGAGGGAAATCCATGTAGGTTGTGCGAAGGTCGGCCGGTGGAGAGTAAAACCAAGTCCACGCAGCTCGATTCGTAAGCCCTCGCGCGGGGTATATGCAATGCGCCGCAGAGAGAAATAACCTATCCTTTGGATGGAGACGCCGGTTGCGATACGGAGGACGGCGAAGGCGACAAAGGACGCAAGGTAGAGAAGGAGGACGAAGCCGAGGAGGGAGGAAGGATTGAGGAAGCTCATGGCTGGCTAAGACCATGGAGCTGATGAGGGATTCGCAGTAACAACCACGAAACCGGCATCGTCAGCGCGGGCATCTGGCTGTGATGCGCGTGTTGGGGGGGGGTAGGTGTTAATAATGATCGCTGTGTATGTGATACTACAGTGGAGACACTGCGAAGTGAATATTACAATGGTGAACCAATGACGGTATGCGTGTACGAGGCAGGTTGGAGTCGGCCGATGCTGTCCGTATACGAACCACCTGGATAGCTCCGGCCAGTGTCGACAGAAAAAGGCGGAATGACGGAGCCGCTTGCAGCTTCCTGCTCGGATATTCGGTCCGGGAACGCTGTTCGGCGCTTTCTACTTAGGGCCGCGCCAGGGCTGATGATACCAGTATATTGTCATGTTACATTCCACTGAGGTGAGCAAAGGTGGGGTCTAGGCTTTTCAAAGACCGGATTTATAATATCATGGCTACTGCGACTCGAATTGGAACCTCTTGATCTTGGTATCAAGATACGAAGATAGCACTAGACCACAAAGTATGTTCGAATTCTTCGTCTCACACAAACTTTTCAATTGTCAAAACCAATATTTGAGAGTGTTAGACAGTGTTTGTCCGAGCTGCAAGAGCTCTCTCACTATAGTTTCCATACCCCCAAATCAAAGGTCTAGATATCTCTGCTTTCAGATCTCCTACCAACCAAACACATGACGTTTTCGTCAGGACGTGGCAGTATTACCCGTCGCCGCAGCCAGTGCCGCTAACGTCGTACTCGCAGCTTCATCGAGCGGATGATATCCCATCCAACAGTGACTACTCGTCCCAGTCCGGAGGTCACACTGATAATCCGACGCCCCGCGTTGAATGCCATCATAGAGTAGATACGTCGCGCAAGTGTAATAGCAATCATGAGCGCTGATGCCATGACCCCCCTTGAACCAGCCCATCCCGGCACAGATGTTGCCGTCCCAGCCGTCATGGAAACGTCCTGTGCTGTATGCGTTGAGACAGTCGGTCATGTCCTGGACGGGGATGTTGAGGCCGAGATGTTTTCTGTTCGTGGTGACGCTTTGTTGGTTCGGCCAGTCGACGGGACCGGGGTACTGGATGGGTCCCTCATCGCGTTGGGGGAGAGAGGCTGCTGTTGCGGTGGCGATGAGGGATGTGAGGAGAAGGATGTAGTAGTGCATCTTGACTGGTTTTTCGTGGGTCTAGTGGGTAGGTTTCGATGGCTACGTGACAGCAGACTTTGGGAACAATTACTTCGTAGAAATGGAAGTAGGTATGAAGACCTTCTTATTTCGTAGGGATTAATCCGAGGCGGTACTTCGGAGCTTGTACAGCAGATCGGAGACATTGCGACGCCATGTCTATTGATATGGATGTTCTTTTGCAAGAAAGCGGTCAAGAAGTGCGAAATGAAGAGTACCCTGAATCAATCAAGGCTGAGCATCGATCATTATACGCCTATCCGAGACGTTGATAACATTATAATTAGTGTTCCACGTGTCGCATCTTCGACAAGCGCTCGTTCATGCGAAGAAGATCCACCATGTCAGAAGCTTAACCAAAAGTTCGCGACAGGAGCGTAACAGATCGTTTGCTGATGAAAACTCTACTGGATCTGTAGCGTCGTTTCTGAGCGAGAGGAACACTGCTGAGAGGTAACTTAGACGTTGGAAACAGGCCACCAAAGCCAGAGATGATGACTTCCAAATTTACCTGGTACCAGACCATAAGCCTCATGGTGTCTCTCTGATTTGCACCAGTATTGAAACAATCACCTCGAAGGCGTCTCTTGCCTCACGATTCACGGGCTGCCCGTTACGGCTCTTGCGAAAACCGTAATGTAAGGCCACCCATGCCACTCAAGGATAGAAAAGGCAGAAGGTCACGTACGATAAGCGGATCCACGCGGTAGTGTGAGAGCAGTCAGGCACACAAAGGAAATTGGCGTTCCGTGTGCCGTATCCGCGCCATAAGCGCTCCATGGAACAACCGTCATTGCTGTTGCTCGATGCCGGTAACCTGGTTATGTCGATGCCGGTACAGTCCTCCTCCGACAATATTGCACTGTGGGTGGTAGTTTGAGTGTTGGGTTGCCTGCGTCTGGTACGAATCGATCACTCGCCACAGGGCAGACAAGGAGCGAATTTATTGAAGTCTCGAAGTCTCTAGGTAGCAGACGAAAGACAACCTACAAAGAAGCTGTCAGGAAGAGAAGAGCAACATTAGATGCTGTTTCCAGAATAACATAGAGTCCAAAAGAAGACAGAAGGCAAAGACCCCGGAAGTGAAGGACGATCATACATGAAGTAATATCATTAAAAGCATCAGAACCGTTACCTCATCGCAATCCTTCATGAACCAGAACTCTTCTGACACGAGAGTCGAACCATCCCTGCCAAATTCGATAGACACCCAACCCCTATCCGCACACCCACTTCCTTATCCTGACCGTTCGCCAGCCCAGAGGTCGTATACAAAGCATGATACATCCTGCTTGACATCAGGCCCGGGGATCACCGAGACCTGTCATCCCGCTTTCTCCTCCTGCTCTCTTCTTGATCTTTCTTCTCCTTCATCTGCTCTCTCTTTTTCTCGATCGCATTCGCACTCAAACCTCCTAGGACTGCCCCTCCTATCACACCTAGAGGGCTTTTCTCCCCTTTCATAGCTTCGCCACCAAGAAACCCGCCCGCCACCATGCCGAGGACAGAGGCGACGTAGTTTGCGTCGCTACCACCGAAGTGCTCCTTCACACGGTCCTTAACAGAATGTTCCTCGTCCTTATGCTTCTTAGAATGTGAGGAACGGCGGTGACGGGAGCGATCTGAATCCTACAAGGGAAGGTAACGTTAGCCAAATGACAGGGGTATGAGGCCAAGACAGTGCAGAAGCAGATTCTTCTGGCCAGATCACCACAACTTCAGCTGCGCAATGTGAACGGCTTTTTCAAGTCGGAAGGAGGCACTTACATAGTCATCGTCATCGCTTCTATCATACCGGTCTCTATCACGATTACGAGCTACCTGTTGGTCGCGACCACCTCCGTTGTTGTAGCCATAGCCATAGTCCTGTTGTTGCGGCTGTTGATCGTAGTTCGCATAAGGATTGCCTTGCTGGTCATCGTAGTATCCGTTCCCACCATGTCCGTGGCGGGACGAAGAGCGCGTATTGTAGTGCTCATCCTCCTGCGCCTGCTGATAACGGCGGTCGTGCGACATGATCAGCTTTGCAATGATTGATCGTGAAATTCTGAGGTGGTTTGTGATCGTACCGAAGGTGGACAAGGCTGGTGACGGACGCCATCTTAAGCTGACTTCATTAAGAGGGGGGCGACGAGGCTGTGCTCGATGGGAGTGAAGCTTTATGCCAAGCAAAGTTTACTAATCAGCCGAGGATGATCCAGTCTTATCGATAAGCCTGGGCTTATTCACTTTGATTGGCAAGAACCTCTCTTGATTAAGTCTCTGGAAGTTTCACGAAGTATTACCGAAGCCATTGCTCCTCTGACCTCGTCCATATGGATTCAGAAACCGTTATACCATCCTGCAACATCCTCTCGTCTGCGGTATGCCGAAGAAGGGCGCTGGCGCTGCCAGCGCCAAGAAACAACTGCCATCCGCCCCGAATGATGAGGGTAGCTATATTGTCTTTGGAGATGACAAGAAGAAGAAGAATGTGAATAGTAACTCAGGGCAAGACGTCAAGGACCAAGAGAGTGGAGCCGGTCAGGATGTGGCGAAGAAACCGGACACCAGGGAGCTGATCGGAGGGGCTTCATGGACGGGCAAGCTACCCATGAACCTGCTGGCAGAGCATTGCCAAAAGCAGAAATGGGGTAAGCCAGAGTATACAATGGGAGGTTAATACGATAGCTCATAGTCTGAACATTGGCTAATCTGCTCTCTGCAGAACAAATCACCCCGAGGTTTCTCTTCCACTGTATTATTGAGGGCTACTGGTCCAAAGACTCACGAGACCACTACTCTACCGCCTTTTACACTGCCCCCATCGGACAATGCACTTGCCTTTTATCCTACCGCTGTCGAGGCTCGCCATTTCGCGGCAACCTACGCGCTCTTTCGAGTATGCAGCATGCGGAATATCCACATGATGCTTCCACCAGCATATAGAGATTTCTGGAAGGGTCAGTTTCAGGAGTTCAAGAATGAAGACATCAAAGAAGGAAGAGCATGGATGTACGAAGCCGACCCTTTTGCTGCGGAACAAGAGCGTGACGATGCTCGCGCGTTGAACGAAAAGAAACGGGAAGATCGTGAAAGACAAAAGGCCAAAGAAGCCGAGCAACCGATCAGCGTTGTTCTCAACGGGAAAAATGGGAGAGCTGGATCAGGTGGTCTTATAAGAGGCTGGACGAAGGTACCAAAACTTGATATGGGTAAACGAACCCGAGCGATAATCGAAGACCTTGCCCGCAGGCTTGCAGTCTGGAATCGTTACCGAATAACGGCCAGCGATTCTCAAAAGGCGGATATAGTCAGGAATCTGTCGGTCATTGGCTTCAGGCGAAGCCACGTGGAAGAGGCGGTGGAAGAATGCAAAGATCAAGAGGAGACGTTGGAGTGGCTGCTCGTTCACGTTCCAGAAGATGATCTGCCGAAGTGGAGCCTACCCGAAGGTTACTCGGCAGGTGTCAGCATGGTTAGTGGGAACATGAGGCGCGAAGGATCGATCCAAAGACTGTCAAAGGCCGGATATTCCGTTGAATTGTGTGGAAAGATCCTTGATGATAACCAAAGTGACGAAGATCGCGCGGCGGAAGCTCTTCAACGCAGGCTTGTGGAGAACAATGGACCAGTCCAAGACCACGAGAGGGTCAATCCATCGAGTCTGATCCTGACTGATGAGGAAACGGCGATGTGGGAGGAAGAACAAGCCACGCTTCAAGCCATCTACGCTGATCGGTTCGAGGCGGAGAGTGCCCTTATATGTAACATAACATTACAGATTCCAGGATGTACGAGTCCCTTCCGCTTGAATGTGCGAAAGTCATCCTCCTATCCACGATGTCCGCCAATCGTCTCTGTAACCTCGCCTGGCTTGCCTGCATATATCAGACTTAGCATTATCCGCCGAATTGTGGAGCATACCAACGCAAATCTGCTCGGCCAGCCGATGGTATTCAACTTACTTGATTGGTTACAAGATGTAATTCCGACTATCTTGGACAATCCGGATAAGCTTCGAAATATTGCTGCAGGGGCATCTAATGTAGCTGAGGCGCAAAGAAACCCATCACTGAACATAAAACATCGTGCACGAATGCCACCACGCGGCCTGGACTGGACACCCGCCAGCAAGGAAAGTTTGGGGTTGAAGGAGCGCTGGAAAGCCAGGCAATCAGACTCTCGGCAACAAAAGATGATACTTGGGCGGCAGTCCTTGCCAGCATGGCCCCTCCAAGAAGTCATCGTTCGTACCGTTAACGACAATCAAGTCACCATAATATCTGGTGAGACAGGGTCCGGCAAAAGCACGCAATCGGTCCAGTTCATCCTTGATGACATGATCAATCGAAACTTAGGAGCTGCCGCCAGTATTATATGCACACAGCCTCGAAGAATATCCGCTCTGGGCCTTGCAGACCGGGTTAGCGACGAGCGATGCGCAACAGTCGGCCAGGAGGTTGGTTATGCCATACGCGGTGAATCTCGCCAAAAGCCTGGGGTCACCAAGATCACATTCGTCACTACGGGCGTGCTGCTTCGCCGGCTGCAAAGCTCTGACGGGAGCAGTCAGGATTTGCTTTCCGCTCTGGCAGACGTGAGCCACGTAGTCGTTGATGAAGTACACGAACGAAGCCTCGACACAGATTTTCTATTAGTATTGTTGAGAGATGTTTTGAAGAGACGCAATTCGCTCAAGGTGATCTTGATGAGCGCCACACTTGATGCCGCGGCCTTTGAGAACTACTTCGGTGGACCGTCAGTGGTGGGCAAAGTTCAAATACCAGGCCGAACGTTCCCCGTGGAGGACTACTACCTCGACGACATCATCCGTCTTACGGACCTCATCTCTGGATCCAGAAATTCCAAACACGAGGAAGAAAATTGGGATGCTGAGACATCTGTGTCAAAGACGATCCAAAATCTCGGCATGGGGATCAATTACGACCTCATTGCCAGTACTGTGCAAGCCATTGATCTTGACCTTGACACTCAAGAAGGAGGCATACTCATCTTCCTACCGGGGACATTGGAAATCAACCGTACCATCGATGCCGTGCGGCGTCTCCCAAATGTATTCGCTCTCCCATTGCACGCCTCCTTGACGCCGGCTGAACAGCGAAGAGTCTTCCTTCCCTCCCCTAAAGGCAAGCGGAAAGTTATCGCAGCCACCAACGTTGCAGAAACATCCATCACCATTGAGGATATTGTGGCGGTGATCGACCTTGGTAAAGTCAAAGAAACGAGCTTCGACCCTCAAAACAACATGGTCAAGCTAGAAGAAGTGTGGGCATCTCGCGCAGCCTGTAAACAACGGCGCGGCCGTGCAGGTCGAGTGCAGGCTGGGAAGTGCTACAAGCTCTACACTCGCAATGCCGAAGCTAGTATGGCCGAGCGATCGGAACCAGAGATCAGGCGAGTGCCGTTGGAGCAGTTATGTCTTTCTGTCCGGGCAATGGGCGTTATGGATATTCCCGACTTCCTGGCAAGCGCGTTGACGCCCCCAGCGAGTGACGCTGTCGAGGGCGCAATCAAGCTTCTGGGCCGCATAGGCGCTTTGGATGGTGATCGTCTAACGGCGCTCGGCCGGCATCTGTCCATGATCCCAGCAGATCTACGGTGCGGTAAGCTTATGGTCTATGGAGCCACCTTCGGCTGCTTGGAAGCCTGCCTCACAATCGCCGCGATCCTCACCGTCAAGAGTCCCTTCGTCTCTCCCCAAGCCAAGAGAGACGAATCGAAAGCTGCCAGAGCGCGCTTTGCTCCCGACCAAGGCGACCTGCTCTGCGACCTGCGAGCCTACGAAAGCTGGTCCGACATCAGCAAAGGCTCTCGCTACAGAGACACAAGATCCTGGTGCGAGGAGAACTTCCTGTCCGCCCAGACACTGAACGACATCTCCAGCAACCGCAGCCAATACCTCTCCTCCCTCACCGACGCCGGCTTCCTCCCCTCGTCCTACCACTCATCCACCACCTCCCCGTTAAACGCCCACAGCGCCAACAACGCCCTCATCCGCGCTCTGGTAGCAGGCGCCTTCAATCCTCAGCTCGCGCGCATCGAGTTCCCGGAGAAGAAATACGCGCCCTCCGTCTCCGGCGCTGTGGAACTCGATCCCGAGGCTCGGACCATCAAGTTCTTCAACCAGGATAACGGGCGCGTCTTTGTGCACCCTAGCTCCACGCTGTTTGGCGCTCAGGGGTTTGTGGGGGGGAGTATGTATATGAGCTACTTCAATAAGATGGCGACGAGCAAAGTCTTCGTGAGGGAGCTTACGCGTGAGTTTACCCCACCCCCCCAAATAAATGTTGAACGAACTCGCTGATTAAGGGTATCTAGCGTTCAATGTCTTCACCGCCTTGCTGTTCGGCGGCCCTATCACTCTGGATACTGAAGGTAGAGGCCTCATCGTTGATGGCTGGCTGAGGATGCGGGGGTGGGCTCGCATTGGGGTATTGGTGAGTCGGCTAAGGTCGATGCTGGATGAGGTGCTGGCACGGAAGATTGAGGATCCGGGGATGGATCTTAGTGGTGATGAGGTTGTCGGTGTGGTGCGAAGGCTTGTGGAGAAGAATGGGTTGGATCAGTAACCCGGGGTCTACCCAAGTATTTTTGGATCTTGGATCTCGCCACGGGCTTGAAACAGAGGCATATGGATATTGATGGCAGCAGAGACTTTTTGATTCGAAATATCATTGAGGACAGTATGACTTCTCCTCGATATTCTTTCACCTAGCGATATCCGGATCCTCGATCTCCCGGTTCACACCGCAGACAGTCATTCCTTCCCTCGAAATCACCTCCACATCCACTCCAACACTCAAACATGGCCAAACTCCCCATCCCCCTCCCCCCTCCTCTTGTCCACCCATATACCCCCCCAACCCACAAGTCCACTCCACCAGCAACCCATCACCACCTAAAAGCAGCTCACTCTAAGCTTCAATCTAATCCACACACAACAGTCACCATGCTACAGCCGAACGAAGCCAGGACAGAAACCCGACAAGACACGACAGAAATATACATGACGAGAGCCATCCTTTCGAGCTCTCACGCGGGCTGGTGGGCTGAGGAAGTGGCAGAGTGTGAAGGAGAGACGCGGTGGTGGGTGGTGGGTTGAAGGAGAGATGCATAGTTGTTGAGTTATCAGCTGCTCTTGCTCAGCGTGTAGATTCTTGGTTGTGCAAAGCTAGCCGTAGAGACTTTTACGGGCCTGAGGTTCTGGATCCGTCTCCAAAGGTACCCTGGATCAAAGCTCTCTTTCGCCAATATGTATATTCGAGCCTGCACCAGCACCCTCCCCGATTATTCTCAGCCTCGGCCGCCGGCTTTCAGCGAGGGCTTGCGTATAGGAACGAGCGTGGGGGGATTCCGCTGCCAGGTGTTGCAAGGTATCACCCGCCCGGCCGCTGACAAAGGGAGTAGTGACTGGAAGCACCGGCACATATCCATAAAGCTGGGGTGAAGTATCCGTAGACTCCGATGGCGGATGCTGACTGAAGATCTCAAGCTGTGGAAGGACGTGGCTGGAGGATGGGTTTGCGGTAGGTGGAGGTGGTAGTAATCGCACAATGTAGGTAGAGAACATGGCCAGCCCACAAGAGCTATGGGCATCTATGGCAGCACGTATGTCAGCGAGAGCGACCTCCAGCTAGCGAAACCGCTCGGAGAACAACTACCACAAAGCAGACCCACACCCCAGCCGCATTCCCCCTCCCTACGCCACCCCCGTGATCCTCCCTCTCCCACCCCGCATCCTCTCCTCCAAGCCCCGAACCATCTTCCCGAACCTCTTCGGCTGCCACCCCAGCGGCACCTCATTGATATGCTCCCTCCGCCAGGTCATCTGCGTCCCGTCCGCCATGCCCACCGAGTCCGCCAGCCGGTAGATAGCCAGCGACGTCCCCCAGAAGGTGCCGTCTTTGATCTTGGTGATGCGGAAGTAGATGGCTTCGGTGACGTCGCTTGCGGGGTTGTGGATGCAAAGGCGGACGATGCAGGAGGGGAAGAGGTGCGTGAGCATGGGCCGGGGGAGTGGCTGGCCGGACCAGGAGGTTGGGTAGTCGATGGGGAGGGGGTGCAGAGGGTTGGGCATGGCGGGGGGCGATAAGTGGAGGTTTTGAAGAGCGTGATGATGGTGGAGAGGAGAAGATATTGCTGCTGAGGATTGCGCGCGATGCCTATATCAAAGCAAGCAGTGGAGATAGGTGCATGAGAGGTAGTATGGAATTCATGATCACGTGATTGCGGGTCTGGCTGGGCTCTTGGCATCAAGGGGGAAATTGTTACTCGTTCGATAACAAGGGTGACCATGCGTCGATGTCCTCATGATCGAGTACGCCGGTTTCCATTTATTGCATGAGTGATCTGAGTAGGGGAGAAGCTGGTCAGTTACTTAAATGGCAACTCCAGAGCGACTCCATTTTATAATCTGCCATGCAAGCATGTCGAAATGTTTATGCGAAAAGGATGTAAGTTCGACTTCTCATATTTTCTAATGGTCATCCGTTCGAGCAGCGCAAGCATAGAGAGAGCATGCAACTCAGAAAAAATTTGCCTAGACGGATAAGATGAAGGCACGCATATATGTAAGGAAATCCAAACCCATGAAGTGTGAGATCCGATAGTCAATGCTTGCATTGAAAACCATACGTCTGAAATGTTGATCTGACTCTCGTGGTGTTCGGTAGGTTGGGCGCCCCATAACGAAGCTTGGCCCGAAGTTTGACGGAGATTGAGAAGTGCTGTTAGATAGACAAGACGACGGGTAGCAATGAATGTATTGCTTGAAAGAGTGCCCTCGGCCCCTCTTGGCTTAAATGTGACATATCGAACCCGCTAGCAAGGTGTACCTTTCAGACGCCGGGCCAGGTGGCCGAGTCCAACGCTCCTTTGACAGCGTCTTCTGCGATGTGTTTTATGGTCAATTCCTTCATCCGACAATGGTTGCTCCCTGTTGTCATGGACAGATCTTGGTGCGCAAGCCCATCGTCAATCTGTCAATCCGTTTTTCAGGTAGAGTAGCAAAGAGTCTTAAGCGTGCTAGCAGGGGATATCAAGCGTGCATGCCATATTGCTGTTGAAGATTTCGCTTACGAAAGTGTAGCTGATCGGTCAGGGCTTGGTTGAATTGCTTGAGGAGCGGTATGGTATCAATCAGCATATCGTATGTACTGACATGCGCCTGCTGGATCTTGGCGACTGCGAAATGGCCCTTGTGCGCCGTATCCTCTAGCTTGCAAGGTTGCTTCAGAAGGTTTACGGATTGATTGAACGAGCTTTGCTGTGTTCCAAAAGCCCGCTGACCGCCGTTGACATTCGTTTGATTCTATATAATATACGGCTCCAACCTAATTCGAATCGCACATATATATATATATACTTTATATTTATGCCCCTCCAAAGTCCTTATATTTCAAACAGCGACCCGGGTCTCCTCCCTTATTAGGTCTACCAAGACACGGACCACATACGCCACACCAGGGTTTACTGGCTGTGGGATCATCGCTGGACTCCATTGTGCGACGTAGAAGCTCCGCCCGGATTTTCCGCAGCCTATCTAGGACGTGCAGGAAGCCGTTGAAGGGATGGTCGAATCTGCACACGGAGCGGTGGTCGGTATCAAGAATCTTTTCGGCGACCTGGCCGTGGAAACTGGCGGAGGCTTGGGTCACGATCTGAGTGTGTTTCGGTTAGCTGGTGGTCTTGAAGCGGCGGGTTTGCGTGGGAAGGGGGATGGTTGGGTGAGGGGTTGGATGAAGGAGACTTTGTGCGAGGGTGAATGGTTCTTTGGCCTACGGGTTGAGATGAGATGCTGCGTTCGTAGAATAGCAATTGTGTGACCAGCAGAAATGCACTTAGAAATCAGGTGATGAAAAGAGCCAAGAAACACCTCTGTCGCTGCAGTCCAACACAACTCGCCGAATACCGCCACATTCAAAGGGCAAAGAGACAAGATACGACTGAAGGATCATCCAAGACGAAGGTACGAAAGAGAGTGAGACAAGAGTTTACAAACTTACAGTCCGATAGGTCCCAGCCACTTTCGTCTTGTTCCCTTCCACAAGACAGTAAAACGGAGGTAGTCGATCCATAGCCGAGAAGGCGTCCATACTATCCACTGCCAGGGAATTGAAAGATTGGAGGTGAACTATGATATCGCGAGACCGAATGCCGATTGTCATCTGGGCGAAGCTCAATAAAACAGTATTCCAGTCAGCTTGGACAGTCCCCATATGCGGCGTGCTGAAGAACAACAGACCGCATTGACGAAGAGCCAGCGTCTTGTACTGCTTGGTGAACCGATCCAAGCGTATCATTGCTTCGCGTCCGACGAGACCGCCTAGAGAATGGCAGACGAAGATGATGGGACGACACCGCTCTTCTGGTGTGGTACGGACGGAGCAGGCCTGCTTTAGTAGCTCGTCCGCCCAATGCCGGATACGCTCGGTGCTTTTTCGGTTGACGAGAGTTGAGTTGTAGCCAAAAGTCATGATACGGCTTTGCTGGAAGGGTGTTTTAGGTGGTAGGAGATCTCGTAGCCACATTTTCTTTGTGCTCATCCAGGTGTCGAAAGCGTTTCCTTGGAGCCCATGTACGGCACAAACACTACTTTTCCCATTAGTCCGGTGAATCGCACGGCTTTAAGAGAATGGTAGCCAGCTTAAAAGAAAATATCTTTGCTTGGGAAGCCATGATACATTGTCGAGGCTGAGCAGCATCGTCCCCATATTACAAATGTCGGAAAGTACTTCTTGGAACGATTTCAACCTCATTCTTAGTAAGTCTGGAGAGGAAGCACGGGGTTAACTCCCTACGTAAAGACCAGACAAGAGGTCCTTGGAAGCTCCGAGACTGCCAAAGGAGTCCCGCAGAATAGTGGAAATGGTAAATAGACACCTTTCGAGGAAGTAAGAGCTCGTGACTTACTCAATGTCGGGGTCATCAACCGAGTATAGCATGGTCAAGCCATCAAAGAGATCATCTATTCCCGCAGCCGGTATGCTTGCACGGCTATCCTTGACCACCTTCCGCTTGACATTGGACGATCGAAAAGTCATTGTCCCTGTCCACTTGTCGCCATGCTTGCATAGCGAGACTCCCGGCTACTGTGCCTCAACGATCAAGCATTTCAGAAAGAAGGCGGATAGCATACCTCGGGGAAGTACTTCTTGGACACGGAGTTCGAGCGAGAGATGATGCTAGGCCTGCCAGCTGCTTTCTCATCCAGCTGCTGAGCTAGAGTCTTCAGCTCGTCGAGAGATACTGATGGGTCCACGGAAGTAAGGCGTATGGTCCGAGAACTGGTCGTGGGAGGCATCAATGATGGCAACCACTACCGAGCCTGGCAGAACACAATGCAGAAATCCGACGAAGAAATCTATACATGGATCGCCAACAACCTAAGATCGGACTAAGAATTTCATAGAGGTGAAGAGGAGGTAGGGTAGCTTTCCACAATCCACCTACTTCAACCGGCCCTAGATCTACTCTGGCACAGACCTGCATAATGGCTGCACGCTACCATTCGTGGATGGCCATACAGCCGAACAAAAAGTGTGTACTTTAGGCTGCGGGTAGAGTACTACATTGTTGCGGGATTCCTTCGTCGTCCAATCGGGCAAAGCAATCAAGGTGATCGCCCCCCCACGCATGCTGCCCACCAGTCAGTCGTCGAACGAATTCCGTACTCGCGATGATCTCTACCAAATCGCAGCCTTCCAACAGACTCCTCATGTATCGTATATGGAAGCAAGCGTTGAATCCCAGTGGATAGGAAGCGGTACTTAGGTCCAAAGAATGAGCGAGATAGACTTGGACTTGACGCTTGCGACTGAAAAACAAGCGGAATTGGAACAGAGCCAGTGCTTCTGGATTTCATCCGGACAAAGCAACAAAGTGTCGAGCCAAATGGTCTGGTCACTATTGCTTCAGCACATGTAGAGCCAAAATGGAATGAACCCATGGAAGAAATCAGCTATGGTATTTACAATCTGATCCTACGTGGTCTCGCCATCAAGCACAGACTCGTGTCATCTCATAGCTTCATAAAGAATTCCTCCCTCTCGCCCGCCTTGGCCGTCCTTACCTGTCGCAGCATCAGTGCCCGTTTGCGCCATTAGTCGCACCGCCATTTACCCTTGCCCCATTCGTGCCCGCCCCATTCGTCTTGCGCTCCATGGCCGAGCTCTTCACCGGCGCCCCATTATTAGCCTGCGCACTCATTCCCACCTTGGCAGTCATGCCATTCGCGACCCTATACTTGTCGCTGGACGCCATGCCGTTATGCGTGCCGTTGAAGCGCATGTTGCTGATGCCGTCGTAGCCCTTGATGCCCGTGGCTTTCTCCACACGAGCGGCCATGTCCTCGCTGACTTCGCGGAAGATGGCAATCTCGCGCTTGATCATCTCGGGGTATTTGCACCGCGCCATGTGGCCGCTGACATTGCTTACAAAGCGCTCCCGGGCGCCCTCGTCCCACACACGCTCGTACAGGATGCGTGGGGCGTTGAAGTCCTCGGGGCGGATCTCGCTGAGGAACGTTACGGCTTTGCCGGTGAACTCGCCGTGGACCTTGTCGAGGTCGGTGGTGCGGCTCTTGAAAGAGATGGGCTCGATGGAGGAAAGGTAGTTGGGGCGGGAGCCCTGGTTGTAGAACGCCATGTTGCCGTCGCGCTGGAAATTGGCAATGCGGTGGGCAGTGCGGCTGCTGTTGACGGGTAGCTGCTGGTAGTTGACGCCGACACGGTGGCGGTGAGCGTCGGGGTAGGAGAAGAGGCGGGATTGGAAGACTGGGTCTGCAGAGGGCTCGATGCCGGGAAGCATGTGTGCGGGGTTGAATGCGGCCTGTTCGACTTCGGCGAAGTAGTTCTTGGGGTTTTCGTTGAGTTCGAAACGGCCGACTTCGCGGAGCGGGAACTGCTTCTGCGGCCAAACGTGGGTCAGGTCGAAGACATTGATCTTCTGGTTCTCCCAGAGATCTTCAGCTTCTTTGGAGGTCATGGTTTGGAAGGACACCGTCCAGGAGGGGAACTCCTTGCGCTCGATGGCTTCGTATAAGTCCTTCGTACTGTAATCTGGCGAATGGTTATTGGAGTCTTCCTGCGTAATGAATTTGATGCCTTGGTTCGACTTCATGTGCATCTGGGCATAGACCCAGTCACCGGCCTTGTTGACCAGCTTCAAGGTGTGCCCACCGTAACCGTTCATGTGGCGGTAGCCGTCAGGAATACCACGGTCACCCATCAGGATGAGGACCTGGTGCACAGACTCGGGGTTCTGGGAAAGGTAGTCCCAGAACATGCTCGAATCATCCGAACCGCTCAAGTGGGTAGCGGGATGCCGTTTCTGGGTGTGGATGAAGTGAGGGAACTTGGCCGGGTCACGCAGAAAGAAGACGGGTGTGTTGTTGGCGACCATGTCCCAATTGCCCTCATTGGTACGGAATTTGACGCTGAAGCCACGAGGATCGCGAGCGCAGTCGTGGGAACCGGACTCGCCACCGACGGTGGAGAAACGGACAGTGATGGGGCATTCCTTGTCGGCGATGCTGAAGATATCGGCTTGACACAGATCATCCATGGGCTTGGTGCACTTGAAGGTACCATGAGCACCACTGCCCTTGGCATGGACGACTCGCTCGGGAATCCTTTCGCGGTCGAAGTGAGAGATCAGATCGATCAGGTGGAAATCCTGCAGCAGCAGAGGACCATTGGTGCCGACCCGCTGGGTCTCGTAGGGGTGAGGCATTGGCACGCCATTGCTGGTGGAGTAGATGGTGTCTTGGGACTGGGTGTTGCGGTCGTCCTCGTAGGTGGTGAAGGCTTGGGTAGCCATGACTGCGATGGAGGGTTATATATCGAGGGGACGATGAAGGTCCGAGAAGTCGTCGGTACTCGTCGATGGATCGAGCAGAGGAGATGAAGGAGTAGAATAGAGTAGTGAGGCAGTTGGTGGAGGATGATAGATTTGCGAGATTTTGAGAGGCGAGAGGCGAGAGGCGAGAGGCGAGAGGCGAGAATGGCGGGGCATCTCTCACGTGATTCCGCCCGCGGCTCCGACCTTGACGTCACACGTGACACATCCCGATTCCTTCGGCAGTTTTCTTCGGCAAGCGCTTCTTTTGACGAATCTCCTTTTTCTCTTTCTCGAGCCAAGCTCTCGCCTGACATTCTGTCCTCGACTGGTCTTCTGACAATCCGATCGGACTGATTGCGGTAGCATCAGGTCTCCACCCTCTCTATGCCCGGATCTCTAGGTACTTCACACAAAGCCCCGAGAGTGGGAATCTGACCTACATCTTGGGTCACGGTGCGAGTACGTGCAAGTCAGAGTCCCTTCAGACTTTTTTCGGTCCTTCGGTGTTCTAAGCTTCGTCTGGAGTGCCAATTGGTCAGCGGATTTCCGATCAAAAGCTATGCCGTATGGTGGTCGTTTTCTTCCATCTCTTCACGTTCCGGCATGATAGAACCTGGTGCATTTAGCCAAACGGACCGATGACCAAAGAACTCATACGGCTGCAAGAGCAAATCTTGACATGATATTGCTCATGGGGTGGAGATCCGAAGAAAAAGCCTTTCGGTATGGAGGATGGATCGAGAGGACGCAGCTCCATGGCTCTAACGCCCAAAGAATGGTCACATAGGCGTATGGACTCTCTTGTGCATTCGTTATGCCGAGCTCTAGTGGCAAGGATGACTTGATGCTCGCTTCACTATGTTTCCTTTCCATCACCTACGCTTTAGCCTCTACAGTCCGGAATTTTGTACGAGCGTACCCCTCTGTGGGTGTGCATAACTTCTCTGGCGTTAAGGGGGAGAGTTCCGATATACCGTCCAATAGATGTGCGGAGGACTATCCTACGGCATGAGACATTCTCTTCCAGTAGGTCCTATTCAGCTCACTCAACTACTTCGTAGCGGCTAGTCCGTCACATCCCACCAACGCCTGTAAAGCCAGCGTGTCGACATTCAACGGTCCGAGCCGCGGTAGTTTCACTACGCTGGCGAACACGTAGGCCCTTCACTGCGAGATCTAGCCGACTGTCCAGTGCCCAGTGTTGCAATGCGCTGGTCTACCCGAAGACTCGGAGTCTTTACTCATCGCTTACTGGCTTTAGTTAAGGGTCCAAGGGTCCAGGTGAGGGTCTAGCTCTTCGTTTGCCGCGCGTATCTGGTCTCTTCGCCTACTTCCTATCCACTGGCAGGAACTATCAAGGTAAGAGCCGGCCAAAATAATCCCTGCCGAGCTTACGGATAACCCCGTGGATAGGAAGTACGCATCCCACCTGGATCTGCGGGGAGGTCTGCAGTGAAATCTGGGGAAGCCGGTCTAATCTTTCATGGTCCGGTCAAAACCGGGAGTCGTCCAATGGAGCATTCGAGAACCCGTGCTTGGATCGCGAGAGACATAGCATTGTGGAGGACCTCGGCGCCCGAGTCGAATCGCTTTGCATCATTGCATGCGATCGCTTTTCGGAGTTTCGCACGATCGTAATGTAGATAGCAACTGACTTACCGATAGCAGTCCATATGAGTCGATCCATGGTCGGCTACATGTATGCAAGCTACCCAAGCCTCTTGATCTGTTCGGATGTCACGCGCTATGAGACGCAACTATGGGGTACCTACTCGTAGCTTGAGCTGATAAGTATCTGCTTCTAGCGGCTTCAACTCCCTTCAAATGAGAATCATGATCGGCTGCCTGAGGCCTGCGACGAGCCCGGCTCAATGATCTGAAGAATTCCACAAGGCATATTGTTGATTTCGGCATACAAAATGTTCTTACTACCAAACGTCGTTCGCATCGTACTTTTCTTATCAACGACCCTGTGTAGCGCCACCCCAGTGGAGACGCTCACACCGTCACTTCCAAGCGAAGGTTCACCACTACCACAGCTATACGCTCTCCTCTCCTCGAACTCTCGCATCGACCAGCGTAGTATGGTGAATCTCGGTCAGGGTTGGAGGCTATGGTACGACACATTCAGCATGATAGTACCCGTTGATGATGGCGCAGATGCTCTGAGCAAACTCTTTCGGCAGGTCTCCGACCAGGCTTTCGGAGCTTGGAGCAGCAAAAATCCAACGCATCACCTCCAGGTGACGCTCGACTACCTGGATTTGCAATTTTTTTCATTGCGTCCGATCCTTTGGTCGAATATCGGAACTATTGCCCGTCGAATGCTCGTGGCTTGTGACAACGGGTTTAGCGGCACGTTCGATATGCGGTTTGTGCATATTGCAACGGGGTATACAATATTCGCACACCTTCGCATACGCTTGGTCGCTGGCGCAGCGTGACGGTATTCTCACACTCTGTTGTTATTTTTATTTCTTAGAGACATTCAGTCAAGACTGATTACGAAGAGGATCAAATCCCTGGGTGGTCTCGCGCGGTGAGGCACAGTCCCTGCCTTTGGATCGGACGGCTTGCTTCTGGAGGACTGGAGACATCGACGCTGTCCTTTGTGTCTCAATAGGGGATCGGGCAGCATGGTAGTAGATAGAGCCCGACAATCCAAGATTTGCTTCAGTGCAGTCGCTGTCTCGAGGACACAGTCATTGTCCTGCCTGTACTGACGGCCACCCCCGAGTATCATATTTTGTCTCGTTTTCTCTTGATTGGTCCTCTGTAAGTTCGAATCCGCCGTAAGTGCAAGATCGCTGTCGGCCTTGCTGCAGCTCGGCCACGGGATCTGCACAGCCACTAGAGAGATGCAGCTATCCAATCAATCACCGACGCAGGCGAGCGCTGAACCTATCAAGACGGGCAGGCAAACGGCTCGCAAAAAGCAAAGCAGGCAGCTAGCACAATCACCTTGAAAGTCTACGAGAGGGTGGGGGAAGATGAGGATCCTTACTGATTCTTGTCACCGTGCCGTGCCGTAGGCTCCAACGAACCTTGTAGGCGCAATTGCAGAGCCTCAATCTACTCAAGCTGTTCGCATGACTGTCTCCTTTTGCAGTTCCTCAACAAATTAACAGTCTCGCCCAAGGTCTGTCTTCTACTCGCGAAAGCGCACCTCCTGTTCGATAAACGAATGCTATGAGGATGAATCCAGGCTAACATCAGTCCACGCAAACCACTAAAAGGTACTTTGGGGGTGCGGCCTTAGCTTTGCAGCCGGGAAACCATGGCCGCACCAACAAGTCAACCAACATATGGTTCGCCGGAAGCCCCAACTCCCTTGAATGCTTTACGCAGAACACCAGTCCAAGCTTCGTCTTCCTCTTCACTGGAATCCTTTGGTCTCGCGTCGGCGCGAAGTAGCTCCTCTTCGTTATCACCTCCCAGGACCCCCGATAACATATTGGCCACCCGTCCATCCAATACCTCGTCACGACCGCCAACCAGCCATTGTATAGCGCCTTCTTGTCCCCGACCTGATCCAATCCTCTTTACAGATCCACATCAGCGAAGTCTCGCACACCGGCCCAGTCCACCACGGTCCGTACCTGGCGAGCCGAGCCCAGCCCCTGGTCTACAAACACAGGCAACATGGCGATCTTGGGCTTCCACTCCCAGATTCCGGGGTCCCTGGCTGCAGAGTTCGATCGGAATGGCAGGCTTGGCCGTAGCTCTCGTAGGCCTCTTCTTCTTCACCTACCGAAGTTACAAGATGGAAAAGTATGACAACCTGATGGCACTGTATCAGGCTTGTGCATCCCTCAAACAGGTGTGAATAACCATGAACTTTGATGTGTGTTGGGCTGATCCTTACTCCAGGCTGGACTCACCACAGGAGGGGTACAGTGTGACGACACCTTGGCCAAAGGACCTCCACCACGTCCATACGAGAGACGTGACTTGAGATTCACACCGGCTAAGAGCTTCGGTGTCGCCCCTACATGCACAGCTGACGGTCTTGAAAGTATCAGGTGCGGCGTTGGGAACGAGCCAATACGGCACACCACCTTCATCATAACATTGTGCTTAAGCATAATCGTCCTTGCAGTATGGCTCATGTTCCGTCTGCGGTACCAGTCCAGGACCGAGACCATATACCAGAGCGCAGCAAAGAACGAAGGATCTTTGCAGGTAACGCAGCGTTACGCTGGAGTCTCGGAAACAGAGCATTTGAGCGGTCCCGTAGAATTTACACGGTCAATTCCAATTGGGAATACTATCAACAACATGCGACGACGACTGGTCCATAATATTCACGACGGAGGAGCGGCGACTAAAAGCAAGATCTCCCTAAGACCTTCAATTGCTGGCAGCTCAACGTCGACCTTATTAAATGAGGACCGGTGGGCAAACGAAGCCGAGCATCATGATGGGTTGATCGAGCTCAAACGCACAAAGGATACTAGGAAATTCCTTGATCCACAAACGGGCGAGACTTTGCACCTTTCACGGTGGAAGAGTAGGAAAGACAGCAGAGATGAGAAAGACGAAGATGGAAATCTCGACAAAGGAGACGTTCACCGTATCATTACTCAGATGGGTGTCGGTAGCGCCGTCTTCGGGGGTGGTACGGCTGCTACGAAGGCTCTTCACGAAAAGGCGCAGGCCGAACCTTACCAGCAACCTCAGCAGATGGGTAACACGCTTGCCGACCTTGTCACAAATGACCCTGCTTCTGTTGGGGATGCACTGAAAAGGGACTGTGTTCGACATGTGTGCATGATGAGGATGAATCCTATCGAGGTCTCTCGACAAGGCTCACGCTAAATCCACTCACACCACGACTCGGTACTATCAGCATGCAACGGCAGCATTTGAACGCCATAGCCTTCATCGTGTCTCCGGTCGCTGCATGATATGAGCATTGAGCGGCGGCAATGTGGGATGCATGCCAGCAGCTCGCAGGATGTCCCGAGCAATCGTTCGATGATCATAGCCGGTCGTGGCCTTGGACTTTGGTGTTCTCACAGACGTAGTTTTCTGGACACCCGCTGTGCCTCTCCAGGTGGTTATCGCCTTGGGTTTGATTTTGCCGACTGGACGAGGCGCCCCTCCTCTCGATAGTTCAGCCAGGTCGCAATCAACCGTTTCTGAGCCTCTCTTAGTGCTCCTCGCCTTGCTGCTGGCTTTGGTTGTGCCGGCAGAACGAGGCGGCGCTCCCCTCGACAACTCAGCCGTGGTGCGATCGACCATTTCTGTATCCGAAGAGGCCCTCCACTCCTCGACTCTGCGCACGAGCCTCACCTTGGCTTCCCGTTCAATCTCCTCGGCCATGTCAGCCTCACGCTTCAACTGCATCCTCTTCGCGTCCCTCTGTGCCTTCCTCTCGAGCCTCTGTTCCTCTTCTATGCGTGCTCGCTCGCGCCTTTTTTCGAGTATACTGGCACGCAGCTCTTCGCGCTCCGCATCCTGCAGCAGCTTGAAGTGGCAGCCAACACAGCACATTCCGTGGTCACATCGCTCGCCCTTCGCTAGGAACGGAGTATTCTGCTGTTTCCGCCTTTCGAACTCGCTTTGGGATATCCGACCACTCAAACGAAGGAGTTCCTCACAGACACAGTCCGGTTTTGTGTCCCTTTCGAAAATTTCGTAATGGCATTTCCTGCAGCAGTAGTCGTGGATCATGCAAGGAGCGCCATCCACCAGTATTACGTCTTTCTGCCCCATCTGCCGCACATCTTGAGGGTCATGCTCCTCGCTAGAGTCATCGTGATCGAGGTCACAGGTGCAGTTCCTATATGGAAAGTACATTGGTTCGATATCCTCATCATCGTCCTCGTCGACGAAGTAACTTGACTTCTTCGCCGACTGGCTTCCTGCCGGCCCTCTCCCTTGTGATCGTACGCGCGCTTTGGTCATCTTGTAAAATGTTTGTGGCTCAGCCTCGCACTTAAGATCGCAGGCTCGTCGCGGCCCTCCGGACGATTAATTCGGAGATGTGAGGCTCGTTCAGGAGTGAGTTGGCGCTCTGCTACGCTTTCTAAGCTGCAGTAGTTGCTGATGAAGTGCGTTATTGGTCATGGATTCAGAGAAGGGACGATGCGGAATAGTGACGCGTTCCTTGGACGCGTCGTTAGCCTGATCTTGTGTGTAGGACCGCTACTGCCAACAACAGTGTCACGTCTAAATACTCTGCACATTCATCGTCTCCTGCCGCAGTATTGACGAAAGCACTTCATGCTGATGAACGGCCAGCGTACATGTATACAATACATCCGAAGACACTCAGTTCATCAGAAGCCAGTAATGGAACTACTGTGTTCAGCCAAAATTTGTTCGGATAGATGGGGGCTTTGCTTAGGAACACCTCTTCCTGCGGCAGGAAGCTCCCCTGCTGCGCTCTTGTCGATCTTATCGCGCAACAGGTCAAGGTTCAGGTGATCAATGGCCAAGAAAGAGGAGAGTACGCCGCAAGGCTTGCTTGAAACAATGTGCGGAGCTCGAGCTGCCAAAACAAAGATATGACCGACGGCTTGCTTGTCCCCATCCTCAATGCTTCTTGCCCGCAAATCAAGAAATTCGATTGGGCTCATGGATAGACAGTGCGCTTGCCATGATCTTCCATTGTCCTTTAGAAAGCTCTTGGATCTTTTGGCTAGGTGACTGGATGGACGGATGATGCTCTGCAAAGGCGGTGATGCCGATCAAATGCGACAAGCGCTTCGAATACTTTGGTTTGATCACGCAGCTCAGAAATGCATTAAGCTCGATCTGCGTCATGCGTGTATCTTACTGCACATGGCTCTGAGCTCCTGCGTCGTATCATTTTCCAGCTAGATGGTTGAGGTCGTAGTGTCAGAAGCCCTTATAACAGGATGGTAACGCGGCTGAAATTTCGTCTTGGTCCCGTTTGTCCGTCGTCCATGCGTCTTCCTGCTGAGGGTGAATATTATTGGGTTCGGTTTCCTAAGAGTCACCGCTCTCCACATCAGCCAGCATGGGTTCTACTTACTTCTTCCTCTCTATCTGCATCTTCACCTATACTATCACCGCCCTGAACGTTAGCAACCCTACTCTTCTTAGTAGCTATCCACCATGCGCCCAGTATGGCGCAATCGAGACTCTCCCTGATAGCGTAGGCCATTCATCCACTCCACAAATCTACCTGCTTAACAACTAATTAGGTTTGCTTTTCCGAGAACATAACCTGCCAATGTGGCACCACCTACCGCTCCATCATCTCGGCCTGTGAAAAGGTCAGCTGCACGCCCAGCGACTATACCACAGCCCAGACCCTCAGCGCCCAGTTCTGCGCGCCCCTTTACTCCAACAACACCGTCAATCCGTCCTCCGTCTACGCTGCCATCGCCTCTTCCACTCACGAGTGGAGCGCAGGTGCTAGTAGCGAAGGGCGTCGCTGCTGGGTTGTTAGCAATCATGATAGTTCTGGTGTTGCTTGCCCTTTGGGTGAGCTGAGGCGATGCATTGCTTCACATTGGCTTCGATCCTCGTTTATTGATGTTTTGTGCAACTGAAAAGACCGACTCTTGCGAATGTGAATTAGGAGGCAAGAGTGACCAAGGCAGTTCGACAAGCGGCTTAAGAGGGTAGCAATTTTTTTTGCAATAAAGAAGCCTGCGCAAGAGCGATATAAGAACGAGTCATAGCGCCTGAGAATGACCAGTTCCGAGCCTTTGTTTACTCGATTGAGACTTTCTGTATTTACCAATTGTCAACACCAAACTCGATAATTCCTCTGGCGCTTCAAACATCCTGGAAGGAAGAAACCCAATAGTCATGACTAAAGACGTCGAGAAAGCATAATTGCCCGTTCCCGTAAGGTAAAGTAGAGTAAAGTGAGGAACTTCAATCTAGGACTAGCTATAAGGCTTCCAGCACACCAAGCCCCTTCCAGCCAAGCGCAGCATCTTAGTGCGATCGCCTTGTAAACTGCCTCAGCAAAGCGTCACCCACTGTTGGATAGATGCTCGATACCCCTCCCTAGAGTCTCAACTCCCGAGCGGCGTAGCCTGACGGGGCGCTGTTTAATTCCTACATTATTATCATGGATCTCCTTGCGACGACCATGACATCTTCCCTTCTTCTCCTTCGACTGTATCCTGCTATCCTACGCAACATTCCCGGTGTCAACAGCGCAAGACCTGTGAAACCCACCAGGACTTACACCTAATAGCACCTACCTCCCAGCAACCCGGACCTCTAGCTCGCTCAGCGGCCAACAAAGCAGCTGGTAGCCAGCCACTCTGAACTCACCCCACAATCATGTCCGCACCCACCGGCGCCAACATCCCCCACATCCCCTTCCATCCCGGCCCCAGCACCGCGCAAGAAATCGGCGTCATGCTAGCCTTTATGGCTGCGTTCGTGCTGAGCATGGTTGTGTATCTGCTGTTCTGGAAAGGTACGCCCCATCAATTCCCCCCACCCCCGCCTCTCCTAGACCAGCTTTCGGGGCTTGTGGGTTGTTGGGCTGATGAAGGTTGATTGGGTAGTGGGTAATAGAAGGTCTGAAAGGAAGGAATTGGCGAGGCGCGCGGCGTTGATACAGCAAGGGGAGAGCGTGCTGGGGGAGAGGGGGGTGGAGTTGGAGGTGATGGGGGAGAGGTTCGAGAATGATACGCTGAGGAGGTGGACGTGGGGTGGGGTGCAGGCTTTTTGAGGGAGTGAGGGGGGGAAATGGGGATGTTTGGGGTTGGGATGGCTCCGAATTCTGGGGTACTGATGGGACTGTAGGTCTGGGATTTGATGTGAGATGAGCAAAGAAGGCGTTGGAGGCTGAGCATCGGCTGCTGTATACACTTGGTATTTCGGTTGACTGCGGGCGAGAGCAGGGGATGCGTCATTACGAACAGGCTCTTTGGTGCTTGCACAGATTCACAACCTCATCCTTCGCATGCTACTGGTTGAGGTTTCGAACGCTCACACCATAGCCAAAGTCTCTTACCCAGGTCCTTACAGCACCAAATACATCACCCTCTCCGTGCAGCACCCGAAAGCCCACAAGAGCTTTCCACGCTTCTCGTCTTTGATCGTCAATCATCTGCACTCCGCTCCTTCAAACAGCTTGGGTGGGGAACCGCAATCACAACCGCATACTTTCCTCCAGAAGATTCTTCTACACCTCAGCATCCTTAACAAGCAGATGGAAGGGAAAAAAGAACCACGCGGATTCAAATTGCCGAACAAAATCTTGATGAGCTCAAGGACAGCTACAAGCTGGCTGTAGAAGCCTGGTGCAAGATGGTATCAAGACTGAGATAGGGCGCTCTATTAAGTCGTTGGGAAGACGGAGGGCTTGGGTTTTTGTGGGTTTATATCTCCAGTCACGGTCTAACCGGCTCCCGTGCTCACCTCCTCACCTGTGGCAGCGATATGAGGCGAAAACTTGAATACTTTACTGACATCCCAAGTCACTTGTGAATTTTGCTTGGCAACGAGGCTACCCGTTTAAGGCCGCAATTTCCTTGGTCGCTATGATTTTCTCTTTGCACTTCCTATGTCTTGTCCATCTTTTACTTTGGATGTTCTCCTGTACTCTCATACGAACTTTATTGGTTGCTTCGTCGGTCTAAGTATGTATATGCCGGTGGGATAAAGGTTTGTGTTATTTTGATGTATGGTGGGGACTCTATGCCCTGGCTGGTGGCCTATTTCTACACGAGAGCTGGGTGTTTCATGGGATACATGGTGCGATGCCGTGGAAGGTAAACTGTACACTATATCTTAAAGTCTCACACCTCTCAATCTTCTCTTCTGATTTTCAGATACCCTATCTTTGCTCAACTTACCACAGTGATATCGAGACCTTGCGGCAAGTAGGCATGGCTTACACAGAGATGGCTGCTTACAAGAGCTATACTATAACTCACCTTCCGAGAAAGACGACGGTGACAGCAACGATCTCATTATCTCAACAACCCACAGCGAGAGCCGCGCGACAGAGAGCTCGAGATTTTCTCGACATGCATGGCCGGCTAGGGTTTCTTGACCGGGTGATCGCCAATGAGCCCGACTGGTTGAGAGCATCTAAGATTGAAAATTGAGCTTTGCTCAACCCAGTCCTGACCGCCACGCCCATGATAAAAAAAACCGCTGGATATGTACGGTCTCTTGTGGACTTTTGGCGTAACAGGAAAAGGAGCTTGGATCACAGGATCCTAGGAAGGATCTCGTGAAAAAAAACCGCGCCGCCCGGGTTCTTCAATGACATAGCGCAAAATTTCGAGCTTCGATGGCATGCGACCTATGGAGAGACGGGCCAGAAATCCATGCAAGCCGGACACGCCGTGATGCACCCGTCTCTCGCGTGTGGAGAGCTGTAACGATGATAAGATCTTGTGAGTGTGTGGATGGGGTAAGATATCCCTTTCGACGAGGGGATCAGCGTGGAATTCTTTTGCCAGAATGCCAATTCACGGTGAGCAAGGCATTTGAGTATCAGCTAAACACGCGCTCTGAGACTTCTCGGAATTGATTTTGTGAACGACCTTCGCCAAACTTTGCGAATCGGAAATTGAGTTCCACGATCATCGTGCTATCATGAACCGACCCTGCGCCATCATTGGGGATTGGCACTATAGTAACATCAACCCCCTAAGGTTCTGTGATACAGAGTCACGGAAGAAGGAGGAGAGCACAGGCGACGAGATGCTCGAGCCTGTAGCGGATTGGGAGCAGAGTGAAGCAAACAACGAAAAATTGAGAGCAAAGAAGAAGCGGAAGCGAGATTCAAAGCTGCTTACTATGAATCTCGAGCATTCAATCGAAAAAGTGATAATTAACAGGATTCAATTGAAGAGAATAACCAGCTCATAATCAACTTGCAGTCGAAGTTTAACTCCAAGAAGAAGACACTCAGGAACATGTCAGCTCATAAAGCAGTTGTAAGATTGACAAGAAGGAGAGGCATAACGAATCCATTATACCATGACCAGACCTCGCGAATAGATCATGAGGATGAGACTGAGGCTGGGAACGCTGAGAGTCTCTGGAAACGTACCAACAGAGCTTATCGAAGGCAGGAACCAACTCCTTCACCGAAGGCGGAAATCAGCTGCTGAAATGAAAGTCCATCGATCTTGAATCGCTGGGTTCAGGTTCTTGGGTCTGAATGAGCTGTTCAAGGACTTTGAAATGGGGCTTTCGACCGTGTTAAGGGATCGGCTCTGGACGATTAGAGACCCCAACCGCTAGCTCTCCAATAGCTCAGCCGTTGAACCAACCTATCAATGAAGATATTCAATCCCAGCAAGGACTGCGATATAGTTGCAAACAACTTGGAACTCTTGGATATCCCGCGTCGGTAGTCAGGTAATTCAAACACACAGCTACTCTCTCCAGAAAAACAGGGAGTAAGTAAAGATAGGGGCTGGAGACTTAGTCGGCCCTATTGCGGCTTCTTCGTTGTCGATGAATCATAAGAGAAGGGCCTTGGAATTCTATGGGCAAGATGAAAGATAGTAGGCCGAAGCATCGGTTCTCAGACACCTTTTCGCTTTTATCCCTCTTTTCAAAATCCCGGATCATGTGCACTATATATGAATCTTTGCTGGATGTTCGTGTCTCATTCAGCCTAATCAAGAGCCATAATTTGGTTGGATATACTGCTCGGTGCCAAATGGCCGTGGATTTACCGGAATGGCCGTATCGTTATGAAGTCTTCATTCTGTATTTGTCCCACTGGACACCAAATTGAGAGAGCACTTCGAAGCTCTTACAATGCGAGCCAGATACCTACCCCTCTTGTCCCTGCCCCAATGTTGGAGGGCGTTGTAGAAGCAGCGGAGAGGTTGGCGGGCCCAAGCAACAAGCGTTCACCTGACAGAGATGTGTTCTCTGGCAAAAGTGAGGATTTAAAGATATTCGTGCAATGAGGCGAAGTTAGCATTTCAGATAAAGCTTCGAAACTGGGACTCCAATACCAGCGCCAGATACTGGCGTAAATAACAAACCTCGGGTTCTGACGAAAGTAAATAGCCAGGCCGAATCGACTCCGCTGTCCGTAAAGTATCGGTTCTCTGTGAAGATCTCGACACCGGCTAGGATAGCAATGCCCTTCCAGATGAAGCTGAGATTCGTTCGGACTACTGAAGGGTTTCGCAATCTTACTATTGCATCCCCAATCTCCACGATCGCCACATCTACGTCCCCCCAACCTACTAACACTACTCGTCATAATCTGGTAATAGTAGATTTCGGCAGCGACAGTCATTCCCTTTCATCAAGATCCAGCGATAGCCCTAGCTCCAACTCAATAAGCGACCCAAAAGAACGTCCAGAATTTTACGACGAGGAGATTCCTACGGGTCTGGACACCTCGAAGGTCTTGGAACCTTCGCATGGATTCCCTTCCAAGAATGCGTCGATTCTCTTCGATAAATGGATCTGGACAATCAGAGAAGTGGAGACAAAGATTAGAGCCAAACAATGGCGCAAAACCTTCAAAAATAAGAGAGCAATACGAGCTAACGTTACCGGGAATGGAGATTCGATTGTGTTGACGAAGCCCACCACTGCAAAAGAACACTATGCGATCGTCTTTGAGACGACACAGTTGATAGGCGATGAGAAACGGGTGCGAGAAGTCTATAAGATTTTGGTCTCGGTAATTAATGGGGTTCCGGTCAACGAATCGACCAAGTCGACATACGCGTTCGGGGACGAGAGGTATCCGAAGAGAGGGAAGCCATTTCAGAAAACGAACGCATCAAGGAGGAAACCAAACTCCGCAAGAAGCGTAAGGCCATTCAACACAGCCGCAAGGGCAAGAGCAAAGTGATTAAGACGGAGGGAAAAGTCAAAAAATAACATATACCCATTTGGAAATAATGGAGGGTCTGTTGAAACCAGCAGCCGCAATGCCACTGGAAGAATTAGAGCAGGTTCGCTAGGACCGGGTAATTTACCAGACTAAGATCGCAGAATGAATGCTACGAGAGCTGAATCTAATGGCCACGCAATTGCTGGGTTACAACAGCCCGTCTTAAGAGATGAAAGGACCGTTAAATTTGAGATCACAGTTGAGGACTTTTTGAGGATTACGATATCTGGTTCCTGAAGCATCTCCATAGGAATCGATTTAGGAGGCACACAGCGTTTGGTCTCGGATAGTCTGCAACGGGCGGAGACGAAGTGTTGAGGCCCGATCGAGGCACAATTACAGCAGTCGAGGCAGCAGAACGAGGAAGCTGTAGGTAGAGAATGGTAGCGAGTTGTCACAAAAACCACGTTAAACAGGTGGAGATGCCTGTAGGCTCCTCTGATAAGATTCCAAAGGCACACTCACGGCGCACTGATCTAATAGCTGGCTACTGGAACCAGAGACTTGGCTGCGATCATACAAATTATGCCCATTCCGCACCGATCAGGTAACGAGCATCCACCATTATTTACCCCTGTAAGATGTTGGAGAACTGGGGGTAACTTTATATATACCTAGATACTCCTCGTTTGGATTCTAAAGAGACCGCAAACCGTGATTCTAGTTCCAGACTTAAATCACGAGCGCCATCCCTATGATCTGTTCATACTGACCCATCTCAGCCGTCTAGCCAACCTCTGCTCCATGCTGTAACCGTCCGCCAAATACACCATTCATCGGTCTGAACTACATAATACTATTCCACATATTTTCAAGCTCCAAGAAGTCGCTACAATCGCAAGTGAATAGCTCATTCCCATCCTAATCTGATCTACTAAAATAGCATCCGATCAAGTCCTACCATCGCCACCTTTCCAAAATCTCGAGTTCCATTACCGCAATCTATGGCACAGAACACCATACACGAAATTTGTTGTCTTTGACGAAATATTGAAGCGACGTTACTACCAGGATGTAGAGACCCGATGGGCGCTTTGAAAGATGGTATGAAGATTGAGGACAGCCTTAATCGAGGGGAGGGTTTGCTGTGTACGTCTGTTTGCGCATATATTGCTAAGCGAGAAGTTCATGCGCACAAAGCATGGAGCCTTTTATGGGAAAGAGCTTAGACTTGGGGGCGGCCTCCGAAAGTCGGGTACGAGAAAGCGTTCAAGCAGATGCAGCACACTTCTGTGGATACGGAGAGCATTCATGGCTTCTTGTGGCCCCCGGACCCCAAGGCATTGCACCGTCACGCTGCTCCGCCTGTACCAGGAGCGCAACTCGACCCAGACATTGCCAGCAAACTCCTTCCGCCCATCCTCACTCTCTTCATGCGACGAACCTTTGCCTCCATCATCACGAACGTGAATGGACGCCAGGTTCGCATTGTTGACGACTTGCCGCACGGAAAATGGTGCTACGTCGAGCTTCAGGCCAGCGCTGGCGAGTATATCGATGTCCACGAACAAGCTGCGGGCAAGGGCTGAGAAAGGGGGATAACGAGGAGAAAGAGACCATTGTGCGGAGCATAGCTATGCTATGCTATGCCACTGCCTCGCAAGGTTCGCAAGCGTTTGCAAACCGTTTCACAATATTGGTGCACTATCAGTTTAAAGCGTTTAGTGCAGTTTAGTTTGAGGCATCTGGCAAACCGTGCAGTTTGGTTTAGGAGATCTACACCACGGTTTGCATCGATAGTTTATAGATATCTTGATATTCGACGATAGAACCCTAAAATAACCCTAAAATTCTTATTGACGGGTTCAAAATGCTATCTACCTTACTTCACTATTACTAGGGCAATTGGCTAGCGACCCGACGATTCAGCAAATTCGACAATCGAATCAGTGTTCTTTCGACGACGAATCTTTTTACTTTAACACTTTGCATCGTACAACATTATTCGAAATCAAGCCTCAACTGCATTACTAAAGATCTAAACTAGCGTACACTATCAGTTTAAACCGTGCAGTTTGGTTTAAGGCCTAAAACGCACGGTTTGAACGGTTGCGACCCTTGCTGTCTCGCTGGCGCTGGATCAATACTATGCAGTCGGCCTAGTCTCACGGACAATCAAAGACGTGGCGGCCTGGCATGACAAGATTCGCGACCTCGGCGGCTCGTACTAGTATCAGATGGCCATGCTTGACTCACCCTTTTCATCTCTTCTACCCTTGCCCTCTCACAGCCCCTTCCCCTTGCCCTCTTTCAACCATACTCATCGTCTCACCTTTCATCATCTTCTCCATCCATGTCTATAATCATGTCCAACTGTCTGCAACTCTGCGCTATCATCTGATTGGTGCCGCCCACAAGTTGTCCGAGGAAGAGAGCTCCAAGATACTTGAGGAGCTCCTCAATCTCATCATTCAGATCTGTGCACTCTTCCTTAGTTCTCTTGAATTCAAACTCGACAATCACCTATGAACATCAATTTCAACCCTTTCCGTCTACTCGAGCTCGACGCACCCCCAACCGTTTGTCCTGACCTCGATAATCTTAAATTAGCCTATAACGGCGTCCTCGCAATCGTCCACATGTGCCCAACAGCCATCCATGCGAATAAGAGAGCTTTTCTCGCAAAATACCACCGATACCACAACAGAATTGAATCTTCCCTTCGCCTGGTCAAGAAGGTGCTAACATGATCACAGATAGAGTTCTCGTCTCAAAAACAATAGGCATTCGCAGCTCTTCCCGTGAGTAGCTGCTATTTTCCTGTTGTGATTGCCAGACGAATATCAACATGAACGCCTCAAACGGCTGATTCCTTAGAAGGCAGAGACAAATGCTCTTGCTCGATATGGCCAAGGGCCAGACAAAAGAAGGTTTCAAGACCCTCAAATGAAGTCTAGGATCCTCAACCCTTTATGGAGACATCTTACGGTACGCAATTATTGTAGTGATCTCTATGATTGAGCCAATAATTTTTATTCGTTGAAGAAACCGCACCTAGACCCCTTGGCCAATACATGGCCAAAGATCTACTAAATACTTTGATGCCAAGTTTAAGATCAAGATGGCCACTGAAGCTTGAGCCGAATGGGACTACTTCGCTATCTACCTCCGTGGTTGTATCGAGCCACTCCTCCGGGATGCTACGTCGCGTTGAGCAGACGATGTTAGTGATGTCTGATGCGCGGTTTGAATACCGCAAATTATTCTTCATGAGTTCGGACCCCGATTATGAAGCTAAGGGGAGCCAGCGAAGCAGTCACTTTCGGCGAATGCCTTCCTATATCTCAGCGCTCCCTTCTCCAGGTTACTAAAGTGAGTTCGATTTTGATATCAGGTTCTTATAATGGAAAATTGACTCGTCCTCCAATTGGGGACTCAGAACTCAGAGTTGGCTTACTAGTTCATCTCTGAGCTAGGAAGAGGAGATTAGTACTTTTGCTGAAAGACATAGAGCTTGAAAGGTATGATGTGACTATGAAAGGCTGTAATCAAGTCAACCCGCTTTTCCAGTCGGCAAAGTCCACAGGATCGTAGAGCTAGTGCACGAAATATGTGTACGCTTTAGGACAGCAAGGGCCTCCCAGGCCGACTAGATCCGGCAGAAAGGACACCTCTGCTGGTAATAACACCTTTCGAGCATCAGATCTGGGTTATTTCCACCCTGACCTCGAGGGAAAGGGGACATAGTAAATGCCAGGAAAAGAAAGATCTATCAGGAAATCTAGATCTTCTGCCGAACGGTCGAAGGTTATGCCTCCGCCGTCGGTGAAGAAAAGGTCCGAAAATCACTTATCGACATGCTTCTGGGGGAATGCCCTGTACCGGTGGCTAAAAAATTTGACCTAAGATGTAAGAAAATCCGACACGCGGGTCCAAGGCTGTGAGACGTGGTATACTCTCTGAGCCAGCAACTGATTCGCACTGACCTAACTTACTGGATGCTTTACGCGATACTCAGACCGAATCGTAATTGCAGGTTGCTTATTCACACTTACTATACGCAGTATGCGTCAGATGGAGACGATACCCAGTTCCTGCATATAGATATGAACATACCAGAACATCTCAAGACCCGTAGGGGCGGGAATTTTATTCAAGCCTCAGCGCGATACCAAGGACTACGCGTTTCACACATGGAGCTGCCTGCGAAGAGCAGGAAATAGGATGATGGACATCTGATAGCGGTCCCTGGGATCGAAAAGCTTATGCACGTTCAGAATTCGTATGTGGAGCTCGAAAGAGCAACGAAACCGAGAGATCAAAGATCTCTTGAAGATTAGCAGTTGAGATCGTTTCCCGCGATCAATATCAACAATATCGAAACAGACTTCCACAGCTGATTGCGGTTTCAAGGAATCCTCAAATCCTCATCCTGGTGCATCTGGGTCGGAAATACATTGAGCAAGACATCATTGGCGAACGATCGATAATCTCACCGAGGGCTATTCCCCATAAGGATAAGTCACGGAGGACAACTTAAGACGCTCCCTCTTTGCTCTCTCTCCTTCTCGCGCCCCAAAAACATCAGTATTTGCAAAGCTACTGTGACAACCTGAACGCCACGTATTTTTACAAAGAGCCGAACACAACATCGCTCCTCTTCTATCTGGGATCTCCAGTAGATCGAGGAGAGCGAAGTCCAATATGTGAACTCGCAGCGGCGTACATGCTCACCACGGCATTCATCTTCGGAGCAAGAATATATCGCAGAACAGTCAAGTCAAACAAGACGTCTGGCTTGGCACCCTCGACATCGGCCAATGACACACCATTCGATCCTAGCCCGACTTGGGCCAATAAATGGTCGACTTGTGCTGTATGCTTTATGAGCTCATGTGCATTATGCGAGAGCCTGAATGGTCTTAAGACGTTTATTATTTTCGTTTCGAAGATTCAAGTCATGTCTCCCACGCAAGACCTTCGACCATAGGATCAGTGACAACATACTTTGGATTCACCGTGCAGCCTTTGACCTGTTCTGTGTTCCGGAAGCCAGGGGTACCATATCTTATATAAAGCATACCAACTACCTAGATATTCGGGTAAGACGGGCACCTTCAAGAAACTAAGACGCAAGTGCTACAGGTCTTTCCTACCTCTTCGTAGCGCTCTATAATTCAAGGCACTAAGAATTTTGTATAATTTCTTGGTTATAAATTTATCTCTGCATATCAGCAGAACTTGTCGAACAAAGTCAGATCAACTCTTCATGCTAACGCATTCAAAGTATATATACAGCTTCTCGCACATACTCGATCCCACGAAACCAACACCACCACTACCAACCATGCCTCTATTCATTCCCACGCAAGTATACTCAATTATGCACCATAACCCTCGGCAGATTAGGAATAATAGACTATCGTACGACTCTAATAATAAGCAAACATCGCCCAAGACGACGAAAGCCAAAGAGATCGAGGGCCAAAGAGATCGAGAGCGGTTTCCCCTTGGTGGTTCAACAGCAAGCGAGGGAAATCGTTCGCTTCTTTAGGATATGTGGGAGAATGCCACAGAGATTCGCTACGATCGAATTCCGCTTTTGGGAAAGCTATCTCTTGGTGTTTCTATTTTTCGAAGGGTATGCTACAAGACCTCACCCTACACGATGAAAGAAAGCGGAATCTATTGTCTCGGAGATGATGAAATTGGCAAAAGACTGTTGCATGGAAAGCCAAATTTCAGCAACCAGTTGCATTTCTGCCATCTTTTTCTGCAGCAGAGCAAGAAACCAAAAATTCGCATCTACGAGGCTGCACTGGCTTAGTCCCTCAGTGACGCCCAGCATTCGCTCCCCGAGATAAAAAACGAAGAACACAACCGAAAGGTTTGCAGAAACACCCTAGGGCACTAATTGCAGGCCAATTCGTGGAGATACAGTTCTTGTGACTGTATATCTGAGCTGAGGTATCTTTCTAACCACAAGATTATAGCCGGAAACAAGACAAAATACCCTGAACAAGAAAAGCCCGAAAGACGACGGCACTTCCTCTACCCCATTGGCATCATATCAACAACCACGGGAGGCGGTGTTCGCACAATACTGAAACGCAGTATACTGTCCCCATAAAGTACCTCAGTACGGGAATTGTGCACGACTAATGGACGCTGAGCTACGCTGGCCGCCTACGATGGTGTAGTCTTCAGTCGATGTAATCTTTTGCCAAGGGATCGAGCCGCTGATCCAGACACTGCAGGAATGAGCAAATCGCGAAAGTGGCGCGAGAACCCAGCTTCGAAAAAAAGAAGCTGGACAGTACATTTAGAACGGCTGTAAAGCCCTATAGGAACATGGCCGATCAATTGAATGATCGGATCACCATCATTGGAGAGAACTTCAATGAAGCGTCTGAGGACTACAAGCCCGTCCTCAGAAACTACAGCAAAGCTACGTGCGCTGCAGTTGCACTCACCTTTGCCGAGATGTCAATTTCACAAGCTCCTACACCGGCTTTATATTAAATCTAGTCGTCCCGGAGATCCGTGAATACGCTGGCTTTGTTCGTACAATTATGCCGCACCTACTAAACCAAATTCCACAGCCCAAGACCGTAGCGCTAGATTCAATTCTTTCCTTTGGCTCCTGGCTGGGGCTGCAGTTTACCATCTATAAAGCATCTCAAATCATGGTCGATAAGTGGTTGTGCGGTCGTCCCACTGCTACTCCGGCTATGGCCCCTCAGGAACGCGGATATTAGACCTGACTATCGTGTCGATACCGAGCTGGGCAAAGTTGGTATGAGGTACAGCATGTGTGATATGAGTGAACTGATGCACCGATCGCAGCAAGGGTGGCCCAAAGGGACTACCGCCGTCGCTATCATCAGTCGACTAGGTTCGCCCTAGACCTCCTACCAACAGCTTCAAGCCATTACCAAGGGGTTGATCAATTCCCGGGCCGAGCGGTCAGCAGCTGGTGAAGCTAAAGACCAGGGAGACGGTAGGCTAGATACTCTCCAGACGGAAGCTCCATGGACATGACATGCCTGGAGTTCCTCCGTGACGAGTAGGACGCTCCATTATTACTGGTCTGAGTGCAGTTATCGCCCACCACTAAGATATGACAGGAAGGCGAAGTTCGCAAGAAGCTTGGTGTCCTCGGTCCGGGGCGATATTTCGACGTAACGACACGCAAAGCGGATGATTCTACATATAGCTTCCAAGTCTTCGCTATCTACAACGCCAACCTGGCTTTGCCGAGCGAAGAAGAGCGGAAGGAGCCTGCTTCCGAGCTGGACCTGTGTGGGCTGGGCCAGTCAGTGCTGCCGGAGCCCAACAAGGCGCAGAGGCGAGTGCTCTTGGAGCAAAGCACGAGGTATATACGCCGGTGATAAAGCGACTAAAGATGGCGAGCGAACTATCTTGCGCGGTGTGAATGCGATGGCTTGTTTCAGAAGTAAGTAAGGCAGGAGCGGGCGCTGGGATCATATTATAGACTATGTAGCAACAGATTCCCTTAAAGAGATCATGTATACTTTACTGTGCGGTTTGTATGATATCAACTCGTTATTGGGGATTATGTTTTGGAATATTCTTTGCGCTGACAAGAGATGAGTCACGCTCTTCCGCCCTTTTTTTCTTTGCCGTGTGGAGAGTGAAGGAAAACAAAAAGCTCCCTCGCGGATTCGAACGGCAGACCCTGGAGAAACGGCGTTGCTGCGGCCCCATGCTCTACCACCTGAGCCAAGTAGCTGGTGTCTGAGGGATGGAGCGTTGAGAATCATCTGTGTCAGTTGGGAAGAGGGATGAAGGATGACTCATCCGCGTTTGGAGATAGGGGATTTGACTCATCGAATATGGATTGTTATATGACTGGTCGACTAGGCAATCTACCCAATCTCAACGTACTTGACGCCCATACGCCACCCAAACACGCAAGATAGTAAAGCTGTGTACCAAAGCGACGATAGAAAGCACCCAACAGCCAACAAAGTCATCAAACAACCTCCGCCCTCGTCTTGCCCATCCCAACCCTCTTCGCAATAACCCCAGGCTTGACCCTCCAAAACGCCTTCTTCTCCACCTTCTCCTCTCCCTTCTTCTCTTCCACCCTCTTCTTCTCTTCCACCCCCTTCTTCCCCTTCACCCCCAAACTCTCCTTACTGCTCGCACTCCCCTGCAACGTCTCACTACTGCTCTCACTCGCTCCCAGCAAGCCCGCCCTCATCTTCTTCCTCATCTCCCCCAGTAACGCAACCTGCGCCCCCACCGTCGGTCTCGCAATCAGCTCCTCCAGCTTAACCCTAAACCCTTCGCCCTCCAGGAAGCTCGTCAAGCTCGCCAAGGCGATGAGGTCGCCGCCCGCATCGTAGAAACTCGATTCCAGAGTGAGGGCCGATGGCGTCTGTCTGCCTTTGGGGGGCAAGACGAGGCGCCACGCGCGCGTGAGCGTGTCCGCGATGTCGCAGAGCTCGAGCTTGCTGAGGCCGCGGAGAGTCGCTTCCAGCTTGGCGATTTCGGCGCCGTCGCTCGAGTGGCGGGGTGCTGTTGGTAAGTGGGTGATGGCATTGGTGCCGGAGAGCTCTGAGGCGGAGGGGACGGCGCGGTTGGGGTTGGAAGCGAAGTTCTGCGCCAGGGAGCAGGTGAGTTCAAGGGCTCTTTGGACGAAGGCTGGAGCAATGATGCCGTCGTCAACAACCTCGATGGCGACTTGCACCATGTCGCTGCCCTTGGGGGTGGACATGAGGGTGAGGTCGGAAAGCGTGTCTGGGGCACCTTCGAATAGAACTTTGTACTTGTTGCGGTCGAGGGTTAATGTTGAGACGTCATCGGCGAGGTTCTGGTGTTGGACGATGGTGGAGAAGAAGGTCCATGAGGGCCAGTCGGTGCAGTGCTGGATAATCTCGCGGAAACCGAGGGACTCGAAAGCCATGCCGGCGACTTGTTGATTTTGGATGCGGCGTAGGAGATCGAGGGCGGTCCAATTAGGCTCGATTTTGATGCGGACGGGGACGATGTTGATAGTTGGGGCGACTATGTCTTCGACGCTTTCTACTGCTGCGTTGCGGCCGCTGATGACATTGCCGAAGACGATGTCATTGCGACCTGACAGTTGAGCGAGGACCAGTGTCCAGGCAGCTTTGAGGATTGTGGCAGTAGTGACATTCTTGGCTGTGAGTGCTGGCAGTTTGATGGTTTGTGTGATTACTGTTGAAGTTGTGCTCGAGCCGCTGTACTTTGGTTGGTCACGGTCGACGACGCGAGTCATTGAAGAGCCTTGGAGAAGGGACCTCCAGTACTCCTGGTGACCTTGAGTTGAAATCCCAGTCACAGCCTCTTTGATGTAGTTGGTGAAGGGCGGGGACGGCGGGGGCAGTTCTTTACCTTCATACCCTGCCTTGAAGGCTTTCACGATACTTGGAAGAGACACGCCATCGTATTGCGCATGCGACATCCGTAAGAGGATGCGATGGGCATGGCTGCCGGTTTTCTTGATGACTATGAATTGAGTCAAGGATTCGCCCATTTTGGGATAAGCAAGGGGACTGTCCTCGCGTAACTGTCGTGTATACTCCTTAAAGTCCATTTCAGTCTCGTACACATGAACCTGGGGCCGCAGGCTTCGTAATACCACCTGTATGAAGCGATTCCCGCAGGGTAAGAAGACGGTCCGGAGAATTTCGAAAAGCTGTACTGTCTGGACAGCAGCTCGTCGGATGCGCTCTAGGTCCAGGAAGCCTACACCGTCTAAGGTCAGATAGTACAGCATCCACCTCGCCTCCAGTAGGGTAGCAGCGACACAGAGAGCTTGGTAATCAGTGACTGGGAATGCGTCGACAATTCCACTTCGGAAGACTCCAACTTTAGGGCAAACATAGTCTTGGATGAATGCATCGGGGTTTGCAGTCTGGAGAAGTGAGAAGGGCTCCGGATGTTTGGGTCCCCGGCGTTCATTGCTGGCAATGACGCTCTGAGTGTCACTGTTTTCGTCGTCATCTCTTCTGTTTTGTGCAGCAATGACCATGGCTTCTGCCATGTCGGAGAAGACCGGAGAGCGGAAGATGTTGGCAACGGTGAGTCTTACTCCAGCTTCGCGTGCATGGCGAGCAAGCTCCATTGCAAGGATACTGTCGCCTCCCAGGTAGAAGAACGAGTCGTCATCATGTATCTTATTTTCTGGCACGTGTAGTAGCGGGCTCCAGAGCTGGCGAAGAGTATTGCACATCTCAACCACTGGGTCGTTTCCATCATCAGAATCGTAGTAGGCGGCTTGTTTTGACTTGCCGCCGGCTTTCGACCCTTTGCTATACAGAGGTTTCTTTCCTTTGGTAGTAGGCTCATATTCTTGGTACTGACGGCCCTTCTTCCCTGAGGACCTATTCGCGAGCATGCTGTCGGGTCGCAGCAAGAGCCCGGACTCTATCATTTGCTCAATCGTCTCACGTACAGTCTCCTTGATGAGTCTGCGGTATTGGGAAGGCCGAACGTTGTCGCGTACCACAAAGCTTCCGGAGGTCGATTCAGTATCATCTTCCCCTACACGCTCGTTCAAAGAAGCAGTTTCGGAGCGATCAACCTCAACGTTAGTCACGTCCGCTTCATCGTAGTCTGGGTCGGGGATATAGGCGTTGTCCTGGAGAACATGATCTGAGACATCGCGTTCGTCTTCGATCTTCTTCGTTATGTCGACTTGCGAGAGCGGCAGGTCCCCTTGGTAAAGTATCGCGTCTAATATGTTGACGTAGGTCTTCCTTAGCCTCTCGCCTTCCTCCAGTGAGACACGAGAAGTCCAATGTTTGATATGGCAACTCTCATCGCCAGGAGCACTACGCGCACTGATGGTGACGGCATACTATAATCGGATGGTTAGCATTAGTATTCGACTGGAAGCATGGTATAGTATAGCGTACCTCAGTCGGATCATGGTCGGCAATAGGATTGAATGTGATGGCATCGTTCTCTTTTTCGGCATCCCGCGATGAAATTTGGTTCTGGACAGATATGGCACTATTGAACAAAGCCTTGCCAGTAAAGCCCAGATCATGTTGAATCTTGGCAAGCGAGCAGTGCTGATGTTCCAAAGCGTCAAGGAAGTCGCTTTGAACATGTCGAATAATTTCTTTCAGGGTCTTCGTCTCCGTGAAGTTCACTCGGCATACTAGCATGTTGATGAAAGCACCCACAATGTCTTGTATACCATCAACCGGGGCTTCTCTGCCGGCGGTAAGACTCCCGAAGCAGACATCGGACTGAGAGGTGAATTCTTTCAGTACGAAAGCCCAGCCGACCATCATAACGTTTGACATCGTAAGCTCATTAGCTCTGCAGAAGGCTTGAAGTTCTGGGTAGCGCCAGTATTGCAGATATGTGTCATTTAAGCGATTTGGTCCGCTGTTGACTGAAGACATGTGAGGCAGATGGCAGCGCTGAATTCCACTCAGGTAACTCTTCCAGTAACTGATAGACGAGTCAAGGCCGCGACTCATAAGGTATCTAATATACTCCGAGTACGATGGCTTGTCGCCCTCGGGCAGGCGACCCTCATAAGCCAATGCGAGATCCTTCATTATCAGGGCACCAGATCCGCCGTCGATGACCGCGTGGTTCAACTCTAGCATGGTGTAGCACTTGCCCGAAGCCGTAGTGCATATGCTCAGCTGCTGCGGGAGCTTGATCGGTCTCGTTTCGTTCACTAATTTAAGTGAGTTCTCCCTAAGCGGCTTCTCCCAATCCTCATCCTGACTGGTCACAACCCTGGCTCCACCTTCCACTTTCTTTAACACGATCTGGTCAAAAGCGTGATCTTTGCAAATACTGTAAACGAACGCTGTTCTCAGCGTTTGGTGGCGGTCAACCACCTTTTGCCACGCTCTAGCCAGTCGCTGCACGTCAACTTGGGCACCTTTCTGGGCCAACATCGTTTCCATTACCACAAAATTGACGTAGAGTTGAGGATTCCGGAGCTGCGCCAAAAGGAGCCCCTCTTGCATGGGTGAACAGATCAACACCTCCTCAACCTCGTCCAGGCTAGATATACCGGTTTCGTGGAGAGTCTCGTTGCAAAGCTGCTGCAAGCCTTTGTAGTCTGTTGGCAGTAGAGGGTAGTCGCTCAGTGTTGGCTCTGGTCGAGTATTTGCAAGTTGTCTAACAAGATCCTTCAGTGTAACCTCGACCCGAGCTATCCATTGGCGGATCTGTTCTTGATGCTTCATATGCTTGTTCCATATGAAGGAGAAGTGCATCGCGTCGCTTGATGCTGACACAGAAACCTCGAAGAGAGACATTCGTGGCGTCTTAGAACCCACATCTGCGGTGAACATGGCTTCGTCGTGGCTTTTGGCGAGCTCGAATGGTTGCAGCAAAATGTCGCTTTGCCCGGACTGGTGCGACTGCCCGGCGTAGTTGAGCAGAATTTCCATTGGCATATGATCGCTAAAACGCCACCTCCCATCTGGTGTAAGGTAGCGGTGAGCGAAGTATTCCCTTCCGTTTCCAGGGAGAGAACGTCGGAGATCCTTTGCTCGTTTGAGAAGCTCAATAGCACTCGAATTAGCACCCTCATCTGACGGTATAGTGATGGGGTAAATTGATGTAAACCATCCAGTAGTCCCAGTGATGTCGATGGAATTGTCCCACACATCCCGTCCATGGGTTTCGTTGTATAGCGTCGGTGCAGGCCGTTCCGGGAATATAATTGCGAATGAACTTAACAAAACAGTAATAAGGATTTCCAGAGGCTGTGTCCTTAGAGCGTTGTTGGCTTTACTAACGAGCAGGTCCGTAGTTGTCTTGTCAAGATCGAAGACTGCGTCATTGGTTTCACCATAAGTATTGGTACGTGTCGTCATGCCCCAGAAGGCCATGTTTGCTCTTCTAACGTTGAAAGGCAAGATACTCTTGATTGTAGATACATCTCGCTGGTTGGCATGCTCATGCTGTACAGCACACCAAACTTGGTAAGACATTGGCTTATCGATAATTTGGGTTTGGAAGGTGAGCATGTCCTCGAGCTGTGCATTGAGAATGCCCCACGAGACGATGTCGATGACCAGGTGGTGCGCGATGAGCGAAAGAACCTGGCCATACTGGTCTGTGTTGAAAAGCTCAACTGCAAATAAGGGTCCGTTCTCAATGTCCAAGCTTCGTTGGCTGAGCGCAAGAAGTCGTAAAAGCTCGTTTGGACTATCGACTTCATGGGTGCGGAATCGGTAAGACGTTGAAGCGTCAGCAGAGATCTTCTGGTGCCAACTACCATCCTTGTCTTTATAGAATCGTGCCCTGAACATTGAATGCTGTTGAACAATGACTTCAACAGCCTTCTGGATAGCGTTGGCCTCTGTGTTGCGTTTCAAATGGAAGAGAGCGCTCTGGTTGAAACGATAATCATTTGCGTGGTCACTGGCAGGTCCAGCAAGCTGAAAGTACATTCTCTGGACGGGCGAAAGGTCGAACGGTTCGTCAACTTTTTCAATTGCGCGGGCTGTTGTAGATGCCTTGAGTGTTCCTTTCGCCTCAACTGCCTTTGCGAGCTGGGACAAGGATTTACTTTGCAGAACCTCCTGTAGTGAGAATGTGATCCCAATCTTGCGGCAGCGAGCGATGATTGACATGGCGACCAACGAGTCGCCGCCCTGGCTCATGAACGATCGGGCAGGGTCTATCTTGTCGACAGGAAGGTTGAACACTGGGGCCCAGACTTCCCGGAGTTTTTGGATCGTCTCTGTTATGGGCACTGCACTAGACGTGCTAGCATCCTCCTCATCACCAGTGAGCTGCTTGTAGGTGGCTTCGTCGAGGTTCTCTATCATCTTCTCGACCTGTTTCCGGTCAAGCTTCCCAGACACCATGATCGGTACTGCCTCAACAGCAACGTAAAATGTCGGCATCATGTACGAGGGAATATGGTCCGACAAGTAATCTCTAACAGCTTGAAGCTGTCCCCGTGCCCTCTTGAGAGCGTCTCCCTGGAGTGGTATACAGCTACTCGAGTCTGAAGAATTCGATTTGGATGACATTGAAACGACTGCCACCAAACGCTGTTTGTAAAAGCCTGTCTTTGGTAATAGTGCAACAGCGTGCTGGATTTGGTCTGCTTGAGAGAGATTATGCTCAATTTCTCCCAGCTCCATGCGCTGCCCATGCAGTTTGATCTGATTGTCCTTTCGGCCGATGAAATGAATAGTACCGTCTTCATTGTATTTCACCAAGTCGCCCGTCTTGTAGATTCTTCGGGGCGTTTCGGCCCCATCACTGACGAGCTTGGACCAGGCAGGGTTGTCGATAAATGACTTGGCGGTCTTGCCTTCATCATGCAAGTACTCTCGAGCAAGCAGTGGACCCTCCAAGAGAAGCTCACCGACGCAGCCGAGAGGTGCAAGGCGATGGTGATTATCAGGCTCACTAATCCAAGCATAGCCGTTGGCGTGCGCAAATCCAATGTTAGCTGGAGATGTGTCTCGCAAAACCTTCGAGTTGACAACAGAGATCACAGCGGCCTCTGTGGGACCATATCCATTGACAAGTGACACTTGATCTGCCCATTTGAGAATATTCTCTTTTGACATGGCTTCACCACCGCATACAAGGACCTTCAGTGAGCGGACCATTTTCGGTTCAATGAGATTAGCGACCGAAGGTGTCAAGAAAGCCCAAGTGGCATGGAGGCTATCGATAGCCCCAGCAAGATCTGTCATCTTCTGTTCGTTGTTGGGGACACAAACGCAAGCACCCATGGTTAATGGAGACAGATTTTCCATCAGACCCACGTCGAACGTGACTGAGGCAAAGTTGAAAACTCTCGAACGAGGATCCATCAACATGGCCGCAGAGTACGCTTCCGAGCTGCTGCAGAATGCTTCATGCTCGACAACGACTCCCTTCGGCCGTCCAGTCGAGCCCGAAGTGAAGATGACGTAAGCCGTGTTTTTGCTCGTTACCTGGCTGGCTGCATATGTGGTGGCATCGTTCCCTTGTTGTCTAGCCATGGATTGCTGATCAATGGGAATCACCGTCTTAACCATATCCGAGTAGCGATCAACGTACGCCGGAGAGCACAGCAGTATCGTAGCCTTGGTATCTTTGATGATTTCAGAATGTCGGGTCACGGGATGTGCTGGGTCAAGGGGAACAATGGCTCCTCCAGCAAGGAGAATTCCCATTTGGGCCACAAGCGCCCATCTTGACTTGTCCATGCAGAAAGGTACCAGAACTTCAGGTAAGACTCCAAGACGCGCCAGGTGCTTCGCTAAGTTGATAGCATGTTTCTTTAGTTCTGAGTAAGTGAAATCCCCGTCCCAAGCAGCCACTGCATTGGCATGAGGCATCATATTTACCTGCCGCAGGAATTGACCATGAATGCATTGCTTGACAGGACTTGGCTTGTAGTTGTTCCATTCGCGAATCTCGATAACATCTTGCCCACTTATCATCTGAACGCTGGGCAGCTTTGGGTCGTTCTTAGCGCTTGCACTTGCTAGCTGGCCAAGTACCGACTCCAGTTGGTAGAGTAATCTCTGAACATGCCATCTAGATATCACTTTGTCGTTGTAGTGGGCGTCGACGTAGATGCTTGACCCTTCAGTATTACATTCCAGAACCAACGGGTACGTGAAGAAGCTTGAGCCCACATCGTTGTCTTCAGCGTTCCATAGCTTGGATTCACCGCTCGCCGCACCACTTGCCTCGGCTGTCTGAATGACGAGCAAGTTCTGGAAGTCGCAAGCTGCCGCCGTTTCTGTGTTCAGCCTCCGAATGTTCTGCAGGCCTACGTGCTGGTAGGGAATAACCTCTGCTGCCGCCTCATGCACTTTTTTGAGCAACTCTGTTATGGTCCAAGCGGGGTTGATTTGTATTCTCGTGGGGACAGTCGTGATCGTTGGACCGAGGATATCAATAATGCCATCGATCGGGACATCGCGTCCTGTCATGGTCTCTCCGAAAACGACATCAGGACTGCCGGTGTGGGCGGACATCACCATGCCCCAAGCCGCTCTGATGATGGTCGGTAATGTAATGCCCGTTCTAGCTGTTCTTTCCGGGATGCGAACCGTGTATTTCAGAAGTTCATTGCTAGCATTTTGGCCTGTGCTTGGTGACGAGTCTGTAGGAAAGTGAGAGCTCGATAAGCCATGAAATCTAGCCTGCCAGTATCGATTGCAAGCCTGTGGATCGATTTGTGAGAGGTACCTAATGAAGTGCGAGTAGGAGGCTTTGGGTGATGGTGGCTGGGTCTCGAAATATATGTCTTCTACACGCTGTAATATTTTTGGCATGCTCCATCCGTCGTAAAGGCAATGCTGGATGGACCACACCAAGTACCTTTGCGGATCAGCGACGCCCTTGACAATAGTAAGGCGCATCAGCGGAGAGCCATTGTGTTCAGGGATTTTGTATGGCGACTCCAGCACATCTTCTGTCCGATCGGCATTATGCCATTCCAGATCTATTCGCTTGAGGACCACTTGTACAAAACCTGAGGAGGTGGTATGGACGACCCTAGTCCTCAAGATCTCCATGTCGTCGATTGCCTTTCCCCATGCTGATTTGAACTGATCCATATCGACAGCATCAGGTAATGGAAATATATTGTGAGCAACGTACGCGCCAGGTTGCTTGATAGACATAGTCATAAGTCCCTCTTGTAGAGCAGTACACGGGTATGCATCGGCCACCTGGTCTTTATGTATTTCGCAATGTGCCGTAACCTCTTCGAGAAGCTCATCAAGGGAACCCACGTGACTAAGCAAGCCAAAAGGTTTGAGTAGCGCTTCATCCCCTTCCTCGAGATCGCTGCAAGCTTTGGCCATCTCAAAGAGTGTTGGCTTTCGGAAGACATCCAGAACGCTCAGCAAGATCAGCTCTGCCCGGGCGCCTGCAACGAGTCTCATTGCAGCAACGGAATCGCCACCAAGAACGAAGAAGCCATCGTCGAGAGTCACAGACCCACGCTCAAGGTTCAGTACCGCTTCCCACAACGCTTGAAGTCTCGTCTCCATCTCAGTGGTCGGGGCACGCTTCTCACCGAAACCGGCGAGTTTGAAGGGCGCTAGCCGGTCTTTTGGCAAAGAAGAGGCTATGCCGCATAGTCTGCGCCGGTCGAGTTTCCCCGAAGATGTCCAAGGTAATTGATAGAGGGGCACAAAGAAGGTTGGGATCATGTAGGCCGGCAAGGCCCCGGCCAGGTCCGCCTTAAGTGTTTTGCAAAGGGTTGTAGCTTTCTCAGACATTGGCAACAATAACGGGTCATCTTCTTGATTACCAAGCTTGGATTGTGATGACAGTTCGGGCTTGGAAGCGGCATCTATTTGTGTTTTGTCCTCACTCCATGAGAAGAAGAGCGCCAACAGTTGCTGTTGACCTGCAGGGGCGACCATTTCTACTGCCGTTTGGATGCTTTCTGGTAGCTTCTCTTTGGCGCGGTGCTCGATCTCACCGAGCTCGATTCGCAAGCCATTCAATTTGATCTGAGTATCTTTGCGCGAAACGTAGGCCAAGCTCCCGTCTGACTTGTAGCGAACCAGATCACCTGTCTTGTAGATGGCAATCCTGTTGTTGTAGGCGGATCTGTTCCCGTCACGCATCCAAGCTGGTGGGGCAACGAAAACTTGTGCTGTTTTCTCCTCCATGTTCAGGTAGCCGCGCGAGACATTGTTCCCTTGGATGACAAGCTCCCCAACACTGCCAATAGGCATTAGCTGGTTGTGATCGTTGGGGCTTACAACCCAGCTCCGGCATCCCACAGCGTGACCAATGACGGCTGCGTCGCCGTTTGCCACGCGGCCTATCTCATCCACCTTGAGACTAGTGATTGCGATCACTACGGTTTCCGTAGGACCGTATCCGTTGAGGAGACTAGTCCTTCCCTGCCATTTCGCAATGTCTCTGGCTTTCATTGCTTCACCTCCGGTGACGAGTACTCGCAAGCTCGGGATGCTCTCTGGCTTCAGTACTGATGCTACTGATGGTGTCAGGAACGTCCAGTTGACGGACATACGATTAATTGCCCCGGGGATGTCGTTCATGCGCTCTTCTTCGCTTGGAATACATATGCATCCGCCTATTGTTAGCGTTGTGAGAATTTCCATAATAGAGGCGTCAAAGCAGAGGCTGGCGAATTGCAAGACCCGTGAATTTTGACGCATCAGTAACGCAGGCCCATACGCCGCCGCACTTGTAGTAAATGCACGATGGGGTATTATCGTCCCTTTTGGCAAGCCTGTGGTGCCGCTAGTGAAGATGAGATACGCTGCACTTTCTGGGCTCGGTCGAGTGACCTCACGGTCGAGAAGTGACCGTGTCTGCTCGTTGAGGGTTCCGTCAACAACGAATGTGGTGATCTGCGGATACTCCTTGAACTTCTCGCTGTACTTCTCCGAGGACAATACTAGTCGTGCATTGACGTTATTCAGAATGTACTTTATCCGGTCCTTAGGATGGGAGGGTTCTAAGGGCACGAAGGCACCACCCGCTTGAAGTATCCCTAGTATCGCTACCACTGCCCACGTAGTCTTTTCGAAGCATATCGGGACGTAAACCTCAGGTCCTACTCCTAATGCTGCTAGGTGCTTTGCAAGGCGTTTGGACAGTGAAATCAACCTCTCATATGACAGATTAACGTCCCATGAGCATATTGCAGGCGCCGATGATGGCAACAACTGACACCGGCGCTCAATGAGATTATGAGCAGTGTCATTCACGAGTGGGAGAGGATCTTGGTTCCATCTCAAAACTTGCTGCCGATGGCTTTCGCTGCATAGATCAAGGGATCCAATTGTCTGCTCAGAATTCTGAGGGTTGAGGATGGAATCCAGTATCTGACTAAACGTCTCGGACAGCCTCACCGCCTCGGTCTCAGAAAGGCAGTTGGTCCAATAATTGAAATCGACAATGATGTCGGTCTCGTTGGCTTCCACATTGACTGTCAAATCGTACTCCGAAGGGTCATAGGCCTCCAGGATATCGAACTTTATCAGTTTATTGTCCACCGTCGCCGACCCGACACGCCTTTGGAACGTGAAAGCGGTATTGAAGAGCGACTTGCCGGAGAGCTGTAACTTGTGTTGTAGTTCCGCCAGAGAAAAGGCTTGGTGCGCCGTGCTTTGTGCATAATCATCCCTGATCTGTTCTAGAGCTTGGCTGACCATGATGTTTTGACTGCAATCAATGCGACATACTAACATGGAAATGAACAGACCGACAGCGCTTTCAATGTTTAGAAGCGACACATTGCGGCCAGATGTAAGGTAGCCAAAGCATACACTGTCATTACATGTGTACGCACGTAACACTAAAGCCCACACGAGCTGCAGTACATTAGAAAGTGTCACACCCTTCTTCGAACAGAATGTCTTTAATGGGGCGATATCCTGAAGCTTCAATTCAAGCGTCAAGAGCTCTCGAAAACCGTCTCTACTGTCCCCTAACGCCGGGAAGGAGCACGGCTCAATGAATTCAAGGTAGCTGCGCCAGTAGGAGATATCCACCTCGCTAGAGGCCTCTTGGATGTATGAAATGTAATCGCGATACGAGAGTGCTTTGCCATCTGCCGACTGATCAATATAGAAATGAGCCAGATCCTGGAAGACGATGGGAATAGAAGTTCCGTCACAGATCGCATGACTCATCTCAAGCTTGCAGAAGATCGTATCACTATTTGTCGTACAAATTGTCAACGCGTGTGGTAGGTGGAACTTGGCAAAGCTGATAGGTTCCTGGTCCTCAACAGCCTCAGCTGCTTTTTCTGCGTCGCTGCTGATCCAAGTGATTCTGGGTGACACTCGTTTGAGAACCGCTTGATCCATGACGCCTTCCTGAGACAGACTGTCCATAAAAACGGTTCGGAAGGACGTATGTTTTTGTACAACCTTTCGCCATGCTTGAGCCAGCCTCTCTGGATCGATAGGAGTGACAGGATCCAAAGAGCTAGCGGAGAAGAGTGACTGGTACATGTATTGACCATTGTCCTTGATCTGGCTGAGCAGCAAACCTTGCTGCATTGGGGAACAACCATAGACATCTTCGAGCTCATTCATTGACGTGATACCAATCCCTAGAAGCCGGTCCTGGAGCAAATCAAGAGTCCCATAGGCCATTGGTAATAATGGGAAATTGCTAAGAGTCGTCTGCGGTTCTACCTCAACGAGCTTCTCCGCTGAAAGCATCAAGGTCTTCTCAAGCTCGGTTACCCAGTCGTGGATAGCAGATTGATGTTCCATATATCGGTTATAGTCGAAAGAAATTTTCAGTCTCCCATCCACAACCGATGCTGAAATTTCGAACAGCGCCATTCGGGGCACCGAAGATCCGATGTCGTGATCAGACCAAGGCCCATCTAGTGGTTGGAGGATTGAGGTGGCCTTCTTGAACGACTGCACATGGCCCAAATAGTTAAATGCTACCTCCATTGGCCAATGGCTGGAGAACTCATCCTGGACGTTTTGCGCTAGCATTCGACGCGCAAAGTACTGACGGCCCTTGTCTGTGAAGCGACTTCGTTGGTCCTTGACCCAGCGAACAACCTTAGCTATGTCCTGCCCTTGTGAAGCTTGGGCAGGAAGAACAACCGGGCTGACGGTCGTGAACCAGCCCACAGTATGGGTCAGATCAAGGTTTGAATCCCAAGGCTCCCGACCGTGGCCTTCATTGAACACTGCAGGCGGAGCCTCCCTGTCCGGGAAAGCACGACAGAAGGAATACAAGATAGAGCCAAGGAGTATGTCGATGGTCTCGGTCTGATATGCATTATTACAAGGGCCGAGTAGCTGGCTCGTGGCCTCAGTAGTGATGGTTACATCTAAGGTCAAGATATCACGGTAGACGTTTGGTCGCTGCGACATGGACCAGAAGTGAAAGTCAGCAGCGGGAACCTCGACGTTGGCTCTGGATCCTTTGCTTGTCTCCGAGGATGTCCTCTCAGCTTGAAGACGTGACCATACTTGGTACGGGAGTGTTGCTTGCGTGCCGATTGTACTAGAAGCCAGCAGATCCTCTAGATCATCCAAGATGATACCCCATGAAACAATGTCAATCACAAGGTGATGCGCTACAAGCGTAAGGACTTGTTGACCGGTTTCGTCAGCCTCAAACAAGTCGGCCGTGAATAATGGGCCCTTCTGAATGTTGAGGCTGCTTTGACTGACTCCCACCGTCGAGCCCATCTCTTGCAGTGAGTGATGACCTGGATGCGCTGTGAAGCGATACGACTTCGAGGCCTCTTTGTCCAGTCTTTGCGTCCAGGAATTGTCACCTTGTTGCTCGAAGCGAGCTCTAAGCATCGAGTGGGCTATGACTAGAGACTTGATCGCAGCGGAGACTCTATCCGTGTTTTGTCTTTGGTTCAGCCTTACAGAAATGCTCTGGTTCAAGTGGTTGACATTGTCGCCCACCCAGTCAAAGAACAAGCGCTGTATTGGAGATAAGTCGAACGGCTTGTCGTACTCTTCAGCAGCATGCGTGAAGGTCTGAGGCAATGTCACCCGGGTAGCAAGTTCTGAAATTGAACGACAACGAATGATGTCCTTGACAGTCACTCCAAGGCCTTCGGTCCGACATCTCGACAACACCTGTAGAGCAGATATCGAGTCACCACCTAAGGCTAAGAAGCCTTGGTTAAAGCCAACCTGCTGTTCCGATAGGTGTAGGATCCTTGCCCATATAGACTGGAGGCGCTGCTCAATATCTGAGCCTTGCACTTCCTCCTCATCGACGGCAGATCGTGAAATCTCTCGGAAGATATTTTCATCCATACTTTCAATCCATAGAGATATTCGTTTACGATCTAGCTTTCCACTTGGCAAGAGCGGGATCTTCTGAAGCACCACCCAATTGGATGGGACCATGTAGGGCGGCAGGCGAGCAACGAGATGTTCTTGGACAACTTGAATGTAAGGCGCTGCCTCTTTTCTAGCGATTAAGTCCAACTCATTGTCGGTAATGGATGACTGGATCTTATCCCTGAATGAAACGATGCCTACCAACTTTTTCTCGTAGGGGCCAGATGTGGGTATCGCAGTCAGACAATGTTGAATTGAAGTAAGTTGGCTTACGTGGTGCTCCACCTCGCCTAACTCTAGTCGCTGGCCGTGAAGCTTGGTTTGGTTATCTTTCCTACCAACATATACTAAGGATCCGTCAATGTCATATTTGACAAGATCTCCCGTTTTGTACATCCTGTTGTTGGCTGGGTCTTTCAGGAAGTAATATCTATCCATCCATCGAGCGCGGCCAACAAAGGATTCTTCAGTCTTAGCAGGATTTTTGAGGTAGCCTTGTGCTAGATTCGGTCCAGCGATTGCTAGTTCTCCGATCGCACCAATTGGCACGAGCTCGTCATGGCAGTGTTGATTGACAATAAAAGCCCGACCTCCCACGGCATAGCCTATGTTTGTGGGTTGAGACATAGGAGTGAGATGAGGATTCACAGTACAGATTACAGAACATTCGCTCGGACCGTAACCATTGACAAGGTGAGTTAGCCGGGCCCAGGTCGAGAGGTTGTTGTGAGTCGCAGCCTCGCCACCCAGCACCAACGTCTCCAAAGCGGGGACATCCGACGGCGATATTGTTTGGGCAACAGAAGGGGTCAGAAACGCCCAAGTGACTCCCATTTCGTTTATCGTTCTAGCCAGGTCGTTAAGTCGTGTTTCCTCATCAGGTATACAGACGCAGCCACCAAGAGTCAAAGTCGTGAAAATCTCGCCTACTGAAACATCAAAAGTGTAAGATGCAAACTGGAGAACTCGGGATTTCGCGTGCATCCGCATTGCCGGCCCATGAGCTGCTGCGCTGCTGAGGAAGGCTGAGTGGGACACTGGAGTTCCCTTGGGTTTCCCAGTCGAGCCACTGGTGAAGACAGCGTATGCAATATCCCTGCCTGAGCACAGAGGGATAGTAATAGGCGTAACCTCAAGGCTGTGGGTGTCTCGGAGATCGAGCACGATTGTCTGGATACCTAATGACCTGCAGACATTCTCGAACTTTGGGGAAGAAAGGACACATTTGGCGTCAACATCAGAAATGATGCTGCCCAGGCGTGTAGCTGGGGACTCGCCATCGAGTGCGACAAAGCTAGCTCCAATCTTGAGAACACCAAGCATAACAATGACCGTCAATGCAGACTTCTCAAAGCAAATCGGTATGAGGCATCGTGAGCTTACACCAAGCCCTTGCAGGCGATTTGCAAGACAGCTGGCGGCATCGTCCAATTCGCGGTAGGTGAGGTGAGCGTCCCATGAACAGATAGCTTGAGTGGTAATTGAAAGATCTTTGGCTCGATCTTGCACTAAGTCGTGAATACATTTGTCAACCAATGTAGGTGATGTCTCGTTCCATTGAGTGATAGCGGTCTCGTCGTCTTCATTGATAGCACGAAGGCTTTCTAGAGGCATGCAGCTGTTGTCAGAATCACTGAAGCGGGTAATGAAACACCCAAAGTAGCTCAATAGATTCTTGCATTGCCATTCAGGGAGCACATTAGGATCAAAGTGAGCAGTCACTCGTACGTCCGACTCGGCGATCTCAATATCAAGTGTCAATGCATAAGAATAGAAACCAGTCCCTACCGACTCCTTGCTTTCTGGTTTCCAGAAGTCACTGCCATTGTGCCTGGCTTCACCATGGATAGTAATCAAGTTTTGTAATTCGCACGCCCTTGCGGCATCAGGACTGATGCGCTTGATCCGTTGGAGACCCGTATATTGATGTGGCATGGCTTCCACAACGTCATCCTGTAAATGTCCTAGGAACTGCTTGACGGTCTGACCTCGTGTCGTTTGAATACGGACCGGGACCGTTGCAAAGGTGGGCCCAATCATATCCAAAATTCCAGCGACAGGAGCGTCGCGACCATTGACTGTTTCAGCGAACACTACATCCTCCGAATTTGAAAAAGCCGAGACTGTCAAAGCCCAAGCGGCACGGATTAAGGAGGGCATCGTGAGGTCTGCTCCAGATTGCCGAGAAACCTTTGTGGCATAGGTCATTAAACCGGTCACATGAGGTTGGTAATTGGGTTGTGGCAACATGGGGAATTGATGTGACGTTGTACCCTCCAACCGTGCTTGCCAGAAGCGGTCGGATGCGCTTTGATCCTCGCTCGACAAGTACTGAATAAAACGGGAATAAGCTGCATTCTCGACTGGGGACGCCATATCATATCCATTGTAGTACGCCTTGACCTTGTCCATTAGGAGTTCTATCGACCAGCCATCGAATAGAGCGTGGTGTATGGAATACACGAAAAAGGTATCCCCTTGGTATTCTCGAACAATGGAGTATTCTGTCAGGCCACCGCCGTTGTATGCCGGCTTCAGTCGGACAGAGTCGGGCACATCCTTCCGAGAACTGTATTCCAGCCACTCTATCGATTCCCTGACTACGACTTGGAGGAAGCCGAAGCTCTCCGTGTAGACGATGCGCGTCCGAAGGATAGGTTCCACAGCAACAACCGCCTGCCAGGCCCGCTTGAATCTGTCAACATCGATTGAAGGCAAACGATAAACGTTCTGAGCGACATAAGCTCCAGGATTCCTATTGCTTAAGGCTATAAGGCCTTCTTGAAGCGAAGCACAGGGGTAAATATCTTCAATGTCAGTCTGATCTAGCTTGCACAGGTCTGCAACATTCGCAATGACCTGAGTGGCAGGAAGTGTAGCCGGAAGGAGATCGAAAGCTCGGTATTCTCTGAGTTGCGCCGTAGATTCCGGCATCATTGAAGCAGATGCATTATCGCACATCTGTGAAAGGGTCGCGTTCCGGAAGATGTCAGCCACAGTAAGACTGATCCCCTTCGTTCTAGCCGCAGAGACAAGTCGGATAGCTGCGACCGAATCCCCTCCGAGCCGGAAATATTGGGCATCCATGCCGATGGACTCTGGTGGTAGGTTTAAAGTAGACTCCCACATGCCGGCTAGCGTCCGCTCAAGCTCAGACTCCGGTGTGCGCCCACTGGACCCAGCGAGCCTAAACATTGCAAGCTGGTTCTCAGTCATGGTTTTAGCAATGGCATGGAGTTGCTTCCTATCAAGCTTCCCAGAACTTGTTAGAGGCAGTCTCGCCACCGGAATGAAGAGTGTAGGAACCATATGTTTTGGGAGAGCCTTCACTAAAGATTCCTCTAGGCTCTTGAAAGTATTCTGGAGCATGCTTGACACTGGTAACACTCCGTTTTCCGGTACAGTGGCTGACACACTACTATCCTTTTCTGGGCAGACAAAGAGTGCAAGAGCCTTGGTGCCAGTCGGACTGCTACCCGGGGTGGTAAGCTCAACGGCGAAGTGCCAGTCAACTTCGAGATGCGTCCGAACATGGTACTCTATCTCGCCAAGCTCAATCCTCTGGCCGTTCAATTTGATCTGCTGGTCTTTTCGCCCAATGTAGCACAACGTGCCATCTGAATTGTACCTCACAAGGTCGCCAGTCTTATACATACGTCTCGAGCCGTTGTTTTGGCCATGCTGACTAAGGGACAAAGCCCATGCCGGAGCTTTGATGAAAACCTCGGTAGTCTTCTCGGGATTGTTGAGATATCCTCTGGCAAGAATTGGTCCTTCAATCAACAGCTCTCCCTCGCACCCCACGGCGACGAGTCGGTCACTGTCTGTAGCATCGACGATCCAGGAGACACTGCCGATCGAGCGTCCGATATTAGATGGGTCGCTTGACTTTGAAAGACCTCGCCTGTGTGTCGAGTTGATTGAGCATTCTGATGGTCCGTACATGTTGTGAATCTCTACTGCGCCTCCCCATACTTGTAACACTGTCTTTGTCACTGCCTCACCACCAAGCACAAGCCCCTTGATGCCTGGCATTTCAGCTGGATTCAGGTAGGTGGCAACAGTGGGCGTCAGGTCCATGAAGTTTGCTCCGAGTCGAGAAACAGCGCCGGCGAGGTCATTGAAACGGTCGTGATCTGAAGGCACACAAACAACTCCGCCACGCATGAGCGTTGTGAAAATCTCTTCAAGACTGTTATCGAAGGTATAGCTTGCGAATTGCAAGAACCGAGTGTCTGAATTAACGCCTATGGCGGAGCCATGCGCGTTAGAGCTTGTTACCAGGGCCCTATGCTCTAGCACCACGCCTTTGGGCTTGCCGGTACTGCCACTTGTATAGATGACGCAGCAGGCATTTTCAGGTTGTACAGAGGGTCGCGAGCTTTTTTGAAGTGACCGTAGCTCGTGGAGAGAGTTCTGATCAACCGACACTACCCGAAGACCCATCCCAGCGAAATTAGCGCTGTAGCAGGGCGATGTAAGTATGACCTCCGCTTGGGTATCCCTGACGCGCATTTCGAGGGCCGCTGCAGGATGCATTGGGTCCAGTGAAACAAAAGCACCTCCAGCTTGCAAGACACCAAGCATGCCGATAATGGTAAAGGCAGATTTTTCGAAACAAAGACAAACGTATGATTCCGGACCAACACCTAGAACGCTCAAATAATTTGCTAACTGTCCTGATGCTGCATCGAGCTCAGCATATGTATAATCGCCGTCCCAGGCTCGAAGAGCCGGTGCATCAGGATCGAGTTTTGTTTGCCGTGCCACCACCTCATGCACACATCTGTTGATTGGGTTCGGTATGCTACTGTTCCACTTTAGGATTTGTTGTAGGTCGAAGTCACTGACGGAGTTTAATAGCCCAACCACCAGCTCTGACTGTTCTGTAATAGTCGTGACAGCTTGGAGGAAGGTTTTTGCTACATTTGTGGCATGCCCATCGGATAGACAATCTGTCCAGTAGTCCAAATCAATAGCAGCACTCTCCCCGGATATTTCAATGTTGACCGAAACGCTGTACTCAGTGGGATCATAATAGGGGAAACACTCATCGAAAGAAACTGTGTGTTGCTCGCTTGTGATTGCAATAGGGATTTTCCGATAAGATAGGGAGGTATTAAAGAGTGACCCGCCAGACAGGTGGAGAGTATGCAATACTTGTGACAACGCCGTCTGACTGTGGGCTTGGCCTTTGGCAAGGTCGGTTTGAACCTGTTGCATGAGTCCTATGAGTGGTAGATCCGGAGCGAGTACCACACGGCAAACGAGCATATTGACCAAATAGCCCACGATGCTGTCAACATCATTAATAGACTGGTCTCTGACCGACATCAAATAACCATAGGATACGTCACTGGAGCCTGTGTAACATTTGAGAGTCAATGCCCATGCTGTATGGAAGATATTGGCCATCGTTAGACCGTGTAAAGCGCAAAACGCTTGAACATTAGCGACGTTCTTCAATTGAAGGCGTTTAGAGTGCAACTCGCGATGCGAACAGGCAGCGTCGTCAAGTTTTGGAAACGTTGTAGGTTCCGCATCAACAAGGTAGTTCTTCCAGTACCCAATGCCTGCTTGAGGTGACTGGGTTTGTAGGAAAGAGATATAGTCACTGTAAAGCGGTCCTCTCTCCATCAGAGATCGGCCCTCGCAAAGTGATGCCAGCTCCCGGAAGATGATGGACATCGACGTACCATCGATGATCGTGTGACTGATTTCCAATTTGCAGAATAGGCTATTTGTCGGAGTTTCGCAAATTGTAAATCGATGGGATGGTGTTCGGTCATCATGTTCTATGGCCGGTTGCAATCGGAGGCTTTCTATAGCATCTGCATCTGTCTCGCGACTAAGGTATACAATGTTGGCCGTGACTTTCTTCAGAACAATCTGGTCGTAGAGTGTCTCCTCCTGGCTCAAGCTCTCTATAAATATCGTTCTAAGAGAGGCGTGCCGGTCGACGACTGTTTGCCAAGCAGCGGCAACCTTTCCACCATCAATTGAGGCGCCATCTTTCGAATTGACCTTGTAGACGCCTTCGATTGCATAGAAGCCTGCATCTCGCTGTCTGCTTATTAAAAGGCCTTGCTGTATCTGCGAGCACCTGTAAATGTCTTCTACATTAGTAATGTCATGAATTCCGATACGAGGAAGCCTGTCAGCTGTTAGCCGCTCTAAATCGTCGTAGGTCAGCGAAAGCAAAGGGAAGTCGCTAAGGGTAGGTTGATAGCTCATCTGAACAACTCTTGGTGGCATGGTCAATAGTGTCTCCCTACATGTCGATATCCAGGACCTAATCTTGTCCTGATGCTTCATGTGCCGATTAAACGTGAAAGAAAATCGGAGCATGCCCTGCGCAATAACAGCTGAAACTTCGAACAAACCGAACCGGGGGGTGTCGTAGCCAACGTCTGCTTTGCCACCTGCTGCTCGAGCTTCGCCAGCCAAATCTTCAGCGGGGACAAGCAGACCATCGTCGCGTTCGAGCTGCTGGTAGATCCCGAGATAGTTGAAAGTCATTTCGAGGGGCCAGTGCCCCCCGAATCTTTTGGCACCCTTGGAAGTGAGTATTCGGCTTGCGAAGTAAGGTCTACCATTTGCGAGTAGGGCACGTCTGTAGTCCTTTACTCGTCGCAATACATCCGTAAAGTCGCCAGATAATGCTGTAGATACGTGTACGGGATACATTGTGGTAAACCATCCTACCGTTCGCGACAAATCAATATCCTCGTCCCACACCTCCCGACCGTGACCCTCGTTAAAGATGGTGGCTGGTACACGATCGGTGAATGTTCGCGAGAACGAATACAGCATGGAGGCAATCAGAACATCCACAGTATCGGTGCGCAGAGTCGCATGGCAACCAGACGTTATCATGGCAGTATCGTGGGCTCCCAATTCGAAGCCTTCACAGTTCACCTCCCCGTATGACCCAGCACTATCGTCAATACCCCAGTAGCTGAAGCTTTGCGCCGGTACATCATTAGCTGGCAAAACGGTGCTGAGAGGAACTTTATGAGCGTTTTCAAATTGCATTGCGCACCATGACTGGAAGGCTAAGGAGGGTTCCACTTTAGCTGCAATTTTCGGATTCGTCAAGAGCTCCTCGATATCTTGAAGGATAACTCTCCATGAGACTAGGTCAATGACCAGATGATGAGCCGTCATAAAGAGCAGTTGACACCCATCCTCCATTTCGAAAAGATTCACCACAAAGAGCGGCCCGTTGACCGGATCAAGCGACGCTTGGGTCTTCGACATGATGGGAAGAGCCTCCTCTTTCGAGCGGCATTTGTGGGTGTGATAGGAATGTGAGCCCGCAACATCCGTGGTGATGCGCTGTTTCCATTCGCCATCAAATTGCGACAGTCGAAATCTTGCCCGAAGCATTGAGTGACGGTTGACGATTGCTCGGGTGGCCTGACGTAACGCGGTAGGCTGGATGGGTCTCGTCAAGCGGACGAAGACGCTTTGGTTGAAGTGGCCCCTGTTGCGCGGAAGAGAAAAATACAGGCTCTGGATAGGGGAGAGATCAAAATCCTCTTCAACCTTCTCCTCGTGTTTGATGCTACGGCTGACCATCTGAGCCAATTTTGCGAGATCGGCAATTGATTTGGAACGAAGAATCTGCTGAACTGAGAGGCGGATACCGCTTTTCTTACAGTGGCTTTGCACCATCATGGCAGAGATGGAGTCACCTGACAGGGCCAAAAAGGACATTTTCAAACTGATGGCCTCGGGTCGCAGATTAAGGACGTGGCCCCAGATAGATCTCAATCGATTTTCGAGGTCATTGGCGGGTTGGGGTTCGCATTCACCTTTCTGGATCCACTGAGCATAAGTCTCCCCCCTTAAGTCCTGAACTCCGTTGACCACAGCTTTCCGGTCCAGCTTACCGGACTTTAATAGGGGAATACGATCAACAACGAGCCAGATAGATGGAACCATAAAGGCAGGAAGCCGACTTGAGAGCTTTTCGCGGGCTTTTGCGATAATAGGTTCAGCTTCGCCCTGACCTGCACTATCGACTAACCGAAGTTCCCCAGCGTGCGTCAAAGCACTCGTTGTCAACATTCCTTGCGTAGAGATTACTGCGACAAGGCGGTTTTGGCAAAAGCCAGCTTTGGGGACGAGGACCATAGACTGACAAATGGACAATCCGTCTTTCAGGTGATGCTCAATTTCGCCCAGCTCCACTCTTTGTCCGTGAAGCTTGACTTGGGCATCTTTGCGCCCCATGAAGTAGAGCATACCGGTCGTCGTGTGGTAACGCACCAGGTCGCCGGTCTTGTACATTCTGCGTGCAATCTGTGTCCCATCGCAACGCAGTGCCCAAGCGGGATTCTCAACAAATGCTTGACGTGTCTTCTCGGGATCGTTCAGATAGCCACGCGCGAGAGTTGGACCCTCTACCACTAGTTCTGCAACACACCCCGGGGGAAGTAGGCGGTTGTGATCCTCCGGATCTACGAGCCAGCATTGCACACCAATTGCCCGACCAATGAGCGTAGGCTCTTTGTCCAAGCTAACGTCAGGGTTCGCGGTGGCAGCTACCGAACATTCGGCGGGACCATAGGCGTTTAGCAGCTTGACGGAAGACCAAGTCGAGATGTGTTCCTGGCTCATGACCTCCCCCATCAAAAGCAGAGATTTCAGCCCAGGGACCATGGATGGATTGAGGAAGTTGATGACCGAAGGTGTCAGACACGTCCAATCAACCCGCATGTCGTTGATAGCTGCGGGAAGATCGTTGAGGCGTGCATGCTCGCTAGGTATACATACTGTGGCTCCGACCATTAGAGTTGTAAGACATTCAAGGATGGATGCGTCAAATACGTAAGATGCGTACTGGAGAACTCTTGAGTCTGCGTTGATTCCGAACGCAGGCGCATGAGTACAGGCAGCCGAGCAGTAAGCGCGATGTTCTATCACGACACCCTTGGGCTCTCCTGTGGATCCAGATGTCCAGAGCACGTAAGCAACGTTCTGCGAATCAGCTCGAGACAGCCTTCCCGGAGAGCCTTTGGAAAGGCTCCTGAAAGCTTCGGCATCGATCGGCAGGACTTCTCTGACAATGGGCGATAGTTTCTGACTATGGATTGGCGAACAAAGCAGAACATTGGCTCCAAGCCTCGATACGAGTCTTTCCAAACGGGAACTTGGCTGTGACGCGTCCAAGGGACAGAATGCTGCTCCTGCCTCCAAAATGGCCAGCATCGCGACAATTGACCAAGTCGACTTTTCGAAGCACAAAGGCACCACCTCTCCTGGACCAACGCCCAGTTTTACAAGCGCTTGCGCTAACGTATGAACGTATACCCATAGGTCACGGTAGGTCAAGCTTCCATCCCACGCACACACCGCCTCGTGTTGAGGCCGCTCAAGGGCCCGCTCGTATATAACATCATGAACACATCTATCGACTAGCTCGCTCGCCGCCGGATTCCAGGCTGTGATCTTTTTCATATCACGGTCGCTGAGGTAGTTCAAGCCCCCCAAGAAAGTCTGGGGTGATCGGAGTGATAATTCTAATACATTGACTAAAGTATTCTCAAGGCTTTCAAGATAGCCCACGGATGCATCGGGGCTTTGCGATACAACGTTAAGTCTTAGCTCGCCCTGATCTGAGTGAACGAGGAGCCAAATCTCGCCCTATACTACGAATTAGACAGCATTATTTCACGAGCTGCTTACGGCTGCCATACCAAAGCCTCGAGACGTAGGGCACGTACCTCGAAGATCGCGTGGTTCTCTATATTTTGTACATTGCTGGATGGTCCAATCGATGAATTTTCGTTTTTCTGAAACCATATCATGGTATTTGCTGGGCAGCATGCTGGAGCGGAGCTCGTTTCCAAAGGAGTGTTACAAATAGCTTCCGGCCTTTGCTCGAGGTTCGTAACAGCATCCTGAGCTTTTGCAATTTGATCTAGGAGTTTTTCATTCTCAAGAAACGACAGATGAACAATTGGTCGGGTGTTTTCCGAGTCAGACAATGGCTGACTGAGGCAAGCGACGCTGCTTTGTTGGAAGTAGAAGCAAACCTCATTCTGTCCTGTAAAGCAACGTAAGAGAAGCCCCCAAGCGGCGCAGATCATCCCCTTCAGACGCTTTTCGTCCTCTTCGAATATTTGCTGCAATTTCTCCAAACGTTCTGGCTTGACTTCGACCATGGTGGGTCTAGCTGTTGGCACATTTTCGCCATCCAAGAGAGGCAGCTTACACGCGATAGCGCGGCTGAGACCCTCTCCCTGTTGGCTTCCGTTAGGGATTGCGGCCATTGTAAATTGATGATTGCAAAATCGTCCTCGGAGGTTTCAGAAATGTGCAAATGTTTTCTTCCCCCGTCTGAAGTTCTGAAGAAGCAATTGAAACCTGAAGCGGATAAGCAACATGCGTTGCTATGTGGACGGGCCGCAGAAGCATTTGCCGTCAAACGAAAACAGGATTCAGGTGATGTGGTCTACGGCTGGGCTCTGAGCTTCGCTGAGACCTCCCTGTTCGAGAACGCCACTGACGGCGTTGGACACTTCTATTTCTATAGCTCGTCGATTGGAAAGGCTGATGGTGGCGACGCCAAATGATCTGGCTCCATAGCCTGCTTGTCATGCAGTCTCCCCACCTCCGAGGTGTAAGCTGCTGAAGCGACCTCGCGTAGAAGCACTGGCATTGTTGAGCGCGAGCGCGAGATCCACATGGAAGCTTGTCTCGGCCGGCACTGATGAATGGGCACCCAATCGATGCAAGATGCAGCAAAAATTTTCTCTCTTGGGGCGAGGCTCAACGTGGCACAGCGCGGCATCTCCCAGACTCCCCAGAGTAATGTAATTCGGGTCGGGCTAGCTTCGATATAGGACACATCAAATTCACCCTGCAAATAGGCCACATCGCAGTAGTAAATTCTTTACACTCGTCCTCCTCATTCGAGCCGATCCCTGTCTAACTGGAGGGAAAACCGAAACGAGGTCGTAGATCTCTTTGCCAGATGATCGAAGTACCATGCACTCATTGTTCCAAAGAAGGAATGCGCCAATCATAGAAGACGTCTTATAACATCCAATCCCAATCCTAAGAAAACCGAGAGGTTGCCCCACGCAGTAAGGCATCGGGTAACCTTGTAGCAGAACAGGATTAGGCTGCATGCATCTCATGATTCACCATGTTCCAATTACCTGAGCAGAATGTGAAAGCGACAAGCGACGCGCACAGAGGCCCTAGTGGGAAACCCTTACGAGCCAGACAGCCGTCAGCGAGGAAAATGAGCCCAGAAATGGTATTGAGACGATCGTAGTAATCTTAGCGCCAGCCCAAGAAGTGTCAGTCCCCTGAAAATAGACGTCGCGCTGGGAAGCTTCGTTCCCGGGGTGCGAGGAAAAGCGAAGGAAAAAGCTGATCGTCCCAAAAGGGATTCGGCATGGTTGGTACGCGTCTCGGGGACCGTTGTGGCGGAGACTGCGCGCAGGACCCCGCATGCAGGCCCGTTGGCAGACTGGGCATGCGGAAAAGTCTAAGTGTTGAGGAGATTAGGACATCCTCTCGTTCTGTCATGACGCAAGCCACATCTCCACTGACCGCTACACGTGCAGATGATGCACACAAGCAGGCAGGTAGACGCGGCCTGGTGTGGCTCGAGGTATGCCATACTGGTCTGAACAATGTGTACAGAGTTGCTATAGTGGTATGCTTGTCCGAAGGTTGATTTAGAGTGAAAAAACGTTGCTTACACTGGACTTCCACGGCCCGTTCCTCGAGGGAGCCAGCCCAAGGCGCAAGAGACATATGGAGTGCTGGCTCTAGTGGGCTAGAGGGAGGGTGGTGGCCCCGTAGAGAAAGCTAAGGGGGCAAGTGAAGGACGGGCCACCAGCTGAGGAAAGGAACGCCGAGGAGCCTGGGAATCGATCCGACTAGGCTGAAGCTGGAGCCACGGAATCGTCAAAGATTTCTGTTCTAAGGAATCCACTAAACAGCGGCTGGCGGCTAAGAATCCTCCCTTTGCCAAGAGTCTGCTGGGGCCAAAGTGCAAACGGTCTAGCGCCCGGCGGCCCCGCAAAACCAGAGAAGGGGGTCCCTGAAAGGAGGCACATTAGGCTTGTTAGCTCAGGAGGGCCAGGGGACCCTTGACTAGCATCCCGGCGGATGGGACGCTGGGAGTACGGAGTACGGAGTACTTTCTACTTTTAGCCCGACTAGGACGAACGTTACACATCCCCATTCATCCCAGCACCAGGAAAATCTCGAACATCCTGACCCATCGCATCGGATCGATAGCGCCACACCCAATGCGGCCTGTCTCAGCGATTCCTATACGTAAACCATCGGTGTCCGCCCACTCGCGAAATGATGCTGGTGCCTCGCCCCTTCGTCAGACCACCTGTTGGGCGGCCACTTTTGCCGCACCTATGCCTCTCGGCTCTCAGCCCACGCTGTTGCCATGGCTGCAGTGCAAACCCGACACACGATTCTAGAAGCAATCGACAGCAGTCTCTGTGAGCAACGCCATCGCGGATCCTCGGCCAGCTTTAGTAGGCCCCGCCCGAGTCCGAACCTGTAATCAGGTAGCACGAATGGTCTAAGGCGACGTGTCGACCGAACAGCGCGCCGATACTCGACCTTAGAACCATGTAGACGTGCATAGTCGTCAACACCCGTGCCAATACAGAGGGTACGATGCAGGTTCTACGTACGTAGCATGGCGACAGGCCAGCAGCCGGACTGCTTATGTGTGGAAGGTTCCATGCTGTCAACGCTCGTGCTTCTTCCGACCCTCGACGGCTACCTTCTACCACATATGCACTGCACCAAGCTTTTCACCCAGTACTCTGATTGATGTGGACCTCAATCTAGGGATCGACGGTGCCTGTCCCGACGCTGCGTCATCGGGAGTATTACGCATATGCCGTTGATTCCTGCAGCCTGCTCACCATGTGCTGACGCTCCTGTAGTTCAACTATACGCGTTGCAGGGGTTCTCTCGTCCTGCGAATCTGGGAATCTGGTTGACCTCGCTTCTCCAGCAAATGCATTGCGAAAGGCGCCATTCCCAGACCCTGGGGAAACTCGTCGCACAAGCATATGCGTTGTAGAGGGACCTCGTATGAAATCACGTCCGCAGAACCTTCGCTGGCAAGCCTTCAGTTCCGCGGCAAAGAGCAGCTTGTCGAGTCGTGCGTCGCATAAGCTGTCCAGGGCTTCTCAGTTGATCAGAGCAACACTGGATCGAGGATCATGTCGGCTGCCTCATGCAAGCTCGTAGATGATACATTTGGGCCCAGTGTGGGGCGGTGCCGAGGTGGTTTTGACTTCACCTTGTTGTTTGAAGAGAGCATCCTCTCACTGCTGCCTCTGGTTCTATTACTGGGCATTGTACCTTTACGCATTCTCTATCTTTTCAAAAGGTCCCTCAAGGTGACCGGAAGAGCCTTGTTGCTCTCCAAGTTGGTATGCAACAATGTATAATCTATTATTGAAGAGCGAATAGAAGCTGAACCTCGTCCTCGCAGGTCCTTTACATAGCTTTTGGGGTCGTCCAGGTGGCTTTGGTTGCGCTATGGGCGAGGCCTGCAGCTGTGAACACAAAATTATCAGTCGCCAATGCTGCGGTATCACTTGTCGCCTCGCCTGCTCTCGCCTTACTCTCATCTCTGGAGCACCGGAAAACGACACACCCTTCTCTAATCATAGAATCCTACCTCGCAATATCGCTGCTTTTCGATGCTGCCCGAGTCAGAACGCTGTGGCTGCAAGGTTACAACGACAATGTTGCTGTCGCCACCACTGTTTCCTTCGCAGTCAGATGTGCACTGCTCATCGCCGAGGCCATCGAAAAACGGGCTATTCTGCGCCTTGAATGGAGAAAGCTGTCACCTGAAGCTACCAGTGGACTTTTCGGAAAGAACCTCTTTTGGTGGCTTAATCCGCTCTTTCTCACAGGCTTCTCCGGGAGTCTGGAAATTGACGATTTGCTTCCACTAGATAAGCATCTGACATCCGACTATCTGTACCAGAGGCTCCATGCAGCATGGGCAAAATCAGCCGGCAAGCGCTCACTCCTCTTGTCATGCTTCAGCCAACTTCGGTGGACACTTCTTTGGGTTGTCCCACCTCGACTCGGGCTGGTCGCTTTCAATTTCTGCCAACCATTCTTGATACAGCGTACAATTTCTCTTTCCCAAGAGCCTGTAAACGGAGAGACTACTAATGTGGGCTATGGGTTGATTGGCGCATATTTCCTTGTCTATTGTGGTATAGCTTTTACCAGCGCGCAATACCAGCATCTCACCTATCGCGCCATCACCATGGCAAGAGGAGGGCTAATTTCGATGCTCTTTGCGAAGTCGTCGTTCCTAGAAAACGATGCCGTCGACTCTGGCGTGGCGCTGACACTGATGAGCGCGGACATTGAGAGGATCACCAATGGTTGGTCAACAATGCATGAAATCTGGGCGAACGTGGTCGAGGTCGCCGTTGCCGTCTACTTACTTGAGCGCCAGCTTGGAGTTGCTTGCACGATCCCTCTGGCAGTTGCAATCGGTTAGTCTTTCCCTCTCCAAGCCGTAGCGACAGGCGCTATGAGAATCGGTCCAGCGACCGGGGCTGACTCTTGTATCTACTCATAGTCTCCCTCTTGGGGTCTGCCTTTGTCACAAGCCTAGTGGCCCAAAGGCAAGCCATTTGGCTTGAAGCAATCGAAAAACGAATTAGCGCCACCTCCACAATGCTAGGATCGATGAAGCGCATCAAAATGTGCGGTCTAACAGACACGCTCTTTGAGAACGTACATGATCTGCGACTTGGGGAACTGCGCATCTCCAAACGTTTCCGGAGGCTGCTTGTTGGCGGCATGTTCTTCGCATTTGCCACGCCAGTCATAGCGCCTGTGCTGACTTTCACCGTCTTCGCGCTCCTGGCATTGAAAGACTCCAACTCTACCTTGAACACCACCAAGATTTTCACTTCGCTTTCGCTGTTTGCGCTCTTGGCTGATCCTTTGACATCCATGGTCATGGCTATGACTAACTTTGCTGGCTCGTTGGGTAGCTTCACACGCATCCAAGCTTTTCTGGAGACCAGTGAGCACGAGGACAAATGCCTCAGGTCTCTTGAGATGGAGACAGACAAGGTCAAGAGCTCTGAGACTACTGGAAGCTCGGACGTGAGCTTCACTTGGTCCGAGAAACCCGTGGCGACCGCGATAGTGAAGAGCGCCATCGGCCCATTGGCGAGTGCTGACGGCGATGCGATACGTGTAGAAGGTGGAAGTTTCGGTTGGGATGCGGGGAAGGATCCCTTGATCTCATCGATTGATTTAAGAGTCCCCCGAGGCAAGGTGACAATGATCGTAGGTCGCGTGGGCTGTGGCAAATCGACGCTACTGAAGGCGCTTCTTGGAGAAGTACCAGCCCTTTCAGGGACCATCAAGCATTGCTTCCCAGGTGACATTGCCTATTGCGATCAGTCGCCCTTCCACATGAACGGTACAGTCCGGGAAAGCATCGTCGCGTTCTTGGCGCTAGAGGAACGTTGGTATAGTACCGTTTTGGAGGCCTGTGCTTTGACCGAAGATCTCCGACAGCTGCCTCTCGGAGACCAAACCCGAATTGGAAGCAAAGGGATTGCCATAAGCGGAGGGCAAAGTCAACGACTTGCATTGGCACGTGCAGCATATGCCCGACATCATGTCTGCATTCTCGACGATGTCTTCAGCGGCCTTGACGGCGAAACGGAAGCGCGCGTATTCCACAGTCTACTCGGCGTCGAAGGCTTATTTCGACGACAGAGCGCCACTGTTGTTGTGGCTTCGTCCTCCTCTAAGCGCCTCCCCTTTGCCGATCACATTGTCGTCCTCGGCGACAAAGGCGAGATTGCAGAGCAGGGCACTTACAGAGAACTCCTCACAAGTGGGGGCTTCATTTCGAGCCTTGACCTACCGCCAGCAGAATGGGGCTACGACGGCACCAAAGTGGCGGCCATGGACCAACTCGTTTCCACCCAGACCAAACTCGCCTCCACGATGTCACCGCCTAACAAAGTGCAACCATCGTCCGACCTCGACACAAGCAGACGGACGGGAGATATATCCATCTATGCATACTACGCCAGCTCCGTCGGCTGGTTTGCCGTGACCAGTTTCATGGTTGCCATGAGTGCTTATGTATTCTGCATATCATTCCCACAGATCTGGCTAGGCTGGTGGTCGACAGCCAACGCGCAAAACCCGAACAGCAATCTGGGATACTGGCTCGGCATATATGCCCTGCTAGGTGTTGCGGGCTTGATATCTCTGATAGTCAGCTGCTGGCAGATCGTCGTCACAATGGTACCACAGTCAGGAGGTAACTTTCATTCTCGATTGCTCCACACTGTGCTCACAGCCCCATTGTCTTTCTTCGCTACCACGGACACCGGAGTCACGCTCAATAGATTTTCGCAAGATCTCCAGCTTATCGATATGGACTTGCCCATCTCCGCTCTGAACGTCTTCGCCGTCTCCATGATGTGTATAGCTCAGATTGTCCTGATCGGAGTGTCTTCACAGTTTGCTGCCATCTCGTTCCCTTTCTTGTTCCTAGCTGTGTACCTCATCCAGAGCTTCTATCTGCGGACCTCCCGGCAGCTACGTTTTCTGGACCTCGAGGCAAAGTCGCCGTTATACACGCAGTTCTCGGAGACCATCGCCGGTCTAATAACGGTTCGTGCTTTTGGGTGGCAGCGCGCCTTGGAAACGAGGAATCGTTATTTGCTTGATCAATCGCAAAGGCCCTTCTACCTTCTCTTCTCCATCCAACGCTGGCTACAGCTGGTACTAGACTTGGTTGTCGCTGCTGTTGCAGTGTTGTTGATCGTCCTCGCTGTGGTGCTTAGGGGGCAACAAAGTGGGGTATATGTCGGTATCGCTTTACTCAATGTTATCTTGTTCAGCCAGAACCTCAAGCTTCTCCTACAATTCTGGACGATGTTGGAAACTCACATTGGCGCTGTGTCACGCATCAAGACCTTCACCTCCAGCACCACCCCCGAGGATCGTCCGCAGGAGAACGCTGTTGTCCCGAAAAACTGGCCGGCACAGGGATCTGTTGAGTTTGACCACGTTTCTGCTAGCTACGATGGCAGTCGGATGGTCCTTAAAGACTTGAACCTATCCATCCAGCCGGGTGAAAAGGTCGGCGTCTGCGGAAGGACAGGTAGTGGCAAGAGCTCCTTGATCCTTGCCATCTTTCGCATGATCGAGCTTCATGGTGGTACCATCAACATCGACGGTGTCGACATCTCAACCATACCACGACGCGAGGTCCGCTCAAGGATCATCGGCCTTCCACAGGATGCTTTCCTCCTGAACGGAACAGTGCGGCTGAATGTGGATCCCTACAAGCAAGCGGCCGACAGCTCAATCATCACTGCTTTGGAGGATGTGCAACTGTGGAGCGTGATTCAAGAGAAGGGGGGTCTGGATGCCAATGTCGATGCGCTAAAGCTGTCTCATGGGCAAAAGCAGCTCTTCTGTTTAGCGCAGGCACTTATCAGGCCCAGCTCCATCCTCATCCTCGACGAAGCTACAAGCAGGTAAGCAACAGCGAATTCCGATTTCGCCACAATCCTAGCTAATTTCACTCTTTCTCCTAGTGTCGACGACGCTACAGATATACTGATCCAACGCATTATCCGCCAAAAGTTCGCCAAGCATACCATCATCGCTATAGCACACAAGCTCGAAACGATTGTCGACTTCGATAAGGTGGCCGTGCTGGACAATGGCGCTCTGCGGGAGTTCGGCAATCCGAACGCTCTGCTGAACGAACCTTCCTCAATTTTCCACCAGCTGTACCATGGCTAAACATCCAGCGCCACCTCCGGTTCTGCGCGAGGATATCCTCATGATGCCGGTTGAAATTTCAGTCTCGAAAAAATTCGAACGTACATTCGTCCAAAGCTATCTCCATTATCTACATGGACTTCGCTCTTTCGGTAAAACAGTCTTAGTACTCATTTTTGTCATGGCATTTACTGGTGAGCTTCAATTTATCGGCACCTCATCAAGTAGCCCAAAAGAGATATACGTACATAAATACATTTCCTCGAAGAGGACATCTTCGCAGATACTCTTGCCCTGCCTTGCGAAGCCCAGAGAACGCGCCCCATCAAAGATGCTGTTGAATGCATCCAGACCATCAAAGCGCCTGGTGGCAATAAGATATTCTTTGATAACCACTCTATACACACAATCCTATTGTACTCACCTCGCACCCTACAGAATCTATCAACCCTAACATCTAACACAAATCCCTGGCCCCTAATCATGCCTTCGGCGGCCACAACTTCGTTAAGCTCCCCCAACCTAATCCGTTCTTGTGACGCCAAATTCGCCTTCGTACCAGTACAATTTGCTACAGACGAAGGACAGTTTCTAGAGTTATTGATCGCTGGGAAGATGCCGTAGTGAAGTGTGAGCACAGTAGGGTGGCGTGTGCGGAGTGGCTACTAGAAATACATCTTTTCAAGGAGAAAACCTTCGCAGATGCTCTTTCCAAAGCCCAGAGATCGCGCCCCATCACAGTTGCTGTCGAATGCAGCTAGCTCCAGACCACCAAAGCGCCAAAATAAGACTGTGACGATATTGTCTCTAAGCCCTTCTCGCGTTTCTAGGTGGTACAGTTGGGTACTGTTGGCCCTGATCCCTATTGGGATCTCCAATGTCACGAGGGCAATGCGAGACTCTAAGGAGTGCTTGGCGATTCTTAGTGGGGTGACGATGCACTTCCGAATTCGGCCCTTAGGTTCTGTCTGACAGCTCACTTCCATTTAGGCGTGAACCTTAAAGCGACCGTAAAGTCAATCTTCGACGCTTACTTAACGACCATGGTTTTCAACTTACTCTGATGACCATGGTTGTCACGACGATGACTATGGCACACCATCCGCCAACAAGTGCATGGATTCATTTTAGACTTTTGGTCTTCGGCCATAGATGACTTCCATCGACGATTCGTCGACTGAAGAAGTGCTCCAGAATGAGCGACTATCCCACACTTGGTAGCTTTACCCTATAAAACACCACCAAAGGGATCGGAGTCTCTTACATGGCATTTATTCACATGGCATTTAAGAAGCTGGTCAACCCCATCGAAGACTCGTATGATCTTTTGATAAAGCATAATCCCAAGGCCCGTGAGAGGAACCGAAAGCTTCATCCACTCCCCAGCAAATGCACGTCCCTACTATTGCCTCTCCATGAGCATGGTTCTCCGCGGCTAGAGACTGCTACTGATTGGAGGGGAGCAGTCTCCTTACGGTTCAGACAGCTCAGAGGCAGGATATTACTGTAGCATCGTGGTCGAGATCTACTTGACCACCCACAAGGCCTGAACATCTGGGAAGTCCAAAGCCGGAATACAGCGAGAGCTATCAATCACAACCGTATCCCCTAAACTTGTCGTCAGAACGACCAGCTCTCCATCGACTCCGAAACCGAAGAAGTGACCACTATACAGTCTGGACTTGAGTCCCTCTCTCATGAAAGTCTGTACCTGCCAAAACCAGCCAGAAGTAAAACAAAAATAGCTTTACGACAACCGATCGCAACGCTCTCATCGTATCAACAATCATCACAAACAATCGGATAAATCCTTGTGCGTGCTTCATATCTTCTGGTCTCAAACAACAACCAATCCCCTACAATGATTCGTGCAGCCTTGCTTCCCCTACTGTTCAGTCATGGTAAGTAAGACCTGTCACCATCCTACAGGTTTGTTTCTTCCCTACCTCAACTCATGATGGAATACTCGGTGTCACTTTCCGGCAGCATGGCATCCAGTCAAGCTTACCAAGACTGCACTGGCCGGATGACGTCGCTTCTCGCTTGTACGGCACTAGCTATCCGACAAAAGTGAGAGTATGAAGCAAGGCGGTTAAATCGGCATGCCTTAGGAAGCAGCATCTACTTGATTTGAATGTTAGGTCGCAACGGAGATAGGTCCTACAGGGCGTCTTGCAACCTCCTTCCTAGGGACGCCAGACGTCAAAGCTGTCAATCTCAGCGGTGTGAGTGGGTGATCCCTGCTCAACGAAGAATTTGGCAGAACTTGTCACCTTGAGGATATGTTTAAGATGCATCAGTTATAGTACACGCTTGTTTATAATGCATCACCCCCGAAAACCCTGGTTTTGGCACATCCTGCAGGCCCAGTTTATCCAGCTTTCTAGAACTGCTGACCCTTACCGTCGCAAAATCTTGTTGTCGTCGTCCTCCTTATTGTCGTTGGCAAGATTTGGCGAATAGCATTGTGCGATGTCAACGCATTTGAGATGATTTCTTGACACAAGATCAGTATCCACGCTAACAAGATCTTCTTAGACGTGAATTGCAACAAGATGCAATTGCGATAAAAAACAATAGTGCCTAACAACGCCTGATAAGCTTTGCGAACGGCAGCAGCCAACATTGAGAAGCTGAATAAATTGGGCCTGCGCATTGTACCAAAACCAGGGTTTTCGAGGGTGATGCATTATAAACAAGCGTGTACTATAACTGATGCATCTTAAACATATCCTCCAGCGCAACAGCCGCTTAGTCGCCAGCGGAGCTATGACCGCCTGCTAGTTGACGTTGCACGCACGGATCAGTTTCACTTCCAGGTCCAGGGGAGTATTCTAGGTTTGCCGCCTCCAATAGGGCTGGCCCCTGAATCCCTACCTGATGCGGATATCCGGCAGGGAATCCCTATTTGGTACGGGTATCCGTCATCTTTATTTTTAGATGTTAGCGCAACAGGGATTATCTGAGCAGATGAGCCCTGCCACGCTATCAAATAACATGCCCTGATTCGGAGTCCAATATTGTGTCGGCGGCCTGGAATTGATACAGCCACACCCCACAAAGAAATCTGCACCCAACCTCTTGCCGTTTCCGCACTATACACCTAACGTGTGACTGCAACCACACGATTCGGTCTACAGAGCCTTGGTTGTCAACGAACATACCAAGTCCATCACATACCAACGCCCCCTCTCGCGTTCTCTCCTGCTGTTGCCCTAGACCCTCGAATCCAGACGTGACGGCGATTTGCACAGCTGCATTCGGCGCGCGCCGGAGAACAAGGTGGCTAAAGGCGGGTGGCGAGAGGGAGATACCGTGCCCTGGAGAAAGATTTCTGCTGGGTGACTTATCAGAAGCTATCGCCGTATCTTCCCGAGGAACAGAGGGTGGGCTTTCGGACGGTGCACGAGATCTGGGGGAATGAGCAAAGATTGGAGATGGCGGATGGTAGAGCCAGTGTGATGGCGAACAATGCTTGCGATGGTCTTGGAGATCTGGTCACCGCCTTGTGGGCTTGAGAGGCATCGTGCTTACGCTAAGTAGGAGAAGGCGAGAAGAAATCTATGTGAAGTGAGAGGAATAGACAGTTTTAGGCAGCGAGAGGCTGTGCTTTAGTCACTGCCATCTCGGCTGACCAAGTATCTAATAAACTGTATCTGTCATTGGAGCGAAGAAGGAACTGGTACTGTGAGCTAATGGGGTGATGCTAGGGAATATTCAATAAAACTGTATGATGGTAGATTTTTTGGGGCTCCTGTATTGCACTCGTTGGATGCTCCGAATCTGATGCCGATAGACTCATTCATCAACAACCATCCCCTACCGAGGAGCAAAACCCCTCGAAGAATGGAAGTGATTGTTTAAAGGATCTGGAGAAAGGGACAAGTACGGGTATAGAAGAGCCAGGTGCAAAAGAAGGGCTGGTGCCAGGAACTTGGGAGATAAAGGGAGCAGTGCTTAGCCACTCACTACAATATCTTGTATGGTGACCGCCCACGGCAATCCCTCCTCATTCCATTCATCTCCTATGATTCGCTCGCTCACTTCATTGTTCTCCTGCCGCCTAGGTAGGGGGGGGTCCGTCGGCCTCGTAGCAGTCCTAGAGACCCTTCCAGTGGCGGTGTGAAATAGACAGCCTCCGCCATACGCCTATTGGCGGCGAAAGATGCGCTGCGAGGTGGGCGGTGGCCCATACACTCACACTTATAGCTATATAGCTCGTTTCTGAGGCACAGAGCAGCAGCGGAGTGCTCTATGGACGAGCAGTTAGGGGGTGTGAGAGATTGAAAGGCGTTGCCTATTGTTGAGAGGGATTCTCTGGAAGTGCTAGGGGATATGGAGTATGCGGTGTTTGGCATGGAGGCTATTGGAGGTGAGAAGGATCTTTGTGGTCTCCACACCTACCATGGCCAGATCTACAGACCAATTCCAGCCAGAAGTTGCCCCTTACGCTGGCAGGGTGCTGTTCCCATGAATGAGATAAGGAACCCACCTTTTAGGAAAATGCTGTAAGACCTAAATAGGGGATTTCTCTCCTAGTGAAGTTCCATGTCTTAGACGTTGATCCTTGTTGACGATATGAAGCATGAAAAAGAATGGAGAACGACGCGCCGCGCTAAGTGCCTTTGTTTGCAATACTTTGAGTGTCGATTTCGCGTGACGTATGCCATATGCTTACCACGATTATCAGCCGCGTCAAACTTGTGCACTCTCACATATCAACTTCTGACCACCATTATCCATAGACCACTATGGCTGTCCAAGAAGGTCCCCTATTCGGCCTCCCTCGCGAGGTTCGTGACCAGATTTCTGCGTATGTGTTGATCCCTGGAACGGTCTATATCAGGCCTCTTCGTCTTGGAGCCTGCCATGCGAGTTTCCACGTTGATGAGGAGCCCCAAATCGGTTTCGGGTATTTGACCACTTGCCAACAGGCCTGCGAAGAAGGCCAAACGATGTTCTATACCCATAATATCTTCTTCTTGCCCCCCGGATCGCTGCGGTACACTCATTGTTGGCAGAGGGAATTGCGTATGGAGCACAAACAGATGATACGGTCCTTGGGAATCCGCATGGGTCCCTCAGATCTTCACATTCAGGAACTCTGTGTCTGTGATGAGCTTGCCGGTCCATTTTCGGGCAGACCTGAGGGAATGATGTTGGAGACTGACATCCGTCCACTCCTAAATTACGATGAGGATCGGGTGACGCAGGGTACGCGGGCTCTCATAGAAGCAACAGGGATTGCTGGAACAAGGGGAATGTGGCAGGACAAGCTTCGTTGTATGAGAGACTGTAGCTGGGGTTCTGTGCAGGAGATAATCGTTGAGAACAAGAATTCCAAAGTGGCATTCGAACGAGACGCGCTTCCGTTGGATCTCGATGTTTCGGAGAATACGGGCGACGAGAAGCTCGACGAGATACTCGATGCTGCGATTGAGTCAGTGAAAGCCGTGGTCAGGGCAAGGCTAGATGTATTGCAACTTGCCGATACAGATGCCTGGGTAGAAGCGGGCGCCCCACTGGGAGTATTTGGTGGTAATTTCTTCCATATCTGTCAATGAGTGAACTCTCTTTATGATGGGTCTTGCTGATGATGCTGTTAGTACAATGGCTGCTAGGAAGAGGGTAGATTTAGCAGAAAGAAAGATATCCTAAAGAGGTGTTACCTAGCAGACTTACTTTATGCGGCACGCGAGTCCAAGGAAAATTTGGCTGTCCTGTCCACGTCGAGAAGTGCCCTGCGCATGATCAAGGCCAGGCTGTTATTTCTAAACAGACAATGGCCTTTTAAAGACGGACATCTCGGATGAGCTAGCAAAAAAACATTCAGTGGCAGTACACACCTTGTGGAAAGATTCTGTAACGTTCAGCCTAGCATTGATTCCGTGGAAAGATTCACAACAAACGACATATCTTGACTTCTATGCTCTTTTTTACGGTTTGTCTTCGCTTTTTGTTCGCTATGATTACTTACCCAAGCAGAGTAAATCCGCTATTGCATAATCCACTGTTGATTCCTTTCAAGCCTAAGAAGTGTTTGTTGTGAGTTTCCCTGGCCGTGTCTTACACGTTGAAGCTACTTACTTCTCGCAATAGCCTATTCAATAGAGCAGTATAAATCCGCCACGACATATTCCCTGATTGGTTCCTCTGGAGCCTAGAAAGAGCTCTCTGTAAGCTCCCCTGGCCTTGCTCCACAAGCCGTGGCTCACCCTCTCTTTCCAACAGCCTGATAACGCAACTACGAGTGTCTCGAGATGACGCGCACCAAGAGAGGGAAAGGGCGTCCCAAGAAGCAATCCAAGAGAAAGCCTTCATCTAAAGCCAGCGAGGAATCTCGCGCCCTAAAGGGAGGCCTTGTCACCTCACGGGCATGGATCTCAATCAAGAGGAAAAACTGGAAAATCCTGATTGACTATGACGACACCGACGTACCCAACCGGCTTTCGTTCTTCGGATTGCCCGCCGAGATTCGCAATCAGATATATGGTTATCTTTTTCCCGCACGCAAAGTGGATATCAAGGAATCCAAATATGACAGTAGCAATTTCATCCCGCAAAATAGTTCTGAGTGGAGCCTTGTACTTCAAGCTATTAGCGTAAGCCGAATCAAGGTCTCAACGAACCTGAACCCTGGCTTAGCTTTTCTATCAACCTGCCGGCGTGCTTACGAAGAGTGCCGTCTGCATTACTACAGCAATACTATTTTTTTCTTGGCTCCGGGAGAGGTCACAAATACTATCAACCTAGCGAAGGTCGTGCAGCTAGCCAACCTCGAACTCATTACGTCTATCGGTATCAGGTTTGATGCCGCAGACTTTGGACCAAAGGAGTATCAGTCGCTTTCGAGATTATTTGGTGGCCAAATAGCAACTGGGCTTAGCAGATTCGCACCAAACAGATCCTGGAGAATTACAAGAGAGCTTCTTCGCGCAGTTTGGCACAACAAGCTAAGGTGGATTTACAGGCACTCTTGGCGATCGCTCCGAGTGATCCACCTCCAAAACCTTCACAGAGGAATCATCATCAGTGTCAACGCATTTCTCAGGAGGTGTAGCCTTGCTGACTTTGCGCCAAGTCCAGGACACCCGAGGGATCCTGAACTAAGGGCGTTTCTGACGGAGGCCAGCCAGGCGGCGACAATAGCCCTTATGAACAGAGTGGATGAGTTAAGGAGATGAAGACCGGGATGGCAGCAGGGTGAGTGGCGAATGCAGCTCGGTGATCGGAATGGTAGACAGACCTGGCCCCTGGAAAGAAGGGCCTACGGCAGGAGGTTGACCATGTCATAGACCTCAAAAATACATTGTGCGATGATCGGCAGTTGAGAATATCTTAGCTTACCCACCCTCTTACGAGATGTTCATAAAGGGCCCTTCAAGGAGTATGGGATGTCTGATAACACGATGGTGGTTCGTAGAGAGTCATTTACAGCAGGAAAACTGAGTCCTATTGCATTAAAATTGGACAATACCGAGATTGGGAGACTCTCGGAGTGGTGATCTACCGTGGTTGTGCAATCTACAAAGTTTCAACGCTTCCATGACCACCATTATGCCAACGATATACGCAGTCCCACAATGAGTGCCAAGTCTTCTCCCACGAAGCGCGCGGCTGGCAAGCGCGCCGAAGCCCCTACAAAACGTCATTCCCAGTCAGCAGCCAACATGGCCTTCCTCATTCTTTGCTTCTAGGAATATGGTCGCTCCTCCCTGGCCGCAAGGCATAGTTGCTCATTATGCCTCATGAAGAGCCGTTACATCGATCCATCATCCGTGATACTACTGGCTACCTCGTTTATCTCTTACTAATCACGACCCTCGGACCCTTCCAATTCGGATTTCATTTGGTAGGTTGACTGCACTGCGACCGCTGCGTATCCTGACAGCTCCACAGGCAGAGCTCAATGCTCCACAAGATGTCATCACCTGCGAGAAAGAAAGCGTTGGGGTTCCTGTCAACCTGGGCGGTCTACCAAGATGTATACAAATGAGTACGGGCCAGTTCGCAGCGGTCTCTTCGATCTATACCCTTGGTGGTCTTATCGGGGCATTGAGCGGAGGTCCTAGTTGCAACAGATATGGGCGGCTGAGGTCGATGCACTTGATCTCGCTGTTCTTCATCGTAGGTCCATTGGTCGAAAGTCTCGCAAACAACATCGGTGTGCTCTGCGTTGGACGCGTCCTCTCGGGCATGGGCGCTGGAGCCGCCATTGTCGTGGTTCCGATATACATCTCTGAAGTGGCACCACCAAAGGAGAAAGGTCTGTTTGGGGCCTTGACGCAAACCATGATCAACACCGGGATTTTTGTCGCACAGCTTTTGGGATATTTCTTGAGCAGGGGTAATCTCTGGAGGATCATACTGGCTGCTGCTAGCGCTTTTGGACTCGCTCAATTCCTTGGACTGTTCCTGGTGCCTGAAAGCCCGAAATGGCTCGCCGAGCATGGAAGTCCCCAGCAGGCACGAAGAATACTTCAGAAGATCAGAGGGGGGCAGGTTGATTTGGATGAGGAAGCAAAGGCCTGGAATGTCGATAGTGGTGAGACAGACATCGGTACGAGGCTTTGGTATGCTGCTGCTGTTCGCGCTAACGTTGCTCAGAGGAAGAAGAGGCCCTTCTCGAGGGTTCACCCGGCAGCCATCCTGTTCCGAGCCCCAAAGCAGCGAAGGGGAGTATCGGCATACTGCATGCTCTACTCGAGCCTAGCTATCGACCAGCAATCATCGCGGTGATCGCGGTCATGGTTGCGCAGCAGCTCACCGGTATCAACAGTATTGTGATGTACTCCGTGGACCTACTTTCTGAACTCCTTCCAACAACGGCTGCACTTCTGACTGTGGCGGTATCGGCCTTGAATGTAGGGATCACAGCTCTCTGCGCACCTCTGTCGGATAAGATAGGCCGGAAAACCTGCATATTGCTGAGCATCGCTGGTATGGGCACAAACTCGGTCTTTTTGGCAGTCGGAATACAGTACAGGATCAAAATACTCTCGGCCATTGCGACACTTCTCTTTGTAGCCTCTTTTGCCGTGGGCCTTGGCCCTGTCCCATTCATCTTGGCGAATGAGCTGGTTGGACCTGAAGCTGTGGGTGCTACGCAAAGCTGGGCCCTCGCGGCTAACTGGATTGCTACGTTTTTGGTATCACAATTCTTCCCCATCGTTAACAAAGCTCTCGGAAGAGGCAAAGTCTACTACATTTTCGCTAGCTTTGCGTTGGTCTTTGGTGCGTTCATTGCTTGGTGGGTCCCTGAAACAAAGGGCAAGCATGGGGCTGAGGAAGTCTGGGGGAGAAAGGAAGCACGGGAACGGGTCGAATAGTGCTTTGTCCTTCGGATGAGAAAACTGTACGAGTATGACGCCGGCATGCCTGGAGTATTGATTCTACGTTTTGGGCACATTCGCATATTTCAGAAATGCATCCTGGCCTGGGTCTCCTGGGCAAGGTATGTTTATACTCTCGTGCATTCGCGCGAGAATCATGGCCTGGCAGATTATCATATGATCTCCGTACATTTTGCTACGAATCCTTACGGTTTCTCATTGCCTGTTTCCCGTGCATGCTGATTCTTGACGAATTAGCGGACAGAAGGCAGAGATGCCACCCACAGTTTGAACGAAGCCGGCTGCTGTTACTCTTGATGCCAAAATCACTTGGGAGAGATCCTCTAGAACGTAGCTTACGAGTAATGACGTTTCCACGTACAAGCCGAAGATCTTGCATGTTTGATAGACTGATTGCTGGTCGTGTACCAATCTGTTTAGGTCCGTCGGATCCCGTCAACACAGCGCCAAGACTCGCCCTCGATTCACTGGGGGAGTCTTTCGCTCCAAATGCTGACTCTCACCCATGTTTATATGCAGCATATTTCAATTCAGCTCCACGACAACGTCACTCCTGCGTGTGAAGATCAAGAAGCAACCGCTATGCGCTTCCATATCCCCACCAAGCATGATCGAAAGCCCACAAATCACCAAAACCAATCTCAGACCTTCAGAGAGATCTCGTGAACAGATGGAGAGTGGCAAGCCTACCAAAGAAAGAGGCAGGGGATGGGCAAAATCGGTCGTTGCGCAGTATGCTGCTTCGATCAGACACCCAACTCTGTGGTCACCGAAGCCAGAGACACGGAAGCCAAAGAAGACTGAGTATGAAGTCGGCTATCTGTCATTACCCGGCGAGCTACGCAACAAGATCATGTCCCTCATACTACTACCTGGCAAAATTTACCTTCCAGCATGTCGTTACGCTCTTCTGGACCGTTGCATACTGCCCCCACCCGTGGATATATTCGGGGATTTTATCCATGACCTGACCTTCTTCGGCCATTCTTATCGAGGGTTATCCAGTGTCAGTGAGGATCATGTACGGACTCGCAGGTGTTTTCTTACTTTCTCGACATGCGATGAACTGCATTTTGCATGTTTGGCGCCTAAAGCTAATCAGGCAATGCTTGCACCTCCAGAGCCTCTCCCAGCGTTTCAGCTTCTGGCAGCAAGCCGACAAATCCACGACGAGGGCCATGTCATGTTCTGGAGTCAGAATACCTTCTACTTGCCACGCGGCCCGCTTCCGCATACGCAATTCTACTCCGGAAACCTGCTTCCGCAGCACAAAGCTTTGATCAGCAGCATAGGAATACAATTCTCACTTCTCGATCTCACTGGCGAAGTTCTCGCCGCTGTGGATGACCTTCTTTGCTGCTGTCCTCAAGAAGGATGGGGTATAGGAGAGCAGTATGGTGTACGACGTTTTCAGGCGGCTAGTGTATGCACCGTAGCTCTGGCGTGGATTTGGACCTCAAAGCTGGCGTGGGTACGTGGCTGGAAAGGTCTCAAAGAACTCAGATTGGACATTCTACAGAATCCTCCCACCATTCTGGATGGAGAGCAGCTTGATATCCTACTTGCAGGAATCGGGAGCAAGCGGACTGAACACCCTTACAACTCCAGATGTAGTTATTGGCCTTCCGAGCTACACTGGCCTTTTGCGGATGCGACCAGAGGCTTGGATTCGAAGCTGGGTACTATTATAGAAGAGATCGGTTGGCTTCGATTTAAAAGATGGCTGAAGGGTGAGGAGGTATATGAACGGCCCTGGAACAACCGGGAAGACGCAGAATGATCCGAGGTTTAAGACGACAACTTTTGCACTGTTCAATTTGATAATTCTTGTTGCATGCATGGCTTGCTTAAGAGATCAGGTTTCGAAATCTTCGGCATCTCAGATCTTGATAGATATCAAGATCTACCCTTTCAATGCCTAGATTAAGTAGATCTCTTCGGCCACTTTTATTACATAATTCGATTCTCTCCTGCTTCAAGGGAACCTCCTTGCATCTGTAGTATGCTCCGACACGCTTGCCAGCAAGACCGAGGAGCTTTCTCCAGCGCTTTGAGCTACTAGAATTTAATCGAATTATCACATAGCCACAAGGACATCACTGTTGCCGATATGCCCACGACATCCATGTATTCCTCCAAGGGAATCAACAACAGAATCACTCCAGATACCGCTGGAAGTTTAGGAAATAGCGCTTCACCTATGACTTCACGATCAACATCCTTATCGAACGAAGTACTGCGACACCGGGAATGCAGAAGTCGAAAGAAGCAAGAACAAACGAGGATGATAAGGCGGCCTTAATAGGTCTTGAATCCAATGTAACGCCTCTGGTGAGAGGGAGCGATATAATTCGTCGCTGTTTGGAGTCACTTCGCCAAAATATGTCGATTTCGAGTCTCAAAGTCAACCTCTCCGCTTGCCAAACCTCTGCTGATATTTTGTTCGTTCAACTCCTCTATAGCCTGATGATGCGGCAGCACGCAGTGCCTGACCAAGTAAGGTTCGGAGTCTCCCCTACCTTCAATGGAATCAAACAGAAAAGCCGGTACGTAAACCGAATCGACCTATTGCCTCAGTACCCTGACAACATCAGCAGAGTCTACGATTAATATTGGATGGGACCTCGACTTTGGGCGATTATTACGAGTTTCAGTTCACAGAAAATTGTCAACAATTCCGCTCACTTGTCCGGATAGCTCGGAGACTTGGAGGCACTTTGGTTGAAATTCATCAAGAGTTGGAGGACGGGTACAATCTGGCCTACTAAGCTCAAATGCTGTGTTGAGTAATGGGACCAACGTCTCTAAGTCGATTGGGATACCGAGAGAATACGACGTGGCAATTGGTGCAGCGATGGGACGTCATCAGGAGCTCCGGTCTCGTAGCCATTCACGATGAGCCAAAGGGTAATAACTGATACGACTTCCTCACAGATCTAATAACGCGAACACCATCTCATAATTTTCCCTTCTGAGAAGTGGATTTCATCCCTGGCAACATTCTCAAGATCATCGCCCTACAGGATACTTGCTCGCCAAAGCAGGGCAGCGGACCTCTGGATACTCCACAAGCGATCATCACATCGATCAAGCGAATTCAGCCTCAATCTTACGGGTACCTCTCTACAATTGTCACGATATTGCACTTCACTTCTGTCAGGGAAGCTATCGAGAATTCAGGGGTGAAGGGGTGAAGGGGTGAAGGGGTGAAGGGGTGAAGGGGTGAAGGGGTGAAGGGGTGAAGGGGTGAAGGATTATATACAGGCATTTGTTGAAGGGAGACCATGGCTTTCCTGAAAAGGGAACGAACACTGATAGGGCACATGATTCTCAGGGAATGGATGGTAAAGTATCCTTTGCAAAAATTGCAGAAGGAGATCTTAGGCCCACACTCATGCGCTCTAATGGGAATGGGCTTCTGGAAAGCCCTCGCCGGATTCTTGAGAAGCGATCTTGTTCTGCACCCCGGCAACGAAAATAGTCGATGAAGACCCGGCGAAGAACTTTTCAAGACTGATTCATAGAAGCCTTGCCTCAGATTCCAGCCACTTTCCAACGTACAACCGAATACACGGAAAAAATCCCAGGGCGGCATACCAGAGCCAAATGCTCAAGAATTTGCTCTTGTGAGCGCATGGATGTCAATTGGCAAAGTCAAATGGCTTCGGTAGCAATGTTCGGACAATCTCCATTAGAATTTGAGACCAGCAACCGCTCAAGATTACACGGGACTCGCTGGGACCTCGATTGATCGTGCCTTACTTCAATTGCGTAATGGAGAGATTATTTAGGCGTGACTGACACTTTACTCAGGAAGCATCAGTTCAGGAGTCACAAAGGCGAGAGGCAGGCAAACACGCAAGTGGCTGATGACCTCTTCTGTAAGCATACCTGATGGACAATTTCAATGACAGACGAAGAAAATCTAGCAGTCATTCCATGCAGTCAATAATCCGATAATACGGTACCTGGAAACTGGAAAATACGACGTCTTCACATCAACCGAGGCCAGTCCTCGGTTGAGCACGACTTCGATACAAGATGGAAGAAAATGGAACTTCGACTGCGGTTCTCTGCGAGGCAGTATATATATCTATATACTACTCCATCTCCGCGTCAACTTCCCTCACAAGATCTCTATCACAGCCTGACCAAGGTAAGTGGGGTTTACATAACTTTACTCCTAATCGCAACGCCAAATATTGATTCGATGCTATTCGGATTCGATCTAGCGTTCTCGAATGCTCCACCCTTCCCAAGGGCTACAATAATAACCCCTCAAGTATGACTCCTCATTGCTACCGCGAAGAGTACAATCATCGAGAGTTCTGGCTTGGAGAAAAAAATCTTCGCTCGATAGCTGATGGTTTCCAATCTAAGAGACTCACAACAAGACCTAGGTCAACGTAGCAGCCGCTTTCCTTGCTGCTCCGGTATAATTGTCAAGTTTCCCTTTGCTCCCTCTTCTGTCACTATACTTGCCACAATCGTTCTTGGGTTATCAGAAGGCAAAGCACAATAAGACGTCAGATGACTCTTACAGCCGCTAGTCATGGTGCTCGTAAGGTTTTCACATACTCTTACCGCCCTCGGCATTGCGAGATTATTCAAGCAGATGCTCGGGGAAGTACAGTGACCATAGCTTGAATATACCAATGCCCGAATTATGAACATCGTGCTCAAGCTTTGTATATCGATCAATGCATCCCGACATATTTCGCCTAGCGAGTTACCTTTCCTAATCTGAATTGCTTTTCCGGAATGATCTCCATCTGGTCCACCTTCCGTGTCATCCAGAGATTCCTTGGAATCTACAATTCGGAGCAATTAGCTCGATGCCGCGGATGCTCCACCAGCACGAGGACTCAGTACATACTTAAAGTATCTAGTCTGCTTACAATTTCTGACCCTCTCTTCCGAAAGCGCTCTTTTGGAGTCGATAGAGAGCGAAAATTGCTGCAGGCAACGATCGGAGTGCTAGCGAATTTCCGCATCGAATTGAGAGACTTAGGCTGCTACACCGAGAAGGAATGGCCGTGCCCCAAAGCCTATAACACGCTCTTGAGCATACGGTTAGATTGTGGAAAATTTGTTCCAGTATCTTTGAGTTCAGCTATATCACTGTTGGCGATTCAGAGCTCGACTTATTACGTGACTAAGTTTCTGGGATGCGCATTGACGCTGGGGTCTTTCTTCCTTTCAGGCTTTCACTGCAGATGAGATACTTTCGAGATTAACGGGTCTGTCATTAGGGGTCTTGCGTGGTAGGTGGATCGGGTGAGCTTGTTGTATCATCGTGCATCTTAGCTGGGCTCTCGGATCTCTTGTCACTGTTTGTTGGGATTCTCCTCCATCGAGCAATTCTTTCCTTTGATGTCCTTCACTTCACAGAAATTGTGCACTACTCCGTACGATCAACTTTCACATGTCCAACATTCTTCGCATCTCATTCAACGAATTCTAGATATATTTTCGGAGTAAAGAAACGATTCAGCCAAATTGACAATATCGGCTATTGCGGTGACACAGATCACTGCGCACAGCGGCATCAGAACTACCTGTCTCTGTGTCGAAAGAAGCTTCCTGCGAATCTACAATTGTCGATACGGCCCCTACCTATGGAAGCGCCCAAAGGGTTACTCCAACATGCCCAAGAATTGATACGCGACGTGCGGTAAGTGATTCTGTTTAAACGCTGACACATGAGATTCTGATACAACTCGAATAGGCGAGAGAAAGTCGAAGTCGGCCAGAGCGGCGTTATAACCACTCGAGGTCTCCCTCCTTGGGTTGTCGCGACCAGTGGCGCAAAGATTTTAAGAAATAAGATGATCCTGTATAGGAGGACTTACTAGCGATATATAATGGACACAGCAGAGGAACTTTCATTGAAGAGAGACATTGGACTAGGCATCATTGACTTGACCACTAACATCCGACAATAGGAATCCTTGCCCCTGAACCGATGGGTAAATCATCATCACTACCAGCAAATCCTAACGCGGAACGTACAAAGGCGTCTCCTCTCTATCTGTTTTCCTTTCGAACATCTTAATTATCGACACTTCTACTTTTTGCCATTCGAGCGACTAGGTCTTACGCTTGTGGATGCAGTATAATCTCCTGCTATTATTGAAGCAGCCCTAGTCATTTTTCCCTAGTGCCTCGTCGCCATCGGACGATCGTGAAGAAGAGGAGGAAGAGGATGACGACCTAGAACCCATATGGGAGGCCATTCCAAGATGCCGAGACTGATCTTGGTCGACCAGGATGTAGGTTCAGAGATACTGCACATGCAAGACTGGCGCTCGAGCGAACTTTTTGAGCATTCAGCAATGCATTCGCGGATAATTTGACGCAGTGACATCGTCGGGACTGATCGATTGGAAAAATCAAATTCACTGCTGGGCACCAATAGTTCAGAGGTTTGAGCCTTCGAAAGCCGAAACGAATCTACGAATCAATTGTTCCCAATACTCAGGTTCTACTAATACAACGCAAGGATCCGTGGATCGACACAGATATCAAAGCATCTTGATGCTTCACTTGTGGGGCACCCCGTGTCCTCGGCAAAGTTTGTCCTCAAAGGCAAAAACAAGAGAGCTGCTTGAAACTGTGCTTGAAGATATCAAGCTGATGTTACCGCGTCAACGGGCTCTTCTAAAACTCGGTAAGAACCTGGAGACTCCTTTGCATCATGGTACCTTGATGTTAACAATATCACTAACAATTATCAAGGACAGGAAAAACCGCAGCATATGCGTAGAAGAAGACGAAGACCTTACCACGCATCTCCTAATGTCAAGAACCCATCACGACAATTCAATACGATACGAATGTCAGTCTGTCCATCAAAGAATCCTTGCACCTAATTTGCGCGAGATGAGGATGCTACGACGCATTGGAAGCAAGAGCACGACAAATAACGTCTTTAAGCCCACTTAGAACAGACCGACCATTTCAATGGCACCTGCGACTTTTCTTGCAGGAGTGAAGCACCTCACCACGCTCAACATTCGGCAGATGCAAATCTGCATCTCCCTATATACTATCATTACCCGCTCATTGTGTTGCTTTTATGCCCATTCTAGCAACCCAGTCACTTTCATGGAGCAAATGCTCAGCTACAGCTCTGGCATCCATGTCTGTCGACGAGCCTTTTCTCTCTCCTCTCCATTCTGGCATTTTTGCCTTTGATCCCTGGTTATGTCGTTCCAATAAGCAAATGCGTACCCGAGGTCTCCAGTGCGTGTGCCAAGAAGCCCCGAACGATCAACAAAACGCGAGAAATAGCCTCATCGGCAAGCGGAAAGCATGGCTATGAATTATGCGTTAATCGTATCGCCGCCCTCGATCGACAAATCGGAACGCAGAGGCGGTAACCTTGAAGCGAGCGAACCAGCACCCGAATGCGAGCATTTCAAGTGAGAGATAAAGAGCCTGCCGACCGGAATCCCGCCGAAAAACAGTCAGAACAAAGAGGCAAAGGCGGAGCTTGAAGTGAGCCGAGTGTCAGAGGACGGCGTTATAATCGGAGAAGACTATAGTGTGCTCTCAGGACGATGAGGGCCAGGGAGAAAATCTTCCGCCTGGTCCTGTGTGACATGTTCATCTCGACTGATGATTATTCTAGGGCCCATCACTGAATTCTTTACTCGTTTATCACGTCAGATGTTTCCTGACTCCTCTGACTCTGAATCCGCACGCTTCTTCACTCACAGCGTCTTGCCTGGTAGCAATTGCGTATCTATGCGCTTGCTGAGAAGGTGCGTGCGGTATACAGCGATCCGAGAATCCAGGAGGAGTCGGTCCCGTATACCGTTCAAGCGCCGCCCGCCGCTGAACCGGAGAAGCTTACCGAGCTCGTCAACTGGGGTCTGAAGCTGAACGGCTCACCGCTGAGTGTTGTCTTCAGAGCCGCTCTGGAAATTGACAGCGAGGCCAGCTTCTGGGACTGCTATCAGGAGATCTACGAAGAAGCTAAAGACCTAGACTCGGAATTGTTCGGCTACTGCTTTCGGGACTCGAAATCGGCAGAAAAGATGTGACAAAGATGTCAGAAAAGATGTGGCAAAGATGCTAGAAAAGATACGACGAAGATACCATTTTCTATATATAAGATGTTTGGATATTAGCTATCTCGAAAAGTATCTTATCGTTATCTAAATGCGTGCGAAAGAGATTATCAATAACATAAGAGCATCGGCAATTCCGGAACCTCTGCTCAGAAAGTGCCTGTTGCGAATTCTGCTAATTTGACTATTAGTCGGCTTAGAGTCCATTTAGCAGCAAAAGTCTTGGCACTTGCTTAACAGAGATTCAATTTTGATGTTCGAGATGCGCACGAACTCTCGCAATACTTCGCTTACGTCTTTATTTGTTACTCGTCCACACTATAGTAATTTGTATGGCAGAATCGAACGATTCGTGAGATTTCTACGCGCGGGTCATGTGCCAACGGGAACGTCTCTCGTTGTGCGCATATTGATTGTGGATTGCGCTCGTGGATTGCGTCCGTAAATTGCGCCCGTAAATCGCGCCCGTGGAACTTGACGACGTGCGAGATTAGATCTTGGCAAAGCGCGTGTCAATTACGCGTCTGCGAATCCTGCTAATCGCAGCTCAACCCTGCGCTTGGTTATGTGGAGCGGGCACATTGGCATATCAGCTAATTTGACTATTAGCCACTAATAGTACTATTAACAAGGGTTCCGGAATTGCCGATGCTTAGAATTAATCTTAATATCGAGAATGAATTATTATACTATTAGTGCAAACGATTTATAGATATCTTAAACTAAATCGTACAATTTGCTAAATGCCTTGTACTAAACTGCACTAAGTAGTGCGCATTGATAGTGCACTAATAGTACGCGTACGATGTGCGTACGGTTGAGAGCCTTGGGTTACACAAGAGCGTCGAGGCCAAAAATCAATCTTGGCAGGTTTTCTTCCCAAAGCAATGGAGCGTCAAGAAAATGTGCAGAGATGACAGGAAAGCACTGTGGGTAACACATTGAATAAGATCTCAGTTTCTCGTCTCGCCCAGCTCTGGATAACAAAGAGAATGGCAGCACCAAAGCTTGAGAAGAGCAAACAAAACGGAATGAATCAACCAGCAATAACCAAGAGTGCGAACGAAGAGAACAATGAATCGTACAATCATCAACTGGCGGTTCGAAGCACACAAGACAAAGTCGAAAATTAGCAAAGCAATGGGTGAATCACCTTGCTTTCGATCTTGTTGAAGCCTCAACGGATCGCCAGTTTGCGATGGACAAAGATAACTTCTCCTATGTCAGAGTCGACAAGGAGAAGAAACTCCAATCTCTTTTTTTTACTTTCATCTACAATCGAGAGAGTTCGAAGAATAAGTAGCGTGCTGAAATGACACGACAAGCGGAGCAGAAAGTCTCCGAGATGATGACACAGATGTTGTAATACATGGAATAGATATACAAAATACCTAGTTCTAGGTGTCTATACAACGCGACCACCTTGAAGAAGAACAACGATGTCGGAGAAGAACATCACAAAGAAGTGGAAGAACTATGCCTGGAAAATCTTGGAAATTTGGGGGGGGAAAAAAGCTTTATTGCAACGACAAAAGCAAGTTAATACAAGATCCAGTAAGTCAGTCGATGATAGTTTGAAATGAACGCCACTTCAATAACGACATTCGATGTATGATGGGCCAACGATGGATGTGTGTCTTGTTCTGACTTATGCGATTTCCACTACAGGACGATGACCAAGAAAACAGAAGTCGGCTTTGAACACGTGTGAACTATTGCTATAAGCATCAACGAGTTCGGGGTCGACATTCAACGACTCCAAAAAGTGGTACTGGGCAAGAAGAGCACAAGCAATGTTCAAGTCCCAGACGCAATCGCTCTAAACGCTCAGATAGATTGCGAACAACAGCTGTTACGATTCTTGCTGTACAGATTATAAACTCAATGACGAACATCATGAGATAGGGACTATGATTACCACACGAGAGGCCAAAGTTACCCTGCGCAGTGAACACCAGCCCTGGTGGCAGGAGTTGTGAGTGGGTTTTCCAATTGAGGCAAGATGGCGAAGGCTAGCGATACAGAGAGGGTGCCGCTGAATCCTAGATGGAATTAAGAAGGCCATGGCTGGCGAGAGTCCTACCACCAGACTCCGGAAAGAGATGTACCAAGCATCTGAAGAGTTTCTCGTACGACTTCTCGGCCACAAGCAGTGGTAAAGAAGTGCAAACCGGTAGCAGTCAGAGACCCCAGGCCGTAAATAGTGATATCGAGCAGCAACCCGGCAGCTTTTAGAAGGTGCACCGGGCCGCCTTCTTCTGGACGGCGAAGGGTCGAAATCTCACTACACATCTGGTTTTCATTGAAAATTTCGAGTTGACAGCTAAACCGAACATTGAGGTTGAGCAGGTAAAGAGCGAGTGGTATGCTCTCCAGACACCAGCATATATATATTCTTTCTAGGACGGCTAGGCGAGCTAGTAACTGGTCAAACCCTGTATCAGGATGGTGATGGCTGGAGCGACAGAATGAGATAAATTTGAAGAGCAGCGTCAGTCGATTGTGGCTCTAACGCGACCATCACTTCGCCCGCCTTATCTGGAAGAGCCATACGGCAGGGGTGACAGACATGATGAATACCTAGTTATCCAGGGCCATGATACCTCAGGATATGACCCTGCAAGACTGGAGACGCTGAAATCATGCAAGACCATGCTTACCCACGGCAAGTGCGATGATGCCCGGTGTCAGTATGGACACGACTCAGAGGCTACGAAGAGAGTACGCAATGGAGACGCGATGGAGGACCATCATCGTCAAGGCCTAAACAAGGAGGGTTAAGGCGTGGTCGCTACGGTGCAGTAGGGCTCGTATTCAGTACTTGGTGGTAACAGATAGGATAGGTAGTTGTGGCTAGCTCTTGTGGTCGAAGTCTAAAGGCACTACCTCTATACCGAGAAGTCTATACTTTCTATCAGATAGTGGAGGATGACCCTTCTTCTACCTGGAAGTAAAAGGGCCGCAATCACCTGTCCTCCTGTTTCCGAGGAAATGCATTGTACTGGTGGCTGAATACACTCACCGAGGACGAGAAGGATGCCGTGACAGTGATACCAAATAGTATTGACAGGTTCTGAGTCAGCCTCAACCAAGCATAACAAGCAAGCATACCACTGTCTTTACAGCAACGCTCAAGACACAACCGCGTTTCCTATGCTCCATCGAAGGCAATATATACACATATGCAGCAAAAAAGGTCACTACTACCTTGTATCAGAGAACTGATCTCCCACGTCGGGGGAACTCGGCAGGTCTATCCATACTGGAAGGAAGACCATACCATGACTTTATAGAGTGGAAAGATAAGAGACAAAGATTCGGACCAAGAGCGAAAACCCGAACCTCGGACTTACACTCGAAATCTGCCCGCGTCTCCTTTCCTCAACCGGAGGCTACATATACTTATATACCGAAAGCTCATCCGAGTGCCGACGTGAGGTGAAACAGAGAGAAAGTGAAGCTCCTGCGGCCGACAATCAACCTGCTCTCGAATTCTGTAAGCTCGGCCAATGAGGTGGAAACCAAGGGACCATTTGATACCTTGTGAACCGAGGACAAGCTAGATGCCATCGTGTTTTTCGAGATCGAAGCGCATTTAGAGGCTCTCACAAATTCACTAGACGACATGGACGATCTGGAGAAGGCCGGTCCTCAGAATATCGTCGTGCAAAAGTGTACAGATCTACGATGCCGAGATTTGCTTTGTTGTCGTGCTTTCCAGAGTAGCGCAAAGTATGCAATATCTACTTAAAGTCTCATCTTTCGTTGTTGAGCAATGCCCGATTGTTACTCTACACCACGATGGACTGTATCACATACCCAATTTGCAAATTGGATTTTATGGGCGAATCGTGCAAATTCGAAGGAGCGGTGTCTTTAGGCACGATATGGCCAGTGTATGGAGATCTTCTACGGAGGAGAAAGGAAAGGCGGAGGGTATTCGAATTGCTGGATAAAAGGATTAGGTGCAGGGGGTGACGTGGAGCGGTCGAAAGAAAATGTGAGGCGTATACATCGCCAGGCTCGTAGCTTTGTGACATGAATACCCATTGTCCCTTGAGGGACAATAGAATGAATCAGTGTTTGTTCCGATAGCTCTATAGTCTCCGAAGATCCGACTCTACTGGCGAGAAAGACTTTGATTTTGGACATTTGACGAGAGATTGGGAATTTTTTCAAGCAGGAACCCCTGGAATGGTTCGTTCGATGTTAGTGGCGCGTGATTGTGCGAAGTTCCAGTTGCTTCTCGATGGCATTGCAATTGACATTCTTTAGTGGATCGTCCGTCATGCTCTTGTTACGAGCACGAAAACCCACTTAGAGCCGCGCAGGTAACCCAATGCCCATAACCTCCCTTTGCTACCGTGACTCCCTGGCGTCGTCAAACCCTTACCATGCGGCGGCATCGAAATCAAAACGTGTCAACTCCTTCCCGGCGTCCTCAACATCTTTCTTCGCCTTCATTCGCATGTAAAAGATAGGACAGTCCTTACTACTGCAAATAACTTCACAGTGCAAGCTGCCCTGACAGCGCTGACATTGCGTCCATAGCCTTCCAAAGCGAACCTCCAGCTCACTAACCTTTGTCAACGTCTTAGTATAGAGCTCTCCCATCCTTGGTTGGCAGTCCTCGCACACCGCGCCCGCAAGCTCATTTTTGGCTACGAGAGGCTTCTTACACCCCATGCATGTTTGCGTCTTCTTAGCAAATTTCATCAGTCCGCCCAGCGTTGGGGCAGCTATAGAGACAGAGCGTGTGTGGTCTCCAGTGAGTAGCTGACCGACTTTCTTTCCCAGTATTGGTTCAAAGATGCGCTCTAAAGGCTTTGCGAGCTGGTTGTCGAGATAGTATTTTGTGTCGATAGGGATATTGTTCTCGAGCACGAATAGTGGATCCTCGGAGCGTTCGTAATTCTTGGCCCCTCCCGCGCCTTTGACAATCACGTAGGCGACCCGGTCACCCAGAGTGGGGGCAGAGCCAGCGTCGCGCTTCTTCATGCGTTCGGCAAGCTCGACGTGCGCTTGTTTGTTGGCGTAGTCGGCTTTGGAGAGAGCTTTCGTGATGACAAGTTTGGACATATCGATCTTGTTCTGAAGGAGGTCGGAGATGGTGTCCTTGACATAGCTAGATCAAAGAGCATCAGTACCTGTAAGGAGAAGAGGGAATAAGATGTGGATGAACAAAAAGCTTACTCTTGGGCGCCTTGGACATCTCGATCGATCAAGATTTTACGTAAAACGGTCTCAATGACCGTCTGCACAAGGCGGCAGTTATCGCGACGTACGGTCTCAATGCCCTTACTGTCCATCTTGTCGTACTTCTCGGGTGATGTCCAGTAAAGACCCGCGTACCGCTTCTTGTTGATGAGAAGGTACGGGAAATACACCTTTTCGAATTCGAGCTTGATGGGCTTGGGAAACTTTGCCGAGACGAACTCTGCCGCCTCCTGACCCAGCTTCATTACCTTTTTGAGGTCTTTCGGACCAAACTTGACCATGACAGAATCAGTATCGCCATATATGACTTGAGCGTCAAATTCATAGCCGTTCTCGATAGTGTATGTTGCCTGCACTTCTTCCCTGGTCCTTTCAATCATTTGCCTTCCGTAGCTTGTAGTGCTACTTGCGATCGCCAGACACGGTAATTTGCCTACCGTCGCTCCTGTGATACCATAGACACTGTTCGCACTGATCTTTAGCGCTAGCTGTCGTCCATTGAGAACTGCTTTTTTGAAAGGGTCAGTCTCGAGAGCTAATTCCTTCTTTGCTCGTTTTCTGGCCCCTAAAAGTTCTTCAAGAATCTGCGTCAAGAGGCCTTTCCGGATCTTAGCAGTACAGAACAAGTCGCCATTCGGAGTAACAATATAGTCCTCATTCTTGACCAGGCCCATTTTGTCCACGGCCGTTTTGTTGAGCAAGGTGGTGTAGCAAAGGTTGTGGGCCTGGATGATACTAGGATAAAGCGAGGCAAAATCAAGGGTTGCGACTGGCACATCATAGTAGGCTCTTGCTGGTTCGATGACCGTAGCCCCTTCATATTGTTCGCTAGAAGCATCGGTACGCAAATTTGGGATGACAAGATGTTGTTCCAAGGCCTTTCGGAAAAGCTGACTTATGAATTTCACCTGTTGTCCACGAGCGAGAAGATACATGAAGGGTATGCCAGTAACCCTAGCCATTTCGGTGTAGTTGACCAGACACATAAGTTTGTCCATGAGCCGCTGCGGTAAGTAAGCGTCCTTCAAACAATAAACAGCCAACCGTCGCCGTGACTCCGGTGTTCCGTTGAAAAGCTCGGTAATCATAGTGTGATGGACATCCTCTTTTTGCTCTCCCAGAAAATGTGCGCAGACAGCGTTAAGGGTATAACTTCGTAATTGGTGATCTCGCTGAACGAGCTGTAGCAGATCTAGCTGCAAACGTCCATTCGTATTTGTTGCCTTTGACTCCCGATTTCCCATTTGTTTGCTAGAAAAGCTCTGATCTTTCGCGTATGATTGCAAGCTATGTAGTCGTGTAAAGTAAGGGAACTTTGTGCATTTGACATGCTTCGCTCGGTCGAGTAAATACGGAAAATCGAAATTTGCAATATTGTATCCGATAATAACATCCGGATCGACTTTTTCTAGGAAATCCCTCCATGCTAAGAGCATCTTGTCCTCAGCATCAAACTCAAATATTTGGGTGTTCACTATTAGGCTGCATGTGTCCAGTACGAAAACATTCCTAACGAAGGGCTTCTCCTCTCCGTATCTCGTCACAACATTGGCAATCTGAATAACAGGATCCTGATTCGCTTCTGGGAACACTCCTTTTCGTCCAGCACACTCGATGTCAAAAGACAGGATCCTTAACGGTGCCATTTTGGCCCATTCGCCATCGTTGGAGTGGGCGATCAGATCTCGGTAATGAACGTAAGCCTCGATCTGACAATTTGAGTGTCGATCTCGCTGTGGAATCATGTGGTACTTCGAGTGCGGCACTTCCACCCAAGACATCCCAGAAATCTGTGTCAACGTTAGACGGATCTCTTGCCTTGCCAGAATCGACTCACTCCTGTATCGATCATAAACCTGAGTACGTATTGAATGCTATCGAATGTCAATATCCCGCTGTCAACCCCTTTCCATAGACCTTTGAAGCTCAAGCCCTGGCCGGCTTCAATCATGGACCGTAGTTTGTTGATGAATTTCGGATCGGTAACGGTGATCTTAAGATAGGGACTCTTTTGGTTGCCTTGAAAACCGAATAAGTTCTCTCGGAGGACCATCTGGACGGAATGTATCGCTGGTTGGTGCTGGGCCAACTGAGTGTCAAGGTAGCTTTTGAACGCATCGCAGTCATGCTTGGCGAACGAAACTGGGGCAGCTATGTACAAGTAGTGGAGAAAGTCAGTGACATGGAGAAGGACTGAGTGGCCGGTCTGAATAGCCATTAGCGTAATCTTGACTAGAGCAAACCGTGCTGTACCTCTGTCACCCCGAACAGCTTGAGCGCCGTTCTGCCTCCATGCAGCGTTCCCTCCTCTACGTCAATTTGTTGGAAGCACAGATTATCTTTCGTCTCATCGAAGTCGTCTAAAGGCGGTCGAGTCCATTGTTGGTCCTTTTCCGAGTTCTTCTGCTTGAGACCATTGACGTCCTGTGTCAACTTTTCAAGCACTTCCTCTTCGAACTGACTTTTGGGCTGGCTCGACCCCAGCTTGTCCTTGACTGCATAAGGCTTTGGCTTCAGCTTGCTAGGGGAAAGTCCTCCGTCGAGTTTCCTTCTTTTGGCGGATTTTGGAGAGGGCAAGGTGGGATTAACGTTTCGGTGTGCTTTGGTAGAATCCGCAAGCACTCTCTTCTGAGGTTTCGCGATAGTCCCAGGCATCGTCTTGATCTGACCGCTGGTGCAGTCGTAAATGCGATGTGGGAGTCGTGAGCCGGTTTAGTCCAGCTTGTTAGAAGTGAGAGCATTATGGCGCGTCAAGACGCGAGTGAACAGTTACGTGACAGTCCCACTAAAGGGGAAACTTAACGCCGGTCTAATGCCGGACCCCTGTGAGGTCACATGTGGTTAGCTTGCTGCTTGACACTTCAAGCCTCGTTCAAGCATCACGTGCAAACAATGGACTAAAAAAAGACCTGGTCGATTCTCTCTTCCTGCAGGTCAGGATCAGATTCCTTCAAATCGCAGTCCAACTAGTCACTCCTTTTTCCCTTCTTATCAATCGGTTTGGAAGCTGCTCTGCGTCTTTTTCGGCTTGGATCGTCTCTCAGGCCAAGCGGGTCAGGATTTGCGAGCCTTCATGGCAGTACAATAAGCTGCGCTCATACCTCACGCCTCGATTATTAGTAGTATAAGATGGCAGCAAACGACTACTACGATACGCCCTCGGAACCGTCGAGAAAGCGCGTTGACGGTCCCCTACCTCCGGTGCCCTATCCATATTCCTCCTATACTTCGAACCCCCAGCAGCACCAGGCCTCCTCTATCAGCTCACCCTTTGAAGATCCCAGCTATCGGCCATATGGTCGTCAAAGTTCACAGAGCTTAGCACCGGATCCCGCGTACAACAACGCAGGAGGTGGACGGCATGAATTCGAGCCAAGTCCCTACTCTGACAACATACCGCTGCGACCGCAACTTCGAAAGAGCAGCTCCGATCTGCTGAACTCGCACTACCGGCCCTCAGATGCCGAAGGCGCGCGACCACCTGTTGAGACGCGGAAGAAGTCGCGAACCGGGGCTACACGGCGCAAGAAGAAGAAAGGCTTGTGGAGTGGAAGGATACCCTTTGTCGTCTATTTCTTTACTTTGGTTCAAGTCATAGTCTTCATTGCGGAGCTTGTCAAGTCTGGTACGTGATCGAGCCTCGTGTTGCGCATGCACTTCTGATCTGTCTTAGGCGTCCTCACCGGCTCTCCGATCGAGATTCACCCGAATTTCAATCCCATGATAGGGCCTTCGCCATACGTTCTCATCAACATGGGCGCACGCTTTCTGCCTTGCATGCGAAATACAACAGAAATCAAGGATGTCACGGCCATAGGCTGGCCGTGTCCAAATACGACAACGTCGGATCTGAATAGTCCAAGCAATCAATGTCCTCTGTCCGAGCTTTGCGGCTTTGGCGACACAAAGAAGCAGCCTACGCAGTGGTTCAGATTCATTATACCCATGTTCCTGCATGCTGGCATTATACATATTTCCTTTAATATGCTACTGCAACTGACATTAGGGCGAGAGATGGAAGAAGAGATCGGGCCTCTGCGGTTTGCGCTGGTGTACCTGAGCAGTGGGATCTTTGGCTTTGTGTTAGGAGGCAACTTCGCGCCCAAAGGAATCGAATCGACAGGCGCTTCGGGCTCACTATTCGGCATCATCGCGCTAATGCTCCTTGACCTGCTCTATTTCTGGGATGAGCGCAGATCGCCCTGGGTAGACCTTGCTTGGATCCTTGTGGATATAGTTATATCTTTTGTCTTAGGATTGCTTCCGGGCTTGGATAATTTCTCACATATAGGAGGCTTTCTCATGGGCTTGGTCCTTGGTATTTGCGTGTTGCATTCGCCGCGAGCTTTACGGCAACGGATTGGAGTGGAAGACGAGCCGTATGCACCCCTCACGTCTGCACGGAAAACAAGCGACAGCGCAACTGGTGGTGTCAAAAGCCTAGCACAACGGCCAATAAATTTCTTCAGAGCACGGAAACCTCTTTGGTGGGCTTGGTGGTTCGTTCGAGTGGCTGCACTTATTGGCGTCCTTGCTGGGTTCATCGCACTTGTTGAGAACTTCAAAAAGGCGAACCCCACCCAATGCTCATGGTGCAAGTATCTCAGTTGCCTGGTAAGTACTTCGAGCTTGACATACCAAGAGGAGGCTGACTTTTCTCGCAGCCCATTAAGAACTGGTGCAACGTTGGCAATCTCAATGCTATGAATACTACCAATACTTCCTCCACTCCTCATCATTCACGTCGCGGTCTCTTCGGCGATGTGACCATTCCAGTAGACCTTGGAGGCTTCATCTAGCGCTTGGGCCTTGATTTCTTCGTCAAGATTCAACGCTGGTTTTCCGTCTTGATTTCATGCATAGCGAATGGCGAAGAGGATTGTTGAGTGGAATGGCAGTCAATATGGAGCTAGGACATACGACCTGGAATTCAATGGCGCTTGGCAATAGTCTGAATGATTAAGGTAGTCTCCATTAAGGATAAGAATCGAGAACTGTGCAAATACGGTGCTCTTGTTGCTTCCGTACATGATACTTGGATTACAAGCAGATTCAGAGGTCTCGGCTCATCATGATTGCAGTACACATGCTTCTTGCAGGTGTACAGGTCATGATGCATTATTATTGTTGACTGATTTAGTTGTTCACGATTTATTATTGTAACGAAGAGTCTTCCCTGGTCGAAGATTGGTTTCACAATTCGAGTAGCTTTAATCGAAAATGATCCGTTGAAGAACCTGACACATTCCCGCATTCGGTTGAATATTACCAGAAGCTCCGCACACCCTTTCCCCATGCCCTGGTGAAAAAGTGCATTCTTCATAGGAGTGAAAAGGGGTGCCATCAACCCTGTCTTAAACCCTGACTTTCGTTGGCCGCATGGCTGAACGTTGAGCCACGATTTGGAGATACTTGCTCACCTTGATTACTAAAGAACGTCTCCGTATGACGAGCTACTTCATAAAAGCTTCGACTATCAGACCATCTTAGATCCGAACGCACGTCAAGGACGAAATCTGGTACAGACAATATCCTTCAGCGCAGCATGGCCGGAGTACTGGATCGGAAAGCATAGCACCATTTGAATGGCGAGCTTCTCGGACTCGCCCTTGTCGTCTCCAGGGCCCCGCAAGCGCCGCAGCAAAGGTTGGGCGAGCAAGTGCGAGCGATGTTGCTGCTCAGTGGTCACTTGTCTCCCGCTCGTGTTCGTGTATGGTTTGACAACATGGGCTATTTGGGTTGAAGCAGGCATAGGATTTCTACCGGGATCGAGCACATGGAGAGGTACAATTAACTTTGCCCACTACGTTATCTTTCGGCCTGCTGATTCAAAGTACCTACAGGACATATCGCGTCGGCTTTTGGCATCATACTTTACCTCATACTCAACTGGTCCTATACTACCGCAGTTTGGACTGATCCCGGGTCACCTCTCAACCCGACAGGAAGCGCTGGCTACTCCTCCCTACCTACCCACGAATCTAGTTCGCAACAAGACCTGCCTTCTTTCACCGTCAAATCGACCGGCGGGACTCGGTTCTGTAAGAAATGTCAAGCGCGCAAGCCCGATCGTGCGCATCACTGCTCGAGCTGCAAACGCTGTGTTCTTAAGATGGACCACCATTGCCCGTGGCTTGCCACTTGCGTTGGGTTGAGGAACTACAAACCGTTTCTGCTATTCCTGATATACACGTGCATCTTCTGCTGGCTGTGCTTCGGAGTCACCTCGACTTGGCTTTGGGGGGAGGTCTTTAGCAATGCGCAATACACCGAAACCCTCATGCCCATCAACTACATTCTGCTGGCCGTCATCTCAGGTATCATCGGCATGGTATTAACAGGATTCACAGCGTGGCATATCAGCTTGGCCTGGAGGGGGCAAACGACCATCGAATGTTTGGAGAAGACAAGATACTTGAGTCCTTTAAAGAAGCAGCTTCAGAGGCAACGGTTTTCGAACGGACACGGTGGATCGGAGCAGACATACGGCCAGCAGCTTGCCGAAATACATGCGAACGCGTTACCAGGCGTGACCAGGGAAGAGGAGGGAGAAGAAGAAGATTATCCAAAGGGCGATCTAGAGCAAGGCTCAGAAGCCCGGAACTCGTTGCGCCGAAACTATCAAGACATGGAGCGAGACAGAGAACGCGACAGATATGAAGACTACTTGGACGAACAGGACTCCGAAAAACTACCGAATGCGTTTGATCTAGGTTGGAAGCGTAATCTTGTACATTTATTCGGCGACAAGCCTTCTTTCTGGCTGCTACCAATTTGCAACACCTCAGGCGATGGCTGGCAGTGGGATCCCAGTCAGGAATGGCTTGACGCAAACGAGGAAATGCGGAAGCAAAGAGAGGCGCAATGGCAGGCGCCGAGTCATGAGGGCCAACTTCGAGGCGGTCATGAGAGGTGCTACGACAATGATGAAGAATTCGATCGCACGCCACGACTAGATGACTTCGAGCGGGAAAGCATTCATGCGGCCAACGGTATACCTATGCAACCCCAGCAAGGACGAAATCTACGGGGTGTGGATCCACGTTCTACCACGTCTGTGGACAGCCGGATGTCGATGAAGACTTATAGGCGTAGAGGTAGCTTCAGCGATGGCACAGACAATGAAGATGGATACGATTCAAGCACTGATGGCGACGTGCGATCGAATACTCGACAAGTGAATGGTGGATATCATTTTTCAAGTCGAGAGGCAGTAACGGAACGCCACCATAGCCCAGACAATGGTCCGCATAAGAGAGATTGAACGACTTGACGACTTGATGACTTGACGACTCGAGCAGAACGAAACCGCGACCATACGGACGATACATTCAAGATAAAGGTAATCTGAACGCTTTTCGAGGTCTACATGCAGACTTGCTGCATTGGCATATGCAATCTCTGGCTGGTATCTCCCACCAAACGGAAATGATACGACCCTTAGTGAAAGTGCAGTTCACGACGTGAAGAGCGAAGATAAGCGTCGCGATACGTCATCCCGCATCGGACGACCGAGCTGAGAGTAGTCGGCGCTCTCATCGACGAGTTCTACATCAATCGAGGGACACTGTTAAGCTTTTGTTGTCGCAGCCTATTGTCTAAGATGCCTCTCTACCAAGTCGAGCACAGCTGTCCATTGACGACTTCCCAACAAGAACAGCTCGCGGAAATCATTACAACCACTCACTCCCGAAAGTTCACGACACCATCGCTCTTCGTCAATGTAACATTCACGGACGTCTCATCGCAGGTGGCTTTCGTTGCGGGGAAGAGGGTCAGTACCATCGTTCATCCGACCTAGGCCATCTTCCCCGGGTAGTACTGATGAGATACAACAGCGGACTACAAACCGTCTCCTAGCACACATCCGCACGGGGCCCTCCCGCACTCTCGAAGACTACAACTCCCTCACCTCCTCTCTCAACCAAGCCTGGTCATCGATGGTCGGCAGTACTGGTGAACAGGAACTTCGGGCGGTTTTTATCCTAGGAGATATCGTCGCAGGATCCGAAGCTGGCTTTACCTTTCCACCTGCTGGCGAAGATAAGGAGTGGCTGAGGGAGCATTTCAAAGAGTTTGAGAGTAGGGCAAGGGAAGGCGATGAGGGCTTTGCGGGTTTGGTCAAGGAGGTACGGGAAAGGGAGGATTTAAGGGAAGTTTTGGGAAAGGATTGATGCTTACACAATACTGGCATCATTGGAGAACTACAGGATATTGGCAATTGGATACCATTGTATGCAAGATGATTTCAAGACCAACAATCGATTAACTGCCGCCGCACTTCTCAACCGTGAATGTCCTTACACGCATCCCTACCGCCTGTAATGAACTTTCCCCCCTCGTCCCACATCCATTGAGTACACCCTCACCAATAACTTGCAACCATCCCATCAACTATAAACCCCTTCCAACCAACCTCCCCATAAAAGAACCCTTCCATCCCTCCACCCGATCCACGGTCCAATCCCCCACCCTCATCACCTCCCCTACCTTCCCCAACCCCCCAAACTAAAAAAAGAAACCATCCTATCCAAAACCCCCCACCCCATATCGTCCTACCCATCACATACAGAAAGTAGCACCCAAAAAAAACAAAACATTCCCACAAAAGAGCGACACCTGCAGGATTTGAACCTGCGCTCGCGAACGAAGTAGATATCCAAGGGGATTCGAGTCTACCGCCTTAACCACTCGGCCAAAGTGTCTTGGGATTGAAATGATGCTTATTTCTTTATCTAATCCAGTGCAAATAAATCGAGTGGTGCGTTGCGATGGAAGTTGAGAGCGAAATTGTGTCTTGGCATTTTGGATAAGGGATTGTCGCACTACTTGGCATCTTATCGATTCGTATAAGCAAATTTTTTTGAAGCAAATTGAAGCCTTCAAATGGTTTTCTGTGCGTGTTGAAGATATAGAGTGGGAATGGGAGGTATGGAGTTTGCCTGTTCATCTTGCTTTGATTATTGTAAAAATCTTATTTTGAATCTATCATCTCTACTCTCTCTTTGGCCAGGGATTGTTGGATTGAGGCGCGACAGATCTCTACCGACCAATGAGTCTGGGAAGAAGGTGTCTCCTGCTCAAGGCAATACGCCCACGGAGCTGAGAGCTGCATGCTGCATCCCAATCCTTCGCGAACGGCACAAGCCGCCCGTCGGACACAGTAACATTTCTTATACTCACGGCCCATGAACCGGACCACAGTTTCTTTGACATGTCCATACTCATTCCAAGCAAGCTGCAAATCACCACTATCGAGTGACCGAGGCAGCCCTTGTCGATTAGTGCTAACCATGCAATCATCTTCGACACAGCTTGTGCTGGTTCTCGTTGGTCTGATCGGACTATGGCTCGCTGTTGAGGCAGCGCGCCGACTGTTCTTGGGTCCTCTCGCTCATATCCCTGGCCCAAGGTTGGCAGCCTTGACCTCTTGGTACGAGTTCTACTATGATGTCATCAAGCCCGGACAGTACGTTTGGAAGATCAAAGACTTGCACGCTAAATACGGTGGGTCGCCCAGTTTGCCGTCCAGTTATGACGCTGACTGGGTGCTGTGATAATAGGCCCCATTATCCGAGTATCGCCTTGGGAAATCCATGTCTCGGATGTGGATTTTCTGGACGACATCTATGCTCCTTCGTTTCGCCGACGGGAGAAGTATGCCTTCCAGACGAGGACGCTCAAGGTACCCATGTCTGTCGGAGGCTCCATCAATCACCAATTGCATCGGAAGAGGAGGGAGGCACTCAATCCGTTCTTTAGTAAACGAAGTGTCGTGGCTCTGGGGCCTATGATCTCGAAGAAAGTGGACTTGTTGCGAGCCTCTTTGGACCAACATTCAGAGAATGGTACCCCTATTAATCTATCAGATATATACTTTGCGTTTGCGAACGAGTAAGCTCGAGGGATGCCATCCATATTGCATTATACTAACCCGGAAATAGCGTTGTCTCTCAATACAGCTTCGGGCAGGACAATAATCTGCTCGAGGACGAGCAGCGAGCTTCAGTACTACGACTTCACTTATCGGAGCTGCTGCTCGGTGTCAAGTTCAATCAGCACTTTCCTTGGATTGTGGACACATTGGACCTTCTGCCTTTCGCTCTAGCCAAATATGTAATGCCACCAGGCGTGCTTGACATGGTTGAGTTTACCTCAGTAAGACCTTACAAGGACAGACGAAACCCTACTTCCACTGACAGAAAGCAGGCCATTCACGCAGAGATCCAACAGGTGCTTGACCATGACACGTCAACGAAAGCAGACAACAAACGCTCAATATTCTGCTAGCTCCGAGATAATCCATGTTTGGCTTCGTCCGAGAAAAGTCTAACGCGCTTAGAGCAGGAAGGCACACTGCTTGTCATGGCAGGGACCGAACCTACCGCCAAATCTATCAGCATCGCCCATTTCCACCTCCTCGCCAACCCAGCCATCATGCAGCGTGTGCGCGCCGAGCTCAAGACCGTCTCCACCTCAGCATCTTGGACAGACCTCGAGCAGCTCCCCTACCTAAGCGCCGTCATCGCCGAAGCAAACCGGCTTTCCTTCGGCGTGACCGCGCGCGTCTGCCGGATTGCCCCTGACGAGGAGCTCCTATACAAGCAGTACAAAATACCAGCCGGTACTCCTCTAAGCATGACCACCCTATCCGTGCATACAGATGAGACCATCCTCCCCGATCCATGGGCCTTCCAACCCGAGCGCTGGCTCGGACATGAAGGCGCTGTGAAGAGGAAATACCAGATGGCGTTCAACAAAGGAGGGCGGAACTGCGTGGGTATCAATCTGGCCCACGGGGTAATGTTCTTGGCGCTCGCGGCAGTGGCGAGATACGACATGGAGCTTTTCGGGACCGGTCTCGAGGATGTGGAGTTCCGGCATGATTACCATGTTGCGTACCCGAAGATGGGGTCTAATGGCATAAGGGCTTCGGTGCTGGGGAAGGCGGCCATGGAATGACTGGGAAATTGAAGTGGAATGAGCAATCCGTCCATAGCAGGGAGGGAATCGCTTCTGCGATATACCAGGCGGAATGTAAGTCGGGTTCCGGACGTCGAGAGACAGTCCGCATGACACAGGAACGCAATGCGTCGACGAGCTTCTGAGGCCGCGTCGTAGGCAAACCTTCCATGCCCGATACAAACCTTCCCTCCTAGGTCGGACATCGTTGCCATAGTGAAACACCGCCACCCTGATATATATCCGCCATAGAAAACGAAGTGAAGCTCCTATCCATACCATCAATCCAAAAACTCTGCTCCAGAGCCTAACGTCAAAACAGATGCTCCGCATCCACCGCTCCAACTCTCCATCAAACACATCACTCCATCGAAACAGCCCGTCACCCCTACTCCAAATGCCGCGTGGGACAGGGTTTATATACCGATAATCACGAAGGAAACACCCTTTTTCGGGAAATAGCACCCCCCCCCCACCCAATATCAAGGGTAGAAAAGTGCGTTCTCCCATACTTCTCTGGGTCTGTAGACATATCTTCGATATCTGTGCGTTGGAAACATCGAATCAAGCATTGGTCTCAGCTACTCAGTTGGACGAGAAATTACCTGAAAAAGGGTACATCATGCAGCTTCTCCCACCTCTCCATCTGGTGATTACATATCAACAATTACTGATTTGACGCTTTGGTTTCAGGCTTGTTTGATTGTTACATAGACATCGATATGCATGCCATTCGCATCGAGACCAGCATCTCTCTTGAACAACAAATTGGCTGATTCCCCCCTGCCTGAATCACACAGAATAAATTCTTTTATCTGCAGAGGATGCATCATCCTTATCATCGCCAATATCGATATGTATAGCCTCTTTAGTAGTTGTGGTAACTACGAAGGCCTCCGCAGTCTTCTTCGCTGGGACAGTGAGTGCCGTTCGTCGAAAGTAGGAGTACTCTTTACTGAAATTGAAAGATTACCTATATATCCTCACCACCGAGCCTACCTCCCATCTCCCCACGCCCCCCCCTCCACCCATCGCAACCCCCCAACCATCCCACTCGCTCACTGATTCATCTCTACCATATCCACCCCCCCTTCAATCACCATCCCCTCCTAAATCCAGCCCAAACACCCAAATCCCTTCCCACACAATCCTTCCCCTCCCCCACCCCCACCCCCAACCCCCCCCCAAACCCCCCCCAACCCCCCCACAAACCCACCACCAACCCC